>Ga0302316_10000888_pt1 | contig 25135 bp, 25 predicted proteins | sample III_Palsa_N3_2_FD_200456 | JGI IMG/M metagenome (GOLD analysis project Ga0302316, IMG submission 200456) | Peat permafrost microbial communities from Stordalen Mire near Abisko, Sweden - III_Palsa_N3_2 | ecosystem: Environmental > Terrestrial > Soil > Palsa > Peat permafrost | place: Sweden...
CCGTCAATCTCTTGGCGCTTGGCCCGGGCCACGACGGTGAGGTCGTCGCCCCCGTGGGCCTTAAGGCGTCCTCGATGACCCCTAATCAGAAGGCCATGCTTGTGGATCTCATCTGCGAGTGGGCGTGCATCGTTGCCGAACCTTACGCGAAGCCCAGGATAGATGAGATCAAGACGGGACTGGATGCGACCTATTTCGCCTGGAGCGGTCCACTTACTCACAAGCCAGATAGGAACGGCGCGTCGTACTTTCGGATCCAGGGCCCCACGGTGTGGATCGAGTTTTCGCCCGAACCGGGGCCTCATGACCCCCCAGAGCAGCACATTCATACTGTTTACCGTGACCCGATCAACGAATACGGTCAGCGGTTTAGCCAGCCATGACGGGCCGTTGCTTTGATGAAGCGGCGGGATTGGATGGGCGTAAGCGGCGCACACAGCACCTGTCGGGCGGTGCTTTGCGGGTGTTGTTCGCCATTGCGCAGATTGCTCTCGCGCCTTGGTGCGCAGCGGACGCGTCGCAGGCCGTTGGATTGCCTGATTGGAGCGGATCGTGGCAGATCCTGGGAGACGCGGAGAACAGCATTGTTTTTGACGGGGCGTCCACCGAGCCGCACGGCTGCAACACCTTCGAGGCGCCCTGTCGGGAACATCCGCCCTACAACGCACAGTGGCAGGCACTGTATGAGGCGCAAAATGCAGAATATGTGGCCGATACCCTGCCGGACCCTCTGATCCATTGCATGCCGCGCAGCATCCCTGGAGATATGCGCACGCCCGACATCATGGAATTTGTCGTGCGCCCGGAGCGTGTGTGGATCTTCATCGAAAACGGGAGCCAACAGCGCCATATCTATACCGACGGCCGCGGCCACCGCAAAGGCACCGATGGCTTCAACGACTTCACGGGTGACTCGGTCGGGCATTGGGAGGCGGACACGCTGGTGGTGGACACCGTTCACATCAAGGGCGAGGTGTTGATCGACCGCACCGGTGCCATGTTGAGCGACAGGGCGCACATCGTGGAGCGCATCCATCGTCGAGATGCGAACACTATGCAGGATGACTTCATCATCACTGATCCTGCGGCCCTTACGCGACCGTGGAAGGTGACGCGTCTGTACAAGCGCATCGAGGGCGAGGCGCTGGACTACGCCTGCGGCGAAAGCCACCGCAATCCGGTGGGGTCCGATGGTCACACCATGGTGCTCGACGGCAACGGCAAGCCTCTTTAGTTAACAGGAACCATCAATGCGCAAGAAGACGCTACCTCTGCTCGTAAGCCTTGCAGCTCTTTTGGCCGCCGGGGCGGCCCAGGCTGCATCAGGCATACCTTATTCGGACCTACCCGACTGGAGCGGGGATTGGGTCGTGCAGCCCTTCAAGGATGCCGCGCCCGTCTACAAAGCGGATTGGCTCGAGAAACACAAGGCAAAACCGGGAGCCAAAAAGGCCGACGATCCCATCAAGACGTGCGGAATCTTTGCTGGTACCCCGCGAAACCTGGGTATGTCGGGGATTCACGAGTGGATCATCACCCAGGGGGCCGTCCGGCATGCGTTGGAGAACGATTTCAATTCGGTGCAGCGCATTTTCACTGACGGTCGAGCGCATATCGATGCGGATGTCGTCACCCCAAGCTACACGGGGGACAACATCGGCCATTGGGAGGGTGACATCCTGGTGATCGATACCGTGGCCCTGCGCGATGACACCTGGCTTGACGATGTCGGTCACGAGCATAGCGATCAGCTCCATATCACGACCTGGGTGCAAAAGCTTGCCGACGGGCGGTTGCAAGCGCAGGCACAGGTCGAGGATCCGGTGGCATTCGCGAAGCCCTGGACAATCACGCGATATTACAAGCGGCTCCCCGCGGGCAGCTTCGTGCATGACTACGCCTGCGGGATTATCACCTCGGGCGCCCAGGCGGAAAAGATTCACTGAGCTTCGAGCAGGGCATCTGCACTCGGATGTCCGGCTATCAAGGATTGAGGAGACAATAGTGCGCACTTCTAAGCTTGTGATTGCTGCAGGACTTATTGCCACGCCTCTGATGGCGAGCGCGGCCAAGGCCGCGCCCAGCACCTACTACATGTATGTGGGTAGCCACTCGGACGCTCCCAGCACCTCCAGGGGCATTTATGCGTGGCGCTTTGACCCCGCCAGCGCGACGTTGACACCCCTTGGCCTGCAGGCGCGGGGTAGCAATCTGTACCACATCTGGGCGGCTCCCAATGGCAAAGCGCTTTATGGCGGCAACTGGCAGTTTGACGAGAACGCCAGCTATACCGACACCTTGAGCGCCTTCGACGTAGATAGCCAGACCGGAGCACTGCGCCTTCTGAACATGGTGAACTCCAAAGGCCTTCCGACGCGCGATGACCATTTGAGGGGAGGGACGGACCAAGTAGTGCTGGACCCCTCAGGGCGCATTGCGGTTGCCTGCAATGCTGTAGGCACTGTGGCGGCCTTTCCAGTGGAGGCAGACGGCCACTTAGGCCAGGCATTCTTCGTTGATCGCCACGTAAATGATGGCAGCGCCGTGCCGCACCAGGGGCATGCGACCGGACCCATGATCCATGGCGCCATATTCAGCCCCGATAACAAATTCATGTATGTGGCCGATTTGGGACTAGATCGCATTTACGTCTATCGCGTCAATTCATCCAAGAGAACCATCGAGGCCTTCAGCACGCCGTTCATCCAGGTGGACAAAGGCTTTGGACCCCGCCGCTTGCAGGTAAGTCCCAACGGCAAGTTCCTCTACGTTGATCACGAGCAGGCGGCCGTGGTCAAGGCGTTTCGCTTAGATGGCGGATTGCCGGTAGAGATACAATCCGTGCCCACGCTGCCTGCGGATTGGACGGGTATGAAAAGCGACTCGGAGATCCAGATCGATCACACGGGGCGATACCTATACGTCGGCAACCGCGCGATGAAGGGCTCGACCATCGCCGCCTACCGGGTGGATCAATCGACGGGCATGCTGACGCTGATTGACTACACACCGGTGGAGGGCGCGCCCTCGAACCTTACCATCGATCCCACCAACCACTTTCTGTTCTCCTCCAACGAGGGGAGTGGAACCGTTGTGGGGCTTGCTATTGATCCTGCGACAGGGAAGCTTTCATCCAGTAACGCAGTGGCGAGCCTCAATTCGCCAGGGGCCGTTCGTTTTGTGCCGGCGCCCTAGATTTTCTGCCCCTTTGATGACAAGCGAAGGACAAGATGGGAAGTATTGCCCGAGGAGAATGCGAGCGGTGCGTCAATCGCGGAAATATGCGAGCTAGGACCGTGAACGTTCGACCCACCTCGGATGCTAGTCTGGCTGGCGAAGGGGCCTCTTGGCAGTAGCGGCGCGGCGCCCATGCCGAGCTTATCGAGCCCGCGCCGGAGGGTTGTCGCGTGATGACGGAGGAAGCGCAAAGAGGGCTGCTTCCGGCGCTCTTACGCGCCCGCACCCGGCGCATCCTCCTTACCGCCCACGGGGAATGGCTGCGGGCGCTCAAGGCGCTGGCTGAGGCCTGATAGACGGGCCCAAGGCCCTTTAGGCGCCGGCCACCTCTTGGACCCGGCGCTGCCAGCGTCAGCTAAGTACGCATCAAGTGGACCCAAGATGAGCGCCCCATCGGGGGAGGCGTGAGAACACCTGTGACACCAAGAAAATGTGAGGAATTTGCCTCCCGGACCGTCGTTGCCGCAGACGGGTAAAAGGCAGCCAAAGTTGAGGGAAGGTGAACGGAATTGCGTTCCCTAAGGCGCTCTGTCGCGCAGCTTTGGGTGTGCGCGGCCGGCCGCCGCATGAGCTTGGCGCGGCAGTGGCCGAGGGAGCCTGTTCCTTTGGGTTCGCTTCCGTGGCTCGCGAAATGATCGGCCGAGGAGCGGGCCGTGGATCTTAAGTAGGTTCCGCAATCACGAAGGCCGCAATTCGAATCGTCGAGTAGCAAGTGTCGTGACTCGGCAGGTTTATGCCACTCGCATGATTAAGACAACCTCTTTATGCAAAAAGATGCAACATGAAAATTAAACGTTTTGCTTTGGTGCTGTCGGTGGTCGCGATGGTGGTCGCCGCGCCCGCTTTCGCACATCACTCGTTTGCGATGTTCGACACCAAGAAGACCATCACGCTCGATGGCACGGTCAAGGAATTTCAATGGACTAATCCCCACGCCTGGATACAGGTCACCGTTAAGGACGCGGCGGGGAATGATGTGGAATGGTCGGTGGAGGGCGGGGGTCCGAATGGCCTCTCACGCCTCGGCTGGACGCGCAACTCGCTCAAGCCAGGCGACAAAGCGCAAGTGCTGATCCACCCGCTTAAGGATGGTACCAACGGCGGACAGTTGATCAACGTAACCGTGAATGGGGTTAGGGTCGGCCGTCCCTTTGGTGACCGCGGTGGTGTGGGTGCAGATGGTAGTGCACCTGCGCCCGGAAATTAGGTGCGGGATTGTTTTTCGGTTGTGTAACCGCATCCAGCAACGCATAAAGATCGCGACGTTCAGCAAAAGTCTAAGAAAAAGACCTCAGTGAGGATTGCATGAAATTGGGTAAATGGGCGGCTACTAGTTTAGTTGCCGTAGCCGCTACATGTTCCGTCTTGGCAGCCGGGTCAAGCATGGGCGCCGATGGCGTCACGGCCAAACAGATCATTGCAGCTCCGGATGGGGAATGGCTGGCGCATGGGCGGGATTACTTCGAGCAGCGCTTCACTCCCTTGACGCAGATAAATCGCTCCAACATTGAAAAACTCGGGTTGGCATGGCATTACGACTTTGGTGACCGTCAGGGACTTGAGTCGACGCCCATCGTGCATGATGGCGTCATTTATGTGTCCACGGACTTCTCTGAAGTGTGGGCCTTCGACGCGAGGAGCGGGGAGAAGCTCTGGAGCTTCGTACCGGACACCAAGTACTGGCAGATCAATACTTGCTGCTCACCTGTGAACCGGGGTGTAGCCATTTGGGGTGACAAGATCTATGTGGGCGCACTTGACGGGCGATTGATCGCGCTCAACGCGAAAACGGGTAAGCAGGTGTGGTCGACTCAGACCTTTCCCAAATCCACTCGATTGTCGATAACCGGCGCCCCGCGCGTGATCAAGGGCGTGGTCATCATCGGCAACGGTGGCGCCGAGCTCGGTGCTCGAGGTTTCGTGGCCGGATACGATGCGCAAACCGGCAAGCTCAGGTGGAAGTTCTACATGGTGCCGGGACGTACGGCGGAAGAGGGCGCGGCTTCCGACAGTGCCATGAAATTCGCCATCAAGACCTGGCACGGGCAATGGTGGAAGCTCGGGGGTGGGGGCACGCCGTGGGATGGTATGGCCTACGATCCGGAACTTGACCTCTTGTACGTCGGCGGCGGTAATGGTTCGCCTTGGAACTCCGCCATGCGTAGCCCGGGCGGCGGTGACAATCTTTTCCTGGGCTCTATCGTGGCCCTGAAGCCCGAGACAGGGAGGTACGTCTGGCACTTCCAGGAGACCCCCCAGGAAAGCTGGGACTACACTTCGACCCAGCCAATCATTCTGGCGGATATCAAAATCGATGGCGTGCTGCGCAAGACCTTGTTGCACGCCCCCAAGAACGGCTTCTTCTTCGTGCTTGACCGTGCCACGGGTAAGTTCATCCGGGGTAGCAATTACGCACCGGTGAACTGGGCCCGGGGTCTGGATGCCAACGGCCGCCCGATCGAAAACCCGGACTCCCACTTCGGCGAGAACGACAAGCCGTGGATGGCGACCCCGGGACCTGGCGGTGCCCATGACTGGCAGCCGATGTCCTTCAGCCCCAAGACAGGCCTTGCCTATTTCGCCGTGGTCGAAGACTCATTCCTTTATACGAATGATCAGACGGAAGGCGGTACCGGCCGCTCGAAGCTCGGGTTCAACACCGGTGCCGGCCTTTTCTCAGCCAATGTGCATCTGCCCAGCGCGGGCCCGCCGGGGGGCGATCCCAGTGCTGGTGCGGTAGGGGCAGACTCCGCCGCCGTCGTCAGCAATCATGACTCCTATCTGCTTGCGTGGGATCCGGTGGCTCAGAAGGCGGTCTGGAAGGCGCCGCAAGCCAAGTGGAGTCTCAATGGCGGCGTTCTCTCCACCGCTGGCGGTGTGGTGTTCGAAGGGGCGCAGTCAGGGGCTCTGAATGCCTACGCGGATGACACCGGCAAAGCTTTGTGGACCTTCAATGCCCAAACCGGCGTTCTTGCTGGTCCGGCTTCCTATGAGCTTGATGGAACACAGTACATTGCCCTGATGGCCGGTTGGGGCGGCGCGAGCGCCGGCCCGATGGGTCACACGGATTCAAATGGCCCTGCGCGATTGCTGGTCTTTAGGATTGGCGGCACGGACACACTGCCCGCAAAGGCGGCCTATGCTCCGGCGCCTCTGGTAACTCAAGCCGCGACGGAACCTATGGCCATTGTTGATAAGGGTGCGGGCCTCTTCAGCCGCTACTGCCAACGCTGTCATGGCGGCGGGGCGGGCGGAGGGGGACTGGGCCAAACGGGCCCTGCGGACCTGCGCCGCTCGCCATTCATTCAGGATCAGGAGGCCTTCAACCAGGTCGTGGTGAAAGGTCAGCTGCAACATAACGGCATGGCGCCCTTTGGGGAGGAAGTGAACCCCGAGAGCGCAAGTAGCATTCGTGCCTACATCCTGTATCAGGCCAATAGGGCGCTTAAGGCCGGGATGAAATAACTCCAGTCGGGTGTCTGGTGGGTCTCCCTCACGCAGCTTAGTGCACCTGACCTACGCGACCTGGAAAAGCTGCAGCGCCACGACTATTTTCAAGGGCAGGCCTAGTTGATGCGCAAGATCACCCGCTCGAAGTTCCTGAGCCTTTCCGGATTGGCGCTGGCAGGTGGCGTCACAAGTGCGATGGCCGCGCCGGCGGCGAAGCCCGCCACTTTCGTGCTCGTGCACGGTGCATGGCATGGAGGATGGTGCTGGAAACGGGTGACCAGCATCTTGACGCAGCGGGGGCACACCGTCTTTACCCCAACTTTGACGGGCCTAGGCGAGCGCTCTCACCTCATCAATCCGCAAATAGACTTGGATACCCATATCCAGGATGTTGTGAACGTCATTCGATGGGAACGACTCACCGACATCATCTTGTGTGGTCATTCGTATGCCGGAATGGTCATCTCCGGGGTCGTTGAGAGGCTCAATACCGGCATCGTGAGTTCAATCGTGTTCCTCGATGCGTTTGTGCCTGACAACGGCAAGTCGCTCGTCGATTACCTGGGCGGAACTCCCGCGACAGATCAAGCTGGATATGTAAAGCCATCTCCCGCCGAGCAATTTCAAGTAAACCCCGCGGATCGTCCATGGGTTGATGCGGAATGCACGCCGCAACCTCTCAAAACGATGACCCAGAAGCTGCAGCTCACGGGCGCCAGAGACCGCATGCGACGCAAAACCTTCATCAAGGCGACCGGATGGAACGGCCTTACCGAATTTGGGGAAAAGACCAAGGCTGATCCAACGTGGCGCTATCTCGAGGTGCCCGCGGGTCATGACGTAATGATTGACGCTCCGCAGAGGCTTGCGGAACTGCTCGAAGGGGCCGCCACCCCTTGAGCCAAGGCAAGCCGTCACCTCAAAGTTACCGTCGCGTAATCTAAGGCTGATCCCTAAGTCCCTACAGCGGCGAACTTGGGTCGACCCCTTGCGAAGCGAGGAGCGCGCGAGGGGCGCCCATACGCCCTTTAAAGCCTTATTCCATTACCGTTGAGGCATCTCACGAAGAGGAAGGTGAGGGAAGTGCGGCCCCGCTCGTCGTCGGGTGACACAAGCTTTTCGGGCGTCCGTACATGAAAAATACTAATATGTGGTACCTGCGCCCAAGAGGGGGAAGCTTGCATGAGGTTCATCCCGACGCCTGCGATGTGGCGGTCACTTATCCGCACGGTCGCCTCGGCGACGCGCGCCTCGGATGCTGAAGACCTGCTACAGGCGGCCTATATCAAACTCGAAGAGTACCAAGTGATGCATCGGGTCGAGAATCCGTCCGGCTTTCTGGTGACGGCGGCTGTCAACATCGCCCGCGATGAGTACCGCCGTTCGCAGATTGCGCCGATGGACTCCGCAGAGTCGCTCCTGATGTCCTTGAAGGATGGGGCGCCGCTGCAGGAGGAGATCCTGAGCATGCGCCAGCGTCTGGCTGAGGTTCGCGTTGCCTTGGGCAAGCTCAATCCGCGCACCCGAAAAATTCTCCTCATGCATCGAGTTGAGAATTTAAAGTATCGGGAAATATCAGAAATCTTGGGCATCTCGGTGAGCGCGGTCGAGAAACATATCGCCAAGGCCACGTTGTTCCTGGCCGATCGGATTTCCGAGTGAAATGAAAACGGGTTCATCCAAATCCACTGTTCGCGCCGAGGCCGCCATCTGGCTCTCCCGCCTGCGCTCCGAGGAGCGCAGCCCGGACGTTGAGGCGGGATTTCGAGCATGGTTGCAGCGCGGGCCGGAGCATCAGGCGGCGTTTGACCTTGTGAACACGGCCTGGGAGTTGGTCGGTCGGGAAACCATGCCGCCCCCCAGGTCCTGGCATGTAAATCGCTTTGCCGTCGCCGCAAGCGTCGCCATCGTGTTGGTGGCTGGTGCCATCATATGGACGACTCAGTTCCGGGTAACTTCACAGGCATTTGAAACAGGTTTTGGCGAGCAGCGCCGTATTGCCCTGGTCGATGGTTCCCTCGTGTTGCTCGACACTTCGACTTCAGTTCGGGTTTCGATGAGTCGACGAAAGCGTGCGGTGGAGCTTCTGCGCGGCAGAGCACACTTTGAGGTGGCCAAGGATGAGGCGCGGCCCTTTGTCGTCACAACCGGCGATGAGCAGGTTACCGCGGTCGGTACTGAGTTCGATGTCGATCGGGAGACCGGTCTCATCAGCGTGTTGTTGACCAAAGGCAAGGTGCGGGTCGAGGACAGTGCTGATAGCCGCGTGATGTTGCCGGGGGATCGTCTGGCCTTTGAGAATGGGCGAGTGATTGCCGACCGCCCCGACATTGAGGTCGCGACCGGCTGGCAGAGCGGGCGCGCCGTCTTTAAACGACGTGCGTTGAGAGATGTGCTGGCGGAATTTAACCGCTACAGCAGGCAGAAGTTGGAGCTGACGGATCCACAGATGGGTGACATCCTCATCAGTGGCAACTACCGCACTGGAAACAATGAGGCCTTTGCGGCGACCCTTTCCGGAATGCTGCCGCTGGATGTCGATGCCGCCGGCGATAAGATTCTACTCAAGCCACGTAAGACGGCAGCGGGCGCCCAGAGCGGTACTTGAGCGACGGTACTCGTCTGCTGCGGCTTGCCAGCCGCAGGCCTGAAATTGGGATGGGAGCGCTCGAAGGGTGAAAGAAAAGGTCTGCCTGATCACCGGTGCAACGGACGGAATCGGTAGGGCGGCGTACATTGACTGCAAGCTCAAGGCTCCCTCAGTTGCCGCACAGGATGATCTCGCCGCCGAGCGGCTTTGGCAGGTGAGCGAGGCACTGGCGCAGGAGCGCGACGTAGCCGGCCCATCAACTGCTGCGTAGGCACTTCAAGCAAGGTGTCTCGGCCACGCGACCCTCCTTGTTAGCTTCCACTTGAGGAAAAGGCGTTCGAAATCGGCTCTTCTCATTCCTCAAGCAGGCGGCCGTGGCTGATGAGGGAACCCAGGTCACGATTGGAAGGTAGGTGGCGCTTCGCCTACTTCTGTCTTTCCAGAATGGCCTCCGCCGTCTTAGGAAGGAGGAAAGTTAATCCAAATTCCACAGCGTTGTGCTGGATCTGTTCTACAAACGGGCGGAAAGCCCTGTTGTATTCCTGAAATGCTGCTTGGTAGTCGCCGCCACTCTTTTCGAACGCATCAGCCAGGGCTGCCGCACCGTCTATAGCGAGCGATCCGCCCCGTCCGGCAGCCGGAGAGGCACAGTATCCGGCATCGCCGACCAGAGCGACCCGGCCTTTAGTCCATGATGGCATTTTGATCTGGTAAAGGCCGCCGAAGTAGAAGTCGTCGGCTTTCTTGACCTCCTGCATGAGCTCAGCGACGCGCCAGCCAACGCCAGAAAATTGCTCCTGCAAAATCTTCTGCTTCTGCTTCGTGTCGCGGTAATCGTACGGGATCTCTTTCTCGGAGGAGAATATGAGAATGATGTCCGTCTTGTTGTTGTAGGCGCTCAGCTGGACATACTTGCCCGGCTCAATGTAGACCTGAGAGGTATTCTCTTTGATCAGCAGCTTGTCCAGGACGGTGACGGAGCCATAGGACTCAAGGAAATGTGAGTACTCTTGGTCTGCGCCGAACCAGTATCTTCTCAAGTCGGACCGAACGCCGTCACACCCGAATACCAGATCAAACGCGCGACGTTTTCCCTTTTTGAAGGATACCGTGATGCAGCTATTGGTCTCTTCGAGCGATGTAATACCTTCGTCAAAGATGAACTCAACATCACCCTTCACGGCATCGAACATGATATTCAGCAAGGTGTCCCGTTCGATCTCGTAGTCGATCGTCCCGGACTCCTCGTTCTCGGCCTGAACCTCTGTTGAGTGTTGGGCGGTACCGTCGCAGTTCACGATCTCCATGGACTCCATACGTACCCGCTTTGCCTCGATTTGATCAAAGAGTCCCATGCGCTTGGCGATATCTACGGTTCCCTCGCGGATATTGACGGGTGTCCCGCCTTTTTTGAGATTTTCTGAGATCTCAACCACTGTCACCTGGTACCCGAACTTCTTCATCCAGAAGGCCGTAGCGAGACCTGCGAAACTGGCGCCGGAGATCAAGATATTTCCGGTATTATTCATGGAGTTAGTTACCGAATACGATAAAAGTGTACTCAGTCCATAATATGTGGATATTCTAGGTCATGTCAATGCCTTCAGCAGGTCTTTCCCGTAAACGACTGGCCACTCGGCGAGCCATTTCGGATGTAGCGACGCGCCTGTTTTACGAGCGCGGCTTTGATCAAGTTACGGTAGATGAAATAGCCGCGGCGGCCGATGTCGGGCGCATGACAGTGTTCACGTACTTTCCCCGCAAGGAGGATATGTTCTTTGACCTGGATGAGTACGGTCGAGTGGACCTGGTTATGGCGCTCAGGCAGCGCAAACCCGATACCCCGCCGATTGAAACGCTTCGGCAGTTTGCCCACGGCGTCGTCGAAGAGAAGATGCCTTACGTCCGGTTCTCGCCGGGAAGTCAGCTTTTCTTTGTAACCATCAAAGCAAGTGAGGCGCTTAAGGCGCGCGCACGTGCGATACGGGATGAGGTTACTGCGCTATTGGCGGTAGCACTGGCTGAAAGCGTTGGTCGCAGTGCCGATGATCTCGATGCGTACCTTGCGTCCAATTTTGTGGTGACGACATGGTGCGTGGCCTTCATCAAGGCACATGAAGCTTATCAAGGGTCCCAGAATGCCGAGGAGGCTCAGGCGCTTTTTCTGAAACTCATTGATCGTGGAGCCGTTGGGTTAAATGCATTGTTGGCGGGAACGCCCTACGCTTGAGGTCACTTAAGTGACAGACAGAAAGTGCATGTGGCAGGTGTTTTGCTTCCAGCCATCGATCTTGCGTACCCAGGTCTGACTGACGATCGCCTTGATTTCCTTGCGCTTGTCGTCTCCTCGGATTTCAACCGTCTGATCAAGCGGGCCCACGACGACGGCGGCGTTACTATAGAGGCGAATATCAAGTTCGCCGCGTTCGATCCTGTGAAAAACGTATTTCGTTGCAACGCCATCCAGGTATTCGGCCAGCCGATCGATGCGGCCGTTGCCGTGGATATGAACAAGATCGTCGGCCATCAAGGTGGCAAGCGATTTTACGTCACCGGAGGTGAGCGCTGCGCACCGTTGCTTTTCCAGGCGTCTTAGTTGCTGTTCATCCGGACTCATCGTTCTCTCCTCGTGGGGGCCTAATGTGACGATTGCTTGTTTGCTCGTCTGGCCTGATGCGCCAAAGACGCAGTGCCTAGCGGTTGCTTGGCCAAGGTGTGGACTGCCACGTCACCATCCGCCAACGTAATTCCCTCCACCAAAAACAGGTGAAAACGGCATCGATGCCGAAGGATTGCCCCTTCGCGGCGACTTCTCCGAGCAGACGACCCGTGATAAGCCAGACATCGGTGCCCAGTCCAATGGACTCGACACCACTCGTAGTAAGAACGACATACCGCGCCGCGCCCGAGCCGATGGTGTTCAGGTGGGAGGCCTTCCCGTCACGCACTCCGTTTGAATGCAGGTAGATCAGATCATCATGCAGCAGCTCACCCAAAGTTTTGACGTTTGCTGCGTACATCGCATTGCGCCGTGTATCTTCATACGGCTTGAGTTCTTCCGGCCATCCGCCCAGGTCGTGGTTCATGGGGAGATCCGGGCGAGCATGCGGCGCACGATGATATGACTAAGCTGTTCGGCTACCCATTTCATCTCACAGCAACCCCGCGGCGCCGACCAATATGGCTGCCAACACTAAGCACGCTATGCGGGCCCCGGAAGCGGCTTCATGGTAAATAAGCACGCCGACAACTACCGCTGTGATCTGCAGCATCACCGCGCTTATCGGGATGAGCAAACTTAAAGGCGCGCCAATCACGAGCAAGCGGGAGAGCAAGAACGCGCCGAACCCGACACCGAATAGGCAAGCTGCGCTCTGAAGAGGTGCGGTGAATCCTCGTGTGGCAGGTAGGAGGGACCCACCCACGAGCTGAGATGCGACGGCGACGACCATTATGGCCACCATTGGCAATGTGACTTTGTTCAATGCTCCCCCTATTCTTTGCGCCTAGGGGTGCTGCATTGCACGCCTAAGGTTTTATATCCACCAAGGACGACGAACCAATCCGGCTTTCCCTCATGTCGTCGGGGATTGTTTTGGGTCTAGGGCCTTGCTGCGCTAGAGATCGGAGATCTCGACCTTCAGCTTCTGCCCCTCTGCCACCTCGATCTCCTTGTTGCGAGTGCGATGGAAGGAGGGGCGGGCGCGCACGCGGCCAGCGTGAGAGACGAGCTGGGGAAAGTTGTTGACCGGAAATCCGCCCTTGCCGGCCGTGCTGTAGGCCCAATAGAGGTAGGTATCGACGATTGACCAATTCTCCCCGTACCACCAGGTGGCGCCTGCGAAGCGTGCGGAGAGATAAGCGCACTCGGCCGCAAACTTCTCCATTCCGTCTGCCTTGACGCCGGGCAGTTCGCCCTTGGTGAAACGCTGGGGATTTCTGATCTGGCGCACCATGGGATGTAAGGTGCTCGAGCACCATATGAGGTCGGAAAGGCCTTGAGTATCCTCGGCGAGGTTATCGCTGCGCGGCAGCAGGGCCGCTTGGGGACGAAGTCGGTGCAAGTAGTGCAGGATGGAGGGGTTCTCGGTCAGCAGTCGGCCCTCCACGGCCAGCGCCGGGACCTTGCCTTTGCCATTGATGGCGAGGTATTCCGCACTTTTCTGAGCCCCGCTTAGCAAATCAACCGGGCGCATCTCGTAGTCAATCCCGATCTCCTCCATCGCGGTCATGGTCACGCGTGAGCAGGCGCCTGGGAACATGTAGATGGCTGGCTTCATGATCACACGCTCCAAAATGTGCAAGTACGGGCCTGGCGTAGTTGTTTTATGGGGTGTCAGGCGGGCTCAACCGAAATTTCAATAGCAGGAGCGCCGCAGCTAAGGCAGGAGCGCCCATGGTGACGGCCACAATGTTGCGGGTTACCCCTCCGCCCAGGAGCGCCCCTGCGAGGGCTGGGCCCGCAGCGCTACCGATGCGTCCGATACCGATGACCAATCCGGTGCCGCTCACCCGCATCTGGGCTGGGAAAGTGCGCGCTACGACCGCGTACAGTCCCATCATTGCGCCTTGCAGGAAGAAGCCCATTCCAGCCGCGCCGCCGGCAAGAAGGATGAAGTTGGGCGGGATGGACCCGAAAAGTGCCGTCATAATGGCCCCGCCGGCCATGGCGGCGACGACCAGCGGCTTAAGCCCCAGACGAGTGCTAGTCGCACCCAGGAGAAGGCCGCCGCAGATCCCGCCGATATTGACCCAGACCCCAGCAAGTGCCGCTTCAGTGGCAGGGATACCTTCGTTTGCAATCAGCGATGGAACCCAGGTCTGGGCGAAGAAGAGGGTGACGACGTGAAGGAAGTAGATGCTCATGATAAGAATCGTCAGCGCCGCCATGCCGGGCTTGAACAGGGCGCTGAAGGGCACCGAGCTGGCATCTTGCGGCGGGGCTGGCAGCTCCTCGATAGAGGCCAGCCCACAGCGCTTTAAGTAGGTATTGACCTTCAGCAGGGTATCGGCGCGGGGCCTTGCGATCATGGGTGCGATGGGTTCGGGCAGCAGCAGATAGACCACCATCGACATCACCAGTCCCAACAAGGCTGCGGTCAAGAAGATCGCGTGCCAGCCGTATACGGGTAAGAGGTAGGCTGCATAAAATCCGCCGAGGATGCCGCCTACGGGGAACCCTGCGCCAAACATCGTCAGGCACAGATCGCGACGGCGAGCGTTGGAGTACTCCGCGACAAGTGAACTCACCACCGCGATCATCGGTCCTATTCCCAAGCCGGTGAACAGGCGCGTCACCATCAGTGCCTGGACAGAGCGTGTGTTGGCGCTGCAGGCATCGCCAATAATCATGAGGGCAAGGCTTAAAAAGAGCAGCCGACGGCGGCCTACCACGTCCGCGGCCGGCGCAATAGCCAAGGAGCCGGCGGCCATCCCTAAGAGGCCCGCTGACAACACCAGCCCAATCTGCGCCTGGTTGACGCCCCACGCGGCCTTGATAGCGGGGGCGGCAAACGTTGCGGCAAACACTTCGAAGCCGTCGAGTAAGCACAGGGCGACCGCCACCGCAACGCCCATTTGTTGGTAGGCGCTCATGGGGGAGGAGAGCAACACCTCCCGCGGATCCAGGGCACTACGGCTCATGCGTCGGCCTCGCGCCTGGTCCTCATGAGTGAGACCTCGGCCCTTGAGGGGTTCAACCGGGACGCATGTTGTCGCAGACGAACTCCATGAGCTTGGATTTGGTCTTCCTGTACTGAATAGTGAACGACCAAGGCGCGGTGTACAGTGTGTCATCAGTCACGGTGATCTTGTCCTGCGCCTGTTTGCCACCGTCGATCAACGAAAACCGCTCGGTGATGCGCGTATGTTCGGACTCAGGAAGTCCGGCGCGGTCGACCAGGATCTTGTCATTGAGCCCTGCAGTTTCGATGACTAGCGTCGAGCCTTCCCAATGGCCAACCGAATAGCCCATGTAGGTGGGATCCGGATCTACGGGAAGTTTTTCGTCCATGTATACGAGGCGGATCAGATGGTTCGCCTCGAACAGCATGCCGACCACATCAGACTGCTGCATGATTCGCAGCGGATAGGGCGTGTACATAGCCCGAGGCATGCCGTGCGGTAAGCAGGAGGCTACGGGGTCGGGCACCTGGTCGCCCGCATTCTCTTTGGCCACGCGCGCATTGTAGGCGGCCAAAGGGGCGGCCATCATCGGGGGTACCTTGCCATCATCGGTATGCACGACTTCCCTGAACTGCGTTTCCCACACGCCGCTGAAGTCTGGATGGGCTTGTGCTGTTGCAACTGAGGGACCCGCTAAAGCGGCTCCTGTGAGCACCAAGCCGATCCAGATGCGCGAGTGGATGCTTCTGCGGCTGAAGTTAAACCCCTGATCGGTCATTATTTTTCCCCTGCTGTGAAGCCGCCCCAATCGCAGCACCAAAACGACGACGAACGAGACTGCTTTTTCCTCAAGTCTGCGGCGCGCCTATAGGGCAAAAAAAGCCGCGGGCAAAATGCCCGCGGCGTAAGTTCTGTTCCTTTGGGGGGTTGATCAAAGAAACAGCCGATGCGGTCACTCTTGCAGATCCCTTACACCGGCCGACTGTGCCCTTTTTCTGCGAGCGGACCTTTTCTTGAAATAATTAGTTAATCCTTCGCGCCTGAGCCCGTGAGGTGATGATGCCGCAGGCATAGTCATGCACGAAGCTACCGGTCGGCGGGCGTTTGTAGTACCGAGTAATGGTCCAAGGCTTGGTGAAGGCGACCGGATCCTCGATCTGCGCCTGCGCATGCAGCCTCCCGTCGGGGAGCCTGATTACCCGCGTGATGATATGGGTCTGATCGCTGTGATCGTGGCCTAAGTCATCAAGCCATGTGTCGTCCCGCAGGGCGACAGTGTCGATAATGAGGACATCGCATTCCCAGTGACCGGTGTTGTCGCCCGTATAGGTGGCAGTAACAATGTCGGGATCGGTGTGCGCCCGTCCGTCGGTGAAGATGCGCTGTACGGAGTTGAAGTCATTTTCCAGCGCGTGGCGCACCGCGCCTTGAGTGATGATCCATTCGTGAATGCCCGACATCCCTAAACTTCGGGGCGTGCCTGCGAGAATGCCACAGGTGTTGATCCGGTCTGAGACGGGTTTGGCGCCCGGTTTGGCTTTGCGCTTGGCTATGCAATCAGAGGAGTATGGAGGCGGGCTATCTTTATAGGGTTGGGCCACCCAGTCACCGCTCCAGTCCGGCAGATTGGCATCTGATTGCGCTGACCCTGCGCTTGCCTGTGTTGCCAGCACTAACGCTAGGCTAGTCGCGGCCAAGTGCAGAGCAGTCCTACTTAGCATCGGACTTGCCCGGTGCCGCCTTTTCAAGGGTCTCGCCGTGGGGCCCTACCGCAAGGGTGTGACCGTCGGCAGAAACCGGGTTGCGATTGTTTTCGGCACAAGCGTAATCCATCACTTCGCCCTTAACCGGCGAATACAGCCGGGTGACGGTCCATGGCTTGGTTAGAGCACCCGGATCGGTGATCGTGAAGTCATCTTCCATGGTCTTCGCATCCCGCCGATGGATGCGCTCCACGATGTGCGCCTGATCGCTCAAAATGGCGCCCGTGCGGTCTATCAACATGCCGCCTTTGGTATGTATTGTATCGACGACCAGTGTGTCACCTTCCCAGTGGCCAACTGAGTCGCCTGTGAAGGAGTTGAAGGCATCAGGACCGGTGCGGTGCGGCCGTCCATCGGTGTAGATACGACGGGCCTGATTACCGTTTTCAATGAAAACCCATACCCGCTCGGGACGCAAAACAAATTCCATCGCATCTGGAGTACGCATGTCACCGGGCATGCCTCGCGGTATGCAGCGGATCAACGGATCAGGGAGTACGTCGGCGTCGAATTTGGCGTTCTGTACTTTGTACAACGCCTCCCACTTGGCATTGTAAGGAGGGTGTTCCCGACACGGCGACGCAAAGGTGTTACAGCCATAGGGTTCGGTGCTTGCCCCGTCGAACACGATGCTGTTCAAAGGAGTATTCGGGATGGTCCATGTGCCGCCCCAGTCAGGTAACGCGGCCGGCGTCTTCGCGTCATCTGCCGATGCCGTAACGCCTAAGCCGAGCGCGACAAGGGTCGCAAATGCTCGTGCCGCCAAAGAGGATACGCAGTCCTTTCTGCAGGCTCGATATCCCGATCTAAACATAGTCCTCTCTCCTAAAGGGCTTGATCCACATGTGTTGCCGAGGTTGAAACGGACAGTCGGACCCGATGCTCGAGCGTTCGAGATTGAAAGGAAGAGTGGCTTGATAAACCAACTCATGGCTGCGTGAATTGGCGGCCATATTCATTGGTCGGATCGCGATAAATCGTGTGAATGTGTTGTTCTGGATCGCCGTGGCCGGTCTGCGGGGAGAACTCGATCCAGACACTCGGCCCTTGTACCCTAAAATATGAATGCCCGTTCATTCCCGGTTCGTGAGCAAGGGGGCCACTCCAAGCAAAATAGGTGTCATTCAATCCCGCCTTGATCTCATCAAGGTGTGCCCGGGCGTAGGCATCATCAAGCATGCAGACCCACTCGCAAATCAGGTCCATCACCATGCTCGTCTGCTTAAGGGTCATCTGCGACACTTTAAGGCCCTCAGGAGCTATGGTTTCACCGTCATGGCTTGGGCCGAACAGGAGGTTTGCGACCTCATGGTTCAATACGGCCTGACTACGCTGATCTGCAGTCAATTCGTTCATGAGAGCAAAGGCTTTGTCGTTTGCAGCGGCCAAGGCCCGCACCATCGTTGCGCCATCCTGATAGACCGCAGGCTTCACCCCGATGAAACTTGGGGTTATCGCCGCGTGCGATCCGGCAATGACAATGTTCAGACCTAAATGGTGGCCACCAAGCTCGACCATCCAAGGGGTCACCGTGCTGGGTGTGCCGAATATTCCGATCGTGTACGTGTCGCGACCTGTGATGAGCGGCGTGCCGCTATCGTGCAGGGCTTGATTTGAGCCCATGACCTCGAGGACTTCCTGATAGCCCTTGGGGCTTAAGATCGTCTGCAGCAATCGCATGGCATAGGCGCGCTGCGCTCGGGTAAGCGTGCCCAACTGCAGGCCAGGACGAGGCACCTCATTGACGGGTGCGGCTGCCCACAGCGCTTGACCGTATCGTTCAGCGATAGACTCACCCTTTGTGCCAAACGCCACGCGTACGCCCACAGGTTGCGGCGCGAAGGCATGCAGCGCCGCCGTGCGCTGCTGAGGTGAGAGCGCCTCAAGATATGCCTTCGCTGCATCGACCACCACACGCGTGTGGACAAGCGGGGCGCTGTCAAGTGGTGCGCCGGCGGCGGCCTGCGCCACCTGGTTGATGGGTAGCAGGCCGATACTTAACCTCGCGCAGGCCGCAAGAAGCAAGAGAACGGTCCTCGCGTTTTGAGTGTTCGCATTGAGCCCACGGGTCGGCATTTACTTCGCTAATGCCAGGCGGAGCCCGCGTGTAGGCCCTTGCGGCGTTTGGATTTGGCAGTTAAGCGCGAGCTGATTTTCGACCTGGGCGTCGATACACCGGGCGACCCCGTCTGCTCGGACTGGCGTCTTCATGCGCTTCCCCCTTTCTTAGATGCCATGCGACACGACGACGCTTGAGGGCACAAATCCCTCACGTTCATTTCCTAAGGTCGATGCGAGGGGCACCTTAGGAAGTGATGCCAGGGAGATGCAGCGAGCGGCCCGATACAACGATTGGGGAGCAGGGCTGGCGGGCGAAGACCGTGGGTCCCCCTGGGTGGCCGGTTCGCCCAGGGCCTGCGGATGTCTTGGCGGGTAGGGGGCTTTTACGAGGAAAGCAGGTTTGTCTGCATCCGCTTCAGAAGCTGCCGCAAAAAGTTGCGCTCATCAACCGTAAATCCACGCAGGAGCTCGATCTCGGCGTGCAGGGCATGAGGCGCAATGCGCTCCGCCAGCGCTAAACCTTCGGCGGTCGGCTGGACGAGGATACCGCGTGCATCGTCATCGCTTTGCGCGCGCACTACCAACTGGCGTTTCTCCAGGTCCGCCAATAGGCGCGAGAGCGTCGGGGGCTCAATACCGGTGAGGTGAAGGACCTCGCGCACCCTGCGCGGACCGGCTTTGAACAACACCGCCAGGATGCGCCAGGCACCTAGCACCAAGCCTTCTTCCTTCAGCCGGTCCTCGAATAAGCCCAACGTCGCGACGTTCACTCGATTGAGGAGAAATGGAATGTGATCCCCGATGTCGAAGGCGGCAATCGCATCGGCGGTAATTTCATTAGGAATTAATTCTGACGTTGAAGCTTGAGCTGCATCAATCGTAATCATTTGATCCTACACATGTTACTGAGATCATGACGGTATTATCTTGAGAAATTATATTCCATATGGAATTATCTCATCGCTAAAAACCCATCCGTAGAGAGGGTCAATAACTTGTGCCACGTCGACAGAGACTTCTCCAGTGCGACCTGCATTCCGAGCCGGAACAGCCCGCGGCCAGCCCAGATTTTCGGCGAACGGCTAAGAGCGGTAGTTGGGCGGCGCATTACCCGGATTTTGCTTGACCTAAGGAGCGATGCGCCGTGACTGACGCCAAATCTCATCCCGGCGCCGGCCAATGCTCCCGCCTCAAAATCAGCGAAACGATCCTGAAGACCGGGCAACTGGAAGTCATGAAGCCCTGGTACTGCACGGTCCTTGAGGTTGACCCGTTCCTGGAGCACGCACCACCCAAGGGCTCCGTTCCCGGGGACTTCGGCGGTCAGACCCGGGCGAGTGACCTGCACATGTGCTTCTTCCGCCTGTCGACGGCCTATCCGTACACCCAGGTGATCGGGCTCTTCGAAGAACCCGGTGTATCGCTGTCGGTGCCCAAGACGACACCGGGCCTGCACCACATGCAGCTCATGTTGCCCGGGCTCGGCCCGCTGATCGACAAATACGAGGCGCTGGCGGCGGTGGGTCTGAAGCCCCATCGCACGGCCAATCATGGGCCGATGACAAGCTTCTATTACCGGGATCCGGATGGCAACAACGTTGAACTCACGGCTCAGAACTTCGCAACCTTCGAGTTGATGGTCGAGTTCATGCAGTCGACCGCTTTCAAGGCCAACCCATCAGGAGTTGAGCTTGATCCCGTGGCTTTCGTCGCTCAGTACCGACGCGGCATTCCCGCATCTGAACTCACCCGCATTGGCTAACACGCGTTCGCGGAAGAAGGATACCAAATGAAACTTGTCAAAATTGAGCGCGGCGGCGCCTCAGCGCAGGGCATTCTCGCCGGTGATGAGGTGCGCATCGTCGGCGGCTGGCAATCAGGAGCCGCGGAGACGGCCCCGTTCAGCTTAGGCGGCATGTCGCTTGAGGCACTGAAGTCAGCTTTGGGAACTTCGCGCGAGAGTGCGCCTCTTTCGGACGTGACGCTGGCGGTTCCGATCGATCCTGCTGCCAAGATCCTTTGCGCGGGCCTCAACTATCGTGACCACGTCAGTGAGGTGAAGGCGGACGAAGCGGCAGCCAATCCGATCCTGTTCTCCCGCTTTCCTGACTCACTCGTGGCCCAGGGGCAGCCGATCATCCGGCCAAAAGTCTCGGAAAGCTTTGACTACGAAGGCGAGATCGCCGTCGTGATTGGCAAGAGGGCGCGTAACGTTGCCATCGATGAGGCGCCGAGCCTGGTGGCAGGTTACAGCTGTTTCATGGATGGGAGCATCCGGGAGTATCAGAACCACGCCTTGATGACGGGTAAGAACTTTTGGCGATCCGGCGCCATGGGCCCCTGGATTGTCACGCCCGATGAGATCGGTCAGCGCGATATTCACCTGCAAACCTTCGTCGCCGGTGAGGAAATGCAGTCGGCGCACGTCAGTCAGTTGATCTTCACCATTGCGCAGCTTATCTCCTACGCCTCCCGCATGACGTGGCTCAAGCCGGGAGATGTCATTGCTACCGGCACCCCGAGTGGCGTGGGCGCGCGCAAGACCCCGCCGCGGTGGCTTAAGCCCGGCGAGACGGTGGAGGTGGCGATCGAGAGCATCGGCCGACTGAGTAACCGCGTGCAGAACGATGAGTGATTTTGTGCGTACCGCCTAGAGGATCCAGATCGACAGCGCACGGGGGGTTCGAATGACCGCACATTCAAATGTCCGAACATTGAAAATCGAGTGGGGCCAGTGCGATGCCGCCGGGATCGTCTACTACCCGCAGTACTTTTCGATCTTCAATGAGTCGACGATTGAGCTCTTCTCCACGGCGGGCTACTCCTTACGCCACATACTGAAGGAGTTCGACATCGTGGGCCTGCCCATGATCGAGACCAAGGCAAATTTCAAAATTCCCTCAAGTTATGGCGATGTCCTTGAGATCAGAAGCCGCGTCACGGAGTGGCGGCGCACCAGCTTCTTTGTCGCGCATGAGGCCTATCGCGATGGTGCGATTGCGGTTGAGGCCAGCGAACACCGCGTATGGGTGATGAAGGGCCCGGATGGAAAAATCCGTGGGACGCCAGCGCCCGCTGAAGTGATTACTCGCATGTGCGGGGATGCTGCCATCGCCGCCGAAAAATAAGCGATCCATGACCGCCCATCAAACTTAGCCTTTCCAGGAACACCAATATGAGCAAGACAATCATCACCGTGGCGCCCACTGGCGGGATGGCGGGCAAGGCCCAAAATCCCAATCTGCCGACACAGCCGCACGAGATCGCAGAGTCCGTCTTCCGTTCCTACAAGGAAGGTGCGGCCATTGCGGCCCTACATGCCAGGCGCCCTGACGATGAGGCTACCTGCAACGCTGACATCTATCGGGAGATCAATCGTCAGGTTCGTGCCAAGTGCGACATCATCATCAACAATTCCACCGGTGGCGGCTCCAATGGAGACATGATCACTGAGCGGCCGGATGGTCTTTTTGAACAGAACTTCGATGAAAGGTTGAAGGGCTGTGACGCTGGCGCAGAAATGGCCACTTTCGATGGAATGACCTTTGGCGCACTCCACGGTGGTCGGGAAATTGTGGTGGTAACGACGCCATCCCGATGTGACACCCTGATCAAGCGAATGCAGGAGCGGAAGATCAAGCCGGAATGGGAAGTATTCGGCCCCGAACACATCCTGCAGGATGTCACGCGCCTCATTCAAAAGGGCTTCGACAGTCCCCCTTACTACGTAAACATCGTTCTGGGCGCCCACGTAGGCTTCCAAGGCGCGATGCCTTACAGTCACGATATTCTCACTTCAATGGTGAAGATGCTGCCCCCGCAGTCCATCTGGTGCGTGTCGGCAATTGGCCCTGCGCAATTGCAGGCAACGACCCAGGCGCTGCTTCTTGGGGGCCACATCCGGGTCGGGCTGGAAGACAATAACTACTACAGTCGCGGAGTTCTGGCGACCAATGAGCAGCTCGTGGCCCGTGCCGTGCGCATCGCTCGTGAACTGGGTATTGAGCCTGCGAGCGCGGCAGAGGCGCGCGAGATTCTGGGGCTGCCCGCGGTACGCCACTAGCACGGCCTCGGCAATTGAAATGCCCATCGGCGCGCTTTTCGCAGTGGAAGGTCTGCTGCGGCGTTGCGAGCGCTGGCAGGCCGCCTATGACGGCGGGAGCGGACACTTGGGGGTAATGCGGCCCATGGGCCCATTTCCTGATTGCCGGACTGTCTTGGTGATTCGGTCTGCGGTGAGTCCGCGCATACGGCCGGTGCCGTAGTGAAAACAAGTAAGTTCCTCACGGAAGCGCTCGCCGTGCTGCAACGGGAAATCGACGCGCGCAGGGATTTTGTCAACATGCATGTGGAGAACGGCATGAGTGCGACCGCGGGCTTTAAGCCCAAGAAGTCCGTGGCCTTGTCTGGGACTGTTGCAGGCGAAACGGCGCTTTGCACAGTGGGACACACTGGCAACGACCTGCATTACCGCGGCTACGATATCCTGGACTTTGCGGACAAGGCGCAGTTCGAAGAGATCGCCTATCTGTTGCTGTATGAGAGTCTGCCGAACGCGGCCGAGCTGGCAACCTACAAGGCAAAGATGAAAGGCTTGCGGGGGTTGCCGGGTCCTCTTAAAACGGTTCTTGAGGCCATCCCACGTGAAACGCATCCGATGGACGTGCTGCGCACAGGCGTTTCAGCGCTCGGGTGCCTGGAACCGGAAAGCCTGGATCACAATATCGCAGGCGCTCGAGAAGTGGCCAATCGACTCATGGCGTGCATGGGATCGATGCTGCTTTATTGGCTGCACTTCTCCCAGGCAGGCAAGCGGATCGAAGTGGAGACCGACGATGACAGCATTGGCGGGCATTTCCTGCACCTGCTGCATGGGGTCAAGCCCGAGAGGTCGTGGGTGCGCGCCATGCACACTTCACTGATCCTTTACGCCGAGCATGAATATAACGCCTCAACCTTTGCCACCCGCGTGATTGCGGGCACCGGCTCCGACATTTATTCGGCCATTACCGGTGGTATTGGTGCCTTGCGCGGTCCGAAGCACGGCGGCGCTAACGAGGTCGCATATGAGGTTCAGAGCCGCTATCGGGGGCCGGAGGAGGCAGAGGCGGATATTCGTAGAAGGGTTGAGGCCAAGGAAGTCATCATCGGCTTTGGCCATCCGGTCTATACAGTCTCCGACCCGCGCAATCGGGTGATCAAGGATGTAGCACGCCAGCTGTCAACGGAGGCGGGGGACACAGTGCTGTTCGACATCGCCGAGCGGCTGGAGAGCGTGATGTGGAAGATCAAGGCGATGTTCCCTAATCTTGATTGGTTCAGCGCCGTAAGCTATCACCGCATGGGCGTGCCGACTGCGCTCTTCACGCCGCTCTTCGCCATTTCGCGTACTTCCGGCTGGAGCGCGCATGTGATCGAGCAGCGCATCAACAACAAGATCATTCGCCCCTCCGCCCACTATGTCGGGCCGCCGAACCGTCCTTTCGTGCCATTGAACGAGCGCCCGTAATCGCATGTCCACACACATCAGCAACGTTCGTCCGCAGCCTGACCATGTCCTAGCCGACATCGCCGACTACGTCTTGAACTACGAGATCAAGAGCGAGCTGGCGTACACCACAGCCAGAAACTGTCTGATTGATACACTAGGGTGCGGTCTTGAGGCTCTCGAGTACCAGGCCTGCACTAAGCTCTTAGGACCGGTCATAGCGGGCACGGTGGTTCCCGACGGCGCCAAAGTGCCGGGCACTACCTATCAGCTTGATCCGATCCGAGCTGCGTTCAACATTGGCACCATGATCCGGTGGCTGGACTTCAACGATACATGGCTTGCAGCAGAGTGGGGCCATCCTTCGGATAACCTGGGAGGCATCCTGGCGGTCGCGGACTGGATGAGCCGCACGGCCATTGCCGCCGGCAAACCGCCGAAAGTGATGCGCGACGTACTCACTGCGATGATCAAGGCGCACGAGATCCAAGGTTTGATTGCGCTTGAAAACAGCTTCAACCGCGTAGGTTTGGATCATGTGGTGCTGGTAAAAGTTGCAACGACCGCGGTCGTGGCGCAGCTGCTGGGTTTATCGCGCAACGAGACGATCAACGCTTTGTCGCTCGCGTGGGTGGACGGGCAGTCGCTGCGCACCTATCGGCACTCGCCCAATACGGGCTCGCGTAAGAGCTGGGCGGCGGGGGATGCCACCAGCCGTGGGGTTTTCCTTGCGCTCATTGCCAAGAGCGGCGAGATGGGTTACCCCTCGGTACTGACCGCCCCGGTGTGGGGCTTTTACGATGTCAGCTTCAAGGGCCAACCGTTTAAGTTTCAGCGACCCTACGGAAGCTACGTGATGGAGAACGTGCTATTTAAGATCAGTTTCCCGGCGGAGTTTCATTCCCAGACGGCGGTGGAAGC
>Ga0302316_10000895_pt1 | contig 25040 bp, 15 predicted proteins | sample III_Palsa_N3_2_FD_200456 | JGI IMG/M metagenome (GOLD analysis project Ga0302316, IMG submission 200456) | Peat permafrost microbial communities from Stordalen Mire near Abisko, Sweden - III_Palsa_N3_2 | ecosystem: Environmental > Terrestrial > Soil > Palsa > Peat permafrost | place: Sweden...
GCGTGCTGAACGCCAACAGCACGACAGCGGGCACGTTTGCCTATACGGCGACGATTGCGAATGGGTCGCCGGTGGCGGTGACGTCTGCTTCGACATTGACGGAGGGCAGCTATGCGCTGACCGCGAACTTTACGCCGAGCGATACAACGGCAAATGCTCTGGCGACGATGACACAGAGCTTCACGGTGCAGAACATGAATCCGTTCGTGGTGAACTCCAGTGGGGCGGTAAGCTCGGATTACAACAACGGCACGAATGCCAGTGCGGCGACGAGTGGCGGCGGGATCGGGGCGGCTGTCGATTCCAACGGCTATGTGTGGTCGATCAACACGAGTGGGTCGAGCGTATCGAAGTTTACAAATGCGGGAGCGTTGAGTGTGAGCTACTCCGGCGCCAGCATTAGCGGCGCCACAGCTCTGGCCATCGATGGCAAGGGCGTCGTATGGATAGCGAACGGTGCGGGCACGATCTCTGCGCTGACCAACGCGGGCGCCGCGGATGTGAGTCCACCGATTGCTTCGGCAGGGAACTTGAGTACGCCGAGCAGCATCTCGGTGGATGCGGCGGGCAGCTTGTGGGTTGCGAACTCGGGCAACGGTACGGTGACCGAGGTGATCGGCGTGGCAGCGCCGGTGGTTGCGCCGGTTGTGACTGCGGTGACCAACAGCAGCATGGGGACACGGCCATGAACCTTACACAAGTCAGCAAGGAGACCAGCATGAAGAGAAACGTCATCCGTTGTGCAAGCGTTCTATCCCTCGCGGCGATGCCGTTGCTGCTCGCCGGATGCGGCGGCTTCAGCGCGGACAGCGGGCCGCGCCTGGTCAATGTATCGGGGGTCAACGGGCAGGCCATCGGCGGACGCCAGCCCATCTCCGGCGCCAGCATCTATATGTATGCGGCAAGTTCGTCGGGCTATGCCGGCAGCGCGACGAACGTGCTGACCACGCCGGTGACGACTACCGCGACGGGTACGTTCTATATCTCTTCGTTCACGTGCACGGCGGGGCAGCAGATGTATATCGTGTCGATGGGCGGCGATCCGGGTGCTGGCACCAATGCGAACGCGGGCATCATGGCCGCGCTGGGCGACTGCGCCAACCTGGGCCAGTACAGCTTCATCAACATCAACGAGATCACGACCGTGGCGGCGGCGTTTGCGCTGGCTCCGTTTAGTTCGGGCTACGGCACCGTGGGCACAAGCTCGACGAATACAGCGGGATTATCGCGGGCGTTTGCCTCGGCAGGGAAGCTGGCGAATGTGGTGACGGGCTTCTCGGTGGGTACGGCTTTGCCTGCCGGTGCAGTGGGCCCGACGAGCGAGGTGAACTCGCTGGCGAACGTGCTGGCAGCATGCGTCAATACGACGGGCGGCGTGAGCGGTGACGGCAGCGTGTGCGGCAAGCTCTTTGGCTATGCGACGCCCAGCGGCGGCAGCGCGCCGACCGACACCATTGGCGCGGTGATGCAGATTGCGCAGAACCCGACGCTGAATGTGGCGTCGATTTTTAATCTTGCGTCGACCGTCCCGCCCTATAGCGGTGGGCTGTTGACAGCTCCAAACGACTGGACGATGTCGATCAACTACGCGCCGAGCGGGTTGAGTTCACCGAAGTCGACGACGATCGATGCGAATGGCAATGTGTGGATTGCGAACTCGGGCAACAACACGGTGACGGTGTTGAAGCAGACGGGCGCGACGATGACGGGCTCGCCGTTTTCGAGCAATGGGCTAAGTTCACCCGCGGCCATCGCCATCGACGCGAGTGGGAACGCATGGGTGGCGAACAAGGGCGGAACAAGTGTTTCAGCGTTTACGAGTAGCGGAGGCGTGTTTAGCGGGTCACCGTTCACGGGCAGCGGCAACCTGAGCGCGCCGTCGTCGCTGGCCTTCGATGCGGGCGGCGATCTGTGGGTGGCGAACTCCACCGGTAACAGTGTTGCGGAACTCAGCAGCGCGGGGAGCTTCGTGACGCAGATTACAACAGGTGTGACGGCACCGAACGCCATCGTTATCAACCCAAAGTAAGTGCGGTGTGCTTCACCAAATTCCATGTGGACGAATTCCTAAGTATATGGAGTGGTCATGACCTGCGCCGGTTCGAAATGCTCGATGTGCTCTTCATCGGCTTCCTCAACTTCGCTCCTATCGTCGAAGCCCTCAGGTTGCGTGAACGCGCCCAGGTCACCAAGTAAGTCGAGGCAGATGATTTTTGTGACAACCCTGACCGAAATAAATTCTGCGGCTCCGGCGAACGCGAAGCTTCGTCCCCGCGGGCGTATAGTCGAATCAGTAATCTATCTCTTATTGATTTAATCGACGATGGGCATCGACGACTTCGAAGAAAGCAATGGGCGGGACGCATCGGCGCGGGAATCTGCGCAGGAAAATGAGCGTCTCGTCCAAGCCATTGCCGGGGGAGATCGTGAAGCCGAGCACGCTTTTGCAGTGCGCTATATGCGGCCCGTCCGGGCCATGTTACTGGCGCGCTCGCGCAATCCCGAGTTGGCTGCCGACCTTCGCCAGGATGTATTGATCGAAGCCATCTGTGCGTTGCGTCGCGGCCAGCTGCGCGAGCCGGCAAAGCTGACGCCCTTTGTTATTGCGATCGCCCGCAACGTGCTCAATAGCCACTTTCGCAGCGCCGGCCGCCAGCCGGAATCTGTCGAGCTGCCAGGCGATCTTCCCGATCTATCCTCTGCAAGTGAAACTAAGGAAGAACAAGATCGCGAGGCGCAAGCCATGAAAGCGATTTCCAGCCTCGACCCGATGGACAGGACCATTCTGCAAATGACCCTTGTGGACGGGCTTAAGCCTGGCGTCATAGCGAAGCGGCTGGGTCTTAATCCGGACGTTGTGCGGCAACGTAAGCTGCGTGGCATCCGCCGTGTAACAGATTTGCTGCGGCATCAGTCACAAACGGGACAGTCCGGCCACATTAACTTAGGAAGCGCCTCATGACCCAATGCAATGGAACACCAGCCGAACCATTTCTTGAGCGGTACATCCAGGGAACACTATCGCCATCGGAGCAAGAAGAGTTCGAAGCGCACTATTTCGATTGTCCTGCGTGCCTCGCCCAGGTGGAGGCGCTGCAGGCGGTGACGGGCCAGCTTGCTCGCCATCCGTTGGAAACTTCGAGGCCAGTTCTGCGCTGGCCCATCGGCTTTGGGACATTGAGCGGATGGGGTGCGATTGGCGCGCTGGCGGCCGTGCTGGTGATTGGATTTTTCTGCTACCGCACCTTCGCCCACCGGCCAGAACAAGCTGTAACCACGGGTGCAAATGCCGTCATGCCACAGACGCCGCCGGCCTTGCAGCCCGCGCCCTCGACTACCAATTCGTCCGCGGTCTCGCTCCTGGCGGACCTGACTCTGCCTGCATACCAAACTGCGAACCTGCGTGGGACGGAAGAAGAATCTGCCTTCGACAACGGCATGAAGGCGTACGCGAACGGTGATTGCAGTCAAGCGATTGCTACACTATCGAAGATCGAGACTTCTGACAACAATGCGCTCGCGGCCTATTTCTACACCGGTGTCTGCCAGATGCATGAAAAGGATTTTTCCGCGGCGATTGTCAGCCTTCGCCGCGTAAGCGATGCAGGTGACTCCCCGCAGCAGGAGGCCGCTCTGTACTATCTGACGCAGATTGCATTGGCAAAGAACGACTCCGCGTCGGCGCGGCAATATCTTGACCACACGATTTCGCTACGCGGAGATTTCCAGCGGAGGGCGCAAGCGGAGCTTGCGAAGTTGCCTTCACCGGCTGCCGGTCAACCGTAGCTCCAGCTCCACGCGGATCATCGGCAGCTTAGTTGCATTGCCAACAGAAATGGACGGATGAAGCTCCATAGAGAGGAACCCCAATGCGTATCCTGAGTTGCTATCGGCCACACCTGCTGTTGTTGTTGCTATCGATTCCGTGCGCAGCGCAGCAGGGGGCCTCTGCCCCTGCACCCAACGATCCGGTGGCCGCGGCGCAGGCGGCGTTACGCGCTGCTGAAGCGGCGCACCCCGGAAATACCGTGGAAGTTGCCAAAGCGCTGGATGATCTGGCGAACGCGGCGATGGGCACAGGAGTGGCCGATGCCGGGACGCTCGGAGCAGCAAAGCGGGAAGTGACTGTGGCGGAGGCGGTGGCCGGTCCGCGGAGCAAGCTCTTTGTGACCGCCCTGACAACCACTGCGGGTGTGCTCATCCAAGTAAATCAATCGAGCGAGTCCAGGGCCATGGCCGAACGAGCTATGGAGATCGCAAAAACGGAGTTTCCCGACGCAGTGGAGTTTGCTCGTGCGGCCAATGCCGTGTCCGATGCGTGCGAAGCGCTGGGAGACTGGACGTGCGCGATCAGCGCCAGCGATGCGGCAATCGCGGAAGAGCGCAAAGGCGGCGCGGCGCAGGAATGGGACCTAGTCGGGAGCCTCAGTAGCCGGTCCGCCATCAGGGATCTCCGCAACAACTCCGCCGGCGCCGGCGAGGACATGGAAGAGGCCCTTGTGATTGGGCACCGCATCCGTCCCGACGACCCCGAATTAGGCTTTCTGGAAAGCAACGCCGGCACGCACTACATGCGCTCCCAGGAGTTTTCCAAGGCTATTTCTCACCTTCAAAGTTCGTTGGAGATCGTCGAGAAGGCTTACGGACCAGATAGCCCGATGCTCGAAATCATTCACGGCAACCTGGCGGAGCTGTACACGCGCACTGGGCAGTTCGAACAGGCCTGGCAAAATTTCAAGATCGCACTTTCCAACAAGCATCAGACGATCTATGACCTGGCTTGGTCTCGCTCAGGGTACGCACGGTCGCTGGCTGGTGGCGGCGAGTTGAAGAGCGCCATCGTGGAGGGTCTGGAGGCCTCGCGCATGGGGCGGGAGAGCTTTGTACTACAGGCCCGCACGCTGCCGGAACGGCAGGCTCTGAGTTTCTACCAGCATCGCCCCTTTGGCCTGAACATCGCGCTTTCGGTGGTTGCCCGACATCCGGATCTGGTTTCAGACGAAGTTTTCCAAGAGGTCGCGCGCAACCGCGCCCTGGTTACCGAAGAGATGGCGCGCCGGGAGAGAAACCTGAACGCCAACAACGATCCGGAAATTGCCCGCCTGCTGAAGGAGATGGATGCGGCTCGGGCCGAGCTACTGGCGCTGGAGCAGGCCGGGCCGGGCAAGCAGAGCAGCGACGACGCGATTACCCAGGCCACCAGCCGCATGAACGCAATTGAACGAGCACTCGCCGAGCACAGCACCGCGATCCGCGACGATGACCGTGCTGCCGATGTCCGCATTGAGGATCTGCGCCGCGGCCTGCCGGCCCACTCCGTGCTTATCTCGTATGTCGACTATCAGCGCTGCGCCGTCGAGTCAGTGGACCCGGCGCACAAGACGATTTCATCCTATGCAGTTCTTGTGATGCGATCCGACTCCGACCGCATTCGCATCTACGACCTGGGCGAGGCAAAGCCCATCGACGATCTGGTTACTGCCGCCCGGGCCAGCGCCGACACAGAAGCCCACGCTGGTGGGCTAGGGTCGTTGCGCAACGAGCGATCCTACCGGGAGGCGGCTGAGCAGCTGCGCAAGCGAATCTGGGATCCGCTTCGCGCGGAGCTGGGCAATGTCCAATTGGCGCTAGTGGTTCCCGACGGCCTGCTGAACCTGATTCCCTTTGCCGCCCTACCCGATGGCAAGGGCTATCTTGTAGAGCACGGTCCGGTGATCCACACGATCTCCAGCGAGCGTGACCTGGTTGCTTCCGCCGGCGAACCGAAGAAGAATGGATTGCTCGCCATAGGCAGTCCGAAGTTCGATCTGGACGAAGTGGCTCAGGCACCCTCAACGCTGCGTGACACTCCGGTTTCCTGCGAGGAATTTCGCAAGCTGGAGTTCCATTCTTTGCCGGGGGCCCAGGAGGAGTTGAAAGATATCGACGCTGCGTGGCGACGTTGGGACCATGCGGAGCCGTCAGAGCTGGTGACGGGCGCCGACGCGACGCGGGCGCGGTTTCTTGAGGAGGCGCCGCGCAACCGCATTCTGCACGTGGCCACACACGCCTTTCTACTCGATCGCAGTTGCGGCGATGCGAATCCACTGCTTCATTCCGGGTTGGTCTTTGCCGGCGCCAATCAGAGCCGCGAAGCATCGATCCTCACCGCGCAACAGATTGCTTCGCTAGACCTGAGCGGCGTGGATTGGGCCGTGCTCTCTGCGTGCAATACCGGGAATGGAGAGCTGCACGATGGCGAAGGCGTCCTGGGCCTGGAACGGGCGTTCCATGTCGCCGGGGCACGCAGCATCGTGATGACGCTTTGGCCAGTCGACGACCGCGTGACTGGCCTCTTCATGCATGAGCTCTATGTCGAGCGTTTCGGGAGGCATGCCTCTACAGCGGAGTCAGTGTGGGGTTCGGCGCGCAAGCTGCTTCTTGATCGCCGTGCGGCCGGGAAAAGTACGCATCCGTGGTACTGGGCCGGTTTCGTGGGCTCGGGCAGATGGGAATAGAAACCGTTGGCTAACCTTCCGGTCACTGTGAGGTAAATGCCTGCGGCCCCTCAATACGCCGTGACCTGCACAGGCACCGCGCTATTGTTGAAAGCACCGTTGCCGAGTTCGCCACTGGTTCCGGAACCCCAGGACCATAGGCTGCCGTCGGTGCAGATCGCCTCATTATGAAAATCGCGCGCCATGATGTAAACGGCTTGGCAAAGGCCTTGTACCTGGACAGGGACCAGGCTCTGGTCGATATTTGGCACACCGAGCTGGCCGGCGCCGTTGGAGCCGAAGGTCCACACGGTGCCGTCGCGGAGCAGGACTGTGGTGGAACTGTCTGCGCTCAACGCCATGATGGCGCCGCTCAGGCCTTGCACTTGTTGGGGTGTGTATTGGTACTCGTTCGTGGTTCCGTTACCAATCATTCCATATCCACAAAAAGAACTATCAGGGCAGGTGGAGAATGCACCATTCCAATAGTTCTCGCCCCAGGTCCAGACGGTTCCATCGGAGCGAATTGCCACCGAGTGTATCCATCCCGCCGAGACCCAGACCAAGTCGTTAATTCCAACGACCGGCTCCGCCGCGCTAAGGTAGCCTCCGACCGTTCCATTGCCGCTTTCGGCATCGTTGTTGTTGCCCCAGGTCAGGAGTGTGTGGTCCGGCATCAGCGCAATGTTGTACATGAAACCCGCTGACACCATGATCGGATTATTCACGCCCCGGACCTGGAGCGGCGTGGTGTACGTGGTAGTTCCCTGGGCCAGGGACAATCCGTTGCCGAGTGCTCCATACTCATCCCAACCCCAATCCCAGACTGTGCCGTCCGACTTTACGGCAACGGAATGATAGCCGCGCGAGTTGAGCATGACTACGGAACTGAGACCGTTTACCTGGATCGGAGTCTTCTTATTGGCCCCTCCGCCATCGCCGAGTTGATCGTTTTGATCATTTCCCCACGCCCAAACAGTGCCGTCGTTCTTCAAGGCCGCATTGTGCTGCTCGCCACCCGAAAGGGCGATAATGTCGTTCAGGTACCCAGATCCACCCGGGCCCAGCACCTCGGTGGGAAGGTCGATGTTTGTCGTATTGTTATCGCCCAATTGTCCGGAGGAACCTAAGCCCCAGTCCCATACGGTTCCGTCGGACAGGAGCGTGATGACCTCGCGCGCGCCGCCCCAAATCGACACTGGCGGCCAGTCCGCGGACGTCCATTGCGCAAAGAGCACCACGTTGGCGCTGCCCATCGTAAAGGTTGCTCCAATAGCGTATGCCGTTCCCGATCCGTCAGTAGCTGTGTTCCATCCAGTGAAGACGTAGCCAGGGCGGAAGAAGAAACCGAGATTGCCGTACACGGTAACGGTGTCCCCGGTTTCATATTGACCCGGATCGGAGGTGACGAATCCGCTGGTAGCGCCGTTCCCGGCGTATGTCATCGTATAGGTTGTGCCAGTACGCTGCCATTGCGCATAGAGTGTCTGGCTCAATGCGTCGATGGTGAAGCTGTTGCCGGAAGAGTAGCTGATCCCAGCGCCGTTGGCCCTGGTGTTCCAGCCCGTAAACGTGTATCCGGTCCTCACCAGACTGCCCGAATTTCCGAGCACGGTGACCAGGCTTCCCGGAGAGTATGAGTTCGAATCATTGGGAGCAGCGCCTCCCGTATTGCCGTTGCCTGAGTAGGTGACTGTATATTGCCCGCCGTTCGCGAATTGCGCGTAAAGAATCTGGTTGTAGCCGCCTATCGTAAAGGTTGCTCCGGGCGCATACCCGGCTCCGGAGCCGTCAGCTACTGTATTCCATCCGACGAAGGTATAGCCGCTCTCGGCCAGGCTACCAGAGTTGCCGAGCACGGTGACGGTCGCTCCGGAACTATATTGATTGCCATCGACGGGTACAGAGCCCGACGTCGCGCTGTTGGCTGCGTAGGTTACAGTGCTCTCTGAGTTCAGCCAGACCTTCCATGTGTAGGGAGCGCTGCTCAAAGAGGGCTGGAAGGGTGCCGACGGTGCCGGAAGATTGAAGAGCGACCCAAGGTTGTACGTTGCGTTGTTCAGGATGTCGGTCAACGCCGTCGCTACATCCGTTGGCGAAGTGCCGCCCGGGGGAGTGGCATAGGTGAAGAGGTCTCCGCAGGCGCTGCCATCGCCGGCGACACCGCCGCTGGTGTTGATGCAGCTGGCGATGATGTCGGCGAGGGAGTAGATCTCTTGAGTGGGAACCGTATATCCGCTTGGGACTCCAGTTCCGGGAGATTGCCCCGTGCTGGTATTGGCGAGTTGCTGCGCGAGGGTGAAGGCGCTGGTGAGAGATGCGACGTCGGTGCTGCCCGAGCCGATGGCAGCGGGCGCCGTGAAGTAGGGATAAACCGCGGAGAGAGCGGCGACGGTAGTGACTTCGTTTAGCGAGATGAAGGTACTTGGACCGAGAGAGCCGCATTGGCCGAGCAGCGCAATTTGCTGGATAGCGGAGTTGTTGGTCCCGTTGGCGAGGCCTGGGTTTCCTCCGGAGGCGAGCAGATAGACCAGCGTTGTCGATGTAGGACAGGAGAACGAGCCGGTGCTAAATCCTCCATTTGCGTTGGTGGTGACGGTCGAAGTGAGAAGCGGGTTGGAGGCCGAGCCGTCGGCGGTGGTTCCGACGGCATAGAGCTGAATGCCGGCGCCTGAGATCGGTTGTTGGCCGCCGTGGACGGTGCCTGGGATGCCGTTGAGTTCGAGTGCAGGGGCGGATGCGGGCTGAAGCTGGCCGCAGCCGGCAAGCCCAACCGCGATGGCAAACGAAAAGACAAAGACACTCAAACGGTTGGTCTGGCTCACGGCAAAAACCTCTAGAGGAATATTGGCCTGAGACAAGAAAAAGGCCGGAATTCTCGTGGCATACGACTTAGTTTCCGGATTTCTCCGGACCAGGGGTGTGTCTTTCGTATGTAAGTGGAATTAAAAAAAGATTTGTGACGGCGGCAGATGAGAATTCGTGAATGGCATTCGCCAGCTCAGCAAAGGGATTGCCGAGAAAGCTGTATGTGATACCGTCCTTACTCTTCTGTGCCCTCTGTAAACCAGAGGCGGATTACTCCTCAATAGGGGAGTATGGCTTCGCGGCGGCTCTTCAGAGGAGGGTTGAGCCGCGCTTCTGTTTGGCGGCAGTGTGACAGAACAAGTTGTTGTCTCTCAATCCACCGAATTCTCCAAAGTTCAGAGGGTACCCTCGTTTGCTTTTTCGGGGATTGCAGGGGAATCAAATACTTTGGGCGATTGTCGATATCCAGGATGCTTCTGCCACTGCGGTTGGTAGCACCGGCCTTACTCAGCGCGGCATTTAAGGCTTGCTGGCCGGTGCGGAGTAGGGCGCGATCAGGTTGGCGACGACGGGAGTGACTACCGGCGCAGATACCCCGATCAGCTCGACGAGGCCGGTTCCCTCGGCGCTCCAAATATCACCGGAGCCGTCAATAGCGGGCGTGCCTATACCAAAAGCCCCACCCAGGCTTGCAGAGAGGACGGTTCCGCTGTTGGATAATTCGATTAAGCCGTCGGGGCTGCCACCCGCGAACCAGACGTTGCCGGCGCCGTCAATGGCGAGACTCGCATTACCCCCGGGGACGTAGAAGGGGGAACCGGGAGCCTCTGCCCCACTGGAGGTAAATACGTTGACGCTATCAAACGAGCACGGTACCCAGACCTTGCCGGAGGAATCGATGGCGATGGCTTCACTATTGCCGGTGGTCATCCCATAGATGCCAGGTCCAGTTCCGTAGAAGGGTGCGCCGACTACGGTGCCCCCGCTGGACGTGAACTTGCTGAGCGTGTAGATCTCCGCCGCCCAGACATTGCCGGAGCCGTCCATGGACACGGGCCCGTAGCCTTCCTGGATTGGGCCATAGCCGTAGAAGGGTGAACCGGCGATCTGACTCCCGCTGGAGTTGAATACGGGGAGGGTGTACCCGCCACCCAGCCAGACATTGCCGGTGGCGTCGACGGTGACGCCAAAGGTGTTGAAGCTACCGGTGGCGAAGGGGCTGCCGGCGACCGCGGCCCCGCTGGAGGTGAATTTGCTGAGCCCGGGGGTGAAGTAGTCGGTGTCTCCCAACCAGATGTTGCCGGAGCCGTCGATAGCCATCATAAAGGAGGTATGGTGGCCGTCGCCGGCGAACGGTGAACCGGCAACCAAGGCACCGGAAGGGGTGAATTCGCTGAGGGTGGCTTGCTGAGTCTGCGCTCTATAGTCCTGTACATTGTTCGCTTGCCACACGTTGCCGGAGCCGTCGATGGCGATGGGGCCGCTATACGCTCCTAAGTTTCCGGCGAATTGAATTCCAATGGTGAAATCGTTGGGCTGGGTGTAGCCGGTGGCGGGGTAGGGGCTTACTGGTGACGGCAGGCCGAAGAGCGTGGCGACGTTGGCGCCGGGATAATGGGCGATATTGATGGCGGCGCTGGCGGTATCGGTAGGAGCGGTGCCGGAGGCACCGGCCGACAAGGCGGCGCCAAAGAGCGTATTGCACACGACGGCGCTGAAGCTGGGGCTGGTGTCGACGCAGGCGGCGAGTATGTTGCCGAGGGTGTTGATCTCGGTCTGGGGCACGGTGCCGTTACCCGCGGGGGTGGTGGCGAGCGAGGTGCCGCTGACGATCGAGACCAGGTTGGCGGCATTGGCGAAGGCGTTCGCGATGCCTGTCTGCGCCAGCGCCGTTCCCGAACTGGAGACGTGGGTGGCGTCGGTGGCGAAGCCTGCCATGGCGTAGGCGGCGGCGACGGTGGTGACCTCGTTAATGTAGACGGTGGGGTATTCGGCGAGGAAGTTGCCGGAGCTGGGGCAGTTGCCGAGAATCGACATCAGGCCGGCGTCCTCGTTGGGGCCGGCGCCGGCATTGCCGCCGAGGGCGTAGAGATAGACCTGCGAGTTGGGCGTGCAGTCATAGTCGCCCGTGATGTTGAAGTCGCCGTTCGAGTCGGAGGTCACGTAGTAGTGGCCGTTGCCGTCCACGCCGGAGTAGCCGGCACTGTTGACGAGAACGGTGGCGGTAAGCAGCGAGACCGAGGCGTTCGAGGAGGAGGCGGCGATGCCGTTGCCGCCGTAGCCGGTGGTGTTGGCGGCGTAGAGATAGACGAGTGCGCCGGTGATGGGCTGGCTGCCTCCATGCACACTGCCGTGGATGGCTGAGCCGGCCTGCGGCGTGGGCGCGGCGGTAGGGCTGAGCGAGCAACCGGTGAGTAGCAGGCCGGCTAGGGTCAGGCCAGCGGGGGGCAACGTCAAGAAGGTAGATACACTTGAAATTCTCGGCATAAGACAATCTCCATTGAGTGCGACATGAGGGATGAACGGTCTGAATCTGAAACGGAGCCCGAGAAGCTTAACGCCCACGCTTGCTGCGCAGGATCAGGGTCACGCCTCCCAGCAGGGCCAACCCTCCGCCAACCATCGACGGGTCGATCTCGGGAGCGGATGGATCGGAGTCCCCGGGCCCGTTGTTGACGATTCCGCCTTGAGCCTGCATGGCAGCGGGCGCGCCGAGTAACAGAAAGAAACCTGCGAGCGCCGCTAAGAGGGAACGCTTTATAGCGTGGGCATTCATGGCTGACCTCGTTTGACGGAGAGAGGTACTAAAGCTGTGGCGGAGACATTTGTGGTTCCAGCGGAGAGCGCCGCCACACCGTCATGGCCGTGAGCCGCTAGTAGCTGTCCGCAGAGCGGGCAGGGTTGGTCGTAGTTGAGTTGCTCGGAGGTCAGAATGACGGAGCAAACCTCTCGCTCGACGACGACCTCCAGGCGACGGGGTGAATCGGCAGCGGGATTATTTGCCGTTGGCTCAGTCATCTGCCGTACACTGCGGCGTAGCAAGTTCATCCAAAGTTCCTCATGAATAGGGGCATATGGCCCGTTTCGAAAGCCACTACACCGCAAATGGCATCCTGAAGTCTTGAATCGCTTGGATTTGTTGTGATAATTTCTGATGAGGCCCTATGTCCTTTCCTGTCAAGCAGTTATTCCGGTTCGACGACTTTGAGTTGAACTCGAATACGCGTCAACTCCTGCGCAACGGGGCGCCGGTAGCCCTTTCGCCCAAGGGCTTTGAGGTATTGATCTACCTGGTGAGCAACCCCGGGCGAGTCATCGGCAAGGAAGAACTACTGACGGCCATCTGGCCCGGGTCGTTTGTGGAAGAGAGCAGCCTGTCGCAGCAGATTTCTCTACTGCGCAAGGCCCTGACGGACAAGTCCAGCTACATCGTCACGATCCCTGGGCGTGGCTACCAGTTCACCGGAAGCGTGCAGGCCGAGTCCTCTATGGCTCTGGTGGAGCAACACCATTCAGCTCAGATGATGGTTCAGACGGTACGGGAGCGCACGCATCTGGTGCTCGACACCTCTCCGTTGCCACTACATGCCGGTCAACAGCCCCTCTCCGTCGTCAAGGTTTCTCTATGGGCGGCTGCCGTTCTGGCACTTGCCGTAAGCGCATGGGTTGGCTGGACGCGATACCGGCATCCAGCCCTCACGCAGCCGTTACTGTTGGTAATCGCCGACTTCATCAATACGACCGGAGATCCTGCGTTCGACGGCACCCTGCAGCGGGCGCTGGATGTCGATCTCACCCAGTCCCCCTATATGGACGCCCTTACAGAGCGAGAGAGCGTGAGTACGCTGCAGTTGATGGGCCTGAGTAAGGACAGTCCTATTACCTCTGCCGCTGCCAGAGAGATATGCCAGCGGACTAACCGGGAGGTGATGCTTGCTGGAGCTGTGTCGTCGGTGGGCAGCACCTATCAGTTGACGCTGAAGGCATCCGATTGCGCGTCGGGAAAAAACCTGGTTAGCGCGAAGACCAACGCTCGGACACGTGAGGATGTTCTGGAAGCTTTGGACCGGCTGGCGGAGCAGATACGCAGCGGGCTGAATGAGTCGGCCAAGTCCGTGCAAAGTTATGAGGTGCCGTTGCGCGAGGCAACGACTCCATCGCTGGATGCTCTCAAGGCATATTCCGTGGGTACGTACGTTGAATCGCAGGGCGGCCCCAAGACCGAATCGATCGCCGCCTATCAACGGGCCACAGAGCTTGATCCGAAGTTCGCGATGGCATACTACATGCTTGGCATCGACAACAATTATCTGGGCCAGGCGGACTTGGCGACGCAGTATTTCACCAGGGCCTTTGAACTGAGCGACCACGTCAGTATGCAGGAGCAGCTGGCCATCCGGGCAGCCTATTATGCCGAAGCGCAACACGATGTGATTGCAGGTATCAAAGCCAATCAACTGTGGGCGTCGATTTACCCGCAGGATGCACTGCCCGTGGGTCACGTGGTCGACGGTTACATGACACTCGGGCAGTGGAATGCCGCGGTCGCCGCCGGGGAGCACGGTATGAAGCTGTTTCCCGAAGATTCCCTCATGTACCAGAACATGGGCACGATCTACAGGAGCGTGCACCGATTTGGAGACTCCGACAAGGCTGTTCAAATGGCCGTACGTGTAGGGAAGGGCAATGTGGGCGAACACATGCAATACTTTGAGAACGCTCTGTACCAGAGGGATGAGGCATCGCTGGCCCGTGAGTCGGAGTGGTTTGACGCTCATGACGACGGCGCCACGGTGTTGTACTACCCTTCTCTTCGAGGCGACGCGCTGGCGGGTCGCGGTAGTCTCAATGACGGGGAAAAGCTCTTTCAAAGGGCCTATGATGCGGCCAATCGCGCTAAGCTTCCTGAGGCTGCGGGCCTGATTCTGATCAATGAAGCGGTAGCGGAGTACAAGCTTGGCTTCGTCGACCGGGCGCGCTCGACACTGCAACGTGTTCAGGGCACCGGAAAGCAATCGCCGGATTTTGCGATCGCCCAGGCCGAGCTAGGTGATACCTCGTCCGCGGAAAAATTCCTTGCCTCTCACAGCAGTCCAACTGCGGATACGCTGATGATGTACGCTTATCTTCCGCAAATCCGCGCGGCTATTGCCATGCAACGCGGCAAGCCCCTTGAGGCAATCGCGGCGCTCGAACCTGCCAGGCCGTACGAGATGCGCGATTACCTTGTTCTCTCTCTGCGTGGCGAGGCTTACCTTCAGGCAGGGCAAGCGGATATGGCGCAGCATGAGTTCGAGAGGATTGTTGCCAATCCGGGCATCGATACCCTTTATGTCTACTACCCTCTCGCTCAGCTTGGGGTGGCCCGCGCGTATGCGATGCAGCACAATGCGGTCGAGAGTCGGCGGGAATATGAGGCGCTCTTCTCTCTATGGAAGAATGCGGACCAGAATCTACCGGTGCTGCAACAAGCACGCCTGGAGTTCAAGCAACTTGGAGCCGGCAGACAATAGACGCTGTGCCTCGCCAAAACTCCATTGGGCCGACACTCTTAGCCTTGAGGAAGGTTAAGAATCTGTAACATATCCATTTGGATTGAATGCTGGTGAGCTATAGGTGTCTGCATGTCGTACTTGTCGCCGATGGCGAGATGGGATTTCCCGGCAATTTTCTGGCTGGAACTTTTGTGGGAAGGGACGGGATGTGTGCGAGGCGCACAGGGTTCTGTCTGGAGGCGCAACACTTTCCCGATGCACCGAACAAGCTGAATTTCCCGGTCGACCCGTGTTGGTCCGCGGACTCCCTTCCAATCCACAACTGTGCTGGTCTTCGGCTGCTTGTGAGTGACTCTACAATAAGAGCGAGGAATAACAAATCAGCCGATTGACGTTTGCGGAAGTACGCTTTAGCGAAGGAAGGCCTCGATTTATCCCTTCAATACTTTGTGATAGAGTGGAGAACTAATCTCGACACATTTAGTTGTCGAGCTGGACGAAATAGTGCCATTAAGTATTTTTGACCTCTCAGGTTCTTGCGCGGTTGTGATTGGGGGGACATCGGGCCTCGGTCGCGAGATTGCGCTTGGGCTGGCCAGGGCTGGGGCGGATGTTATCGCCAGTTCAAGGCGAGCGGATCAGGTTGACGAGATTGCTGCGCAGATCGAGCAGATGGGGCGGCATACGCTTCGCAAGACATCCGATGTGCTGCAGCGAGAGACGCTGGAGGCCCTGCATGCTGCCATTTTGGAGCAGTTTGGATGCGTCGACATCCTTGTGAATTCGGCGGGTACTACGGCGCGCTTGCCGACTCTTGACTGCCCCGAGGAGACGTGGCGGCGGGTCTTCGACACCAACCTGCTGGGGACGCTGCGCGCTTGCCAGATCTTTGGCACCACCATGCTGCGCCAACGCAGGGGAAGCATTATTAACATTGCATCGCTGGCGAACTTTGTCGCGTTCCACGAGGTTGCCGCTTACGGGGCGAGTAAGGCAGGTGTGGGGGCGCTGACCCGCTCGCTGGCCATTGAGTTTGCGGCGGACAATGTGCGCGTGAACGCGATTGCGCCGGGAATATTCCCGACGGCGCTCAACGAGGAGCTGCTGTACAGCACGGCGCGCGGACGGGAAGAGATATCGCGGACGCCGATGGCACGCTTTGGCCGGTTGGAAGAGGTGGTGGGCGCTGCGGTGTTTCTTGCCTCTCAAGCATCGTCGTTTGTTACCGGTGAGATCATCACGGTGGATGGGGGCTACCTCGCGAGTGGCGTCAACCAGTAATTCCGATGGCCTGTTTGAGGCCGTCGGCTAGAATGGGAGCGAGCGTGGCTTAGAAGGGGTTGGCGTGGCGAAGCAAGATAGGGAATTCAGCGGCATTCGACGCGTCGATCTGGCTTATGCGCAGCTAGCCTCAAGCGAGATTGCGCGGGACATGAACCGCGACATTGTTCTGGAGCTTATCCGCGCGCATCAGCCTGTCTCCAGGGCCGATCTCTCGCGGCTTTCCGGCTTGCAGCGGAGCACGGTCTCCGAGATTGTTGAAGACCTGATGCGGGAGGAGTGGGTGCGTGAAGGCGCGATTGCGCGCCGGCCGCGTGGACGGCGGCCGACGATGCTGGGGCTCAACGACGATCTTGTGATCCTGGTGGCCGACGTGCATCCGCGGCAGGCCATCGTTGCGGTCGTCGATCTAAACGGCCACTTCCTTTCGCGCGATGTAGTGACCATTGTGTCCGACCCGAAGCGGGCTGTGGACAACATCATTCGCTCGATGCAGCAGATGCGAGAGAAGCATCCGGGCAAGTCGTTTGAAGGTGTGGGCATCAGCCTGCCTGGACGCGTCGATCCCGGCACGCAGCGGCTGATCTTTGCACCGAATTTGAAGTGGTCTAACTTTGACATCCGCGGCACCGTGGAAAAGGCCATGGGACTGAAGGTGGAGCTAGATAACGCCGCTAATGCGTGGCTGCTCTCGGAGATGTGGTTCGGCAAGATGGATGGCGTTCGCAATGCTGTGCTGGTGACGATCTCCGAGGGAGTTGGCACCGGCGTGATTGCGAATGGGCAACCGGTTACGGGCAAGAATGGCATGGCAGGGGAGTTCGGGCACATGGTGCTGGACCCTTTGGGGCCTATGTGCGCTTGCGGTAGCAGGGGCTGCTGGGAGACGTTTGCGTCGTCTTATGCCGCGATTCGCTTTTACGAGGCACGGAACGCGAAGAAGTCTGCCACCAACATTGGTGAGATTCATGCGTTGGCAGAGGAGGGCGACAAGGATGCCATCGCCGCGCTTACCGAGCAGGCACGGAACATCGGGCGGGGCCTTCGCCTGGTGACAGCGGCGCTCTCTCCTGAGGTGATCTTTATTGCGGGAGACATCACGATTGCGTGGAATACGGTTGGGCCAATTATCGAGACGGAGATGCATGCATCTCTGCTTGCCGGGACGCCGCCACGCCTTATTCCCTCGCAGGAGGGCGGTTTGGCGCGGCTTCGGGGCGCCTCAGCCTTGGTGTTGCAGCGTCATTCCGGCAAGAACCGCCTGTTGGAGGCGCCGGGGCAGAACCCGATAGCGAAGAGCAAAAGGAAAGCTGCAAAGTAGCTTCCACTACAGATTACTTAGGCGATGACAACCGCGCATACATTCCGAGGTATGTGCCGACGAAGCCTCCAGCATGCGCTGTGCTGAGGATGCTGCCATCCGCATGGAGCGTGACGGGTAGCCACTTGCCCCCTTTTTCCCGCGCATAGAAAGAGTAGTCCGCACCGTCGCCTGTAACCTTCAGGTCGAGATCTCGAGTGCATTTCGTCTTCGGAGTCCAGGTTGACTCGCTTCGAGTCACTACGCCTTCGTTTGTCGTTTCGAGAAAGATTTTTTGCGCGCAGCCTTTATCGATGTGTGCTGCCAGAAAGAATGAATCTTTCTCGCTTTGAAATGCCACAAGGCCTGCGTCGGTGGCGTCCTCTACAGACTGGGTAGAAAGCGTTGTGCCGGCTTCAAAGTTACTGTGCTGCTGGCGTCTCCCAAGGAAGCTTGGATCGGAGTTGCCTTGCAGGTCCTTCACGCGAGGCTGAAGCCAGAGGCCGTGAGCGAGCTTCCACCATGTGGAACTCGGGGTCCGGAGGCCTTGCCAGTGGGGAGCGAGAACGTCTTGATCGAAGGAGTCGTTAGAGGAGAACGAGGCCGCCATTGGAGGCGCGTTGGACTTGGCTTCGAGATTCGCTTTGGTGACAATTCGCGGGACGGCTTCGCCCGCGGGAAGGATTTCGGGCCAGTCATTTTTCCATGTCACCGGGAGCAGAAATGTCTCACGCCCGATGTTGTATAAGTGCGCAGAATATGGACGGCAGCCCAGGAAGACTGCCCACCATTGACCATTGGAAGCTTCGACAAAATCCGCATGGCCTGTGCTCGTCACAGGATTCGGACGGTCAGCGGGAAGGCCACGTTGGCTCAAGATGGGGTTGCCGTCGAAGGGGACAAATGGCCCTTCGACGCTGCGGCTACGAAAGACAACTTCGGAGTGCTGGTCTGCCGTTCCGCCTTCTGCGGCGATGAGGTAGTAGAAGCCGTTACGCGTAAGCAGATGCGGTCCCTCAATCCAGGAGGGCTTCCGGGTAATATCCACGCCACCATTGATGAGCAGTTTCGGTGTGCCGGTTACTTTGCCGCTTGCCGTGTCGAAGCGCACCTCCCAGATGGCACGATGACCGTCATAGAGCGAGATGTTGTTTGGCGGCGGCCCGTTGTAGACGATGTATGCGTTGCCGTCTGCATCGAAGAAGAAAGAGGGGTCGATGCCATTGACCTGCGGCAGCGGCTTGGGGTCACTCCATGGACCGGCAGGGTTGGTTGCCGTGACGTAGAAATTTCCGGTGGTATCGATCAAAGTGGTGATCATGTAGAACGTGCCGTCGTGATAGCGGATTGTGGGAGCGAATATGCCGCGAGAGACGCCGCCGTGCAATGGCAGTTGTTCAGGCCGGTCGAGCACATGGCCCAGTTGATTCCAGTGAACGAGATCCTTGCTGGCAAAGATGGGTACGCCGGGGAAGTACGAAAAGCTGGAGTTCACGAGGTAAAACGTATCGCCGACCCTTGCGACGCTGGGGTCGGCATAGAAGCCCGCAAGGATTGGATTGAAGTAGCTGTCCCTGGGCAGTGGATGCTCTTCGGCGACAGGATCTTTGCCCGCATAGTGAAACGAGTGAAACTCAACCCACTGCGCTTTTTGCGGCGCAGGTTGCGCTGACGTCTGCACGGCGCAGATTGTTATGCAGAAAGCTATTGTGCCGCGGACAGCGCTTCGCATAGCGTTTTGAACTCTCCTCTACCAGTTGTGCAGCGTCCCATCCTGAAGACGGCAGACCGGAAGGTAAGCCCGCTTGTAGGGAAACTTCGCCGCGAGGGTTTCGTCAATGTCGACACCGTGTCCTGGAGTCTCTCCGGGATGCATCATGCCTTTTTCAAACGTATAGGCGTGAGGAAAGACCTCATCCGTGTGCACGGTGTGCGGCATGTGTTCCTGAATGCCGAAGTTGGGAGTGCTGAGATCGAAGTGCAAGGCCGCGCCCATGCATACAGGCGAGAGGTCGGTTGCACCGTGGCTTCCCGTCTTGACTCCGTACAGATCTGCAAAGCTTGCAATGCGACGCATGTGTGTGATGCCGCCGGCATGCACAACCGTGGCACGGATGTAGTCGATCAACTGCTCGCCGATGAGATGCTGGCAATCGAAGATGGAGTTGAAGATTTCACCGACAGCGAGTGGTGCAGTTGTGTGCTTGCGAATGAGTCGAAAAGCCTCCTGATTTTCAGCAGGGGTCAGGTCTTCGAGCCAGAAGGGTTGGAACTCTTCGAGGCTCTTGCCGAGAGATGCCGCTTCGATCGGTGTCATACGATGGTGTCCATCGTGCAGCAGAGCGAGGTCGAAGCCAAACTTCGAGCGCACAGCATCCATAAGCTTCGGCATGAAACGCAGGTATTTGGGAGTGTCCCAGGTTTCCTCACGAGGCAGCGCGCCGTCAGCAGGTTCGTACGGCTTATCGCCATGCGGAACCCCATAGGCATCGGGCACTCCGGGGACCGCAGCCTGAACACGGATGGCTTTGTAGCCAAGCTCCTGGTGCTTCGCTACGGATTCCAGCACGTTGTCGATCGAGTGGCCGTTGGCATGCGCGTAAACTGTGATACCTTCCCGGCAGCGGCCACCGAGCAACTGATAGAGCGGCATGCCTGCGCGCTTGGCCTTAATATCCCATAACGCAACGTCTACCGCGGCGATGGCGCTCATGGTTACAGGGCCACGATGCCAGTAAGCGCCACGATAGAGATACTGCCACGTATCTTCGATGCGGTCGGCATCGCGACCGAGGAGCAGGGGAACGATGTGTTCTTGCAGATAGGCTGCGACGGAAAGTTCGCGGCCATTGAGGGTGCCGTCACCGATGCCGTAGACGCCATCGGTGGTGATGATCTTTAGTGTGACAAAGTTCCGGCCAGGGCAGGTGACGATAACGCGCGCTTCGAGGATGGTATTAGGCATGGGCACTCTTACATGATGACAAAGGTTGTAACGCTTTCGGGAGGCAGTTGCAATGTGAACTGTCCGTTGACGGGTTTGAGGATGGGGAGATTTGCATGGCTTTCGGTGGGAGATGTGCGGACAGGCTGACAGGCGGTAGGGGTGAAGTTGGCGAGCTGAAGAGGAAACTCCTGCGGCTTGGAGAGATCGTCGTTGATGGCAACGCAGACAATCTTCTTTCCGCCGGGATCGAGGAAGGCGTCAAAGCGTACGCTGCCAATGGGGTTTTCGGTAGCGTTGATGCGTCGCGCGCCGGGACGCACGAAGCGAGAGTATTGGCCGATCGTAAGGAGCCGTTTGGACAGCTGATAGGTGCCGGCCTTGGGGTCGATCGCGATGAGGGAACTACGGGACGTTGTGACGGCAGCTCCCCACCAATAGAGCCACGCGCTAACGCTGTTCCAATTGACGTGTGCGTGCAGTACTTGTGCCCAGTAGATGCCGTCGTCCATGCTGGTGATGTTCTTATCACCTGCGCTGACTTCCGTCTGCCAGATGCGCTTGCCCTTAGATTTTGCGATGTTGAAGTTGCCGGTGCGGTCGCCGAGCGGCTTGAAGACTTGATCGGTTGAGGCATAGGCGTGCGCACAGACGATGTTGAGCGCCTTGGCGCAAGTGGCATCGGCGAGAGCTACATTGATGAAATCGTCCTTCCAGTTTGCATGATCGTCGAGCATGATCTCGGTCGAGATGCCCTTTTGCAGGAATGTTGGGATGAGGTTGTTGCGAAGAAACTTGGTGAGCTGTTCGCCGGTCCAATTGCAAGACGCGTACTTGATGGTAGGGACGTAGCCGGGCTCATTGGCGGGCGAGATGCCGTACATGTCGAGACCGTAGCGCTTCTTGTACTCCTGTATGTAGGCAGCGAGATAGTCGGCATAGGGCTGGTACATGTCGGAGCGAAGTTCGCCGACGCCTATGGTGCTCTTGTTGGTCTTCATCCATGCGGGTGGTGACCAGGCGCAACTGATGAAGCGAGTGCAGCCGCGCTTCGCTGCTTCATTCATCAGCCATGTCTGGTCTTCGTCGCCGGTCCAGTTCCAGGTGCCTTGCGCGGGTTCTATGGAGGTAGTATCGCCGTGGTCGGCAGCGGGATTGCCGTCAGTGTTGCCGATGCTGTTGCGCAGGATGGAGAAGCCCATGCCACCGTTGGGAGAGAAGAGTAGATCGAGGAGTGCCTTGCTCTTGTCTGGGGGCAGGTTCTGCATGGCGCGCGCCTGATGAAATGCTTCCGAGAAGCCGAAGCCGTCAATGGTTTGGGCGAAGGACTTTGCATCGAGACCGGCGACGTTCTTGTCCGCCCATGCGAAGCGCGATGAAGCAGCGAATGCGGCGGCACTTGAAGCAGTGCGGAGAAAGTTGCGGCGGGTAAGCGTCATGGATGCTCCTGAGATGGATACGCTGCGGCGTGCGTTATGTGCGCGGGCAGGATTTCGATGTAGTCGAGCGGGGCGGGCTCGGGACCGTCGGGCCAGCCGGCTATGCGGATAACATCCCCGCGATGGATGGCGACGCCTTGCAGCACGATCCGGGTGGAGGTGTGGCCGTTCAGCTTATCGCTGGGCAGCGTGTCGTTGGCGATCCATGTTTCCACTTCGTTGCCGGCGACGAAGAGCGCGAACCGGGAGTTGCCGTGCAAAAGGTCAAAGTATTGCACGCCGATGTCGTACCAGCCATCGGGTTTGTCCCATGTCGTTTGCAAGGAACATTGCTGCTCTTTGCAGATAACGGCTTTGCCGCCCGAGGCTGTCTCCCATGGTGTTACATCGACAGGAGTGTATCCATTGAGCTGCATCGACTCAGCTTCGATTCGTCCTGGATAGTGGCCGACACGGTCCTGGGCATCCGGAATGCCGGACATCCGGGTGAACCACTCGGTGACAGCATCACGCCATACGATAGCGTGTCCGGCTTGAAATTGCAGACGTTTCAAGACCTCAGCGTACGTTGCATCGGGCACCTTGCCATGCAACGACTCCCATGCCGGCACCTGCGCGGCTGCGGCTTGTGCGCCCCAGTAGTGCGTGTTGTCGATGTGTTGCATCACCGTTTCGCCTGAGTGCAGTCGATAGCTATATGGCACATGATGCATGAAGAGCAGAAGATCGTCGGGGCAGGCCGTCAGCGACTCATACCTGGCGGCGAGCGGGGCAGGGTATTGGCCGATGTAGCCTGTGCCGGTCGCGACCGTACGATCCATGCCTACACCGTCGTGGTCAGCACGAATCCATTGTCCCCAGCCGTTGCGCTCTGCGGATTCGATGCCAGGGCCGAAGTGAATGCCGATGATGTCGGTAAGCGTGCCCATGCCGATGGAGCCGGTATAGCTTTCGTATATGTGCCATGAGTCGAGCTCGAGTTTATTGACGACCGCGCGCACGGTTGGATCGTTGCCGAAGGTGAGCCGCGTCCATTCATCGCTGATCGATGCCGCGCTCAGGTCCGCATCCCACGCCAGTCTACCGAAGCCATAAAGGTTGGCGAGGGCAAGGGGATGGCCTAGCCAACCGTCCGTGCCCACATTGGAGACGCCGATGAAGCCGCCCAGGGTGTGGTGTTCAGGGCCGCCGCCGCTTACCAACTGCTTCACTGGCAACGACACGTCTTTCGTGGAGGCGCGCATATCGGTGTCGAGCGCTTCCTTCCACATCGGGATGAGATAGACGAGGTGCCGTTGCTGGCCGGTGTACTCCTGCGAAATCTCCAGTTCGATGGCTTCGTTGGTGTGCGGGAGGGCCGCGAAGAGCGGACTTACAGGTTCACGCACCTGGAAGTCGATAGGACCGTGCTTAATCTGGACGATCACGTTGTCTTCAAACTTGCCATCGAGAGCATGAAAGTTATCGTAGCCGGCGCGAGCGCGGTCGGCCTTCATGTCCTCCCAATTGAGATGATGGTTGTAGACGAAGCCACGATAGAGCACAACACCGTTATGCGGCTTTAGCGCGCGCGCGACAACGTTGGCAGCATCTGCAGGCGTTCGGCCATACTGCGAAGGGCCGGGGCGTCCTTCGGCATCTGCTTTAATGACGACACCGCCGAAGTCTGGAATCGTACGATAGATTTCTTCTATCTTTGCTTTCCACCACTCGGCTACCTGCGGGTCAAGGGGATCGAAGGTCTTTAGCCCGCCGATGACCAGCGGGCTGCTCATATCGATGGAGAGCGAGAGCTTTACGCCATAGGGCCGGAAGAGATCGGCAATTCGTGCGAGGTCTTTTAGATTCTCCGGCTTCAAAAGCCCTAAATCAGCGTTGACGTTATTGACGGCGCAACCGTTGATGCCAACGGAACTCAACAGACGCGCATAGGCTGCTGCGCGAGACAGGTCAGTGCGGACCTTGCCGCCCTGGAAGAAGATCGAAGGCCCAGCATAACCGCGCTCGATCGAGCCATCTGGGTTGTTCCATTCGTTGGTCCATCGAATCGAAGCCCAGGGAGCGGACTTCACGTCGAGGGAAGGCAGGGAGTGCTCTTCCGCGATGAGACGGAGCAACGCAAATGTTCCGTACAAAACGCCATGACCGTCGGCGCCTTCGATGATGAGCGCGCCGCCGAGGTATCGCAGTTTGTACGACTCAGGGGCGAGAGGCTTTTCGCCATTTTGCGAAGGATGCCAGGACTCAATCTCTGCCTGGGTTCCAACCACGACGGCATGTGTCAAGGTCGCGTTTGCGCCGGAGATGACGAGCGGCTCATGGTGTAACATGCCACGCCAGCCACGTTCGAGCTCTTGCGAAGCGGTGGTTTCCAGCGCACTGTGTCCCAGGACGGCAATCGTGTCCGGTATTATGCCGTCTGGAAAGACGATGGCCGCGTTCACGGGCCGGTAGGTGAGCCAGGCCGGTTCGCCAGCGCCGAGAACATCCTGCGCCGTAAGCAAGCCGGCCGCGCACAGAGGCAGCAGCAACATCATGAGTCGCAATATCGCGGGCTGCAAGGCCGCGATCTTTGGCGCGCGTCTACCAGCGGAACTCACCGCGGAAACTCTTTGTCGTTGCGAATGGTGAAGGGTTTGGCAATGGAGGCGCCGCTGCTTTCCGCCGGCTGCGATCCACCGAGGGTTACGGTGTAGTTGCCCGCACGTACCGCACGCGTGCCGCCGGCATCCACTGTGCTCAACGCGCGCGCGTCCAGGATAAAACGGATGTGTTGTTTCGCATGGGGCGCAAGGGTGGTGCGCTCAAAACCCACAAGCGCCCGTTGCGGCGAGGTTGGTGTAGCAGGGGGCGTTAGATACAGCTCACTCACTACATCGCCGGCGACTGCGGAGATGTTTTCTACATCCGCATCGACGGTGAGCGGCAAGCCCGCATCGAGCGTCTTCGCCGAAAGCTCAAGATTGGTCCACTTGAACTTTGAGTAGCTCAATCCATAGCCGAAACCCCAGAGCGGTGTGCCATGGAAGTAGCGGTAGGTGCGGTTGCTCATGGAGTAATCGTCAAAGGCAGGCAGGTCTTTCGTGCCGGCGTAGAAGGTCACCGGCAGACGGCCACCGGGGTTGATCTCACCGGTCAATACCTTGGCGATGGCCGTCCCACCTTCTTCTCCGGGGTACCAGGCTTCGACGATGGCATTGGCGTGCTGCTTGGCCCAATCGGCTGCCAGCGCGCTGCCGTTCATCAGCACAACCACCAGCGGCTTGCCCGTGGCGGATAGGGCTTCCAGCATCTTCT
>Ga0302316_10000903_pt1 | contig 24857 bp, 31 predicted proteins | sample III_Palsa_N3_2_FD_200456 | JGI IMG/M metagenome (GOLD analysis project Ga0302316, IMG submission 200456) | Peat permafrost microbial communities from Stordalen Mire near Abisko, Sweden - III_Palsa_N3_2 | ecosystem: Environmental > Terrestrial > Soil > Palsa > Peat permafrost | place: Sweden...
GCCGCCAGCACATGTGGCCCAAGGAATCCAGGGCAAAAGAAATGGCGAATGTGAAATATGGCATGTGGCATGTGTGTGCCGATCGGGCAAGCTATCTGAGCCCAGCATCATGGCCGCCATCCTGATGTGAAGGGTATGCACGCACTTCATTATTTCAGAATCAAGTATTGCCTTCGAAGGCAATGGGGAAAAGAGATCGGTATGCCGCCCCCCGTCGAACGAACACGACTAGTCTCCTGTTGGATGCTGGTCTTCGCCATGGGACTCTACCTGGCCCTTAATTTTCTTATCGTCTTTATCTTGTTTCCATCTGGCGTGTTGCGCGTTATCCCGCGATCAACAGACGGCTTGGTGTCGACCACCTGGATCGCGAATATCGTGCTTCTGGTTGTGGTGATCGGCAGCCTTCGCTGGAGATCCGGCTTGCATGCCGACGATGTGGGACTCGCATCGCGCGGCTTTCTGCCGGGCGTTGCGGTCACTATGGCGCTGTGGATCGGTATCAACCTGTTTCAGACACTCTGTGCTTTTCGCTTAGGTGTCCCGGTGGAGGCGAACTCGGACTGGCTGCAACTAGGTGTGTTGCGCACCGTCGGGATCTTCCTGGCGCAGTTGCTCGGCAACGCACTGTTCGAAGAGATTTTGTTCCGTGGCGTTCTGTTCCAACAATGGCGGATGCGCTTGTCGAGCCGTGGTAAGAGGCCTGCGCAATCGCTTTTGCTCGCGCTGATCTTTTCCCAAGCACTGTTTGCTCTAATTCACGTCCCTTTACGTTTGAGCTCGGGCATGCCGCTCGATGCGTTGCCGAGTGAGCTTGCCCTTCTGTTCGGACTGGGTGTACTGCTTGGCCTTGTCTATTGGCGAACGTCCAATCTCTACATTTGCGTCGGCGTGCATGCACTTTCCAACGCGCCGTTCCTGGTGGTCAAACAGCAGCTCGACATTAGCTCCAATGGCATGACAGCTGCGGTTGCTGCCATGATGTTGATTCTTTTTTGGCCGCGATCACACGCCTTGCGGTGACATCGAGAACGCCTACGAGGTCCAGGTAGACCTGGTCCTGCAAAAGCGGGCGGAGGCCGTTGAGCCCTTCCGCTCAACGAGCACCAGGCCTAGCCCCGACCAATCTCTTGCACCATTCAATGCTTTCAGGGCCTCGTTACCTGAAGCATGCTGATACTGCATGACCTTGGTCGCGAAAGGTCTTCCGGATAGTCTTACGAACTTGAGTTCAAGACTTTACCGAGCTTCCATCGATACGACGCGGCACGTTGAAAGGGTTGCTGTCTTGCAAGACAGTGGGTAGTAGATCGTTCGGCATATCCTGGTAACAGATCGGGCGTAGAAATCGCTCTATCGCCAGGGATCCTACGGAAGTGCTGCGGCTATCCGAGGTCGCGGGAAATGGACCGCCATGCACCATGGCGTGACAAACTTCCACACCGGTAGGCCAGCCGTTGACGAGGACGCGGCCACACCGATTTTCAAGTATAGGCAGCAACCTGCGGGCGGTTTCATGGTCTCCCTTGGTGAGATGCAGTGTGCAGGTGAGCTGGCCCTCCAGTTCGTTAGCCAAGGCAACCATTGTCTCGATGTCGGGACAGCGGACGACGATAGACGACGCGCCAAAGATTTCCTCGCGCAGGGTCTGGTCCCTGCGAAACGTCGCTGCATCAACCGCGAAGAGCGCGCCCTGGCCCTGGTTTTCGCCCTCACCGAGGCAACCTCGCGCAAGCATCTGCACCTTGCTATGGGTGGAGACACGCGCGATGCCCGTGGTATAGGCGTGATGAATGCCGCTGGTAAGCATGGTGGACGCGCGTGAGCTGGTGAGCGCCGCGATGGCGCTCGATTCAAAGCAGGAAAGATCATCACCGAGGACCGCGAAGACCAACCCGGGATTAGTACAGAACTGACCAGCGCCTTGCGTGAGCGATGCAACGAACCCTTCGCCAAGGACTTGGGCATTTTCGGCTAAGGCCCCCGGTAGCAGAAACACGGGATTGACGCTGCTCATTTCAGCGTAGACAGGAATCGGTTCGCGTCGTGCGGCAGCGAGCGCTACAAGCGCAAGGCCTCCTGCGCGCGAACCCGTAAACCCCACCGCCTTTATACGTGGATCGCGCACCAGCGCACTGCCGAGTTCGTTGCCCGGCCCGCTCAGGTGCTGGAATACGCCAGTGGGAAGACCGCACGCATCGATGGCGCCGCGTATTGCTGACGCCACCAATTCACTTGTCGACGGATGAGCGGAGTGTGCCTTCAATACCACTGGGCAGCCGGCCGCAAATGCGGACGCGGTGTCGCCTCCGGCAGTGGAGAACGCGAGCGGAAAATTCGATGCGCCGAATACCGCCACCGGCCCCAAGCCTACTTTGCGCAATCGCAGGTCGGCGCGAGGCAACGGCTGTCGTTGGGGTAGCGCAGGGTCGATGCGCACATCGATCCATTCGCCCGCTCGCACTACATCGGCGAACATGCGCAATTGCCCCACCGTTCGTCCACGTTCTCCGGTAATGCGAGCCGCCGGTAAACCGCTCTCCGCGCAAGCGGTCTGGATCAATACATCGCCCAAACTCAGGATGCGCTCAGCAATATCTTCGAGAAAGCGCGCGCGCTCCTCCGGTGACGTTTCCCGGAAAATGGGGAACGCCGCGGCCGCGAGATGACAGGCATGAACCACCTCATCCGTTCCGTCCACCGAATGCTCGCCACCAAATGGCTCTGCCGTTGCAGGGTTGATACTGCGGAAGACGTGGTTTTGACTGCTCATGGAAGCACCGTTTTTCGAAGAGTGGGGAAAGAAATCGCGAGCGCTAGATGCGAAGTCGAAACGTGTCGCAGATGCTGGCGAGGGTGTTTCGAATGTCAGCCTTGCGTGCGGGTGTCATCAGTTCGCGCTGTGCACTGATGCTGATGGCGACGAAGCCGCCATCAAGGTGCCGAGTTGGCATGGCTGCCGCGGTGCAGATCAAGCCGTCGATGGTTTCCCCGTTGTCATGTGCGAAACCGTTGCTGCGAATCTCGGCAATCTCCTGCAGCAGTTTCCCCTTCGCGATAATCGATTTGGGCGTCATCTTCGGCAGCTGGCCGATAGACGCGAGGCGACGTTCCAGGTCGGCTATCGGCAACATCGCGAGGAGTGCCTTGCCGCATGCCGTGCAATTGGCAGGTACGCGACGACCCACACCACCGCCCAGACCCAGGTGCAGCCCGCTATTGCAATCCTGCAGGGCGAGATAAACCGTGTCGAAGCCTTCGTCGATCACGGCAAGCTGAATGACCGCGCCCAGCTCCGGTGGCACAGCGCGACACGCATCGTAAAACTCACCGACAACATTCACGCTCGAGACGTAGGCCGAGCCCAGCTGCACGAGGCCACGTCCGAGCTGAAAACCATCACGCGCGCGACGCAGTAGTTGGCCTTCGCAGAGTGCGTTGCAGATATTGAAAGCGCTCGATTTCGGGATGCCAAGCAAGCGGGTGATCTCGGCTACCGTGTAGGACCGACGCGGCGATGCTTCGAGCAACGAAAGGATCTGCATGGCGCGATCCAGTGCGGGCACTAAAGCGCGCGCACCTGCAGCTGTTGGCGTACTGACAGGTGACTGTCCTATTTGCTGGACTGCAGTATCGGACATTGGATTCTCGATAGGTATTGGCGAGCTTGCGTCCGCACTTTAGCGCAATTTATGCCTGAAAGTAGCGGCAAATCTCCGAATCTTGCGCTGCTGCCATGCAGCATTGAATTCCAGCATATTGGAATGATAGTCAGGGTATTGAATATCAAAAAATGCAGGGCTAGGATCGCCTCCACCTAATGACTCAAGTGGTTGTGACTAGTGGAAGGGAAAGACGCAATGACGGATGCAGGGCAGAGCGGAATGACAGAACGCACGGCGCAGATAGACGAATTGATTCGTCGTTACTTCGATGCCTGCAACGCGGCGGACGTAGACGGCATGATCGCGTGCTTCACGGTCGACGCCGTGCACTACTTTCCACCGGGTATGTACGAAGGTCCATTTCGCGGCGCGCGCAAAATTGCAGAGCGCTGGCGAGATGCGGTGAACCAGCTCGGGTCTTACTGGACCGTGGATAGGCTGTTGATCGCGGCCGATTCCTGGCAAGCGGTCATGGAGTGGAGTCACTTCAAGACCCAGCAGGGCAAATTGTTGCGTGGCATCGAGTGGTACGAACTCGAACCTACCAGCGGTCTCATCAAGGAGATTCGCGCCTACTACGCGACGCCGCAGCCTGCGGATGGCGACCGTTTCGAATTGGGTGGCTTTGACTATGCACAGCGCAATTACCCCGCCGCGCCGCCTTCCGGCGCGCGTCCTTCCAAACATTCCAATACCGGAGAACTTTAGTGAGCATTGTTGAAATCCGACGCATCCTGCTTCACGGCGTCACGACCGAAGTCATACGCGATGGCGAACTGCTGAGGGCACCCGATGGTCGGACGATACGCGCCGACGAAGCGATCCATTTGCCGCCATGCACGCCCACCAAGATCATCTGCGCGCATTTGAATTTCATGAATCGGGTGACGGAGCTGAAGACCACTTGCCCCGACACACCGTCCTATTTTCAGAAGCCGACATCGGCGCTCAACAGTCATCGAGGTCAGGTAGTGCGGCCGAAGGGATGCAAATACCTCAACTATGAAGGCGAGGTCGGCATCGTCATCGGGCGGACGTGCCGCAACATTCGCATGGCCGATGCCGAGAATTATATCGACGGCTACACCATCGCCAACGATTTTGGCCTGCACGACTTTCGCGAAACGGATCGCGGCTCGATGGTGCGCGTCAAAGGCGCCGATACACTAGGTCCACTAGGGCCGGGTCTGGTGCGCGGTTGGCGTCCCGACGGCAAGGTGCTACGCACACGGGTGAACGGCAAATTGGTCCAGGAAGCGCCATTGGACGAACTCATCTGGAGCATCGCCTATCTGCTCACTGACCTGGCACGCACGCACACGTTTTTCCCGGGCGATGTCATTCTCACCGGCACGCCGGCGAATTCGCGACCGGTGCAACCTGGCGACGTGGTGACGGTCGAGGTCGATGGGCTTGGTGTTCTGGAAAACCATATTGTCGAAGGCGAAGTCGGGATTTCCGACGAGTGCGGCTCGCCGCCCACCGATACCGATGTCGTGCGCGGTGTTGCGCTTGGCGAAGGCCTCAGGGAGTAAGCATCGTGACCGCCAACGTCCAGGATAAGGGCATGAAGGCATTCGTCATCGCCGAACGGCTGAGAGAATGGGATGCCGATGTATTCGAACGTTATGGTCCGCTTGCCGCCGCCTCGATTGCGCGATTCGGCGGACGTTATCTAGCGCTGTCGGACAAGCTGATCACGCTGGAAGGTCCGCTGCCGCCCCTCGCGATGGCGGTCATCGAGTTTCCCAGTGTGGAACAGGCCAAGGCCTGGTATGCGTCGAGCGAATACCAGGCCGCTGCCGCCATCCGTCGAAGCGGTGCGGAAAATCGTTTCGTTCTTCTCGCCGAAGGCGCAGCGGCCGAACACGATCCCCATGCAATTTTGAGTGGTAAACCCATATGAAACGCACGGCAATTTCCCTACCCGAAGGCAAGCGAGTCGCGGTTTGCCTGACCGTTCTTCTGGAAACATGGTCCGATGGCAACGCGCCGAGCTATTCGGTACAGACCACGGCGTTGAAGCCGGGAACCGTCAATCACGCGGGAATTTCCTGGGCCAGTTACGGCGCTCGCGAAGGGGTATGGCGAATATTGCGCACGCTCGACAGACACGACGTACCTGCAACGTTCTTTACCAGTGCACGCTGCGTGGAGACGTACCACGAAGCGGTGAGCGCTGTAGTCGAGGCGGGGCACGATCTTGCCGGTCACGCGTACACTCAGGACGGATTGCTGACCTATATGACGGCCGACGAAGAGCGCGCGACCATTCGTCGCTCGCTCGACCTGTTGCAAACGGTCAGTCGCAAGCCGATCAGTGGCTGGTTGAGTCCCGTGCTGGCGTTTACGCCGCACACTGCAGGGCTTCTGGCAGAAGCCGGTTTGAAGTGGCATAGCGACGTCAACTATGCCGACGTCCCGCACATCACGGCGACGAATGCCGGCTCGCTCGTCGCCATTCCCAACAGCGACTTCACCGACAATCGCGTGCTGCGCGGCAGTCCGCGCGACTACGTGGACGTCTACAAGCACACCCTGGATTACCTGCGCCAGCACGAAGAAGGTTCGTTTCTCGCGATCGCGCTGCATTGCCAGTTCGGTGGTCGCCCGATGATGGTCGCCGCGCTGGACGAAATTCTCAAATACTTCACGAGCTTTCCGGACGTCTGGGTCGCCAGCCACGCGGACGTGGCAGAACGTGTGATCCAGGCCGCAACCACCCGGGATTCCAAAGCATGATCTGGATCCGAGGTATGTGGCGCTCCTGACTGCGCTGCCTTTTACATGTCGCACATCGGCCTGGACGCTGCGCAGCCTCCGGAGCGAGGAGTGCTGTATCGCGTCATCAGATAGTTAAGCCAGTTCACCGAAGAGCTCGCCACGACGCTCCAGGATAAAGGAAGCAAAGCCCATGTTCGATTGGTACAAAACTTTATCCGGACGAGAGAAGAAGACCTTCTGGGCCTGCTTTTCGGGCTGGAGTCTGGACGCGATGGACGCCCAGTTCTTCAGCTTCATGATCCCCGCACTCATGGCAATCTGGCATCTCAGCAAAACGCAGGCGGGCTATCTGGGAACCACGGCGCTGATCGCGACCGCCATCGGCGGTTGGGTGAGCGGCATCCTCGCTGACCGAATCGGCCGGCTGCGTGTTCTGCAATTCACCGTATTGTGGTTCGCTGTATTTTCCTGTCTCGCGGGCTTTGCACAATCGTTCCATCAGTTGCTTGTGTTGCGATTCCTGCAAGGACTGGGCTTCGGTGGCGAATGGGCAGCCGGTGCCGTGTTGATGGGTGAGATCATTCGCCCTGAACACCGCGGCAAAGCTGTTGGCTGCATTCAGAGCGGCTATGGCGTCGGCTGGACCCTGGCGACCTTGATCGCGACCATGGCGTTCTGGGCTTTGCCCCAAGGTATCGCGTGGCGCGCACTGTTCTGGTTCTCCGTAACGCCAGCAATACTCCTGGTCTTCATGCGCCGCCATCTGGAGGAGCCGGAGGTTTTCAAGGCGACGCGCGCGAAAGAGCGCCAGGCCGGCGTGGATGCACCGGGCATGTTGGCTATCTTTCACGCGGACATTCTGCGCACGACCATTCTGTCATCGCTGCTGGCGCTTGGGGTTATCGGTGCCGGAAGCGCAGTGATTCCGTGGCTTCCGACGTTCCTGAAGACGACACGCCATCTTTCCGTCGGTAGCGTGGGTCTGTACATGACGACGATAACGGTCGGCTCGTTTCTCGGATTCATCGGCAGCGCCTACCTCACCGACTATATCGGCCGCCGTCGCAATTTCCTGTTGGTATCGGTGGTGTCTTGGCTGGTCATGCTGGCCTATCTTTTCCTGCCGCTGACGAATGCGCTGCTGCTGTTGATGAGCTTCCCGGTCGGCTTTTGCCTGGGCGCTTCCTACAGCACGCTGGGGCCGTATTTCACCGAGCTTTTTCCCACCGCGATCCGCGGTGCCGGCCAGGCGTTTGCGTACAACTTTGGCAAAGGTATCGGCGCATTCTGCGTCGTGCTTGTCGGCCTGCTCGCCGACCACATGCCGCTGGGACAGGCGATCGGCCTGTTCACCCTTGCCGGTTACAGCCTCGCGATAGTCGCGACGCTACTGCTTCCTGAAACACGCGGCATCGTGCTCGTCAGCGGAACCGAACAACCCGCACGTCATTCGTCAATAAAAACATTCGCGCCACCGCGCTCTACCTGAGTGCGCTGACCGAGTAATCGCAAAACTTTTGGAGGGGAGTAGCGTAATGACATACAAAAATTCAAGAGCCAATTCGCAGCGACGAGCGGTTGCGGTACTAGTGTCGCTGTTCGTTGCCGCCTGGCTCGGTCATGCGCAGGAAGCGGTCGCCGACGATGCGCTGCAACCGCCATCGGCAAATCCGTCCGTGCCATCGCAGGTGCCGGCGACTACCGCTGGCGTGCACTATCCCGGCGTTTCGGGAGAGAGCCCCGGTTATCTATTCGATCCACGGCCTGACGGGCGACCGTTCGGCGACACGCTTGCGAGCGATGGTATCTATCTCCATGGCACGTACCAGCAGGCATACATGAACGTGGTCAATGGCGGCAACAGGCAAAAGGGTAACTATCTCGGGCTGGGCTACTTTGGTTTTGATATCGATACCGGAAAAGCATTCGGTTTGAATGGAGGCCTGATCGATTTCACTCTTTCGACGCAATTCGGCAACACCGAAAAAGCAGGTACCAGTACGGGTTCCCAGGCGCTGGTCCCCTGGGGTTTCGGAGATCGAACGAGATTGGTCGATCTTTACTACGATCAGAGCCTGTTGGATGGCGCCTTGCACATCACCGTGGGCCGCATGAATCAGCTGTCGAATTTACCGTCGTTGTCTCCGGGCTTCCACGTGACGCCGTGGCTGTGCACCTTCTGGAGCAACTCCTGCGGTACGCCACATGCTTTCAACTTCAATGCCAGCCATCCGGGTTATCAAGTCGGTTCCTGGGGCGGCGTCATCACCGTGCATCCCGCGCCGTTCTGGTACATCAAGGCCGGCGTGATTGAAAACCAGCCTGACGAAAACTCAAGCCTGACCGACCTCGGCTGGCCAGGCAGCGACTGGGGCCTTGATCAAGCAAATGGCGCGTTTCTTCCCGTGCAATTCGGCTACGTCACCACACCAGCGACGTCGCTTTACCCCACCAACTTCCATTTTGGTGGTTACTACGACACGGCAGAGTATGCAGACAAGTTTTACTCGGCGTCTGGACGTCCAATTGCCTTCTACCCTGGAGCGCCTCAGATGCATGACAGTGCCACGGGTCTATTCGGCGGCATCCAGCAAACCGTGGTGCGATTCAGCGACGATCCAGCCAGCCTGCGTGGTTTGGCCGTCTTCGCATCAGGCGACTGGGATCTTTCCGGCTACGGCGACGATCAACAGCAATATGAGGCGGGTTTCATTGTGACCGGCCCGTTCGCATCACGTGCGGCAGACTCGGTGAACTTCCTCGTGACGCATGAAGTATTCGACCCGAGGCTGAGGGCATCGCGCGAGGCCACCGCTGCTGCGCACGGCGTCGCATACACAATGAAGGACCAGACGGGTCTGGAGATAAACTACGGTTTTACGGTCGCGCCCGGGTTTGTTATCTATCCTTACGCTCAGTACGTCATCAATCCGGATCAGTTGCCACTTGCTGTGCCCGACCCGCACATCACGCATGCCACCGTCGTCGGCGTTCGCATCACGACGCGCTTCGATACGCTGTTTGGGTTGGCGCAACCTGGTGGTTGATCGGGTGGCAAAGCGGAGACGGAGGTGGTTAAGCCGCTTCGGCTCAACCGTGTTCATTTACCCGGAAGGCGAAACAGTCACTGCGACTTCGACTGTCCATCCCGTGCACGCGTCTGCGGCCAGAAACTCTCATGCAAGGCATAGTCCAATTGGTCGGCCAGAAGTTCGAAGCACCGAGCCAAGGCGTTGGGTGAGAGGTGAAGGTGGTCGGCTTCGGCGCTGATGCGCGCGGTGAGGCCGGCCAGCAATCGAATCTCTTCACGTGTATGGCAGAGCTGTTCGTGAGCTGCTTCGGGCAGGTGATAGCACAGCTCGGCAACCTGATCCTTTTCCATAGCTCATCACTCCTTATCGAACTGAACGATTGTCGAAACGGACACATTGCAAATACTTCGGATGATCTTGCGTCAGGCCAACATTTCGAGCACTTGAGTGCTGCTATTGCAGACCGTGATCCTCCGTTGCCTTCTATCGATGATGACAAAGGCAGGGCGGGGGAAGCACAGCAGGTGCACAGCATCCAGGCTGAGCGATTCCCGCTGGTTGATGACGAGTACGAGTTGCGTACCTTGCTTCTGCAGTGACGCGAGGAAGTAGAACGCAGCGCCAAAAACACTAACTGCCGCCAGGAAGGAAAGGAACGTGCCACTGGTACAACTGCTCGAAGAGAAGATCAGCGCCAACAGCGATCCCACGGCACCGATGCCGGAGACTCCTCCGACAGGAATGGCTAGTCCCGCAAATACAGCTGTACCCAAGGTCTTCGCGCTGCTGGTCATTGGGTTGTCCTAGAGTGGTCGATGGGACTTCAAAGGAGGAGGGCACCTGCAAGGCAAGACATGGTGCCATCGGGCTGCCGCGCAATCCTTGACGGAGTTGAGCATAAGCATAGTATTGAGAAGCTGCGTTAATAGTGAGTAAACGCGTATTCACTAAATGCGTAATTCATTGATGCGTATAGTTTTAGGGCCTATCCAGTTGATCCGGAGAGGGTCATGACCACCGCCAAGAAAGCAGTTCGTCGCCCAGCTAAGTCCATTCACCGCCCGGAAAACCAGTTGATCGTTGAGGTTCTCAGAGCCCTGCGTGAGCGCACCGGCCTCAATCAGACACAGTTTGCTGAGGTGCTGGGACGGACGCAGAGCTACGTGAGCTCGGCTGAGCGAGGTGCCAAAATGGACACGTTGCAAATCAGAGACTGGTGCCACGCCTGCGGGACGGATCTGATTGGTTGGGCCACCGAGGTCGAGAATGCCCTTGGCGGCGGTCGCAAGACGACTGGGCGTAAAGTCTCAACGTAAACGGCCCGGAGTCGTCTGTTTATGCCTCGATCAAGTTTACGGGGAGTCGACACCGCAGCTCAGCCACCCCCAGACTCGCGTACTTCTTCTTCCACGCGTAGAACGTCGCTTCGCTAATGACCATCTGCCGACAGACGTCGGCTACCGGGGTGCGGGACTCGGCTGTCCGCAAGCAGTAGGTGACCTGTTCTTCGGTAAATCGCGACTTCTTCATCGCTCCTCCTTTGACCCTTCCGGGCCTGGAATGAAGCGACCGTAACTCTACTTTTCAGTGATGTCGAAAAAGCGGGCCGACGTCAGCCAGCTCGATCAGACTCATTCAGTCCGACAAGGCTTCCTCTATATCCTTGAAAGGATCCGCCCTGTCTATGGGCATGACGTTAGGCAGTTCCTTTTGTCCCGCTAGACCTGCGTCCCTGTACCGCCAGAATCGCATGTGTAAATTTTCTTTGTCTTTTAACCCGACAGTAATAAGCCTGCCGCATTTAATTGAAAGCACTACAAGGCCCGGCAGTGCAAAAATTGATAGATACTTTTTAATTTTAAGGTATCGAAGCCTTGCTAACAGGACCGCAGACGGGATGTGTCCTGCCTTCGCTCCCTTCTCCAACATCTTTTCGGCGATCGGACGATGTTGAAAAATATCTAATCGCGCAATCATAAACGCCCCCATAAACGGGGACAATTTGTTTGCCTTTGCAAAAAAGCGTGTACCCATTCTCACGTTGCGCGCCAGTCTTTTTCCTTGAAACAATGCTTCGCCCGCTGCAATAAGGACTTCGGGGTCCGTCGACCGCAAACCGAAGTTCAATAAGAATTCGTACTCTGAGCCCCATCCTACGTGCCGCGCTATCTGTGGGAATCTATGAATCAACATAGCTGCAGCGATTGCTTCCCTAGGATCTCCCGCTCGTGCCGAAGCTACCTTCTCCAAAAGTAATGCGGTGTTATTTTCTTCAGGTATTAATGTGGACATCTACTCTGGTTGCCTCCTGGCGCAGCCAGCGGGGCCGCCACCGGTTGAGTTGGAACTGGAACCGTCGGAGGTGGTGGCGGGGTTTCAAAACTTTCGATGATGTAATCCAGCTCGTCACTTAAAACTTCCTCAGTCGGCGCTGCGCCAGTCACTATGGTTTCCGGCAGCCCTACTGCTCCAGTTAGCACGTTAGCCGCCAAAAGAGTGTTGGACTACCGGAAGAAGCGCGTCAGAGGCAAATGGCAGTGCGAGGCCGCCTGACGCAGCTACCGCTACGCCATCCATAATGTACACAGGGGCCATGTCAGGAGCGCCCCACGAGTCTTGAATCATATCAGGAGGAAGCGTGCAAAGATTTCCCGTGCAGAAGGCAGTGCCTAGGAAGTTGGTGTCTGAGAGGCCACTTAGGTCTTTTCGAACCATTGGATTCCCGCTGGCGTAGACGTACGTCGATATTCCCGCAGCTAATCCCATGGGGTCGCTCTGCTGGTAACGCCCGAGGACCGGCTCATAGTTCCGACGTACATTGTAATTGGTCCGTGACTCGGCGTCGTAATACTGGCCCGGAAAACGCAGGTTCAGCACGTAACCGGTTGTTGAGGTCGGCTGCTGTTCCCCAAACGGATTGCCTTGATAGGCCCAGGCCCAAATCAGGGCGCCCGCACTGTTGCTCACCGCTCTCGGCGTACCCAGTTGGTCAGCAGTCACGTAGTTGACCGTACTTGTGGTAACACCACCGGTGACAACGTTATCCACTACTGCTACCGGCAAATCGCCTAGCCAGACGGGATAAGGGGACGGAGGTGGTTAAGTTAAGCTGAGGCTTAGCTTTCATCCGTTGTGTGGCGCCGCGGTCGCCCTGGTTGCTGCACGGCAACCGAACGTCCTAATGTTTTCGCTGCCATCGCCTGAAATCGAGAACTGCCTAGCGCGCGCTCTTGTTTGATGTGCTGACGAATATCGTTCAGTTCGTCGTCGCTGACTCCGGCGCGAAGCCACGCGCGGTACGCGTCGGCCCGCTGCGTGCGATCTGGAGAGATCGCGAGAAATGTTTCATGGGGTGTCACGATCGAATCGTTACGCAATGCAAGATTCGAGTGCACACTTGACCACGGGTAATGCTCCGGCATTTCGACCATGGCTGCACGTACGGGGTTGAGCTCAATGTAACGATACACCGTAAGCAGGTAGCGATCAGAATCGACCAGGCAAGATTTGAAGCGACCCTCCCACAACGTGCCCGTACGCCGATGTCGGCGGTTGAATGTGGACACGTAATTTTGGTGAACCTGGCGCATGGCTTTGGACAACGCACCCGCTTTCTCGGTGCTGACGAGGAGGTGCACGTGATTGCCCATGAGTACGTAGGCGTGAATTTGCAGCGTGTGCTGTAGCGCGCTGGCGGCGAGGAGCATCAAATAGTGTTGCCGGTCGTCATTGTCTAGGAAGACCGCACATCGATTGACACCTCGCTGTGTGACATGAACTGGAACGTCAGGGATCTCAAGACGGGCTTGGCGAGGCATGATAGGTTTGCGGATGTTATTCGCCAGTCTGACGGCTGATCCGTGTCCTGATCAGTCGGACACGGACGACCTCTCGTGTCGGTCAGCATCGCTGAAGCGAGTGGTTTTAACCACCTCCGTCCCCTTTTGCGCTTTTGCGCGCGAACGGCGCCTTGTGGCCAAAGCTAGCAATCGATCCTTGCTTGTTGAGCCATTCCAGCGCGCGAGCCCGATCGCCGCTCACTTCCTCGGCGGCAGCGATGACACGCACCACGCGGTGCATGAAGGCCTGAACGGATTCCGATTCGGGATGCTCGCTGATCGTGTGGCGATGCACGCCGGCGACGGCGGCCGGTTCGTCCGTCGACATAGCCAACCTCGCTGCGAGCTTAGTTGGCGACAGGACGAGCGTGCCATCCTGTCGCAATTCTTCGGCAAATGCTTTGCCACTGATCACTTAGCGTCCGATTTTTTCTACATACCAGCCATTCTTGGAAACACTAAAAGTGTACCAACCATTTTTCAGGATTCGCCCATGGAATGGCTTAACCTTAAAGATAAATAAAAACGAATCCCCCTTATCCTCCAGTGCCACGTCGTAGTTATCTGTCGAACTCACGAACTGGCCAAATTCACCCGCTGTTTTTTTTTCGCTCGACAGTGTCTGTTCAAACGCTTGATAAGCAATGCCGCCTGCCTTTAGCGCGTTCGCTTGCACCGTAGTATCTGCCGTAAGTGGCTGGCGCGACTCCATACAAGACACAGACGAAGCTACTGACAGCCCTAACAACATGATGCAGCACACGCGTACGAGTGAAATTTTCATTGAGGAACGCCTATTTGTAGAGTGGTTACCTTGCCCGAACAGGGGTCATATTTTTTGATCGCGAGACGTGGAGTTCCTAGATAGCCGGGTATGTGCTGCTCATCATTGCTCTGAATATCGGCAGGGGAGAAAATCTCGCTCTGCCCGTCCTCATCATCGGCACCATGCGTGTGATAGTCAGCCACCTCTGTGTGGAACCACGGTGGGCCGCCAGGATCTGAAGTGTGATCAGTACCAGAATTGGCGGCAGTGTATGAATAGGAGCCGTTCCAGTTTTGGTAAATGACGCCAGCGTACTCAGTGTTTTGAGTAATTGATTCGGGCAGCACATCACTCACTGCTGCGACCCCTGCCGCGTCTACGGTTTTGTATTCGTCACCCACCTTCAAACCCCGTGGATCGGTATAGCGCAGCGGATTGCTCCCCACGTAGGCATACGTGCTCACCCCTCCATTGGGCCCGATCGGATCGCTCTGCAGGTACCTACTGCTAGCCGAATCGTAGTAACGCGCGCCGTTGTATTCCAGCCCGGTCTCCACATCGTAGTACTGGCCGGCATAGCGTAGGTTGAGCACGTAGCCTATCGACGACGTCGGCTGTTGTTCGCCAAACGGATTGCCCTGATACGCCCACGACCAGATCACCGTGTTCGCGGCGTTTGTCACTGTGCGCGGCGTATCTAGCTGATCAGCGGTGATGTAGTTAACCGAGCTGGTCGTCGTGCCTCCACTGATCGTGTTGTCGATCACCGCCACCGGCAGGCTGCCCAACCATAGTTAGTCACGGTTCGGTAAAAAAACGGGACGGAAGTCGTTAAGCCGCTTCTGCTCGGTTGGTACGGGCGGCGCCGATCAATGCCTTGCTATTCCTGCTTTCGAAGCCGGAACTGATCCACATGGTGCCGGGGCGGGGGTCGAACCCGCATAGCCTTGCGGCTGAGGGATTTTAAGTCGGGGCAGGCGGCTGTTGGCGACAGTTGATAGCTATCGATATCAATGGCTTAAGTGTTGCTTGTGGTTGCTGATTGTTGCCAATTTCGAGCTGCCGTGTCCCACCAGTGTCCCAAAACTTTGCTTGGGCATGTGACGAGAATATGCTCGACTCACCCGGATGCCCGGGGCGGAGGGGACGCAAGGATGGATACAACCGGGATCAACGGCTGGCTGGCCCTCTGGGCAGGAATTGCACCCATCCTTACCGGTGCTGCGAGCGCGATCTGGAGTCGACGAAACCAAACCTCCGATCGGACCTTTCTGCGCGATCAGGAAAGCGAAAAGTATGCGCGAGAAGCAGAGGCACATAGGGAGGCCGCGGCACGTGCCTGGGCTGAGTCAGCGCTCGTAGAGCGTCGAAAGACGTTCTTGAACTTCCTAACAGCATCACATGATTTTCTTTGGCACCTACCAACGAACCAAGAGCTGAATCCTGCGCAGGAGGTCGAGTTGAATCGCTATCGCGAGGAATTCACCCGTGCTTATGCGACCCTGAAAATTCTAGATGCGCAGGCGATGGACGGGCAAACCGTCGAATTATGGAACGCTGTATGGGCTGCGCGCGCCATGGTGAGCAGACCGCTAGATGATCCTGAAAGAACGGCCGCGATGACAAGGATGTCCAGAGCTAGATCTGAATTTGCTATCTCTGCTCATCAACTTCTGGCGGAGCAATTGGGTAATCTAGCGAACGCTAATTAGCGCCCTAAGTGTTATTAGTGCGACTTTCAGTACTTAGATGCCCTCCGGTACTGCGGCGATTTCATTTGAAAGTATGGATATAGCGCAATGCAGAACTTTGATTATATAGAGCTTGCCGATTTTAGAAGTGCCCTCCAAAGCGATTACGCGGAAATGCAAAATTGCGCAGAAACCCAGGCGTGGAAGAGCGCGCAAGTGCTGGCCGGAAGTATTGTCGAATGCCTCCTTGTTGATTACTTGGCGTCGCAATACAAAGAGAAAAAAGAGGGCAAGGACCCATTAAAAATGGACTTGGGTGAAGCGATATCGGCTTGTAAAGCAAGCGGGGCACTGACTGAACGGACTGCTGACCTGTGTGCGGTTGTCCGATCCTATCGCAATTTAATCCATCCGGGCCGAATGGTTCGCTTGGGCGAAAAGTCGCCAAATAAAGCTTCATGTAGCATTGCTGTTAGTTTGATAGATATGATCGTAGACGACATAGCGCGCACGCGCAGAGGCGTTGTTGGGCTTACGGGTGAGCAGATTTTATCAAAAATAAGGCGAGATGATCAGGTTCTTCCAATACTTAAGCATCTTCTGGAAGACGTTCGCGAACAACAGCGCCTGCGACTGGTTACTGAACTAATTCCGGGCGCCTACGGGGTATTATTTTCAGATGAAGCGGAAGCAGATCGGTTATCTGCGTCCTACCGGATAGTTTTCAATTCACTGCCGGACGCGTTAAAAACGGAAGCGGTCGATCGTTTCGCTATTATGTTGAGAGAGCAAGATGGCGATACAATAGCAACGTATCGCAGCGCGTTCTTTTCGGGCTTTGATATCGAGTACTTGAGTCCACAATACCTGCCTATTGTGAAAGAACATTTGTTAAATTGTATGCGACCAACAATTAGCTTCGGTAATATTCGTGCAATAACCGGACTTGGTAAATTTCTTTCAGTTGGCGAAGCTGTTAAGTGGGTTGGTCCAATCGTCAATACCATATTGTCTTCGGCTGCCCCTGATAGATTAAAAGAACGAGTCCGAGACATGGCAATTTCGTCAACAGCGGGCACTTCAACTGAATTCGACGCGGCCGTATATACGCGGCTCGACGGTTGGATTAGTAAGTATGAAGCAGAAGGGAATTTACGGAATGTGCAGATTCTGCGGTCGCTGCGTGATGACTTCTCAATTCCGTTTTAGTCGTCGAAGTCGCCCCGTGTCCGCTTCGGCGTAGCCGACACCCGCGACGCGTCAGCAGGGGACATGCCCAACTGCGACAGCATCGCGCTCAAGCGCCCCAATTTGGCCGGGTGAAAGTTGACTGGATCGGCACGGAACTGCACCAGCAGCGATGCCACGATTTCAACGTGGATGCGATCCCTGTCCGCGAGCACGCCATCCGGGCAGCACTTCACGATTAGATTCCACGCCTGCTTAAAGCTGATAACGGTCTGTTTCGGGGCAGCTCCGATCGGTTTGTGCGTCGGTGGATCGACTCTGCGCCGGTTTGGATTGTGCTTAAACGAACCGGTCAGATGCAGAATATTGGTCGGCTTGCGTGGGGCTGGCATACGCATTTCCAATTTTTTGATTCGGGGATAAAAGAATTTGGGCACCCACCCGGTTTCGGTGCGCTCTTGCTGAAACTTTCGACCCACCCTAGCTGTGGGCTGCGGTGGACACGATGAATCCAAAAAAATTGACCACGATCAGCGTGAGGAACTGATCGTGGCCAGGTGTTGCGCGCAGTCATCAAAACGGGTCGCCGTTAGGCAGTTTTGACCTGCGCTGCCGGTGTTGTTTCATGTGCCACCACTAACCGGCTAGGCGGCGCGGATCGGTCGTTGTGTAGTGCTGCACCGATTGCCCGCACATCGCAGCGTGTTCTTTGATCAAGTCGTTTCGTTCAACGCAACGCTAAGCACCGCGCCCGGTGACAGCACCATCAAGCCAGCGCGCAACTCGGCAAGGATGCTCACCATGTTCGTGGTGAAGTTGCTGCCATCTTCGCGACTGGTTGCCATCACGACTTCCTGTCGCTCAAGCAGCGAGCATTGCGCCGGATCGAGTACAAGCGCTGTGCCTACGGCAAGACTCGGCGACTGCACCACTGGCACCGACCACAACGACGGCGGAGCTGGCGAACGCGGTGAGCCAAGCAGATAACCGTCGTAGCTCGTGCCTTTGGACGATTGGATCTCGAACCAGTCGGTAGGATTCAGCACGATGACGCCCGGATTCCAACCCAGCGAAAGCAGGTGCGTGATTGCCTGTCCGATCTTGTCCGCTGAGCTGGTTGCGCTGGCAGTGAATGCCGTCGCGCCTGTCAGCAGACCGTCAATCTGACCGGTGCCGCCGGCACCATTGATCAGCAGGTTTTCCAGCTTCGCCAAGCAGCCATAGCTCAGCAGATTGGACAGCTGAGCCGACAATGCCGGCATATCGTCCAGCACCTGCAACGATGCCTTGACGTAGTGTGCAACCGTGACGATCGACGCAGTGACGACGGTCGTCGGGACGGTGGCCAGCGCTTTCGCGTCCCCTTCTTTGGCTTGTACGGCTGCTGCATTGGTGTAGCCGTTGAGCTGCACGTATTCGACGCTGCCGGTGCTGACAGGGATGCTCGGCAACACGTCCAGCAACGACAAGTGACGCTGGGGGTTGTTGCCCAGGCCGTTCAATCGCTCCGGCTGGACGTTGTACGTCTGGTCGCCGACCTGACCCACGCCGGAATTGCTGATGGCCTTGGTCAGCAGCTTGAGACTGCCTGCCTTGATGGAAATACGGCCGGTACTGTTCGCACCTTCCCGCAGCGCCTGCAGCTGTGCAGACTTCACAAATTCCGTGATCGGGTTCGGTGCATCGTTGCCACCGCCGCCAGCGAATCCGCGGTTGGCCTTAATCGTGCCCAGTTCCATCTCCAGATCGCCGAGACGTTTCTGTTGTTCCGCATTTTGATCGGTGAGCGATTTAACCTGCAGCGCCGATGCCGCGAACGCGGCCTCAGACTTCTGTGCGTGCTCGCGCACGGCTTCAATGATTTCGTTATCCATGATGATTCCTTATTTCGATTGGGATAGGCGCAGGATTTCCCGCACCGCTGTCACGGTTGAAGGCAGCGCATCATCTCGACGCTGTGTCACGCCATCCCGGCGCAACACTGGCCAGCCTTTGGCCGCAAGGTGTTTCGCATCGCGCGAGCTGAGTCCCAATGCATCGCGCACCAAGTGCTCAAATTCACGGATGGTGGAACAGTCCGCCGCGGACTTGATCGAAGTCAGGCGCGCGTCCGGATTCGCTGGAACAGCAACCAGCGAGATTTCGTGTAGGTCGATCGCGAATAGGTGCCGCACACCGTTGACCATCTTTTCGCCACCAGCTGGCACCGTGTATCCGATGCTCATGCTCAGCGCGCCTTCCACTGCGAGCGCGTGAGCGTGTCCGCCTGCTGGGGTAGTTGTGAGTATCCGGCCACCCACGCGCAGACCGTCAGCCGCCGCAGTGGCGGTCGAGATCGCTCCTATGGGCTGAGCCTGATCGTGATTCCACAAAAGTGGGATGCCGTAACCACGGGTTGCCCACTCGGCGAGCGTGGCATCAAAGGCGCCAGGCGCGACCACGTCACCTTGTCGATCCGGTGCATACGTGGATGCAAGGCCAGTGAATGAGCCCGGCGCGGTGGGATCGTTGGCGAATTTGAGCTGGAGTGCTTGCATGGTGTCCCTCCCGGGCAGTGCATTTCGAGCGAATCTATCTGCAAAAAAGCGTTTTGGCGAATGACCGTCTGGTCAGTTTAGACGTCCATAATTTGCGGTTCGTTGCGCCAATCTGTGCGCGCTATATACCCCAAACCCCAGCACGTGGAACTGGCGCATTGGCGCAGTCCTCCGCGCCAGTTCGCTGGTTTGCGTCAGTTGTCGGGAACTGGCGCAACTGGCGCAACTGGCGCAATAACGAAGCGTTCGCGTGCGTGCCTCGCCGCCGTTCGGTACTCCTCGACCACGATTCGACCACTTCGCTGCAGATCAGTAATCGCTGCCCAGAAGTCGTCGCGGCCGTGGGTGCCACGCAGGTGAGGCGGAAATTCTGGAACGCTCTCAAGGATGCGCTGCGTCGTCGCCGGGCCGCTGCGCGCTGTAGATACCGTCACGCCGTCCCTGATTGCCGCGCTGATGACATGCAAAACCGCCTGCGCGTCGTCGCTGCCCGAAACGTCAGCGGCTCCGCCATCGGGCATCAGCACACCGGGATCGATCCACCGCAAGCGCACTGGGTCAGACGCTTTGCCCAGGTTGAGCTTTTCCTGCACGAGCGTAACCCCCGCACCTTTGGTCACCAGCGCCAGCCGCGAGCGCGCCGAGTTGTGCCAGGCACTTGAACCGCTGTAACTGTTGCCGGCGGCGCCGAACTTGGCTGCTGCCTTGTCGATATGTGCCAGCAGCACCACGCCCGCATGGTTCGCATGCCCGAGCGCGGCGAGAGCGCGGACGAATGTGCGCACCTGCTGCCGATCGTTCTCAGAGCCGCCGAACGCGTCCGAAGCGTTGTCGATCAATATCAGTCCCGCCGCACCTACGGCAGCGCGCAGCTCAACCAGCGTTGCGGTCGGCTCAAGCTGGCGCACACCGAATGCAAACCGTTCGCTCATCAGTGCAGTGAGTCCCGCACTACCGTCAACGATGGATAGGTTGCCGATCACAGCTGCGGCATCCAGCGCGTAAGCCTCGACGATCTTGCGCAAGCGGAATCGAACAATCTCGCCGGCATCCTCAAGCGACGCATAGAGGACGTGACACTGTTGCACAGCAAAGCCTGCCCACGGCACGCCAGCTGCAACGTGCGCCCCAATCGTCAAGGCGAGGATGCTTTTGCCGCTGCCGCCGTGACTGCCAAACAACGTCAAGTGACCGCAAGGTATGAGGCGATCGACAACGAACCGCGGCGCCGATACGTGCGCGCTCATCACGTCAGCGATGTTCACCGTGCGCAACGTCGGCCCGCCGGACTCAATAGGTTGCCGGCCGAACAATGCTGCAGCCTTGCGCAGTGCCAGCGGGTTTTCCCACCCAGCGGCTTGCGCCGCTTTGAAGATCGCAGCCGGCCCCGTCGAATCGTGCCCGATCGTATCGAACACCTGCGGGTCGCAATCCGGATTGTGTTTGTCGCTGCCAGCTGACCAATCCAGCCACAGCTCGCGCCCAGGTTCGCCGAGACAGCGCAGCGCTGCGCCAGCCCTGATCCACATATCACGGTCATCTGCGGGGAGCGACAGCAGTGCACTACGCAGATCCGCCAGCAGCTCCGCGGTCGGCTCGATTGTCTCTGCCGTGGCCTGCGCAATCGTCACTGGCGCAGCAGCCAGCGCAGCAGCCACAAGCCAAGCCGGTGCAGGCGCGATCGGCGTAGCGGGGTCAAGCCAGAGATAGGCGCGGCCGTCGATCACAGTCGGCGGAGCGCATACGTAGCCACCCGCGCCGCGGACGTCCAGACCGTCGCCTAGCTTCCCCGCGGAATTGCGCACCGGTTCGTTGCAGGCGAAGTAGAAGTGGAAGCCACCCGACGGTGTTTGCGCCGTCAGCGTTGCAGGAAATTCTCCACGATTCGCAAGGATCAGCGCACTAAGCGCCGCGGAACCCTGCTTGCCGTCTTTGGTGTCTACGTCCAGCACCATCCGGCCTTCACCGGTAGCGATGCCGATTCCCGCGGCGGGTGTTGCTGTCCACCACTCGTGGACCGTCGCGGCATCGTTCGTGGCGAGCGCTGGCCACCCGGGCAAGATCGGCAGCTTCGAGTTCGGCCGCAATGGGTGGATCTTCCAGCCAGAAGCGGCGAGTTGTGCCGCTGCCAGGGCAAGATTAGAATCATGTGTGTTCTGTTCGATCTGGAGCCCGGTTGCCGCCGGGCTTCGTCGTGTCTGGGGGTTATTCATTGGGCCGTTCCTTGAGAGCAGTCTGCAGCGCGATCAGTCCGCGCCGTAACGTGAGAGATAGCCGCTCGGCGCTCGATAGCGCGTGCTTGTCTGGCAGGTGGTTGCGGAAGCCAGCGGCGAGCGTGTGCAGCGCCCGGGAGGCATCGGCCACGCTTGAGGCCACGGCGCCCGCATGACGTCGACCAGCGGGTGCGCCAGCTAGATCCGCATCACTCAAGACCGTGAGGTCATGGACGAGGGCGTCCGCTACCAGCAGCACATCGAGAATGGCGCCAGGTGAAGGCCTTAGCGTTTTCCACGATTCCGTAGCGATCGCCAGCTGCGCGGCGCGATTGGCAATGATGATTGCGCTCATTGGCGCACCGCCTTAGCCGGCATCGCTGCTGCGATCTCTTCCGCTGTCGTCAACGGCTCGCTGCGATAGGGGTACACGCTAGCGTAGCTTTTCAACGCCCGGCGCAGTTGTTTGACGCTGTCCACCTGCGGTAAAGCTGGGGTGTTGTCACTCGGCGGCGCGGATCGTTGCTCGCGATTGCAGGTCGTTTCCATGCGCAGCTCGTCGATCTCGCCGGCCAGGTCGTCGGGATCTATGCGGCCCGACAACTCCATTTCGACTCGCCCGATCAACTCCTGCAGATCATCCAACGCTGCGGAACGCTTCTCGGCAGTCCCCGATAGCCAGGCCGCTGAGCGCTCTATCATCTGTCGGGAGCTGTTGCCGTTGAAGTGCAGCGATTGCCAATCCTTGAGAATGCTGAGACCTTCGCGGCCGGTGGCCGTGCGCTGCAGGCATAGAACAAGATGCGCAGCCGCAGCCAGCGAAGTTTCATCCAGCGGTCGGCGCGCGTAGGCCGATATGCCGATCTTTATTGAGACAATTTCCCGCTCAATACGCGTCGGCCAATCGTCGCCGGTCATGGAGTCACCCACATGCCGAGATTGCGCACGGCGCTTGCCAGTTCCTCGAAACGCTTGCGAGCTTCATCCGTTGCGACCAGCAGCTGCTGATCGGCCACCAGCTGAGACAAGGGCGCAGTATCAGTGTTACCCAGGCGCAGCCCAATCAGCTCGCCGCGGATGGATTCGACTACGGCCATCAGCCGATTCGCGGGGACGTGATGGAACGCCAGCGTGGCCGCGACGTCGGCAGCATCGTGCAGCGGCGTGAGATCGGGGCGGGCGATCATGCCGCGACCTGCTGTGCGTCAACCCACTTTGCGAATGCATCGGTATCGATATAAACGCGCCGGCCGATGCGGACCACGGCGCTTTGCAGGCCGTTGGTGCCAGCGTTGAAAATCCACCAGCGGACCTGTGCCTCGGTAAACGGTGACTCGGCGGCGAACTGCGCCACGGACTTTAGATTGCGCTGCATGCCCATCTCCACGTGAACGGTCGTTGTTGACCGCACCTAGAGGTTGCTGGCAGCTATAGGTCCGAAAACAGGAGGGTCTTTTCGGGCCTACTTTTTATAGACCGCACGCATGCGCAGAAAAATTGACTTTGCGGTTCTTTTGCTGATGCCGAAATGCAAGCCGACAATCCCATATATTTCGTCGTCGCTAGGGCGCTTTGGCTTCGGCCCGTACTTAGCCTCAATCTCCTCACGTCGATAATCGAGAACGTCCCAGTACGCTAGGTGATCCGTCACCAATCTATAGAGCCGATTATCACGGAGCGGCTGTGGAGCGCGATGCGGAAGCGGCTTAGTAAGCATCGCGACGTCCGCAGTCTTGCCGCTTGCCACCTGCTCGTGCATATCTGCAAGGACCTCGCACATCTCGGCAGTCAAGTCGCGGGCGCGCGCGTGCCGTGCAAGCAATGCGTGAAGATCTAAAACCGCGAGTTGGTCGCCATCGTCCGCCAAACGCCTTAACAGAAGAAGCTCCACGTCCTCGAAATCCAGTTTCGTCTTGAGGAACTTCATTCGTCGCTCTCCAAGAACTTACCCGCCATCCGTTCGAGCACGCCTCGCGTGTGGTCGCCTGTCATATGCGAGTAGCGCCGCGCCATGACTAGGGTGCGATGGCCAAGCGCCTCGGCAACTTCGGCCAGGCTCGCGCCGTTCATCGTGAGATAGCTGGCGGTCGTATGCCGCAGATCGTGGAATCGAAAATCAAGCAAGCCAGCAGCCGCGCGCACTTTGCTCCAAGGTCCATCCAAATTGGCTGGCGCATCATCGCTGCGGCCTTTGAACACCCATCCGGTTTTCGTTGGGTCGCGATCGAAGTGAGCGCGTAGGGTAGCAACCGCAGGGCCAACGATCGGCACGCGGCGCGGCTCGCCGTTCTTGGTGTCGCGAAAGTGCAGGGTGAGCCGATCAAGGTCGACATCTTCCCAGCGCAACGCGTAGATGTTACCGCGACGTGCGCCGGTCGCCAGTGCCAGCATGACGGCGCAATTGATGTTGGGATCGTCGCTCGCTCGACACGCGGCCAGCAGTGCTTTGCGCTCGTCGTCAGATAGGAACCGCACAACCCCGCTGCCCTCGGCTCGCTTGGTGATCGCAAGCACGGGATTGGATGGTAGCCAGCCGAGCTCCTTCCACGCCCACTTACAGACTGAGGACAGCGCGGCAAGGTGGCGATTGACCGTCGCACCAGACAGCACTCCGCCGCCGCGTTTGGATTTCTGTGCTGAGAGCTGAGCCCGATAGCTGGCAATGGTCTGCGGGGACAGCTTGTCGAGCGTCACGAACCCGGCGTGATCCTTCCACCACGACAGCATGGCGGTGACCTTGGTGCCGTCCTTGTTGTTCGGCTTCACCGGCAAGTATTCGGTGGTGAACTTATCGATCAGCTCGGCGAGCGTGCGGCGCCTATCGGCCGTCGCAGGGACGTACACACCGTGTCCCATGTCCGATTCGGCTTTAGCCGCCCAGGCGACAGCATCGGTCTTGCGCTTGAATGTGCGGCTACGGGGTTTCTCTCCGCGCACGCGCACTCGAACCTGATAGCTCGTTGTCCCATCGTTCGCGACGCGCCTGACAATCGTGGCCATCATTGGCCCTCGTTGGCTGTTGTGTCCCGTGAGTGTCCCACGGTTCAACAGCTATCAGCAAACTACGAGGTTAACTCGTTGATTTTATTGGTGCCCGGGGCGGGGGTCGAACCCGCATAGCCTTGCGGCTGAGGGATTTTAAGTCCCTTGCGTCTACCAGTTTCGCCACCCGGGCTGGGTGTTGCCGCGCGCTGCAGGCGGG
>Ga0302316_10000909_pt1 | contig 24763 bp, 25 predicted proteins | sample III_Palsa_N3_2_FD_200456 | JGI IMG/M metagenome (GOLD analysis project Ga0302316, IMG submission 200456) | Peat permafrost microbial communities from Stordalen Mire near Abisko, Sweden - III_Palsa_N3_2 | ecosystem: Environmental > Terrestrial > Soil > Palsa > Peat permafrost | place: Sweden...
TCGCCGTCGCGGAGCTTGCCGCGTAGTTGCAAATACCAGTCTTCTGCGACTTCCTTTGCCTTCGAGAGGCTGTCTTCTTTGGTGGTTGTGCGTCGATTCTTCCCGGCCAGGAAGCTCGCACACTGCCAGCTTGAGCTATTGGGACGCCTGTAGATGTGGACCTTGCCACCGAGGATCGTGAACCGTTCGGACATGAGCGATGACCTCCGCACACTTCTTGAATATCACAAAAAATGTGTAAGGGTTGTGTCTGTCGTGGTGGTACTGCCTCATTGATCTAAGTATTTATTTATCTTATAGTTAATGCCAATATAGCCATAGACTTATACAATTTTAAGTCCGCTGTGTCTGCCGATTTCACCATCCGGGCACGAAATACTTCCCTTATCGTATCTCGTTCCAACCTGACATGTATTTGTCTGGAACCATCATTCGCCCCTATACGTATCTGCTAAAAGCCAAAGCATTTCCGGCGACCTGCGACCATGCCCATTTTTGAGATCTTCAAGCAAACTATCTCCGCCCTGTGGGCCACCAAGCTTCGCAGCTTCCTCACGATGTTTGGAATCATCTGGGGTATCAGTTCAGTCATTTTATTGGTGGGGCTCGGAATTGGCTTCGGTATTGACCAACGCAACCACCTAAAGACAATTGGCACTGATATCGCCATTTGCTTCGGCGGTAAAACGGCGTTGCCCTATGGCGGCTATGCGGCCGGCAGGGACGTTGCACTGACCATCGATGACGCGGTCGCCATCCGAGATGGAGCGCCGCTGGTCAGGCATGTTTCGCCGGAACTCCGGAGAACTGTAAGTGAAGTCAGTCCATGGAATGCTGCCAGCCGTGCAGTTCGCGGCGTTTGGCCCGACTATCAAGACTTTCGCTCCCTGCATGTAGAGCAGGGCCGGTTGATGGATGCAGAAGATGAAGACAAAGGCATCCGCGTCGTCATCCTTGGAGCAGAATCCAATCGCCAACTCTTCCCGGGTAAGCCCGCCATCGGTCAGTCGTTATCCATAAACGGATACCCATACATTGTCATCGGTGTGCTTGCTAGTAAGCAGCAGAATGGCAGTTACGGGTCGGGGCCCGACAATTCTCAACTTTTCGTTCCGTACTCGGCAATGGAGCGCGACTTTCCTCCCGACGATAAAGGTGATTTCCCCGGCATTGTCAGCAACATCGTAGTGCAACCGGTTTCTGCCGATATGCATGTCGCAGCGCTCCATGAGGTCCGTCAGATTATTGCCGATCGACATCACTTCGACCCTAAAGATACCGACGCAGTCTGGGTGTGGGACACGCTCGAAGGGGCTCAATTCACTGACAATATATTTCGTGCCATGACGATTTTTTTTGCCGCCGTCGCACTACTTACTCTTGCCCTGGGCGGCATCGGCGTAATGAACATCATGCTGGTTGCCGTCTCCGAGCGAACGCGCGAGATCGGCGTGCGTAAGGCTCTTGGAGCAACGGCAGTTGATATTCGACGCCAGTTTCTCGCCGAATCCGCCATCATAACGCTTGTAAGTGGTGCCCTCGGTCTGCTGTTCGGCGTTGGCATTATCGTTGCATTGCACCTGCTCCCACTTCCGGAATTCCTTCCCCACCCGGTTATTTCAGCAACGGCAATCATCTCTTCGCTCGTCACACTTGCAATCATCACCGTGACCGCAGGCACCTATCCTGCGGTACGCGCAGCAAACCTTACACCCATCGAGTGCCTGCGGAATGACTAGTCAAGGAGACTTTCAATGAATTTGAGCGAAGCCCTTACCGAGTCCGTCGAGTCTCTCAAACGTAATCGCCTGCGCTCTGGACTGACGATGCTAGGTATCGTCTGGGGCCTGGTAACCGTAGTCCTTCTGCTCAGCTACGGCAAAGCCGTAAGCAACGCGGTAATGGAAGGGTTCCTCGGTTTTGGCAATGATGTCATCATGGTCTGGGGAGGGCAGACGTCCATGCAGGCAGGCGGCCAGCGCTCCGGGCAGAAAGTCCACTTCAAAGATGGGGATATGGAAGCGGTACGCGATTCACTTCCCTTCCTCAGTGCAGTCTCACGCGAAACGGATGACACATTCAGCGTTAAATATGGACCTAAAGTTGTAGCTATTTCCTCCAAAGCCGTTGACCTTCCCTACGGCCGGATGCGTCGATTGGATATTGATCAGGGCAGATACTTCGAAGCTGACGACTTCAGTCAGCATCGCCAGGTCATAATCTTCGGAGCCCATGCGGCGCAGAAGCTGTTCAATGGGTATCCACCAGTTGGTCAGGTCGTCCAGGTCGAGGGGCAACCCTTTACCGTTATTGGCGTGCTTCGCAATAAAATTCAGGACTCCTCGAACAACGGTCCCGATAATGAAAACATCTTCGTTCCGTTTGAAACGATGCGTACTCTCCGCCAGCAGCGCGATCCCGACTCTATCGTCTTTCAGCCCTCAACCGCTGCGCTCCATTTGCAAGCCCTGCAGGCGGTCCGAACTGTACTCGCCCAGCGCCATCATTTCAATCCCCTGGACGAAAAGGCTGTGGGAGCCTGGGACACCATCGAGGATGGGAAACAGATGGTTGCCTTTTCCTTCGCCCTGCAGGTACTGCTCGGAATCATCGGCGCTATGACACTTGCCGTCGGCGGTGTGGGAGTAATGAACATCATGCTCGTTTCGGTCACGGAACGCACTCGTGAAATCGGCCTAATGAAAGCGCTTGGTGCACGCCCGCGCGACATCCTTGCGCAATTCCTGCTTGAAAGCTTCGTCTTGACCTTTATCGCAGGTGTAGCCGGAGTCGTTGTGTCCATAGCAACTACGTATCTGGTCCCGCCCATGCCACTCTATTCCGCTATGTACCAGACAGCGAACCATGACGGCGACATCATCCTGCGCGCTTCGTTTGGAATCATGCTCGCGTCCTTCATCATTCTTGGACTGGTCGGCGTCGTATCTGGCCTACTACCTGCAATTCGTGCCGCGAACATGGACCCCGTAGTAGCCCTCCGTCATGAGTGAGCACGACACCGTCAACGATTAGTGGCTCTCGTATACCGCACGATACAGCTCACGATTCCGCACGATCGCCTGCACATATTCCCGCGTTTCGGTGTATGGGATCGACTCTACCCACTCCGCAATATCCTTGTAGTTATTCGCTGACATCCACTGATGCACCGGAGTATCCCCGGCGTTATACGCAGCCAGCGCATAGTCGACCTGGCCGCTGTAACGATCAATCGATTTGCGAAGATCCTGGGTTCCCAATTGCAGGTTGATGGTGGGGTCAAGCAGGTCGTTTGTCTTGAAGTGGCGCTGACCATCTTTCTTCGAAAGCTCTTTGCCAACGGAAGGAAGCAGTTGCATGAGCCCGTACGCATTCGCACGACTGACCGCACCCGGATTGAACTCCGATTCCTGCCGAATCAGCGCAGCCACCAGGTAAGGGTCAAGGCCGTTGGCTCGCGCATCACTTTCAAGTGTTGTCCAATAAGGTCGCGGGAGCAGCAGTTCCCAATACGCCATCGGCACGTCTTTGACCTGGAGCGAGAGGAACGGAATTTTGCTGCGCTTCATGGCTTGCAGTGCACGAGTATTTTCGCCAAAGCTTTGGTATATCTGGGCCTCGGCAAACGCTCCCCATTCGTTTGACGTCTCGCTTAGCTGAATCTCTGGTCTGATGTATTCGTTCAGCGCCGCATTCGCTAATAGTCTTGCCTTGATCAGGTGAGGATCGTTCTCTGGCAGCACATCGGTGAGCCCAAGGTCATCGACCACAGGGACCGAGGCCAGAGCAGGCGCGGGGGAAACATCGGGGCGGGCCCCGAGCTGCGCGATCCGCTCTCGCGCGAGAATCGCATAATAGGTGTTCACGTAACTCTTGTTGAGCTGGTTATAGTAATTCAGAGCCTGCCCATAGTTGTGCTCAACATCTTCATAGAGCCGGGCGCGCCAATAGAGAGCTCCTGGCGTCTGACTGCCAGCCGGATATTGCGTGATCTGTTCGTCCATCAGACGAGCGGCATCCGGATATCGCCGCTGACGATAACAAAGCCACGCCGCATGCCAATGCGAATTAGGCGCATAGGTGCTGTTCGGGAAATATCGGACGAGTGCTAGATAGTTGTCGATAGCCTTAGCATCATCCTGGCGAATCAAATACATGTTTCCGCCAGAATAAAGGGCCTCTTCCAACCAGCGACTGTGAGGATACTGTGTCATCAACTGCTGCACGAAGGCATCATGCTGATCCGCATCTCCAGTATCCCGAGCTAACTCTGATTGGAGATACATCTTCAGAGCAGCACTGTCATCTCCAGTCACTGGGAGATGTTCTACCTCCAGGCGACTGAGATTCTTAAGGCGCAAATTGCAAACAGCAACATAAATCTCCAAAGCGTCGCGATCAGACTGACTTAGCTCGTTACTGCTTCGTTGCAATGCGCGATATTCGTCCTCTGCCATGGAAAATTGCTTGGCATTGAACATCGCATCGGCATGCTGTTTGCGTTCCGCTACAGACAGCGGCACGTTCATAAGCAGGAGTTGTGACTTGGCAGCTGCGGCCTCAGGGCTCAGCGGATCGGCCAGATAGATTCCCCGATAAAGACTGGAAGCCTTCTGAACATCGCCGCTCGCCTGATATGCCTTGGAAAGTGTCAAACGAAAATCGACATGATTCGCTACTGGACTGCCCAAGAATGGCTGCAAAATCCGAAGCGCGCCATTTGCGTCGTTACTTGCTAGATAGGCATTCGCCAGAAGGATGGGTGCAGAGCTATCAAACACGCTATTTGGATGGTGATCGGCAAATTGAGTCAATAGTGGAATTGCATTTTGCGGACGGTTTCCCTCGACCGCTGCCTGCGCCTCCAGGTAGTCCGCGTAGTCGTCCAGCGCGACACCATGGATACTTGCCTGCCGAAATGCATTCTCCGCATCGCTATAGCGGCGATCCAGCATATATGCGTGGCCGATCGCGAGCTCCGCCGAGGCGGCCGCCTCTCCCGGATGCGACGCGGCATACGCGAGAACGCCAGAATAAGCAGCTGGACTTCGATCCGTCACTAACTGCTGGGCCATGGGCCGCAATTGTGCAGAAGCACCGAATGCGATGTTCAGTCGCCGACTCTCCGCTGTCGGCTGAGGAAGCTGACTGACTCTCGTCGCCCCATGTCCGTGAACACGCGTAGAGCGAGCGATTGCTGACGCTGATCCCTGTTTGGATCGACCGCGCGAGGACGAGCGGCCGTTGGAAGAGCGACGCGTCCCACGTTTCCCCTGGCCTTTGGCTGAACTCTTCTTCCCGGAAGCCTTGCTTCGTTCCTGTGAAGTCGCCGTCGACTTTTTTTTACTCCTGGAGCTAGTCGTGGAAGGCTTTTGAGCGGCGCTCTGTGCACTCGCCATCGCCGGAGACAGGGCGCTGTACAACGCCATCACAACGATACCTATCGATCCCAGCCACTTCATCCGACGGTCCACCCAACTTAACTCTATGTCGCTCAAGCCAATCGTGCTTCCACATATCTCTCATCCCGGGAACCACTGAAGATAACTATGGCTCATCTCAGACAATCAGAAACGTCCTCCTGTAAACTAGTGCTACCTATGGCAGTTGAGACCTCAAGCATCGCCCGCGATCCTCATAACCCCTTTGAGGAAGTCATTGCGGCCGACCCGCAGCCCGAGATCCATCCGGATGTTGCGCTGGTGGAGCGGGCAAAGGCGGGCGACACCGCAGCATTCGAGCAACTGGTACGGCAATATGAACGGCAGATCTTTCGCACAGCCCAGCATATTACCCAGAATCGCGAAGACGCCGAAGACATTACCCAGGACGTTTTCTTCAAAGCCTTTCAGAAACTTGATCAGTTTCAAGGAAATTCGAAGTTCTCCACCTGGCTGGTGCGGATTGCCGTCAATGAAAGCCTGATGCGGCTGCGTAAACGCAAGACCTCAAAGACCGTTTCCATGGATCAGGATGTTGAAACAGACGAGGGCTCCATTCCCCGGGATTTCGCCGAATGGCGTCCCAATCCTGAGCAGAATTACTCCCAGGCGGAGCTTGCAGAGATCCTCCGGAAGACAATCGCAGGTCTTCCCCCAGGTTTTCGAACCGTTTTCACTCTTCGCGACATCGAAAACTTGTCGACCGAAGAGACAGCCGCCGCGCTCGGATTGAGCGTGCCGGCAGTCAAGTCCCGGCTGTTACGTGCGCGCCTGCAGTTACGCGAACGTCTTAGCCGTTACTTTCGGCAAAACAACGAGGCCTCAAAGTGAACTGCACGGAATTTCTCTCAAAACTCACCGACTACTTCGATGGACAGATCGATCCTGCCTTGCTAACCGAAGTCAAAGCGCATCTGGGAACCTGTCACCATTGTGAAGTGGTCGTGGATACCACGCGAAAGACCATCGACGTCTATCGTGGCGCAGTCACCTATGAGTTTCCGGAAGAACTTTCAAACCGGCTTCGCGCTGCAGTGATGGAGCGGTGCCTGGCCTCAGGAAAGTTGCCGAATATCGAGGTCAAGGCCTCGGCCAAGCCTGCGGGCCAGTAAGCTCTACCCAACTAAAGATATGAAAGGGTGGCCATCTGGCCACCCTTTTCATTGCAAGTCATTCAGTAAAAGCTACTTAACCACTACCTGCTGAAATAGCGGAGACGATAGCAGGCCCGCAAACTGACTATCCGAGGACGAATACGCTACCGTCAACACACCCGCATTGGAATCGATTGTCGTGTCATCCACCGCTGCTTTCTCCTGAGCGGATCCGGAAGACTTCTTCATCAGCGCAACCCCCTTCATGATCGTCGCCGCCGTAGCCGCGGTAATCGTGTCTGACATATCAACGGACATATTGAAGCGAACGCCATTGCTGAAATCCATCGTGTAGCTGGCGTCCTTCATACGATTTTTGACCGTATCGTAGTCCGCCAGACCAGCGGCCGCGCCCAAGACGCTCTTCATCATGGTTTGGGTGCCCTTCTGGTCAAGTATGCTCCAGACCGCCTGAGAATCCACACCCGGCATCTCGGCCATCATCTCATTGTTTTGAAGGAAGTTAGGTTGAAGTCCATCACGGGCATCAAGCGCTGCGCGCACCGCGTCACGATCCCCAAAGACCATCGTGGTCTGGTTGAGGAAGGCTACGCTCATGCCGCCAGAACCCATCGGATAGATGGAGTTGTTACGCAGCATGGTCGCTTTGGTCTTCTCTTTGGCAAACTTCGCCAGGATTGCCTGCGTATTGAACTGGCCCTGCGCCACACCCAGAATGCGAGTTCCGGTGCCTTCGCCACCTGAAGTACCCGACCCCGACGTCCTAAACGCAGCAAAAGCGAGGGTGTCCGCATCCTGATCCACCTGCAAACCGGAATTTTTGAGGGCTGTTTCCAGATGCTTCAACTCTGGCGGCAGAACCCGGTCTTTCAACTGCATTGCAGCCGGCGAGTTCTGCATCTGGCGATAGTCCACCACAATGATCTGCTGCACATCCCGCGGAATGGAGGCGCGAGCGTCGCCGCTCAATTGTGCAGCGTGTAGTGCGATTGGCGCCATTGCCATCGTCGCTAACGCTGCAATCGCTGTCGTGTGCTGCCATGTCCTAAAGATCTTCAATTCGGAACTCCCTGAAAGTTGCGCATTCCCGCGCAAGCTATATTCTTCACTGAACTTGGTGCATCTAGCAAATAGCTCCGGTGCGCTATGGCCAGTCCAACGGACGCCGCAACCGCCGTTCCAGGACCTTGTCCTCCGGATCGAACTGAATTGTTTGACGAACCCATTCGGCATTCGGCTCATAAGCCAGCTCTGGAATGAGTCCAATTACCTCACCTTCGGCTATGGCTACTCCGTGCCGGGCGGCAATCTCGGTTACGGCGCTGTGCAGTCGTGTCATCGGCGTTTTTTGAAAATCCGTGATATTCATGCTGACCTGGGCACGGCCATTCGCCATCACACCGATTGCCTTGACCCCAAATAAGCCTCCTCCCGACGCCCGGATCTCCTTAGCGATCGAGCGCGCCAGGCTCACCGCCTCGGACGACCCACTGGCAGGCAGGTATATGTTGTAGGCAATCAGGAACTTACGGGCTCCCACAGCGCTTGCTCCAGCCGTCGCATGCAGCTCTGGGCCGCCTACATCGGGTTGACGCCGGGTATCCTTGAGCGAGTCCCGCTGTAGACCCTCAAACTGGCCGCGCCGCACATCTTCCAGGTTCACCCTGTCTGGCCGTGACGCAGCGGCTTCATAAAAGTAAATCGGTACGCCGAACCGCCGCCAGATCGCCAATCCTGCCTGCCTTGCCAGCATGGCGCATTGCACCAACGACACGCCGCTGACCGGGACAAACGGAATCACGTCCGCAGCGCCTATCCGAGGATGGGCGCCACTTTGCTTGGTCAGGTCGATCAGCTCGGCGGCCTTCCCTGCGCCCCGCACTGCCGCTTCGACAACCGCCTCCGGCGAGCCCGCAATGGTCACCACCGAGCGATTGTGGTCCGCATCCAGGGAGTAATCCAGCAGATGCACTCCATCGACGCGCATCGCACGGACGATCTCTTCTACCTTCTGCCGGTCGGCCCCTTCAGAGAAGTTTGGAACGCATTCCACGATCGCTTCGGTGTTCGGACTTCCGTTTATGATCTCGCTGCTCATCGTCTTACTTCCACCACGTGTACCCAACTGACATCTGCAAACTCACATTGACTCCCGGGTTCTTGTCTCCAAGGCTGGCACTGGAAATATGCACCGCATTGATGCTGAAGTCCATCGAACGGCGCGGCTTCAGGAAGTAGTGGGCACCGATTCCGCCCTGCGGCGTGAAGTTCCACACGCTGGTGTCAGCCGCGGGACCTGTCTGGGTTGGGTCGTCGGGATTGAGATCTCCCACCGCGGGATATTTGTGGTTCGTCCACACAACCCCGCCCGCGGCCTGGATCCACGGCATGAACCTCTTGCCGTGAGTGAAGTTCCACCGCACCTGGATAGGCGTAATGCTCGCGCCGGTGAAGGTCCCGCCCACCGTGTAGGGCACGCTACACTGCGCCAACGATGTGACCGGATTGACAGGCCCGCAACTGATGCGCTGGAACTTAGGCGTGTAGGACTGCCAGAGTGGAAACACCTCGACCGAGTATTCGACATTGCCCCTGAGGTGTCCTGAGCCGAGTTGCGGTGTCAGCACCTTCCCCAGGTGTCCTCCAACCATAAAGAAGCTGAAGTTTGTGCGCTCTTCCAGGCCAACTCCGCCCTGCACCAAAACGCCATACTCCCAGGTTGCTTGCTCCGCTTTGGCCGCAGGTGAAGGTTTTGCAGACAAAGGTTGTGCCGGTAGCAGCAGGGATGAAACAGGAGCCACAGTGCGAAGCGGCTCGACTGTCGACACTACGCTTACCCCGCCCCCGTTTTGAACCAGAAGGGTCAAGCTGATCGGATCCTCCGTGGGAAGTGACAGCCGGGCTACGAACAGCCGTTGAAAGCCTCGCGCTGTAACGCTGAGGTCGTAGTTGCCAGGATTTCCTTGGAACGAGAAGCGCCCGCTTGTATCCGATGTGGTCTCGGCGATCAGACGGCTGCCGGACTTGATGAGGACGTCGGCTCCGGAAACCGTTGAGCCGGCCGTGTCGTGAATATAGCCGACGAGCTGCGAGGCTACTGGCACGTTCGATTGAGCCAAGGCGGCAGCAGTGCCCGCCGCAACTAGCAGTACTGCTCTCGCCATAGATATCACGGCCTTCGCCATTCTTTCCTCACAATCGAAAGCCGCCATCGAGTGGCGGCTTTCGCATCTCTCGGTTTGCTACTGTTTCTGCGGTTAGGCCGGAACGGACTCTTCATCCATGTCGAAGTTCGAGTAGACGGCTTGTGTGTCGTCGAGGTCGTCGATGGCGTCCAGCAGTCGCATCATCTGCGCAGCCTGCGTTCCTTCGAGCTTGGTATACGTGGAAGAGATCATGGTCACTTCCGCGTGTTCGGGCTTGATCTTGGCTGCGGTGAGGGCGTTCATGACGGCCTCGTAGTCCTTGGGGCTGGTCAGGATCTCCCAGTTTTCGCCTTCATCGGTGAGGTCGTCCGCACCGGCTTCAAGAACGATTTCGGTGAGCTTGTCTTCGTCGGCCGCAGACTTCGCTACAACGATGACGCCCTTCTTCGAGAACATGTACCCGACGGACCCGGTTTCCCCAAGGTTTCCGCCGTTCTTCGAGAAGGCGAAGCGAATCTCCGAGACGGCGCGATTGCGGTTGTCGGAGAGGGTGTCGACGATGACCGCGACGCCTCCGGGACCGTAGCCCTCAAAGCGAATCTCCTCGTACGCTGCGCCCTCGAGCTCGCCAGTTCCCTTCTGGATGGCGCGCTTGATGTTGTCAGCTGGCATATTCTCGGCTTTGGCTGCGACGATGGCGCCGCGCAGGCGAGGATTGCCGTCAGGATCTCCTCCGCCGCCTTTGGCCGCGATAGTGATTTCCTTGATCAGGCGGGTAAAGATCTTGCCGCGCTTGGCGTCCAGCGCGCCCTTCTTATGCTTGATTGTCGCCCATTTTGAGTGGCCAGACATGTGTGAACCTCTGCTGCTTTAGTTAGTGTATATGTGCGAAAACAGGCCATAACGGCACATGTCGCGCATCTTCGTCGAACAAAATTGTAGCACGCAGAGGGGTGAGGCCGGGGTGGCCTGGGACACTACAGCAGCTCGGGGGCAAGGATGCTGTCAAGTGTCTCCCGGCGGCGAATGAGGCGTGGTTGGCCGTGGTCGATGAGGACCTCGGCGGGATGGACGCGGGTGTTGTAGTGGGAGGCGAGAGACATGCCGTAGGCGCCGGCGTCGAGGAGCACGGCGAGGTCTCCGGTGCGGAGCTCGGGCAGCGTGCGGTCGCGGGCGAAGAAGTCCCCGGTCTCGCAGACCGGGCCTACGATGTCAGCGGTCTGGCTGGCGCGGGCCACATCCGCGATCACCGGGAGGATCTCGTGGTGAGCCTGGTAGAGGGCTGGGCGGATGAGGTCGTTCATGGCCGCGTCGGTGATGACGAAGTGCTTCGTGCCGTTCTGCTTGGTGTAGAGGACGCGGGTGAGGAGCGCTCCAGCCTGGGCGACGAGGAAGCGTCCGGGCTCGAGGAGCAGGTGGGCGTCGAGGCCGTCCAGAGCGGAGCGGATCGCGGCGGCGTATGCGGCGACCGAGGCTGCTGGGTCGAAGTCGGCGGTACCGTACTCGATGCCGAAGCCTCCGCCGCCGTCGACGTACTGGATATCCAAGCCATCCGAGCGGAGTTCCTCTACCAGGCTGCGGACGCGCTGGAGTGACTGGGCGAAGGGTTCGACCGAGCGGATCTGGGAGCCGATGTGGACGCTGACGCCTGCGGGCTCGAGGCCGGGAAGCTGAGCGGCTCGGCGGTAGACTTCGCGGGCGCGCTCGATGGCGATGCCGAACTTGTGCTCGCGGAGGCCCGTAGAGATGTAGGGATGGGTTTCGGCGAAGACATCCGGGTTTACGCGGAGGGCGATCTTCGCGATCTTGCCTGCGGCGCTGGCGCGCTGGCTGAGGATCTCTAACTCGGCTTCGCTCTCTATGTTGAAGAGGAGGATGTCGGCGGCGAGCGCTGCATCCATCTCCCAGACTTGCTTGCCGACGCCGGAGAAGACGACGCGGCTGAGAGCTGCGGGAGCGGCGCGGCGTACGCGTTCCAGCTCGCCTCCGGAGACGATGTCGAAGCCACAGCCTTGCTCGCTGAGGAGCTTGAGAATGGCCAGCGAGGAGTTGGCTTTGACCGCGTAACAGAGGGTGTTCGGAATACTCGCAAACTCTGTTTGGAGCATGCCGAGACGGTCACGGATGGCGTCGGCGGAATAGACGTAGAGCGGTGTGCCGTAGGTTTCGGCTAGCTCAGAGAGATCGGCGCCTGAGCAGCTCAGGCGGTTGTCGGTGTAGACGAACGGGCGGGGCGATGTGGACGTACTCACGTCACCATCGTACCTGCATCACGTCGTTGGGCCGTTGCTCGGCGCGACGGGTGCTGGAGCCGGTGGCGCGTAGGGCTGGGCGTAGGGATCGCTTGGGAACGAATAGGGCTCGTTCGGAATGACGATCCAAGCGATGAAGTAGGCGAGGATCGGGGTGCCGCAGCCGAAGAAGACGAGCACGACGAGCAGGACGCGGACCAGCGCGACATCCCAGCCAAAGTGCTGGGCGAAGCCGGCGCAGACGCCGCCGATCATGCGTCCGTACTGTGGGCGGACGATGCTCCGGTAAGGAGCGTAGGGCTGAGTGGGCGGGGCGGGTGGAGGCGGGACAGCGTGGCCGCAGTTGCTACAAAATCTTGATCCGAAGCTTAGCTCTTTGCCACATGCGGTGCAGTTCATGCCGTGCCTCCTACTGGTGCGTGATTTGTCTTACGCAGATTCTCGCGCTATGGTTCCGTGGGGTACCCCCCCCACCCCCCTCTTCAGTCATACTTGCCCTGTAAAGTATGCCAAGCACGCGGGTTAGAGGCCAAAGTACCCCCCCAGTCGAGTGCGATTATGGGGTGTAACCAATTGATTCCAAGCCGGTTAAGTATCAAAGTACCCCCCTCAAATCGAGGATTTGCGAGAGCTGAGACTGGTCGATCTGTGGCTTTGGTGGTCCTACTTAAAGTTTAGTCCTCGGGTGGGGGTAACTATGCCAAGTGTGTCGAAGAGAAATCGGCAATGGTGGTGCGGGTTTTGTGGGGTCTGGGGAAGGAAGGGGGGTTGACATGCGAATTTTGGGCTGTTTTTGAGGTGGTTTGCGGGAATTTATTTTTGAGGCTGAGTGAAGGAACCGTTTGAAACTTTCACACGCAAGCCTGGTCATAGGGGCAGACGTTGAGGTTCTCTGAACCATGGCAGGGGCCCTCTCCGAAATTCAATTCCGGAGAACTGCCATGCGTACTCTTGCCCTTTTCCTCGTTTTGATTCTTCCCTTCGCTGGCGCGGTCGCAGCGCATGCCGACATACCCTCCCACGTCACTGCAGTGGATCGCCCTGTGTATCTCGTCCTGGTGAATATGTCTGCACAGCGGCGACAGATTCGTGTCAAGACTGGCGTTGTCGATCTGCCGGTTGGGGTCTGGGTTGCGGTTGAGTCGCGCGTTGGCGAGACACTGTACATCGTGAGCGACACGAATACCTCTTTCAATGAGCGGATCGCGGTGAAGCGTGGGGATGACGCGCGCATTTTGCGGATTCGATAGGAAGAGCTTTGACGCAACGGCCGCTACGTCTGCCACGTTTCGCAACGTAGAACGGGCAACAGCAAGGGCTGAGGCGGGGGACGGCGAAAACAGGCAACAGCAAGGCAAAAACAACTACAGGGGTCCTTCGCTGCGCTCAGGATGACGAAGTTGAGTGGCTGGATGGCGAAGCTCATTGGCTGGATCGGCGGTGACGTAAGTAGCCGGGCTACTTGCCCTGGTAGGGGGTCTGGAGGTACTTGTGGGCTGCGTCGGCCTGAGTCTGGTCGCCGCCGGGGGTCAGGACCTGCTGGTACATGTGGACGGCGTCGGCGCGCTGGTGGAGGAGGTCGTACATCTGGCCGGCGCTTAGTTCGGCGCGCTTGCGGAGCCAGTCGCTGGAGTCGGGCTGCTGGGCGGCCTGGGTGTAGCCGAAGGCCGCCTCCTTAATCTGGTTGTAGCCGCGCTGGGTGTCGGCCATGCCGAACCAGGCTAGCTCGAGGCGAGGATTCACGAAGTAGCCGGGCTTATGCGCGTCGTCGATGACTTGCTTGTAGGCGGCGATGGCTTCGAGGCCGTGGCCTTCGTCCTTGGTAAGGTTGGCGACTTCGAGGCAGAAGATGTAGTTGCGGGGGTACTCCTTCTGGAGGCCACGCTGGACCTCGAGAGCGGCGGGATACTGGGCGTCGTGGCGGAGAAAGAGAGAGAGGATGGTGCGGGATTCGACGGGGGTGACAGTGCCGTTTTCGGCGGACTTGCGGAGGTCGGCGAGGCCGTCTTTCTTGCTTCCGCCGACCCCCATGAAGCCGACCATGAAGCGGAGGAATTTGGGAAGACTGGCGACGGCGAAGCGCTGGATGCCAACAGCCATCCAGGCGTCGGCGTACTGGGGATCGATCTTGAGGGCGGCTTCGGAGTCGTTGCGTGCGGAGAGGCCCTGGCGGGCGGCGGCCACGAAAGCGTGGTCGACGAGGGTGATGAAGACGGCGTGCATGCCCTTGGCGTAGCCGCGGGCGAAGAGCGCGTTCGCGTCGTTGGGATTAGCGGCTAGTTCTGCGTCGGTGAGGTGCTGGACCTTGGTGGTGAGGTCTTCGATGCGGGAGCGGGCGGCCTGGGAGACATTGACTTCGCGCTTTACGGTGAGGAAGCTGTTGTGCGCGTAGTAGGTGGTGTCGAGTAGATCCTGGTTGTAGAGCTCGCGAAAGATGAGGGTGGTGAGGACGTAGTTCGAGGCCATGGGGTTGTCGGGATGCTGCTGGGCAACCTGTTCCTGGATCTTGAGAGCGGCGTCGAAGTTGAGGTTGTAGAAGAGCTGCAGGGACTGGCGGACGGGGGGCGTGAGATTGAGGGGGTCGGTGTGGAGAACGGGCTGGGCGGGGGCGGGCAGCGGGAGAAGCGTGGCGAGGAGGATGAGGGCTGGAAGGAACGCGGCGCGAGATTTCGGGGGCAAAGCGATGGTTCCTCCCAAACTTCCTCCGAATGAGGGCCGGTGGTGCCGACGGAGATAGACTATACCTTGGACGTATTTCTGATCACATACGCGGTTGCAGGTGGAGCGTAGGATTTGCATAGAGAGTTTCTGGAGGCATGATGGATCTGCAGACTGTACTTCCGCTGGCGGTGTTGATTATTGGCTGCATTGCGTATGTTTTCTGGCCGCAGGAGCGGGTCGTGGCGCCGGTGGAGAAGACGCGGCTGGACTATCTGCGGGAACGCAAGGGTGTGGTGTATGACAACCTGCGCGACTTGAACTTCGAGTTTCGGGCGGGGAAGTTTCCAGAAGAAGATTACGCGCGGCAGCGGGGGGATTTGGAAGCTGAGGCCGCGAAAGTTGTCACCGAGATGGAGACGCTGGGCGGGTAAGGGCGTCACAGTTTGCGGCGAGTGGCAGAATATTTTGCCAGAGCTGCGAGCGAGCGAACGTGGCGGTGGTCACAATTGAGTTCGAGCAACTGAAGTATTCTTGAGTTGTGTACGCATATAGACGCATTCTCCGCAGCCTTTCCGCCCTCCTGATGTTGCTTCCTGTCGCCGCGATGGCGGCTACGATCACCGGTACTGTGACGAACCGCACAACTGACCGACCGTCGGCTGGTGATAAGGTCACCCTGCTGCAGCAGGGGATGACGGAATTGGCGACGGCCACCACCGATGCCAAGGGACAGTTTTCGCTGAATGCTCCGGCGGCTGGGCCGTACTTGCTGCGGGTGACTCACGATATGGCGGCCTACTACGAGTCGGCGACGGAAGGGCAGCCGGTGAACGTGGATGTTTATAGCGCGGGTGCGCACGTGGTGGGCGTGACGACTGAGGTGCTGATGCTCCGGGCGCAGACCGATCCCAGCGGCGCGGTTCTGAATGTGACGGAGGACTTTGTAGTGAAAAATGCCTCGAAGCCGCCGATGACACAGTTCTCGAAGGCGCCGTTTAATTTGTATCTGCCGGCGGGTGCGGTGGTGGAGGCGACCGCTGCCAAGGGTCCGAACGGGATGCCGACGGCCGAAGACTTAACGCCGCAGGGGGAGAAGGGACTCTACAGCGTGATGTTCCCGATCAAACCGGGCGAGACTCAGATTGAGATTGCGTATCACATTCCGTACACGGGAAATTTGAAGGTGGATCTGAAGATGGCAGGGCAGGTCGACATGTTTGCCGTGAGCCTTCCCAAGAGCATGAAGTTCGATGCGACGGATGGGAAGTTTATTCCGGCGAATGGGGACGCAGCGGCGACGACCTTCCTGCAGCGCAATTTGAAGGCGGGGGATGCGGTGAGCTTCGCCATTGAAGGATCGGGGCAGTTGCCGAGGGACGCGCAGGGCTCCGACCAGAGCGCGCAGGGGCAGCCGGGTGCGGCCGATGGCAGCGCGGGCGCGCCGGTGGACAATGCTCCGGGTAAGGGGCTCGGCAATCCGCTGGATCCGAATGGAACGCGCGAGCCGGTCTCGACTAAATACAAGTGGTGGATCCTGGGCGGACTTGGGTTGCTGCTGGTGGCGGCGGCTGGCGTTCTGTTGAGAAAGCCGACGGTGGCGCCGGTGGTTGGCGTTGCGGCTTCGCAAGATGTTGTACGGCCGGTGGCCGGTGCGGCGGCGGTTGCTAGTTCCCTGCCGGTTGCGCACACTGCCGCAGGACACCAGGCGCAGTTGATGCAGGTCCTCAAGGAAGAGCTGTTCGGGCTCGAGACAGACCGGTTGCAAGGGCTAGTGAGCGAGGCCGATTACGCGCAGAGCAAGGCGGCGATCGAGCTGATTCTGCGGCGAGCGCTGCAGCGTGGCGCGGTGACTGGAAGTGTGCCGCCCGCAACCTCAACGGTATAATCGGTCGAACTCGATGAGGACTCATGACCCTAGTTTTTCGTATCGTTCGACTGATCGCGCTGGCCATCTGGGTAGGTGGTCTGGTTTTCTTCGGGTTCGTGGCAGCCATAGCCTTTTCGACGCTGCCAGACACTCATAGCGCGGGGATGGTGGTGCGCGGGTCGCTGATGGCGCTGCACCATATTGGCTTTGCGGCTGGGATCGTCTACCTGCTCCTGACCCTGGCGTTGCTGGCTACACAGCGTGACTCTCATCCGGTGCGCGGAGCAGAGCTGGTGCTGGTGATCGCGATGCTGGTGCTGACAAGCTACTCGCAGTTTTCGGTGATTCGGCGCATGGAGAAGGACCGGCTCTCGCTGGGCGGCGATGTGACCAAGGCATCTGCGGATGCGCCCGCATTGGTTAACTTCAACCATTTGCATAAAGTGTCGGAGAGGGTGGAGGGCACCGTGCTGATCCTTGGGCTGATTCTGCTGGGATTGGCGCCGGTGCATGGCCGCGAGGACTTCGACCGCTTTTCCTGAAGTTTTCAAACGCCGAGGATAGGCTTGGCAATCTGATCTTGCGAGGCTGTGATGCTCTCTTACTTGCAAAGCGTTTCGGTCATCGTAGCTGGATTGCTGGGGACCGTCTTCGCTGTATGGATCATCAATAAATTTTGGGGAGCAACCGCACGAAAGCGCTACAACGATGTGATCGGCTGGCAGTTTGGGGTTCTGGGGACAACGTACGCCGTGATCCTCGGATTTATGCTTTCAAGCGTGTGGGGCAGTTATATGGTCGCATCCGAGGATGTGTCCGAGGAAGCCACTGCCAACCTGGGCGTCTTCCGTAGTGCCGAGAACCTGCCAAAGCCTTACTCAGACGAGCTGCGCAACATCGCAATCATGTATGCGAACGTCGTGATTGATAAAGAGTGGTCTGCGATGGCAAAGGATGAGCCGATAAAGGACGGTGATGCGGTCATTGCCTCCATGTGGACGCTCTCTTTGAATATGTTGAAGGCGCTGCCGGCGCAGTCGGAGGCGGCCTCTTCCGTAAGGGCCGCGATCCGATTATTACAGGACAAGCGCGAACGACGAAGGGAACAGTACAGGTCCCGGTTGCCTCCTCTTATGTGGGCAGTCCTCATAGGTGGCGCGATTTTGGTGATTGTTTCTTCGTGTCTTTCGGGAAACGAGAATCTGCCACTCCACTACTTTCATGTTCTTTCGATCAGCGCCCTCATCCTGCTGATGCTCGCCGCGATTGCAGACATCGCGCGACCTTTCCAGGGAGGCACGTCGTTGGATCCGGTGGCCTTCCACGAAGCGTCGTACAGGATGTCGACAGCGGTTAGTCCGTTGTCCGCACCGTAGCGGCGACAGGAACAAATCGCCGCGAAGATGATCGAAGCAGGCGCGGGATAGGATCAGAGGTCGAGCGTCACCATGGCGCTGTCGGAGACTTTGGCCCACTCGGCGTCTTCCTTGCCGTAGACATCGTGCCAGCGCCACCACTTGTAGCGCGGTCCCTTCGGGTAGCCTTCGGGTGAATCTTCCCAATCTTCCTGGCGACCTAACGGCGTGACATCTAAAAAGCTCCAGAGCGTGCCCATGTTTTCGTCGCCGCGGTTGTTCACGTAGTACGTGCGGAAGATCTTGTCGTTCTCGTCACGAAAGAAAACGTTGTGACCGTGCCATAGATCGACGCTGAAGTCTTTGTCCCAGTCGTCGGTGATGGTGTACCACGGGATCTTTTCCCATCCCATGCGCTGCTTCAGCGTGGCGATGTTTTCCTGCGATCCACGAGAGGCGTAGGCCAGCGTGGTATCGCGCGCGTGCAGATGCGAGAGATTCGAGACCTGGTCGGCGCCGAGCGAGCAACCGACGCAGGCGTGGTCAGGCCAGCCGTAGACGTTCGAGTCGAAGAAGGCACGGTAGAGCACGAGCTGGCGGCGCCCTTCGAAGAGATCGAGCAGCGAGCGCTTCCCTTTCGGACCTTCGAAGACGTACTCCTTCTCGACAGCGAGCCAGGGCATGCGGCGGCGCGCTGCCGCCATCGCATCGCGCGTGCGGGTGAGCTCTTTTTCTTTGACCAGCAGCTCTTCCCAGGACTTCTGCCATTCGTCCGCCGACACGACGGGAGGCTTCTTCATCGCTGCGATTTGCTCGTTGGTAGTTTTGCCGCTGGCGTTATTGTCTGGCTTATTGTTGTCCGACATTGCTTCCTCCTTGTGGGTCTGCTTTCTTGTTGCGGAGTTTTGCGACGACGAGCGCGGAGACGCCACCCGTTGTGACAGCGCCCGCCGCGATCCATACTGCCGTTCCAATGCAAAATGGGCACATGGCTATTTCCCTCCCCGCGCCGCAACTGCTGTGCGGATGCGTTCGATCATGTGAGTCCAACCTTCGTGGACGCCGCGCTCGTTTTCGCCGATCCAGCCCATTGCGCGATGTACGAAGCGCATGCGGGTTACGCCGTTCTCTTCCGTGAGGCGATATTGGAGGTTCGAGACGGCGGGGTTCGACATGAAGAGCGGACCCCAGATCTCGAGCAGCGAGGGTGCCTTGATGGCCTGCACCGTGCCCCAGAAGTGGCCGGTGTTGTTGCCGAGGTCACGATACCAGCGGCCGCCGGGCCAGGCTTCGAGGACCATGGGCATGGGTTTTTCGGGCGTGGAGTTCAGCGGTCCCATCTGTTCGAGGATGGTCTCGAAGACGATCTCGATGGGGGCTGCGATCTCTTCTTCCTTGATGATCTCGAAGGCTTGCACTACACCTTCCTTTACGGTGGCTGCCATTATTCCTCCTTCTTATTTGGGGCGTCGTCGAGGCGAATTAATCGTTCCAGGGCCTTGCGCTCGGCGCGCTGCTTAATCTGGTCGACTTGGTGGGTCCAGTAGCGTTCGAAGACTTTCACCCAGTCGTGGACCGGCTTCAGGCCCTCCGCGTTGAGGCGGTACATGCGGTGCTGTCCGCGCTTGACGACCGTCACGACGCCGACCTTGTGTAGTGCACTGAGATGCTTCGAGACCGGGGACTGGGCCATCTTCATGCGAACGACAATCTCGTTGACGGCGTGCTCCTCGCCATCGGAAAGAACGGCGATGACCTGGCGGCGACGAGGCTCGGCGATGGCGGTGAAGACGTCGGCGGGGTGAGCCTGTCGTGTCATGAGGATCAATATATTCCTTGTACGGAATATGTCAAGATCTAATTTCACGTCATTGTCTCTGGTGTTCTGGTGGGGGTGGTGAGACGATTTTTGTGGAGAGACGAAGATGGCGGAGCAATCGGGAAGGCCGGTGGATGATGCGTTCGGTGGCAGGCAACCGACCAGCCATGAGCGGATGACGGGAGTGCCTTGGGACGCTTCGTATCGCGGCGAGGGTGCGCCGTGGGATATCGGTCGGCCGCAGCCAGCGTTTGTGCGGGTGGCCTCCACGGGCGGATTTACCGGCACGGTGCTGGACGCGGGGTGCGGGACCGGGGAGCACGCTCTTCTCGCCGCGTCGCTCGGATTGCCGGTGCTGGGGGTTGACGTGGCTGAGACGGCGTTGGCGATAGCTCGCGAGAAGGCCACCGAGCGTGGCCTCAAGGCTGACTTTGCCGCGGCTGACGCCTTCCAACTGGGACGATTGGGACGCAGCTTTGAAACCGTGCTGGACTGCGGTCTGTTTCACACCTTCAATGCGGACGAGCGCCCCGGATATGTGGCGAGCCTAGCTTCGGTGACCAAGCCGGGCGGAACGCTGTTCGTGCTTTGCTTCAGCGATGAGGGAACCGATATTGGACCGCATCCTGTCCGCGAGGAAGAAGTACGAGCTGCGTTTAACACTGGCAGCGGGTGGGAGATTGCTTCCGTGGAGCGGGACTGGATTGAGACGAGGTTCGGCCACAAGGGATTAGTGGCGTGGTTCGTGACGGTTCGGCGGATCTAACTTGCTGGAACGGGCCTGGGAGATTTGAGGTTAAACACAAAGGGCCGCCGGGGGGTGCCAGCGGACCCTTTGCTTTCAAATCGCGCCTCCTATCAAGGGATGCGACCGGTGGGGGGTCGTCCCGACCAGAGGCGCTAGATAATTATGACATAAACCTGCGGCCAGGAAGCTGTGGATAGACAAATTTTGGCAGGCTTTTGGGTCTAAAATTGTGGAAAGCCAAGATTCAGAAAACGTTGGTTGCCAGGCACAGCATCTTATGGTGGTTAGAACACAGGCAATCAATAATCAATAAATTGATGCACTGAAGTAGTGTGAAGGAGTGCTTCCATGCCAGAGATTCGCGGACTTGCCACCCATGCGGCGGGGGCCCAGCTTCTACCGTACAAGTATTCGGTAGGGGAATTGGGGCCGCACGAGGTTGAGGTGAAGATCACCCATTGCGGGGTGTGCCATTCCGATGTCCACCTGATTGATAACGATTGGGGATTGAGCAAGTACCCGTTTATTCCGGGGCACGAGATTGTGGGGACGGTGACGGGCGTGGGCTCCGAGGTGACGGACCGGAAGCTGGGCGAACGGGTGGGGATTGGCTGGCAGGCGGACTCGTGCGGCATCTGCGAGTGGTGCCGGCAGGGCGATGAACACCTGTGCGCGAAGGCGCAGCCGACTTGCGTTGGACGCAACGGCGGGTATGCGGATGCGATTCGTGTGAATGCGAAGTTTGCGATCCCGGTGCCAGAGGGGATGGAGAGCGAGAATGTGGCTCCCCTGCTGTGCGGAGGTGTGACGGTGTATAGCCCGCTGCGGAATTGGTTGGCGCGGCCGTCGTCGCGCGTGGGCGTGGTGGGGATTGGCGGGCTGGGGCACATGGGGCTGCAGTTTGCCCGCGCGTTTGGTTGCGAGGTGACGGCGTTTTCGACCTCCAAGGACAAGGAAGCGGAGGCGCGGGCGCTCGGCGCGCATAACTTTGTGAACACCCGGGAGAATGGGGAGATCAAGAAGGCGGTGGGAAGTCTGGATTTGATTTTGTCGACAGTATCGGCTGACCAGGACTTCCAGAGCTTTATCGCGATGCTGCGGCCAAAGGGAACGCTGGTGGTCCTGGGGGCGTCGCCATCGCCGATGCAGATTGCGGCGTTCAGCCTGATTGGTGGGCAGAAGTCGATTGCGGGAAGCCCGTCGGGCAGCCCGCGGGACCTGCACGAGATGCTGGATGTGGCGGCGCGGCACAAGGTGAAGGCGATTACCGAGAAGTTCGCGATGAAGGATGCGAACAAGGCCGTGGATAAGGTGAAGAAGAACCAAGTGCGGTACCGTGCGGTGCTGGCGAACTAGGGCAAGTGGGGCGGTGGACGCTCGCAGGTAAGATAGCGGTTGATGCGTTTCGAACTCTTTGTCGCTGCACGTTATCTTCGCGCCCGACGGCGTCAGGCCGTTGTTGGGCTGATCACGGTGATTTCGGTGGTGGGCGTGGCCGCCGGGGTGGCGGCGCTGATTATTGCGCTGGCGATTACGAATGGGATGCGGCGGGATTTGCAGCAGCGGCTGGTGGGGTCGACTGCGCATGTGCAGCTGATGCGGACAGCGGGCGATGGGATCAGCAACTGGCGGCCGTTGATGGCACGGCTGGCTGCGGTGCCGCATGTGACGGCGGTGGCTCCCGGACTGTACGGGCAGGTGCTGATCTCGCGGGGAGCTCGAAGTGGTGGCGCGCTGATCAAGGGAATTGTGCCGGTGGATGAGGCGACGGTTGGGAATCTTTTGCAGTCGGTGAACGAGGGTTCGGCGGCGGAGTTGGCGCCTGTGAATCCCACGCTTGACGGTGAGACTGTCATGCATGGGGCACCCTCGAATTTGGGAGGCAGCGAGCTTGCGCCGCCGCTGGTGATTGGGCATGAGTTGGCCTTGACGCTGGGCGCGGAGGTGGGGAACACGCTGCTGGTGACTTCGCCACAGGGGGAGCTGACGCCGTTGGGATTGGTGCCGCGGTATCAGCGGTTTCGCGTGGTGGGGATTTTCTCGTCGGGGTTCTACCAGTACGACGACGGGTATGCGTTCATGCGGCTGACCGATGCGCAGCGGCTGTTTTCGGAGCCGGATCTGGTGAGCGTGATCAGCTTTAAGATCGATGACCTGTACAAAGCCGAGCAGGTGGGCAACGCCATTGAGGCAGCGGCTGGGCCCGGGTTCCAGACGACCAATTGGATGGAGCAGAATCGCGAACTGTTTCGCGCGATGAAGCTGGAGCAGGATGTGACGTTCATTGTGCTCGCGTTGATTGTGGTGGTGGCGGCGCTGAATATTCTGATTGCGCTGACCATGATGGTGATGGAGAAGACGCGCGATATCGCCGTGATGATGAGCTTTGGCGTGACGGCGGAGCAGGTGCGGAAGATCTTTCTGCTGCAGGGGTTACTGATTTCGGCGGTGGGGACGACGCTGGGGCTTGCGTTGGGGTATGCGTTGAGTATTGTGGGGTCGCACTATCGGTTTATTCACCTGGACGCGAGCGTGTATTCGATCGACTATCTGCCGTTTGCGCCACGGCTGGTGGATGCGCTGGTGGTTGCGGGGGTGAGTTTGGGAATGAGTTTGCTGGCGACGATTTATCCGTCGAGCTCGGCGGCGAGTGTGCTGCCGGCAGAGGCGCTGCGGTATGAGTAAATTTTTGATGGAGGCACGACAAGTATGAGACTGAAATATCCGAAGCTTGCGCCGGGTGGTTATGACGCGCTGGCTTCGCTGGGACATTACATTTCTACCGAGACGGCACTGGAACCGGTGTTGCTCGAGCTGGTGTATCTGCGCGCGTCGCAGCTGAATGGCTGCGGATTCTGCATTGGGATGCATAGCGAGGAACTGCACAAGCATAATGAGCCGGACAGTCGCGTCGATGCGGTGGCGGACTGGCGGGGGTCGGATGCGTTTACGCCGCGGGAGCGTGCGGCGCTGGCTTGGGCGGAAGCGGTGACGGATGTGAATGCGTCGCATGTATCCGATGAGGAGTATGCCGCGGTGAGTGAGTTCTTCCAGGAGAAGGATCTCGTAGACCTGACATTTGCGATTGCGAACATCAATGCGTGGAACCGAATGGGCGTGGCGTTTCGGGCGGAGTGGAAGACGAAGGTGAGGTCCAGCGCAGAGATCGCGCCTCATGCTGAGCCTGTCGCGGTTGAGGAGACTGCAGCGGAATGAGCAGTCCCCTTCCCGCAATCGACGGAGCGCGAACGACGCCGGTGCTGCGGGCGCTGGCGCTGGAGAAGACGTACGCCCCGCTGGTTGCGGGCGGAGTGGGGCTGCGGCTGTTCGAGGGTCTTTCGTTGGAGGTCGCGGCCGGCGAGATGGTCGCGGTGGTGGGAGAGAGTGGCGCGGGAAAGAGTTCCCTGCTGCACTTGCTGGCGGCGCTGGATCGTCCGACGTCGGGCGAGGTGTGGTGTGGCGAGACCAATGTGACGCGGCTGAATGCTCGGCAGGCGGGGGAGTATCGCAATCGGGAGATTGGGTACGTTTGGCAGTTCCATTACTTGCTGCCGGAGTTTACGGCGCTGGAGAATGTGGCGATGCCTCTGCTGTCGCGGGGGGCGAGGAGATGGCCGGCGCTCGAGGAGGCGGCGCGATGGCTGCAGCGGGTAGGGCTGGGCGATCGCGGGGAGCATCGGTCGGGCGAGTTGTCGGGGGGCGAGCAGCAGCGGCTGTCGATTGCGCGAGCGCTGATTACGAAGCCGAAGCTGCTGCTGGCAGATGAGCCTACCGGGGATCTCGACGGAGCGACGGCAGAGCGGGTGTTCGGGCTGCTGCAGGAGCTGCATCGGGAGAACGCGCTGGCGAGCGTGCTGGTAACGCACAACCTGGAGTTCGCGGGGCGATGCGATCGGATGCTGCGATTGAAAGATGGGCGACTCGCAGTCGCGTAGGCGTCGGGTTTCGGTTACCGACTTGCTACGGGACGGGGTAACGGAGCCGTTGTGGCTCGTTTCGGGGCAGTTTGCGACCGATTTCCCACAGAAACGTCTAATCTTTGATTCCTGAAAGTTCCGGGGCGTTTTCCATAGACGCTTGAGACGGATACACTAGGGTCAACTCAGCTGGTTGTTTCCAGAGCTTTTCAACAATCAGTCCTCTCCGTCGCAATCGAACGCGACGGTGGCCACGCAATCGTCATTCGCAGACCGCGCTCCTCGTTTAGATTTTCATTTTGGTTATCGTTCTATAGCGCGGAGCGACGGTTCGAAGGGGGAGTATGTTCGAACGCTATACAGAAAAGGCGCGGCGCGTGATTTTCTTCGCGCGCTACGAGGCGAGCCAGTTCGGATCGCCGTACATTGAAACCGAACATCT
>Ga0302316_10000918_pt1 | contig 24665 bp, 19 predicted proteins | sample III_Palsa_N3_2_FD_200456 | JGI IMG/M metagenome (GOLD analysis project Ga0302316, IMG submission 200456) | Peat permafrost microbial communities from Stordalen Mire near Abisko, Sweden - III_Palsa_N3_2 | ecosystem: Environmental > Terrestrial > Soil > Palsa > Peat permafrost | place: Sweden...
CTGACCAGTGTGTTGTTGCTCAAACAACAAGCCGGCCGCTTGACCGAGCGCGATCTCATGGCGATCGATGCGTTGCTGATCCAAGAGGGTTCATAACCCATGCCGCTGCCCAACGAACCCGTCATGCTGAGAGATACGGCCGCCCAGGACCGGGTCATCGAGCGTCCCCATGCCTGGCAGCGTCATCGCACGTTGATCCTGTTGGCTGCCGGGGGCGCGGCCATGGTCGCCGTGCTCGCGCTGTATCTATTCCGGTTTTCCGGCGCGGGCGTCTCGGTCAGCCGCGATCGAGTGTCCATCGCGACCGTGGAGCGGGGCAATTTCATCCGCGACGTGGCGGCGGACGGTCAGGTGGTCGCAGCCGTCAGTCCGACGCTATATGCCAATGTCGCGGGAACCATCACACTCAAGGTGCATGCGGGCGACGCGGTGACTCGAGGGCAGGAGCTGGCGATCATCGACAGTCCCGACTTGGCCGCGAAGCTGTCACAGGAAGATGCGACGCTGCAGGGCTTGAAGATCGACTGGCAGCGTGCTCGATTGGATGCGGACCATAAGCTTCTGCAACTGCGGGATGCCTTCAGCCAAGCAGAAGTCGATCAGAAGACGGCGCAGCGCGAACTCGAGCGGAGCCGCAAAGCCTACGAACTCGGCGCCTACTCGGAGCTGCAGGCTCTTCGCGCAGAGGATTCGTTGGAAAAAGCCAAATTCGCGTTCGCCCAGGCAAAAGTGAACTACGAGTCTCAGCCCGAACTGAATAAATTCGACGTCGATAGCAAAAAGTCGCTGCTCGATCGGCAGCAGTTCATGGTGACGGACTTGGAGCGTCAGGTGGCGGCCTTGAGCGTGCGCTCCCCGGTTGACGGGCAGATAGGCCAGGTGCAGGTACCCGATCGAGCCAGCGTCGCCAAGGATGCGCCGCTGGTGACGGTGGTCGATTTGTCCGCACTGGAAGTGGAAATCAAAATCGCAGAGAGCATGGCCCGCGATCTTCGCCCCGGCATGAAGGCCGACATGGAAGGCGACGGCAAACACTGGCAGGGCACGGTGAGCGGAGTGTCTCCCGAAGTCGTCAACGGGCAGGTCACCACGCGCTTGCGGTTCGGCGACGACAAGCCGGCGGGACTGCGGCAGAGCCAGCGCCTCGCGGTCAGAATATTCATCGATCGGCGCGACAATGTGCTGATGGTCGATCGCGGCAGCTTCGTGGACCAAGAGGGCGGCGGGTTTGTCTATGTCGTGCATGACAATGTGGTCGAACGGCGTCCGGTGAGCCTGGGCGCCGCCAGCGTCGCGAAGGTCGAGATTCTCGATGGTTTGGCCGAGGGCGATCGCATCGTCATCAACGGCACGGACTCATTCAATAACGCCGAACGTGCCATCCTTACGCACTGACGCCAGACACGAAACGGAGATTGTCTCATGCTGAAAATGACTCACCTGTCGAAGGCCTACCGCACCGAAGTCGTGGAGACCTATGCATTGAGGGAGTTCTCGATTCATGTGCGAGAGGGTGAGTTCGTGGCGGTCACCGGCCCTTCGGGGTCGGGCAAGACGACGTTCCTAACCATCGCCGGGCTGCTCGAGGAATTCAGCGGCGGTGAATACCGGCTGGATGGCGCCGACGTACGCGGCCTCAACGACAATCAGCGCTCGCGCCTACGCAACGAAAAAATAGGCTTCATATTCCAGGCATTCAATCTCATCCCGGATTTGAACGTCGCGGACAATGTGGATGTGCCGCTGCGCTATCGCGGCTTCAACGGCGCCGAGCGACGCCGCCGTATCCAGGAATCGCTGGAGCGCGTCGGCCTTGCGGCGCGCTCGCGCCATTACCCCTCGGAACTGTCGGGTGGTCAACAGCAGCGTGTGGCGATTGCGCGCGCGTTGGCCGGATCGCCGAGACTGCTGCTCGCGGACGAGCCCACGGGCAATCTCGACACACAAATGGCACGGGGCGTCATGGAGCTTCTGGAAGAGCTGCATCGCGATGGGGCCACCATCGTCATGGTAACGCACGATCCGGAGCTGGCGATCCGTGCACAGCGCGAGGTGCACATCGTCGACGGTCAGGTGGTGAATCTGGCGTCATCGCCGCGTTTGGTGGTCGGCGCGCACGCGGGACTGTAGCCGCGCGGCTGCGTGCGATTTTCTGGGAGATGAACATGTTCGCTTACTACCTTCGATTGGCGCTGCATAGCCTCCGGCGAAATGTGGTGCTGACCATTCTAATGATCCTCGCCATTGGAGTCGGCATCGGCGCGTCCATGACCACGGTAACCGTGTTTCGCGCCATGTCGGGCGACCCCATTCCCGAAAAATCCGCGCAACTCTTTGCGATTCAATTCGGCAATTGGCCGATGAATGGACCGCAAATGGTGCCGGGTGACGGCGAAGGTCTGCAGGAGCAGATCAGCTATCGGGAAGCCGTGAATCTCATGAATGCCCACGCAGCGACGCGGCAGGCGGCCATGTATTCCACCGGTTTGGCGCTCACCCCGGCGAATCCGCAGCTGCAGCCGTTTCAGGTCCAGGCACGGGCTACATACCGAGATTTATTCCCCATGTTCGACGTGCCGTTTCGCTACGGCGGGGCATGGAGTGCCGACGACGATCGGGATCATGCGGAGGTCGTGGTAATTTCGCGCGCGCTCAACGATAAGCTATTCGCCGGCGCGAACAGCGTGGGCAAAACCTTGAGCCTCGACAATCATGATTATCGCGTGGTCGGTGTGATCGAGAAATGGGAGCCCATTCCCCGATTCTACGATTTGACCACGGACAAGTACGGCACTTCAGGCGACTTGTTTCTGCCGTTTACGCGGGCTATCGAGGCGCAGATGGAAACTTGGGGGAATTCCAATTGTTCGGGCAATGTCGACCCAGGCTGGGAAGGCCGGCTGAATTCCGAGTGCGTTTGGATTCAGTTTTGGGCTGAGTTGCCTACGCCCGCGGACGTGACCCGCTACCGTGCGTTCCTGAAAAATTACGCAACAGAGCAGCAGCGTTCCGGCCGCTTCGATTGGCTGCCGCGCACCGGTATGCACGACGTGCCGGGATGGCTGATCCATGAGCATGCGGTGTCCAACGAGGTGCGTATCCTCGTGCTGGTGTCCTTCAGTTTTCTCGCCGTATGCCTGCTCAATGCCATGGGTTTGATGTTGGCCAAGATCATGGGGCGCAGCGGCGACATGAGCGTGAGACGCGCCCTGGGGGCGAATCGCGGAGCGGTGTTTTCCCAGTGTCTCATCGAGGCGGGTGTGATCGGGCTAGCCGGAGGTTTGCTCGGCCTAGGCTTGACCATACTGGGTCTCCTGGGGCTGCGGTCCCTATTTTCCGACGAGGTAAATCGCCTGAGTCATCTCAGTCCGACCGACGTCGGTCTGGCGGTGCTTCTCGGGGTGGCTGCGACCGTCGTGGCCGGACTGTATCCAACGTGGCGTGCGGTGCAGGTCCAGCCGGCGTGGCAGCTCAAGGCCCAGTAGATCGGGCGTCATCGGAGGTTACATGGAAATTCGACCCATTCTCTCGGCCATGCGGCGCAATAAAGTGGGCGCCACCGTGATCGCGGTGCAAATGGCCATCACGCTGGCCATCCTGTGCAATAGCTTGTTCATCGTGCAGCAGCGTCTCGCGTCGAGCCGGCGCCCCAGCGGTTTGGACGAGGACACCGTCTTCGTCATCGACAATCAATGGGTGGGCAATCCCACGGATCTCACGGCACGACACCAGGCCGACATGGCAGCGCTGCGGTCGCTTCCCGGGGTGGTGGGAGCCTATGCCACGAATTCCTATCCACTGTCCGACGGCGGTCAGACGGAGGGTTGCAGCCTGGGGCCAGACCAAGCAAATGCGACGGCTCGCTGCGCAGTGTATATCGCGGACGAACAGGGGCTCGCGACCATGGGGCTTAAGTTGATCGCCGGCCGCAATTTCACACCCGCCGAAGTGGTCAACAAGGCGGACGGCGATATGAAAATGCCGGCGGCCGTCATCATCACGCGCGAGCTGGCAGAGAAACTGTTTCCGGGCCGGTCAGCCGTGGGACAAAGCATGTATGTACAGTTCCGGAAGACTCCGACCCCCGTGGTCGGGGTGGTCGATCGGCTTCAGGTTCCCTGGGTGGCCACCGGTGGATGGGGAAGTACCTTCTTCGGCAGCTCCATCATCGTGCCTTTTCGGTACGCCGCAGTGAACTCGCATTACGTGGCGCGCGCAAAACCGGGGATGCGGGCGGAGGTCATGAAGGCCGCGCGCGATAAGTTATTCGCAACCAGTCGGGCGCGCGTACTGGTGCAGACCCGGACCATGACGGAGGCGCGTGCCGAGGCCTATCGCGACGATCGTGGCTTGGCGGTGGTTCTAAGTGTCGTGTGCGCAGTGTTGCTGGTTGTGACCGCCTTCGGCATCGTTGGCTTGACCAGTTATTGGGTGACGCAACGTCGGCGACAAATCGGCATTCGGCGCGCCTTGGGCGCAACACGGCTGGCCATCGTGCGCTATTTTCAGACGGAGAATTTCATCATCGCGACGGTAGGCGTGCTGTTGGGCGGGACGCTGGCCGTCACCTTGAACCTGTGGATGGTGAATACCTTCGAGATGGCACGTCTGAATACCGCCTATCCGCTGATAGGCGGCCTGGTCGTGTTGGGCCTGGGTCAACTCGCCGCGTTGTGGCCGGCACTGCGGGCGGCGTCCATCTCGCCCGCGTTGGCGACCAAGGCCGCTTGAGCACACTTAAGGAGTATTCGTGTTTTCCTATTACTTAAGTCTGGCGATACGTAGTCTCAGGCGCAACAAGGTGCTTACCGCGTTGATGATCGCGGCCATCGGCGTCGGCATCGGGGCGTCCATGACCACGCTGACCCTGTTCCGCGCCATGAGCGCCGATCCTATTCCCGATAAGTCCAGCCGTTTGTTCGCGCCGCAGATCGATGTCTGGGAAAGGGGAAAGCCGGGAGCGGGACCCGCCGATCAGGATAATCTGCCGAACCAGTTGACCTACACCGATGCGATGGGACTCATGAATACCCATGCCGCATTTCGCCAGACGGCAATGTACGCCACGGACTTGGGGTTGGCGCCGCCGAATTCACGCATGCGCTCGTTCCAGGTCCATGCTCGTGCGGTATACGGCGACTTCTTTGCCATGTTCGAAGTGCCTTTTCAATACGGTGCCCCTTGGGCCGTGAGCGACGACACGGCGCACTCGCAGGTGGTGGTCATCAGCCGCGAACTCAACGACAAGGTGTTTGCCGGAGCCAACAGCGTCGGCCAGACCATCCGTCTCAACAATCAGTCGTATCGCGTCGTCGGCGTCCTGGATCGCTGGCAGCCCCTACCGCGCTTCTACGATCTGGAAGACAAACATCGTTTCGGCAAGACCGAGGACGTGTTTCTGCCGTTGACCCGAGCTCTCGAGGCGCACTTGGACACGGCGGGCGGCATCAGTTGTACGGGAAACAGCAACCTACAATCCGGATGGGATGGCTTGTTGCGCTCCGAGTGCGTCTGGTTTCAATTCTGGGTGGAGCTGGACAGTCCGGCTGATGCGGCCCGTTATCGTGGGTTGCTGGCTAACTATGCCGCCGAGCAGCGTCGGGCCGGTCGATTTCACGGGCTGCCGATGACACGGTTGCGCGACGTACGACAATGGTTGGCCTATATGCACGTCGTGACCAATGAGGCGCGCCTGCTGGTCGTGGTGTCCTTCAGCTTTCTGCTGGTCTGTCTCCTCAATGCCATGGGGTTGATGCTCGCAAAAACCATGGGGCGTGCGCGCGATATCGGCGTGCGGCGTGCGCTGGGTGCCAGCCGGCGCATCATCGTTGCGCAGTGCTTGATGGAGGCCGCCGCCGTGGGCGTCGCAGGCGCCGTCTTGGGACTGATTTTGACTCTGGTCGGTTTATGGGGGCTGCGCGGGCTGCTGTCGGATCGCGTCTCCGCATTGGCCCATTTGGATGTGATGGACACTGCGGCGGCGGTACTATTGGCCATCGTTGCCGCGGTCATCGCGGGACTGTATCCGACATGGCGTGCCGCCCAGGTACAGCCGGCCTGGCATCTCAAGGCTCAATAGGGGAATCTCATGGGAATAGGACCTATAGTCTCCGCCATGCGCCGTAATCGGGTCGGGGCGATACTGATTGCCGTGCAGATTGCAGTGACCTATGCGGTTCTGTGCAATTCACTGTTCGTGATTCAGCAGCGCGTAGCACTGAGTCAACGTCCCAGTGGGGCGGACGAGCAAAACATTTTCGTTCTGGAAAGCGTGTCCCTCGCCGAGCCGGCGGAGTTGATCTCGCGCCAGCGGGCGGATCTCGACTCGCTGCGGGCGCTCCCCGGGGTGGTGGATGCCTATGCCAGCGGATCTTACCCATTCGCCAACGATGGTTTCGCGGAGGGCTTCGGCGCGACTCCCGCTCAAGACTCCCCGACTGCAATCGGCGCAAATTATTTTGCCGATGAACATACCCTCCACACCTTGGGGCTCACCCTGATCGCCGGCCGTAATTTTTTGCCGGAGGAGGTGACCAACTTGGAAAACGAAGAGTTGCCGACACCGGCAGTCCTCATCGTGAGCCGTGCCTTTGCCGACCAGATGTTTCCGAAAGGCGGCGCGCTGGGAAAATCCATTTATAACGCGCAGCCCAAAAGCGTGTCCACCATCGTGGGCATCGTGGACCGGCTGCAGTCGCCATGGACCGGCGCGACCGGACCCACGAGCACTTTCGTCGACAACACGATCATGATACCCGCGCATTTCGCGTCGGCCGATGCGTTCTACGTCATTCGATGCCAACCGGCGAGACTTGCCGTCGTGATGCAGGCGGCGCAAGTCTCATTGATCCGCTTGGAGCCCACGAGAATCATTAAACTGGTGCAGCCGATGACCGCGGCGCGGGCGGACAGTTACCGGGACGATCTGGGCGTGGCAATCATTCTTGGAGTGGTCTCCGCAGCCCTCGTGGCGGTTACCGTGTTCGGCATCGTCGGCCTGACCAGCTACTGGGTGTCGGAGCGTCAGCGGCAAATCGGCATTCGACGGGCGTTGGGCGCCACTCGGGCCGCTATCCTGCGTTACTTTCAGACCGAGAACTTGCTGATCGCCTCGGCAGGTATCGGGTTCGGCGTCATGTTGGCCCTGGCCCTCAATTTGTGGATGGTCAGCAGCTTCGAAATGGCGCGAATCGGTTTGATTTATCCCGTGGTGGGCGCCGTCCTGGTGCTGGTGATTGGGCAACTGGCGGCCTTTTGGCCGGCGCGGCGCGCGGCATCGATTTCACCCGCGCTGGCGACACGGGGAGCCTAGCGGTGACCATTGCGCGTGTGACCGAGATAGGTTCCGGCTAACATTCGCCCATGCGAACCGTACTCGTCATCGACGACAATCCCGCGGTACCCCAGGCGCTGGAGCTGCTGTTCGGCCTGCATGACATCAGGACATTGACCGCGTTGACGCCGGAGTCTGGCTTGGCCATGGTTGCGCAACAACGCGTCGACCTGGTCATTGCCGATATGAATTTCGGCGCCGACACGACTTCGGGCGATGAAGGGGTGGAATTATTTCGGGCCTTGCGCGCCAAGCGCGCCGATCTGCCGGTGATTTTGTTGACGGCGTGGACCCATCTCGAGGCCGCGGTGCAACTCGTCAAGGCCGGCGCCGCCGACTATCTGAGCAAACCCTGGGACAACGACAAGCTGCTGGCCACGGTCGAGAATCTCCTGGAACTGGCGGAGGCGACCCGGGAGCGCGAACGAGTGCAGAACGAGCGCCGGAAGCGCCACGAGCGGCTCTCCGAGCAATACGACCTGTGCGGCATGGTATTCGCCTCGGATGCCTTGGAGCGAGCCATAGAACTTGCCTGCCGGGTCGCCCGTGCGCAGGTGCCGGTGCTCATCACGGGGCCGAACGGCGCCGGCAAGGAGCGCATCGCGCAGATCGTGCATGCGAATTCGGGAGTCAAGAAAGGCCCCTTCGTGGCGGTCAATTGCGGTGCAATTCCCTCCGAACTAGTCGAAGCGGAGTTGTTCGGCGCCGAAGCGGGGGCCTATACGGGATCCGTGCGCGCTCGAGTGGGGCGTTTCGATCAGGCCAATGGCGGCACGTTGTTCTTGGATGAAATCGGCAATCTGCCGCTCGCCGGACAGGTCAAGCTGCTGCGCGTGCTGGAAACGGGTGAATTCGAAATGTTGGGCTCGAGCCGTACCCGTAGTTCGCAGGTGCGCATTTTGAGCGCCACCAACGCGGATCTGCCGGCGCTGATTCGTGCGGGAAGCTTTCGCGAGGATTTGTACTACCGCCTCAACGTGATCGAAGTCGCGCTGCCGCCCTTGACCGAGCGGCGCGCGGATATAGTGCCCCTGGCACGGCATTTTCTCGGCGCGGACTTGCAGTTGAGCGAGGAGGCGGCGGCCGCGTTGGCGGCCCATGAGTGGCCGGGCAACGTGCGTGAGCTGCGAAATTCCATCGAGCGCGCCAAACTCATGGCGCGAGAGGGCGTGGTCGGCGTCGCCGATTTGAATCTGCCGACGGCGCACAGAGCGGCGCCCGATGTGGAGCTCAGCCGCGAAGCGATCGAGGCGAGTTTGCGTGAAATGGGCGGCAACATCAGTCGGGCCGCGCAGAGCCTGGGGCTATCGCGTCAGGCGCTGTATCGCCGCATGGAGAGATTCAATATGCGGCCCCCCGGCGGGTCGTGAACGGCGTGGCGTCGCTCGTGACAGCGTGAACGGACTTAGCCGATGAAGAGTAGTCTCAGGTTCCGGCTCGGTCTGTTGTTCTTCTGCGTGGCAGTGTCGTTCGCGGGTTTGGGAATATGGCTGTCACGCCTATTCGGTGGCGCCGCGAGCGCGTGGCTGGTGTGCCTGGGACTGGCAGTGGTGCCGACATTCTGGTTGGGCAGCCGGGTGCTGCGTCCGGTCCAGCAGGTGCTGCGAGCGCTGTCCGGCACGGTGGCGAGTTATCGTGAAGGCAACTTCAGTCAGTCGCTGGTCGTCGAGCGCAACGATGAGCTTGGCGAGCTGATGCTTGCCCATAACGAACTGGCGGCGGCGCTGCGTACGCAGCGGGCACATCTCGTGCAACGCGAATTGCTGCTGGATACCGTCATGCAGAATTCGCCGGTGGCGCTGGTTCTGGTGGATGCCAACGATCGTATTGCGTACGCCAATCTGGCATCGCGCCAAATCTTGAGCGAGGGGCGCAGCTTGAACGGCCTGCGCTTCAGCGAAATTCTACAGCGCGCGCCGCCGGCACTGCAGGGCGCAGCGGCGCAGCACGGGGATAGCCTGTTCGCGGTGGAGATCGATGGGGTGGACGAAACTTTCCATTTCTCGCATCGGGCCTTCGTGCTACAGGGCCGGCCCTACAAACTCTATCTGCTAAAACGTCTGACGCGCGAGCTATCGCGGCAGGAAGTGTCGACCTGGAAGAAACTGATTCGTGTATTGAGCCATGAGCTCAATAACTCCTTGGGGCCGCTGTCATCCTTGGCGCACACGGGTGCGGAAATTGCGCGACGCGAGGACTATGCTGCGCTGCCGGCGGTGTTTCGCGCCATCGGCGAGCGCGCGGAGCATTTGCACCACTTCGTCGGGAGCTACGCGGCGTTCGCGAAATTGCCGGCGCCTCGTGCCGAGTGGGTGGATTGGCCGGAATTCGCGGCCGATCTGGCACGGCAGGCTGCTTTCAAAAGCGTTGGTTCGCAACCCGGCGCAGCGTGCTGGTTCGACCGCGTGCAACTCGAGCAGGCGCTCATCAATCTGCTCAAGAATGCCCACGAGTCCGGTGGGGCGGCGGAAACGGTCGAGCTCGAGGTCGTACGCGGCAGCGACACGCTGCGCATCGAGGTACGGGATCGGGGGGCGGGCATGAGCCACGCCGTACTGGCGCAGGCATTGCTGCCTTTCTATTCGACCAAGCGTAGCGGGACCGGCCTGGGGCTGGCGCTCGCGCGCGAAATAGCCGAGGCGCATGGCGGTCGCATTCACCTGGCCAATCGCGACGGCGGTGGACTGTGTGTGACTTTGGATCTCCCGGCGGGGGACGCCGCGGAATCAGTCGAATTGCGTGGGTAGCTGCGGGGATTCCATGTGAGCGAACATGAGTGCGATTTGCGCCTCCGTCGTGCGTCCCCGGGACAAGGGCGGCAGGGCATCGCGCGGGAAGAAGCCGACTTCGCTGGTCTCCTCGCTGGGCCGCGCGCTGCCTCCGATCAATTCGCAGATAAAGAACAGTTTGTATATCGAGTCGATGTGGCTCGGCGGGTGGCGCTTGCGGTAGTCGTGCACTGCCGCGAGCTTCAGAGCACGGGCCTCGAAGCCTGATTCCTCGGCGATTTCCCGCACCACGCATTCGGCGGGAGTTTGGTTCACGTCAGCCCAGCCGCCTGGCAACGTCCAGCAGCCATCGCTGATTTCGCGGACCATCAGCACCTTGCCATCGCGGAACGCCGCGCCGCGCACATCCACCTTGGGTGTGGCGTAGCCCGCGTCCTGTTGAAACAGTCCGAGGACCTTTTCCAGGTCCTCCTCGCCGCCGCGAGCGATGAGGGAGGCTCCGAGTTCGCGAATGCGTTCGAAGCGCTGCCTATCGAAGGGATCCTTGCAGAACGTCAACCCGATTTGGGCGATGGCGCGCATTTCGCGCCCGATCACCAGCCACTCGGGTTCAGTCATCCACCGCCCCCGGCCACCGCGCAGCTGGAGTCCAGCAATAATTCGCCGGTCGGCCCGGTGCCCGCCAGGAGAACGAAGCCGGGGCCGCTGCTGAACTGCGCACCGGCCACCACCAAGGTGTAATCACCCATGTGATGTCGCACGTCGGGATTCAACTTGGCAAGCAGCTCGTTGGGATTCGAGCCGTCCAATCCGTCGCCCTGGATTTTCATGGCCGAATACGTCGATCCCGCGACGGTGACCGAGGACCAGGATTCGGTAATCTGTTGGGTGACGGCGTGCAAAGAATCGTATACATCCTGCCGCAGGCACTCGATGTGAATGTGATATTGATCCTGGGTACGGGAGTGAGCGGTGTTTACCGCAAGCCCAATGGCGGTTCTCGGCACCGGATGTCCCACGAACTTCGTGATGAGTCCCCGGGCATGCCAGGCCTCCGCGAAGTAATTCGGTGCATCGGGATCGAGCAGCTCGCTGGCATCGACACCCGCCATGGTCTGGGTGGGAATGAGCAAGTAGTGCGCGCCACCTTTGCGATCAGCGAGAATGGCGTACCCGGAGGAGTTGGTCTTGGCGTCGGCGAGAAATACCCGTTCGCAGGGCGCTGGATCCTGTTTCTGGGTCCAATTCAGCACGCATTGATTCTGAACGATCTGCCGCAGCGCGTCGCGACCCGCGTCGGGCGCCAGGTCGTTCGATGACGTCTCCGCGGTGGCAAGATTCTTTTTGGTGCCGGCCGACCCGGCGAGCGGCATAGCCGCACAGAGAGTCAGAACGGCGACTCCCGACATAACAACTCGACGTAATTTTGCGTCCACGTGGCTCCAGGCGATCAGGCGTAAAGCGCCATCATTGCAAATTCGCGAGGATTCGTCAGTCGGGCCTTCGCTGTAGCCGCTAATTTCGTGTTTATTTGCTAATACGAATCATTCTCGATAGCATTCGTGTTCCTATTAACAAGCGGGCCGAAGAGCCTTAGGGTCTGAGACACGGGATGAGTCGATCAAAGATTTACGCGTCGGTAGCGTTGCCGGGTCTGTGCCTGTTGGCGGCAAATCTCGTGGGCTGCGGGGGGAGTTCAGACGTCTCGGCGACCTCCACCACGCAGACAACGCAGTCTGCCGCGGCCGTGGCGGGCAAGGCGATATTTTTCGATAAGAGCCTGTCCGCGTCGGGGAAACAAGCGTGCGGCACGTGCCATGTGCCATCGCGGGCGTACTCAGGCGATCCCGCGACGGACAACGGATTGCCGGTGCCCATCGGTGGGGCGAACATGGATCAAGTGGGCTTTAGGAACGCGCCCTCGTTGGTCTACGCCTCTTTCACGCCTCCCTTCTCGCTCTCCGGCGGACCCGTCGGCGGTTTCTTCCGCGACGGCCGAGCGTCCACACTCGCGGCCCAGGCGCAGCAGCCCTTCGTCACGGACTTCGAAATGGCGAATGCCGACGCGGCGGCGGTTGTGGCGAAACTGCAGACCTCGCCGACGACGTTGGCGGCCTTCGTGGCGGCGTACGGCACCACGCCGCTCAGCGATCCGACTACCGCGCTGGCGGATATGGGCGCGGCGCTCGCCGCCTACGAGACCGAGGATCCGTCGTTTCATCCTTTCAGCAGCAAGTACGATTACTCGCTGGGAGGCCAGGCGACGCTGACCGCCTCCGAGGCGAATGGGCTGGCGTTATTCAACAATCCGGGCAAGGGCAACTGCACGGCCTGCCATCCCAGTCAGGCGCAGAGTTTCAGCGAGCATGCGCTGTTCACCGACTTCAGCTTCGACAATATCGGCGTGCCGCGTAATTGGAAGATTCCGGCGAATACCGCGGGCTCCGTGAGCCCGATCGACGGCGCGCCGTTCTCGACGGTGCTGGTGCCGGTGGATGTCCCTTCCGATGCTGAATACGCCTACTACGACATGGGCCTGTGCGGTCCCTTCAAGGCGGCCACCGGCGATGTGAAGGCGCGCGTCGATCTGGCGGACACGCCCTCGCTGTGCGGCGTGTTCAAGGTGCCCACATTGAGGAACATCGCGATCACCTCGCCGTATTTCCACAACGGCGTCTTCACGGATTTGCATCAAGTGGTCGAGTGGTATGTCACCCGCGACATCAACAACAACACCGGCAATAACCCGAACCCGGTGGCGGCGGGCCCGGGCGGCAATCCGTACCAGGCGGTGGGTACGTTCTACACGGCCGCGGACGGCACACCCGATCTGTACGAGTACAACGATCTGCCGGTGGAGTACGACGCCAACGTCAATATCGCGGAAGTGCCCTACACGCCTCCCACCTTCGGGGGCGGCCAGGCGCCGACGCTGACCGCGGCAGAAATCGACGACATCGTCGCGTTCCTATGCACCCTGACCGACGGCTATGACCCAACGAATCCCACGGCCTACACCGTTCCTGCGCAATGCCAGCCCAGTGCTGCTGCAAGCACAGCCGCTTCAAAATGAGGAAATGCAATGACTCGTAATTTGACCACAAGAAAAACACCGGCCTCCCTGACCTGGCGAGCCGTGGTATTGCTGATCTCGGGCGCCCTGGCGGCGGGTTCCGCATCGGCCGCGGATGAGTCGGCCCAGATTTCTGCGCAACAGCAGCAGATCGATGCGCTACAGCAGCAGCTGCTCAACATCCAGGCGCAGATGAAGCAGCTGGCCGAGCAGAACCAAACCCTGACGCGGCGTTTGCAGTACGACGAACATCGCGCCGAATCCGCGCAGTCCGGGACTACGCAGCCTTCGACGGCAACCCCAGGCAGCGCCAATGCGCCCGGTACGGCGGCCTCTGGCCTTGCACCGCCGGGCGGTCTGACGCCATCCGGCAACCTGTCACCTCCCGTGGCTGCGGACGTGACCCCAGGATCCGTGCTGCCGCCCACCGCGGTCTCGCCGTTTTCCAACGTGAAACTTTGGGGATATGGTGAGCTGTACTACACGCATCCCACCCGGGAGGGCAACAAAACCGAGGCCGATCTGGCGCGCGCCGTATTCGGCATCGGCTATACGTTCGACGAGAAGACGGAATTCAACTCGGAGTTCGAAGTGGAGCATGCCGTGTCGTCGGCTTCGGACGTGGGCGAGTTCGAAGTCGAGCAATTCTACGTTGACCGCCAGCTCAACGACTACGCGACGTTGCGGGCCGGCTTGTTTCTCATGCCCTTCGGCTTGATCAACGAGCATCACGAGCCGGTCAATTTCTACGGCGTGCAGCGCAATTTCGTCGAGACGCTCATCATTCCCAGCACCTGGCGTGAGGGAGGCTTCAATGTGCACGGCGAGACGCCGATCGGCCTCTCCTGGAATGCAGGCCTCACCACCGGCTTCGATTTGTCGAAGTGGAATTTTGCACCGGAGTTCCCGCAGTACGCGACGGCGCTCGACCTCGAGGACAGCGATTCCGCCCCGCTGCAGTCAACGCATCAGGAACTAGGGTTAGCCAATGCCCAGCATCTCAGCGAATACCTTGCGCTGGGCTACTATGGCATTCCCGGCTTGACTCTCGGGGCCGCGATCAGCACCGGCGACGCTGCGAAGGTGGCTGCGCCGCCCAATGCGCCCATACTCGGCAATGAGCGTGTGACTTTGTGGGAGGCGCATGCGCGCTGGACGCCGGGCAAATTGGATCTGACGGCGTTGTATGCACATGGGTCGATCAGCAATTTGGCGGTCGCCAACGCGTCGAACCCCGGCTCGCCCAATCCCTTGCCGTCGGAATTCTACGGTTATTACGCACAGGCCGCGTACGGCGCCTGGGAGCATGGCGAATACCGCTTGGCGCCTTTCGTTCGCTGGGAGTACTACACCATGGGTGAGCGCTATTCCGGCACCGATGGTCCGGTGGTCCCGGCGGGCCTATTGCCGCTATCCGCCACGCCGGGGGATTATGGCTACTGGCCGCGAAACTACGATCGCGTCACGACGGTGGGTGCGAACTTTTACACGACGCCGCATGTGGTCTTCAAAGTCGACTACCAGTGGTTCGAGGATAACCGCACGTTCGATCGCCTCGACTTCGGCATGGGTCTCGCGTTCTAGCGGGGCGCGTAGCCGGGCGCGCCTAGCGCGGGGCGCGCTAGCTTGCTGCGGAGCGGATGAGCGGCACCGCCCCGTAGCGGCCGCGCAAATAGTTCTTGGCTACCATCTCGTGCTTGCGCGGGCTGGACTGCAGCAGGGGTGCCAAGAGGCTGGTGTGATCGGGATTCAGTTGCGCCAGCCAGATTTCATCACGGCGTAGAAACGACAGATCCATGAGCGTGGTGTTGTGACTGGTGAGCAGCAGCTGGGCTCCGCGATTCGACACCGCGGGGTCATTGACCAATTGAACGAGGAACCGCGCGACCAGAGGATGCAGACTGGTATCGAACTCGTCGATGAGCAGCAGCTTGCCGTGCTCGATCGCTTCGAGCAGCGGACCAAACAGCCCCAGGAGGCGGTGTGTGCCGGCCGCCTCGAATATCGAGTTGAGCCAAATAGGCAGCCAGCCCTTGCGGGCGTACATGAACTCCAGGCACTTCTGAGACGGCTCTTGTTCACCCACCCGCAAGTCGTCGATGGGAATGTCGACGGCGTGCAGCAACTTCAGCACGCGGGCTTTGAAGTTGCCATCTTGAATTCGCGACGCGACGCGATTGAGATCGACCATGTCGGCGGGAAATAAGATTTCGAGGCAATGCTCGACCCAATGCGCGAGGGGCGCGAGTTGTTCGGAATTGAGCTGCGCGGCGGCGGTGAGAAACAATGCCCTGGGCCGAGTGGCTTTGCGCCACATCTCGCGAGGCCCGTTGAAGCTTGGGGAGAAAGGGGCCCATTCCTCGCTCTGCGTGGCGGCATCGAAGCGCCGGTCGAACCAGCGCTGGGACTTGCCGGTGCGGTACACCAGCAGGCGCTCGGAGTGAATCCGTTCGGCGTCATACGACATGGAGTAGCGGTAGCGCACCTGATCGAGCAGCACGTCGATTTCGAACTCGGTGGGCTGCGACATGCTGGGCCCGAAACGGAACGGCGTATGGCGGTCGGCGTATTGGGTATCGGAGTAACTGGTGGAATGTACCACCAGATCGCGAAAGGTCGCGAAGGCGGCGAGCAGGTTGCTCTTGCCGCTGGCGTTGGGTCCGAACACGATGGCGGCCTTGCAGAGCCGCGGCACGGCCTTCATGCCGGTCGGCATGAGATGGGTTGCTTCGTGCATGCGGTCTGACGATGTAGAGAATCCGAAATTCTGTTCGGATAGAAACGACCGAAAATTCTTAAATTTAAATCCAATCAGCATGAGATCCATCCCTTCTTGCGCATCGATACCCAATTCCTTTGGGCATCGAATTCTCCCTGGTCACGTCCTATCCTTCGGCCGCTGCCGTCGCGACATATACGCCAATCCCCAAGGCATTGTACCTATTGCTTTGCACTAAACAGCCACTAATTGCGCAAATTGCTTGGGTTATCGCATCGCAGCATGCGGACTATCCCGTTTCCGGGACAGCCGCGGCAATACTTGCGAGGTCAGTAGGTGGCAAGGGTGACGGTGTCGGTCACTTCATCCGCATTGAAATTGGCGGGCAGAGCAACGACCGGAACCCGCCCGCGTCCTTCGAGCCAGCGCTCGAGTTGTTCAAGAGGCATGGGTTTGGCATACAGATAGCCTTGCGCGATATCGCAGCCGAAGGCCCGCAGGCGATCGGCAGCCAACTCGGTTTCAATGCCTTCGGCGACCACCTTCATGCCGAGGCTATGCCCCATGTCGATGGCTGATCGCACCACCGCCGCGTATTCGGCGTCGGTTTCCAAACCTTGCACAAAGCTGCGATCGATCTTGAGCTCATGGGCCGGCATGCGCGCCAAGTGGCTGAGCGATGAATAGCCGGTGCCGAAGTCGTCGATGGAAAGGTTTACACCCAGTGCGCCGAGCGCATTCAACATGCTCAAGGCTCTGTCCGGATCCTCGATGAAGCCGCTTTCCGTCAATTCCAGTGTCAGCAGCGAGGGCGGCAGTTGATTGCGGGTCACGAGGCCGGCGACGCGTGCGTCGAGCCGCGAGTCCGAGACATCGTCGGCGCCGATGTTGACGGCGATGGGCAGCGCTTTGCCGGCATGATGCCAGGATGCCGCCTGTGCGATGGCGCGGCTCAGCGTCCAGCGAGTAATGCGTCGTATGAAGCCGGTTTGTTCCGCGAAGGGAATGAAGGCCGCCGGACTCAACATGCCGCGAGTCGGATGTTGCCATCGAAGCAGCACTTCGACGCCCGCGACTCGATTGGTGGACATCTCGATTTTTGGCTGGAAGAACAGGCGCAGCTCATCCTTCTCGACCGCGCGCCGCAGTTCGCCGAGCAGCGACAGCTGGTCGCGAGCCGAGGGGTTCAGCGATGCTTCGTAAACCGACATGGCCCGCTTCTCACGCCGCGCCTGTTCCAGCGCCAGATCGGCGCAGCGCACGAGGTCGTCGGCCGCACCGTCGACCGAGGCTTGGGCGCCGGACTCCAATGGCGCGGACGTGACCGCGAGGCCGATCGTGGCGCTGATGTCGATGGGTTGTGCTTCGACGAATACGGGCTCGGATAGAGCCAGCAGCAGTGAAGTTCCCCAGGCCTGCAAATCCTTGGGGTCACTCAAGCGGGTGAAGGCAGCGAACTGATCCGCCGCGAGGCGGGCGACCGCGGACTCGATGCTGGGCACCGTTGTCAGGCGTGTCGCCGTTTGTTTGAGTATGGCATCGCCCACCGAGTAGCCCAGGTGTTCGTTGATGCGCCGAAATCGATTGAGATTAATGATGGCCACGGCCATGGGGGCGCCGGCCGCACGTGCCAAAGACTCACTCAGGCTGCTGCCAAAGGAGGTCCGGTTCATGAGCCCGGTCAAGGTATCTTCGTAGGCCAGCTGGCGGATGGAGTTGTCGCGGCACATCACGGCGGTTTGCATGTGCTCCAGTCCCTCCGCCAAGACGCCGAGTTCGTCACGGCGATGCACGGAGAGTTCCACGTCGTAGCGGCCGCCGCGAATCAGGTCCACGGACTTGGTAAGGTCGTGCAAGGGGCGTGTGATGTTGCGCGCGATCCAGAACGCCGCCCAACCGAACCCGAAAAGACTCACGCCGGCGATTTCGAACAGCGTCTTGGTCAGGCCGTCGAAGGGAGCGCGCGCATCGGCCATGGAGCGCGACAGGGTGGCGAAAACTTCGGTGTTGTCCAAGCTCGGCAACTTGATCGGCCGCGTAACCATGTCGCCGTCGTTGGTCACGGCGGACGAGGCGGGCCCATGCGCGCGCACCGCCAGGGTCACACCGAGGCCGGTGGCGGCGGCCAAACCTTTGGCCGCCGCAGCGTCGAGTTCGAAGCCCATGGCGATCCAGGCCACCGGCAGCGGGCTCTTCACGGGAACGGCCACGACTTGGTAAATCTTGCCGTTGTCGACCATCACCGTGGCCGTGGCATCAGGCCCGGCGTTGCGCTTTAACGCCGCGATGGGGAATTGGCTGCCGACGGCACGATCGGAGCCGGAGGCGGCAATGACGACGCCATCCAAAGAGGTCAGCACCACCATGGCCGCGCCCACGCGAGTGCCGCTGTTTTGCAGGGCGGAAACCAGTGTTTCGGTATCGTGTTCGGCGACGGCCGCGCGGAAGCCGTAGTCATCGGCGACCGCCTGCGCGGCTTGCGTCAGCAAACTACGATTGGTCTTGAGCAGACCGGAGAAGGTTTGCGCACCGAATTCGAGCTGCCGTTGTACGTCGCGTTGCGCATTCGCGCGATTCGCAATGGAGACCGCGGTCAATGCGGCCACGAGAACCGCGGTCAGCAGGATGAGGAAAGTGAGCGCAATTCGTGTTCGCAGCGACATGAAATTCTACTCAGGCCACGCGACGTCCGTGCCGTGCGTCGGGTCCACGTCGACCCGCAACGGTACCGCGACCGGCGCGCCGGCCACGGTGATCTCCTGCGGTGGAATAGCCATGATCATGTTGGGATTCCAGACGCGCAATCGGTAGCGACCGGGCGGCAGGTCCATCTCGGCGATGCCGGATTCAAGCGTCTTCTTGAAGTAGGGTGAATCGACCACCGCAACGAAAGCCACCATGCTGTCGTGGATGTTGCAGCCAAGGACGATCATGCCCGGCTTTTCGAAAACCACGTCCGTGCGTGGTGAGCCCGCGTACAACTTCAAGGTGAAGGGATGCGGGGTCGAGAACGAATACACTTGATGACGAATGCGGTCGCTGTTCGGGAACGCGACCGCGGTGCCGGTTCGCATGACGTTCACGCGCGGCACGAATGTCTTGTTGATCTGGTCGATGACGGCGGTGTCGTGAGTGGGCGCCGGAGTGCCGTCGAGAGGATCGAAGACGACGATGGTGTCCGCGGACGGGGCACCCGATTTGCCCGTGACAGAGACTTTCACGGAAATGGCAGTCGCGGCGTTGGCGCAGACGAGTCCCAGGAGCGCCATTTGCAGCGGGCGGCGCCATTCGCGGTACTTCATGGAGCACCGGATGCCGGCGGGGCGGCGGGCGCCGCGGCCGGCGCCGAGCCATGTTCGACCACATCGCGCTTCATGGGTGCCAGGAGACGCAGCAGTTGATTCGTCGACCGTAGGTCAACATGCCGCTCTTTCAGGATGCCGCGCAGTGTGTCGACCATACGGTAGAACATCGCTTCCGTGATGTGGTGTCCGGCATGCACCTCTTTCATAGGGTCGCCGGAGTAGTGACACGGGCCGCCGCTCAAATCACAGATCTGCTCGGCCAGCAGGGTCTTGATGCGAGACAGCTTGGAGTCCTTGAAGCTGGGCCCCATCACCGGGTCGGCGGCCACGCGATCGATGAGCATATTGGAAATCGCCGCGACGCCCGCTTCGCCCCCCAGACGGACGTAGAGACTGTTCTCCGCGGCCGTGGCACCGGCGGCGGCGCTCATGCAAACGATGCAGAGCAGCCAAGCTCGTAATGTGACCGATGTCATTATGAGGTCCGATAAAGGCTTAGGTTAAACGCCGTGGCCCGCACAGGCTGTGCGCTTGAACACAATATTCGGCTTCGTCAGGCCCTAACCTAGTCATTCAAGTGAGGCAATCATGGAGTGAGAGGCGCCTCTCGTTAGGTCGGCGGTGTGTATTGAAAACTGTAGCGAGCATTGTTTTTCCAGTGGCTATGTTGCTGTGCGGCAGCCGTTTCGCGATCGCGGGAGATCGACTGGAATGGACCGGTGCAGTTACCGATATCGAAGGAACCGCCGGCGGCGGTATGGTGCCGTGGGCGCTGATAGGCGGCCTGGGTACCGAGGACCAAATGGGCGCCACGGCGTTCGCCACGTATGTGTCGACTCAGGACTTTTCGCTGCGTACCGGCGGTGCCAGCGTCGAGTACGGCGATCGTGTCGAGGCGTCGGTGGCGCGCCAGCGTTTCGATGCCGGATCCGTGGTGCCCGGGCTCACGCTGGGGCAGGACATCGTGGGCCTCAAGGTCAAACTGGTGGGCGACGCGGTGTTTGCGCCCGACCAGTGGCTGCCGCAGGTGTCGCTGGGCGCGGAATGGAAGCGGACGCTGGATTTCGACGTTATTCCTAAGGCTGTGGGCGCGGCCCGAGGCGAGGATGTGGATCTCTACCTCGCCGCCACAAAAATGTATTTCGATGCCATCGCGGGCCGTAACGTGATTCTGGATTTCACGCTGCGGCGTACTCGAGCCAACCAATTCGGCTTATTGGGCTTCGGCGGCGACGGCAGCGGATTTCACTATGAACCGGAAGCCTCGGCCGCGGTCTGGGTCACCGAGCATGTGTTGCTGGGAGCCGAGTATCGTGACAAACCCAGCAATTTGACCGCATTTCGTGAAAACAGCGCCAATGATGCGTTTCTCGCCTGGGCGCCCGTCAAGAACCTGAGTTTGACGGCAGCCTATACGGATTTGGGCAGCATTGCGGGCAAACCCACCCAGCGGGGCGTCTACTTGTCGATCTGGCTAGGGATTTGACCCCTCGCTGGGATTTGGCCCTGCGTTGAGCGATGAGGCGGTATTATAGGCGGCTCTATGCCTACCGTACGCCTCGATAAAGTCTCCTTGAGCTTCGGCCTCAAGCCCCTATTGGATAATGCCTCCCTTCAAGTTCGCCGAGGTGAGCGTGTCTGTTTGCTCGGCCGCAACGGCGAGGGCAAATCCTCCCTGATGCAATTGATCACCCGCGGCATCGTGCCCGACAGCGGCGAGGTGTGGGTGCGGCCCGGAGCCAAAGTGGCGGGTCTCGCCCAGGAAGTATCCGAGTCCAGTGAACAAACCGTGTTCGATGTGGTGATGGGCGGTGCGGCCCAGGACCACATCGACAGCGGCTGGCAGGCCGAAATGCAGGTCGACCAAGTCATTGCGCGCCTGGAACTCGACCGGGACGCGCCGATGAGCGCGCTGTCGGGCGGGTGGCGCCGCCGGGTGATGCTGGGCCGCGCGTTGGTATCGGATCCTGACCTGCTGTTGCTGGACGAGCCGACCAACCATCTGGACATCGATGCCATCACGTGGCTCGAGGACATGATGATGGACTTCGAGGGAGCGCTGCTCTTTATCAGCCATGACCGGGCCTTCGTACGCCGTCTGGCCACCCGCATTGTCGAGTTGGACCGCGGACAACTCCGTGTCTGGCCGGGAAGCTACGACAATTATGTGGTGTTGAAGCAGGCGGCATTGGAAACCGAGGCGAAGCACGCGGCGCTGTTCGACAAGAAGCTGGCGCAGGAAGAGGTGTGGATTCGCAGGGGCGTGGAAGCGCGCCGCACGCGCAACGAGGGCAGAGTGCGTGCGCTCGAGCAGTTGCGCATTCAACACCGCGACCGGCGCGAGCGCATCGGCCAGGTCGACGTGCGAGTGCAGGAGGCGGGTGCCTCGGGCAAACTGGTGTTCGAAGCGGAACACATGACCAAGGCCTTTGGCGGCGCTCCCGTCATTGCCGACTTTTCGGCGCGCATCATGCGCGGTGATCGCATTGGCATCATTGGTCCCAACGGCTGCGGCAAGAGCACGCTCATCAAGCTGCTGGTGGGCCAGTTGGAGCCGACGTCCGGAACGCTTCGTCGCGGCACCCAGCTGCTGCCGGCGTACTTCGATCAGCAGCGCGATCAGCTGGACCCGACGAAGTCCATCATGGACAACGTGACCGGCGGCAGTGGCGACACCGTGACTATCGATGGACGCGCCCGCCACGTGTCCAGTTACTTGCGTGATTTTTTGTTCCCGCCCGAGCGCCTGCATGCGCCGGTAACCATGTTGTCGGGGGGCGAGCGCAATCGGTTGCTGCTGGCTCGTTTGTTCGCGAGGCCCAGCAACCTTCTGGTGATGGACGAACCCACCAACGATCTCGACTCGGATACGCTGGACTTACTCGAAGAGATGGTCTCGGAGTACACGGGGACCCTGCTGTTGGTCAGCCATGACCGAGCATTTCTCGACAACGTCGTTACCAGCACACTGGTCTTCGAAGGCGGCGGCCAAGTGAACGAATATGTGGGCGGGTATACCGATTGGCTGCGCCAGCGGCGTGTCAGCAGCGGGGCCGCGGGCCGTACGCCCAGCGCCACCGTTTTCGCGGCGCCTGCGACCAGCAGGCCCGTGCCACAGCCGGCCGCACCCGTACAGGCCGCGCCTCAGCCGGCCACACCAAAACCGCGCAAACTCTCATATAAGGACCAGCGCGAACTCGATGCTCTGCCGGCTACGATTCATAAGCTGGAAGCGGAGCAAGCGACATTGGCGGCCGCCATCGCGGATCCCGAGTTATTTCGGCGCAACCTCGCCCAAGCTAACGCGGCGGTCACGCGACTGCAGGCGGTCGAAAAGGAACTCGAAGCCGCCTTTGCGCGCTGGGAGGCGCTCGAGGCGCCCACCTAGGAGCCAGATAGGCTCCTACCGGCGTGAGCGTCCGCGGCCCATCAAATCGTTGGGATTGGGCAGTCCGCTGCCCGCGCCGTCCGGGATAACCAAGGAGGACGCCTGTTCGCGGCGCATATCTTGAAGTTCGCGCATGGTCTGCTGCACGGCTTGTTCCGCGGCCTCGCCGAATTTCGCGATTGCACCATCCAGCGTGGGCGAATCGAGCTCGAAGCTAATGGGTAGTGCGCCCATGGGCGTCATGACCTGGGCTTGGCCCACAAATATGACGGTGCGAGCGGCATCCGGGGCGCCATCGGACGTCACGGGGGTCAAGCGGCGAATGGTACCCACCCGTCGATCGGTGAAGGTTTCTTCGCGATAGATTTGCGTCGTGTCCATGGTTGCCTGTCGGCCATCGTTGGCGGAACTCATACGTGGGTCACCTTTGAAGAATTTGTCGGAAAATGCGTACACCTAACCCTAACAGTTTCTGCGCGGAAGTCGACTGCGCCCTGCACCATCTCGGGAACGCCCTGATACGATAGGCAACTTGACAATTCCTCACACCAATCTGAAGGTTCCGGCGTGGACCACGCTGCTCGGCATTGGCCTCTTCGTGGTGGCCTTGTTCGTACTTCGCCATGTCCTGGGCCAGTACCGGTGGCAGGACATCCTGGCGCATGTGCACGCCATCCGCACCTCCCACCTATTGGCCGCCCTGGCACTGACTTGCACGGGTTATGGCCTGCTCACCTTGTATGACGTGCTGGGGTTGAGGTTTGCCGGCGCCAAAGTGCCGTATTCCCGGGCTGCCCTGATTTCCTTCATGGGTTATGCCATCGGCCACAATGTGGGGCTCAATACCCTGAGCGGCGGGGCCATTCGCTACCGCGCCTATTCGCCCCTGGGGTTGACCGCGAAGCAAATCGGCACGGTCATTGCCTTCGGGACGGTGACCTTCGTCATGGGCGCTTCCACGCTGCTGGGAGTGTCGCTGCTGACCCAGGCGCGCCTGTCGGCGAGCCTGCTGCACATCAATGTTTCACTGGTGGTGGTGGTGGGCTGTTGTTTACTCGCCGTCGTCGCCTGCTATGTGTGGCTGGCGTGTTCGCGGCACGAGTCGCTGCGCTGGCGCAAGATCGTGATTCCCGTGCCGAGCGGGCCCGTTGCCTTCGCGCAGATCGCTGTCGCGGGTACCGACCTGCTGTGTGCCGCCGGCGTTCTGTATGTGCTGTTGCCGCCTCAGGCCGACATTGGTTTCGCGCAATTCGCGGGACTTTACTTACTGGCCATCAGCGCCGGCATTATCAGCAATGTGCCGGGCGGCGTGGGCGTGTTCGAGTCGGTGCTCTTGTTGATATTCCGCGCGGTGCCCGCGGATCATCTCTTGGGTGCCTTGCTGGCTTATCGCATTATTTATTATTTCGGGCCTTTCGCGGTGGCCTTGGCGCTGTTGGGATCGCATGAAGTGTGGGTGCATCGGGGGCCGATGGTGCGCCTGGCGCGCCTGGGACGTACCTGGCTCAGCGCGGTCACGCCACAGGCCATTGGAGTGGCGGTGTTCGGTGCCGGCGCTGTACTACTCTTCTCCGGTGCGACGCCGGCGATCAGCGATCGCTTGACGTGGCTTGCGCGGTTCGTGCCGTTGTCCATTCTCGAGTTGTCCCACCTCGTGGGCAGCGCCGTCGGGGTTGGATTGATGATTCTCGCCAATGGCCTGTATCGCCGCATCGATGCGGCGTGGTGGCTCACCATCTGGTTGCTGTTGGCGGGTGTTTTGTCCTCGTTGCTCAAGGGTTTCGACTACGAAGAGGCCACGATTCTGGGCGTTGTGGTGGTCATGCTGGTGTCTGCCCGGGGCCGGTTTCAACGCCGAGCGTCGCTCATCGAACAGCGCTTTTCCGTTCCTTGGATCGTTGCGGCGCTGCTGGTGCTCGGCATGTCGGTCTGGCTGGTGCTGTTCGCTTACCGGCATGTGCCCTATGCCAAGGACCTTTGGTGGCAATTCGAATTCGAGGCCTCGGCCCCGCGCAGTCTACGCGGCTCGCTGTTGGCTGCCGTGGTGGCGGCAGCCTATGGCCTGTGGCGATTGCTGAGGCCGTCGAAACCCGCGCTTGCGGGCCCCAACCTGGATGA
>Ga0302316_10000924_pt1 | contig 24548 bp, 26 predicted proteins | sample III_Palsa_N3_2_FD_200456 | JGI IMG/M metagenome (GOLD analysis project Ga0302316, IMG submission 200456) | Peat permafrost microbial communities from Stordalen Mire near Abisko, Sweden - III_Palsa_N3_2 | ecosystem: Environmental > Terrestrial > Soil > Palsa > Peat permafrost | place: Sweden...
CTTATTTCGTGGCGATCCGCTTCTTCACCAACAAGGAAGGCTGGGTCGCCAATTTTACCGGTGATGGCATTGCCGAGCGTTTCCCGCGGATGCAACCTTATTCGCCGTCTCGCGGCTGAGCTCCGCGACAAGCGGGAGTCACTATTCAGGCATACGCTGGCCGTTGACGCTGCAAAACGGCCCGGTCGTTTATGCTGGCCGTCTTATTCAATCAGCATCCCACCATGACCGACATCCGCGCCATTGTTACCGACATCGAGGGCACCACCAGCTCGATCAGCTTCGTCCGCGACGTACTTTTTCCCTATGCACGCGAGCGCCTGCCGGCCTTTGTCGAAACCCACGGTGACAAGCCCGAGGTATTGCACTGGCTGCACGAAACCGCCAAGGAAGCAGCACTGGTCGAGGCCAGCCGCCAGGAGGTTATCGAACTGCTGTTGCGGTGGATCGATGAGGATCGCAAGTCCACAGCGCTAAAGGCGCTGCAGGGCATGATCTGGAAGGACGGCTATGAAAATGGCGATTACCGTTCACATATGTACCCTGAGGTCGCCGCACGGCTGCAGGAATGGAAAGCACGCGGACTGGCCTTGTATGTCTATTCGTCAGGTTCCGTGCCCGCACAGAAGTTGCTCTTTGGTTTCAGCGAATCGGGCGATCTGACGCCGCTTTTTTCCGGCTACTTCGACACTGAGACCGGCCCAAAACGCGAGGTCGACTCCTATCGGCGCATCGCCGACACCATCGCCGTGCCGCCGCAGCAGATCCTGTTCCTGTCCGATATCGTGGAGGAACTCGATGCCGCGCAGGCCGCCGGCTTCCAGACAGCGTGGCTAATCCGCCAGCCGTCCGAATGGCCAGATGCTCCCAGGCACGCCGCGCATCGCGATTTCGATACCATCCGACCCTGAATCTGCCGCGCGAGCCTCGCCATGCGAACTACCTTGATCATCCTGCTCGCGTTCGCGGCGGGCGTTATCGTCATGCTGTGGCTGCCGCATCATTCAACGCTTGCTGTGGGGGCGAACCCATCCGCTCCATCCAGTATTGCAACGGCAAAATCCAGCGGCGACCAACCGGCCTCGCCGTCGTCAGCCGACGACGACCCTGACGACAATAACGACGCTGACTGGCCCACGACAGGTCCATCACCCGAGCAAGTGATCTACAGTCAGCCAAAAATGGTCGCCAACGCGCTGGCAAAGCTCACTCCACGTGTCACTGGCAAACCAAACTTGTATCTGGTGACCTTTGCCGGCGACGGTGGTGAGGACGTTTTCCGCAACGAAGCCGAATACGCCGCACAGCTTTTTCCGCAACGTTTCGGCCCGACAGCACATGCGCTGGTGCTGGAAAACAATCCGGCCTCGCTATCGACCCATCCGCTGGCCAGCTGGAGCAATCTCGAAGCCACCTTCGACGGCGTCGCCAAGGTCATGAAGCCGGATCAGGACATCCTGATGCTGTATGTCACCAGCCACGGTGATGAAGACCACAACTTGCTGGTCGACATGGATCCACTACCGCTGGATCAGATCGGCGCACCGGATCTCGCCGGCATCCTGGCCAAGCGCCCATTCAAATGGAAAGTGCTGGTGATCAGTGCGTGCTATTCCGGCGGCTTTGTGCCGCCCCTGCACGGCACCGGCACCCTGGTCATCACCGCCGCGCGGACCGACCGCAGCTCGTTCGGCTGCGGCAGCGATTCCGACGCCACCTATTTCGGCAAGGCCTGGCTGGTCGATGCACTGAACCAAACACCGGATTTCATTGCCGCGTTCAAGCAGGCCAGCGGCGAAATCAGCGATTGGGAACAGGGCGACAAACTCACCCCATCCGAACCGCAGATCAATATCGGCAGCGGCATCGCCGATCAACTCGCGCTTTGGCGCAAGGGTTTCACACCAGGTCCCGCAGTGGCGTTCAAGCCGGCGACGCCGGCGCCAGCCAGTACGACAGCGCTAGCGCAGTAGCCCGAATCTCGTCAGGCCGACGCCACTCATGGTGCCCGTGCGGCTTTAATGCGTGTGCGCTTTGCGCGGCCCACGGTCTGGGACCCTTCCTTGGCCGACAGGGCTCCGCCGTCGTTCATCTGTTCCATCCACGACAAGGTGTCGACGTATGACAGGAAGTGCTGGAGATACCCTGGCGAAAGTTCACGCATAAGGGTGAGCGATCGGTGTACGAGGCTGCCCGAGTTGAGCGGACCGGCATTGGCGGGCACTTGTTCTAGCGACTGCCGTACTTGGCTATCCGTGCGGACCTCGGACCAGGTTTTTCTGAACTCATCGAGAACCTCCAATTTTGGAAAAGTGGAGAGCTGATGAGCCTCGTCACTCGCAGCGAGATCGTTGCCGCGTGCTGCCGCGTGATTGGCGATGTGATCGATCAGTCCGCCAAGCGCTCCACGAACGGGCGCGCAAGGCGTTTTAGCGCTGTTGTCATGGCCTGCATTGCCGTCATGAGCTCCCGTGCATGTCGCGATTTCGAGAGCGTCGGCATAGGCCTCGATAAGCGTGGACAGCCTGTCGTCCAGCAGTCGTCGCGCCTCGCCGTCATGTCCTGCCGCGCGCCGCTCCAGCACCTCAATGAAATGAAATCGCAGGGGATTCAGGCGATCGGCGTTCTGCTCGCGCCACGCGTCGAGTATCGTCCGGGCGGTTGTCCCGACCTTACTCATGGGGCGTCACGGTCGCCATCGGCTGCTTCGGGATAGGTGAAATTTCCACGCGCCGGTTGCGCGCCCGTCCCTCGTCATCAGCATTCGAACTCACTGGCTGCTCAGCGCCGAACGCGGCGGCAAATACCGAGGAGGCAGGGACGCCTGCTGCGATCAACGCGCGCGTCACAGTCAACGCGCGTTCGGCTGACAGCTCCAGGTTGTCGGCGAATTGCTGGTTGCCGTCGCGCACTTGCCGGTCGTCGGTGAAGCCGCTCACCATCAGGATTTCGTCGCGCGACTTGAGGTAGTCGGCAAGCGGGGCCGCCAGGCTCTTCAATACGTCCTGCCCTTCCGGCTGAAGTTGATCGGAGTTCAGCGCGAACAGCACGCTGCCGCGAATGCCGATACGCCCATTGACGAGCGTCACACGGCCAGCGGCCAGCGGAACCGCCAAGGCCTGCTCCAAGGTCATGCGGCGTTGCGCCTCGGCCTGCTGCTGTTTGACCGCTTCATCCAGCTTGTTGGAAAGCTGCAGTTGCACACCGATCACGCCCACCAGGATCAGTACGAATGCGCCCAGCAGCACCGACATCAGATCGCCGAAGGCGGCCCAGATCGGTGCCATCGACTCCTCGACGCCATCCACTTCGTCGCTCATGCTGCTTCGGCCCCAGCGAGCGCCCGCTGGCCGGCAAGCTGCTGCATTTCCTCGATGATCTGCTTCTGCGACAGCATGCTCAGGTCGATCACTTCTCTCGCCTGCGCGACGTAATAGGCCAGCTGCTCGTCACTGCGCGCGAGTGACTTTTCCAGCGCGGCTTCGATACGCTGCAGGTGCTCCATCAGCAGGCCATTCGACTCGCCGAACGTCTGCACGGCAGCGCCGAATACTTCGCCCAGGCTCGCCACCTCGACGGCACCGCCGGTGACTTGTGCGGCTACGGCGCCGAGCTTGCCGGTTTCGGCCTCGATATGGTCAGTGAACCGCGTACCGACACGGTCCAGCAGATCCGCCGACGTGGCAACCAGCGCATCGACGGCCAAGCGTTGCTCGGTAGACGCGTGATTCACCGCATCGAGCAGGGTATCGAGCGTGGCCATCAGGCGGCTGCGTTCCTCCAGCATGGCGGTATCGCGGACCATGCTGTCGGAGAGTTTCTGGCGCAGCTCGGCGACGACTTCAGCCGCCGCCTTGGGCGCTTCGGACGCAGCTTGCACGAGCCGGGAAATTTCGGCGATCGTGTCGCTGGCGTGTGCCTGTGTCTGCGCCGAGATGTCGTGCGCGGTCCTCGCGAGTGTGTCGCAAATCTCCTGCTGTCGGCTCGCGGAGTGCTCGCCCGCCAGCTCCCACTGCTTGCCCAACGCCGCGGTCATCGAACCGAACGCATCCGTCCAGGCCGTCAAACGGTGCTGGTCCCGCGACTCCAGCAACGCCTGCAAGTCCGCATGCGACTGTTGCACGCTGCGGACCAGCGAGGTGGCGTGCTCATCGAAGGTCGCCACAGCCACGGTCAACGCTTGCTGATTGCGGGCCGCCAAGTCTTCGTTGACGGCTTCCTGTCGCGATAGCGCGCTGTTCCAGGCGTTCGCCACGCCGCCCGCCGTGGCGTCGAGACGTGCGGAGACGCCTTCCAATAGACCGACCGAGCGCTCCTCGAAGGTTTCAGTGAATCGCTGCAATGAGCTGCGTAAATCCTGGGCGAGTACCTCGTTCGATCGCTGCTGCTCCGCCAGTGCATCGTTCCAGAGCGTCGCCATCGTCGTCGTGGTCTTCTCGAGACCAGTCGACAGCCCCTCCAACTGAAGTTGCACCGCATGCGTGATGGTGTCGTGCAGCGATGCCGTTTCGCGTGCGAGCCCGGCCATCGTGGCCTCGATCGCCGGTTGCAGCGCGGCCCCGACAGCAACGGCACTCTGGGCGACGCTCTCCTTCAATGACGCGTCCACCGAGGAGGCCAGGCGGGTGTAGATGGCCTCGGTCTTCACGTGAAAGGTTTCATGGCTGGCCATCTGCCGCTCGCTGGTGGCCATGTTCTGTTGCTCGATGGTCGCCATCATCGTCTGCAGACGATCGACCAGGGTCGGCATCAGTTCGGTCTGCTGCTGCAGGAGCTTGAACGACTCATCGCGCTGATGGCTCTGCGAGTAGATACGCAAGGTTGTCGCGATTTTCACGTCCAGCAGTTGCACCGCCTGCAGCCGTTCGCGCCGGCATAGCGCAGAAAGCAGCCCGAGCATCGCCGAGCTGGCCACGCCCGCGATCGAGGTGCCGAACGCAAACCCCAGCCCCTTGACCGGTGCGGCGAGAGAGCCGCGGATGGCCTGCAGATCCGTCGCGCTTTCCAGCGCCATGCCAGTGCCCCGCAGAGTCGCCATCATGCCCAGCAGCGTGCCCAGCATGCCGAGCAGGACGAGCAGGCCCACCAGATACGGCGTCAGCCCCGGCACCGGCAACGCCACGCGCTCACCCTCGATGCGCAGGCGCGCCGCGTTGCGCAGGCCGGGATGCAAGCGGCCGAGCCAGTCACTCAAGCTGGCCGGCGCTGTGGACAAATCCGTCACCGCGCGCGTCAGCGTAAACGTGGCCTGCCGATAACGGTGCAGCTCCAGCGCGCCCGCCAGGTAGCACGCGCCAATCAGCATCGTGACGGCCGTCGCCAGCGGATTGGATCCGATATAGCCGGCGCCGATCCAGCACACCGCGGCCAGACCGACGAAAAACACCGCGAGATTAAGCAGATTTCTAAACATGATTTCTCAATGAGGTGGCACGAAGTGCTGCGAGCAGGCCTTCGACCGGATGAAAACGAACGTCCAGTTCGGCAAGCAACACGCTCTGCACGTCCTGGCGAAACACGTCCAGCCATGCGCCAGGCGTTACCACCGGGGCGACCTCCGCCACCTGCGCATCGGCCAGCGCCTTCTGCTCAGCCTGACGCAAGCGTTCGAAGTGGTCGCCGAGCAGCGCGGGCACGTGAGCCAACAAAGCCTGCTCACGCGGACTCAGCACACGCTCCATGACCGCATCCACGTCCGCCAGCCGCGCCATGTCGGCCGTCTTCTGAGCAAGCATGTCGCGCAGACGGCTGCGCACGTTACCCGTGGCCGCCTGCATCGACCGTTGGATGGCGAGATAGCGCTGACGAAACACCGAATAATCGACCGCCTCATTCGCGCCATCTTCCCCGGTCAATGCGTGCTCAACCCCGCGCTGGCGCGACGTGGAAAATGTGCCATCGCCAGCAATGGCACTGACCAACGAGCGACGCACACGGGCGCACTCGTCCTCTTCTGCGCTGCCAAAGGTCGGCGCATCGACGCCCGCCTCAGACGACTTGCCGTCAAGCGTCGTGGACAGCGCGACCGCGTGCGTCCAGTCAAGCCATTGGCCCAGCCGGTCCGACAGCGATTGTCTGGATGGGGAAACGTCAACGTCCGTCAGACGAGCGAGCAAGCGTATGAACGTCGGGCCACGGACACTGGTCCGTTGAGAAGCTTGCAGCATATTTCTGGCTGAAAAACCGCCATTTTACACGCTAAGCGGTTGGAGGCGGTTGGCCTCCAACCGAAGCCGACATCAGGTAACTCACTTATGCTGCGAGAGCGTTGACTGTGACTGGCGATCACGGCGATAGAAGCCAGCCCGTGAACGTGGATGCGAACAAGCCCTACTCCGCGAACATGCCGCCGAAAGCGAGCTGAAAGCGATTTCGGCAGAAGCTCGCCGCACCCTGCGAGGCTTGATCAATCTCGGATCCGGCGATTGCGACAAGGAAGGCTTATGTCACGCTTGCTATGTCTGTGCATGTTGCTGTTCGGCTCAGGTGTTTGCGCGCAAGGACAATTGCAGTTCAGTGCGCCGTGGGGGCCACATGCAATCGGTTTCAAGGTCGTGCATCTACTCGATAGCAGCCGCAGCTGGAGCGATGGACACGACGCACTAACCGGCCTGCCCGTCAACGCCATGCCCGAACGCCCCTTGCAGGTACTGGTGTGGTATCCCGCCAGTGCTGCCGGCAAGCCGATGGTTTACGCCGACTACTTGGCGCTGCTCGCAAGCGAAGACGGTGCTGTGAATGATCCAGCGCTGATCCAGCGTGTTGTCGATGGCCAGATTCAAGCGTGGGCCGGCGCCGATCCGCTGAGCGGCTATCAGGCCATTGCAGCTCAGCCCATCCATGCCACCATCGCAGCAACGTCGGCCGCAGGACCCTTCCCTCTGGTCATATATGCCCCCAGCGACAGCAACGCTTCCTACGAGGATGACGTGCTGTGCGAGTACCTCGCGAGCCATGGTTATGTTGTGATTTCTACAAGCTCGCGCGGCGCACATCTGCCATACATGACCAATGAGCAAATGCCGGTGGATATGGCCAATACGCGTGCGCAAGCCGCCGATATCGGCGTATTAATTGGGCAGGCCGCAAAGCTGGCTGTGGTGGATACGAGCAAAATCGCAGTGCTTGGCTACAGCTGGGGTGGCATGGCGAGCACATTCGCGGCCACCGCTGATGACCGAATCAAACTGCTTGTGGATCTCGACGGCTCGGTACGTTACTACCCGAAGCTATTGGCGATGGCGCCTGATATCACGCCTGATCGCATCCAGGTGCCGCTGCTGTTTTTTGCTGACCAGGAAGATCCGCTCACCCCGAACAAAAATGACAAGCCGGGCAGTTTCATCGACCGTATCCAGCATGCCGATGTCACCACCATCTGGCTGCGTGACATGCAACATGATGATCTCACCAGCGACAGCCTGCGCTTCGGCAACAATCATCCCCATGGGCCAGCGACGGCGCAGCAGCGTAGCGAAAGCTATTCGTGGATAGCGCGCTATACGCTTGCCTTTCTCGACGCGCATTTCAAAAACGACCCGTCGGCACAAGCTTTTCTTGGCACGACACCAGAAACAGAAGGCGTTCCGGCGGGCATGTTCGTGATGATGCATCACGCTTCTCAAGGGCCTGCTCCGTCACTGCAGGACTTCGCGCAGCATCTGGGCAAAGCCGGCTTCGATCACAGCGCCACGGTATATGCCGATTACCACCACGCGCATCCAGATTTCAGCCTCACGCCAGCCCAGCTTGAACCATGGCTCTCTGCACTGATTCATCTGCATGATTTCCAGCGTGCGCTGGGGCTTGCGCAACTAGAGATCTTTATTGCGCCGAAGCGTAGCGATGCATGGATGGATCTTGCCTATGTCGACGATGTGCTGCACCAGCCTGCTCAGGCGCTGCATGCGTTCCAACAGGCGCTACGTTTTGATCCCGGCAACGCTTATGCGCATGCGCAGGTTCAGCGCCTAAGTAGAACAAACTAAATCAGCCAGAACATCACAGCGGGCAAATGCCCAAAGGGGCTTTGGCGTAAGGGCGTTGTACGCTTGAGAGCGCCGCATTCGCTCCTAGACAGGCCAGCTGCGGCGGGCAGAAACCGCCCCTTTCTGCCGATTGCGAACGGCAGCTTTTAGGAAAGACAACGGCGTCAAATCGGGGCTTGTCTGAGGAAGATCCCAACCGAGCCGTGGCATGAGGTGCGTTTGCAGGTCCAGCCCATTCGATTGACTTGAGCATCGCATTCGTTCGTTGACTACCGTGTCCACCACCGTGAGCGGCTGTCGATTGACAATTTACTAATTACTTAGTACTAATGTCGCAGTAGAAACTTCCAAGGCGCGCTGATTGATGTCCGACCCCAATCCTACCGAAGGCGAATTGGCGATCCTGCGCGTGCTCTGGAGTCGTGCTGCGCCGGCTACCGTGCACGAGGTTCATGACGAACTCCTGCGCAGCAAGGACACCGCTTATACGACCGTGCTGAAGATAATGACGATCATGACCGAGAAAGGGCTGGTGCGTCGGGACGAATCCGAACGCCGCCACCGTTTCGTCCCGGCACATCCGGAGCCGGTGGTGCAGTCATCTCTGCTGAAAGACCTCGCGCGGCGCGCTTTTGGTGGTTCTGCCTTGAAGCTCGTGCAGCGCGCGATCGACGACGACACCGCCAGCAGCGAAGACCTCGATGCGATCGCCAAGCTGATTGCCAAAGCCAAGGCAAGGCGGAAATAAGGTCGATGGACGCGCTCTGGAACGCCCAATACGCGTTTGCGCCGGCCTGCGCGAACGCATTGCTGAATTCGTTGTGGCAAGGCGCGCTGCTCGCGCTGCTCGCGGCAGCGGCGTTTTCGGTGCTCCCGCGACGTAGCGCGGCGCTTCGGCATGTTGTGGGGATGGTCTTCCTGCTGGCCATGGTGATCGCACCGTTGATCGGCATTGCGACGTTTCTGGAAAAACCGGCGACGACGCTGGGCATCGGACTCTTTCCTGTCCTGTCCAGACGGCATCTGGTCACGACGACCGGCCTATTCGTGCAGGAATCCAATGGCGTTGCCGGCTGGGTGTCGCTGCTGTGGCTGCTGGGTGCGGCGCTGATGCTCGTACGTCAGTTCGGCGGCTTGCGGCAGATCGGAGCGCTCGACCGGCAGGCATTCGATGAACTGCCGGCAGCCTGGCAGCGCCGTGTTCTCGCTCTGCAGCAGACCCTAGAGATTGCACGCACGGTGGTGATTCGCTTGTCGGACAAGGTGCTTTCGCCATTCACGGTTCGCTACTTCCGTCCGGTGATCTGGCTGCCGGTGTCGATGCTGACGCGGCTGACACCGGACCAGATCGAGGCTCTGCTGGCCCATGAACTCGCGCATATCCGGCGTGCGGACTGGCTGTGGAACGGGCTTCAGTGCGTGGCCGAATCGTTGTTGTTCTTCCATCCGGCGGCGTGGTGGTTGAGCCGGCGTATTCGGGCCGAGCGCGAACACGCTTGTGATGACCTGGCAGTGGATGCATGCGGAAACGCCATTGCCTTGGCCGAGGCGCTCGCGGCACTGGAGCGTCAACGTCGCTCTTTCCCCCATCTCGTACTTGCGGCCCATGGAGGCTCACTCATGCAACGCATCTCCCGTCTGTTGTCCGGACCACCCTCGCGCTTGCCTTGGCGAGTGCCTGCCGGCCTGATCGTATTGCTCTGCACTGGCGGCCTGATCGCCGCCGGCATTGGTGTGTCGAAGCACAAGCTGCCCAATCTGAGAATCGAGTCGTCGACCGACGGTGCGCTCGCGCCCGGCGACTTCCGCGAGATCACCTTCGGTGGCTTCCGCGAGATAACCGCCGATGGCTTGGACAAGCAGCGCTACTATCGGATCGGCATGGATCGCCAGGGTCAAATCACCGAGATCTACAAGGAAGACCAACAGAGCCGACCCATCGATCGCAAGGTACGTGCATGGCTGAGTGACGTGACGACCTTGAGCGCCCCACCGCCGGCTCCGGACATGCCGGCGTTGCCGCCCATGCCAGCCATGGCAATGCCGCCCCTGCCACCCGCACCGCCATCGATCGCGGATTCGAACGCGTTCAAGGGTTTACTCCACGTGGTGGCGGTGGATAACCGTGTGGTCGCCACGCTAGGCAGCCCGACCAACGTCGCGCCCGATTCGGTAGATGGATCGTTGAACCTCTCAGACACCAGCAACGCGGAAGGTGATGCCAACCTTTCCTTCGTCCTGACCGGTCCCAGGGGGCACGCGAAGGTCCGCGTTTCCGGCGAGCGTCATGCGGGTGTCTGGCAGGTTTCCTCCCTGGAAGTCGGCTCGGTCGCGCGCTAATTGCAGGTGTTTTTTTGTCCACAACTACTAATCACTTAGTACTCAGCCAAAGGAATAACCATGAATAAAATCCGCTTTCTTACCGCACCCCTGCTGCTCGGGCTCAGCGTCGCAGGCGCGCTGCACGCACAGGACAAGCCGCCCAATCCGGCGATCGACAACGCGGAGCGCAAGGCAGTCATCGAAAGCCTCGCCAGGCAATTGCAGGCCAACTACGTTTTCCCGGATGTGGCGAAACAACTGGCGACGGCGCTCGCAAGCAAACAGGCCAAAGGTGACTACGCTTCAGCGAATACCGCGGACAGCTTCGCCAAGGCGCTGACGCATGACCTGCGCGAGATCGGCAAGGATGGCCATTTCGTGGTGGGATTCGCTCCGGATTTCCATCCGCCCGCGGCAAATGCTGCGGTTCCGAGCAAGGCCGAGCTAGCGCAGCAACGTCAGGAAGTGGCTGGCTCCGGTTTTGGGATCCAGCGAGTGGAACGACTGCCGGGTAATGTCGGCTATCTCGAAATACGCCAGTTCGGTCCGACGGAAATGGTCGACGCGGCGTACGCCTCGGCGATGACTATCCTCTCGGGAACCGATGCATTGATCATCGACCTGCGCCGCAATGGCGGTGGCGAACCGAACAGCGTCGCCTACTTGCTGAGCCACTTCTTCGCCGAGGGCGACGAACGTCACCTCAACGACATCTATACACGTAATGACAACACCACGCGGCAGTACTGGACCGACCCGAGCGTAGGCGTGCGTTACGCCAAGCCGGTCTATGTGCTCACCTCAGCGCGTACGTTTTCCGGTGGCGAAGAATGCGCGTATGACTTCCAGACGCAGAAGCGCGCAACCCTCGTCGGTGAAACCACCGGCGGCGGCGCCAACCCCGGCGATCCGGTCGCACTGGGGCACGGCTTCGCGGCCTTCATCCCGAACGGGCGGGCGATCAATCCCGTGACCCATACCAACTGGGAACATGTGGGCGTGAAACCGGATATTGCGGTCGCCGCGGCAAAGGCCCAGCAGACCGCCTATGTCGCGATCCTGCACACACTGCTTGCGAACGCGACCGATGCCGATCAACGCGAGGAACTCAAGCACGACCTGGCGAATGCGGAAAAGGGCGAGAGCGATCCGCCGAATTACTTGCCACCACAGTAGGCTCCAATTCCTCCACCTCGGCCTACTGGTTCAAGGTGGAGGAAGGGGCGCAGACCTTGGCGCCGATGCTAGTTCGAACGTCCGCCTTGCACCGTCGAGTTGAGTACATCGACCGTACATAGCTGGCCGAAAGCAGACGGTCAAAACGCACCTAAACCAGCTCCGTCGAATCGCAGTCGCCACCTTTCAAATTTTTCTCAATGTCCGGTGCGCACGTTGTGCCGTTTGGCCAGCAGCGCGGCAACATCGGTCAGCGATAGCCCGCGCGCCCGCAACGCCACGGTGAGGTGGAAGATCAGGTCGGCCGACTCACCGAGCAGTTCGGCATCGTCTTGGGCTACCGCAGCCAACGCCGTCTCGACGCCTTCTTCGCCGACTTTCTGCGCCATCCGGCGGATTCCGCCTTCGAACAGGCTGGTGGTGTAACTGCCTTCGGGGCGTTCGGCATGGCGTTGAGCAACCAGCGCGTCGAGTTCGGCCAGGAAGCCCAGCGGCGGGCGTACGTCGGCGCTGTCGCCGAAACAGCTGGATGTCCCCTCATGACAGGTAGGGCCATGCGGCTCGGCCTGCACCAGCAAGGTGTCGGCGTCGCAATCGATGCGGATGGATTTGAGGGCGAGCACGTGACCGGAGCTTTCGCCCTTGGTCCACAGGCGCTGCTTGCTGCGGCTGAAAAAAGTCACGCGACCACTCGCTTGCATGTGCGCCAACGCTTCGGCATTCATGTAGCCGAGCATCAACACTTCGCCGCTTTGCCAGTGCTGCACGATGGCGGGCAGCAGGCCGTCGCCCTTGGCCCAATCAAGTCGGCTGAGATTGGTATTGGAGTCGCTCATCGCTTGTTTTCCTTGTGGCTCACAGCCGCACCACCACGCCTTCGGCGCGCAGATACTTTTTGAGTTCGGGTATGACGATGGCACCGGAGTGGAACACGCTGGCGGCTAGCGCACCGTCCACATCGGCCTCGATAAATGCATCGCGAAAATGTTCGGGCACGCCTGCGCCACCGGAGGCAATCAGCGGCACGTGGCAAACAGCCCGCGCTACGGAAAGCTGTTCAAGATCGTAGCCCTTGCGCACGCCATCACTGCCCATGCAATTGAGCACGATCTCGCCGGCACCGCGCTGTTGCGCTTCGATCATCCAGTCCAGCGTTCTACGTGCCAGCGCCTGGGTTTTATCGGGGTCACCGGTGTATTGACGCACATGCCATTCACCGTCGGCGTCGCGCAAAGAATCGATGCCGACGACCACGCACTGCACGCCAAACGCGGCGGCCAGTTCATCGATCAACGCCGGCCGCTCCAGCGCGGGCGAGTTCACCGAAATCTTGTCGGCACCGGCGTGCAGCACCGCGCGCGCATCGTCGACCGAACGGATGCCGCCGGCCACACAGAAGGGAATATCGATGACGCGCGCCACCCGCTCGACCCAGCCGCGATCCACGCTGCGTCCTTCGGGACTGGCGGTGATGTCGTAGAACACCAGCTCGTCGGCACCCTCATCACGATAGCGCAGCGCCAGATCGACGATTTCGCCCATCACCACATGGTCACGGAACTGCACGCCCTTCACGACTTGGCCATCGCGTACGTCGAGGCACGGGATAAGTCGGCGACTCAGCATGCCAATGCCTGCTCGATGGTGAAGCGCGCTTCCAGCAGGGCACGCCCCAGGATCACACCTTTTGCTCCGGCTTCGAGTGCCGCGCGAATATCGTCCAGTGAGCGCACGCCGCCGGACGCCTGGACGGCTAAATCAGGAACCGTTTTTGCCAGGTGACGATAGAGATCGAGATTGAAGCCGGCCAACATGCCGTCGCGGTCGATATCGGTGCACAGCAGGTGCCGTGCGCCTTTCTCCGCGTACCACGGCGCCAGCTCGTCCAGCGTGCGCGACTCCAGTTCGGTCCAGCCGGCACTGGGCAGCGCCCATTGACCGTCGACCTCTCGGGTATCGAGCGCAATCGTCAACTGCTCCGCGCCGTATCGCGTCAACCAGTTCGCCACGAGTTCGGGATCGCGAATGGCCACGCTGCCGAGCACGACACGATTCACGCCAGCACTGAACAACCGGCTGAGATCGTCCTCATTGCGCACGCCACCACCGGCCTGAATCTGCATACCATCCCGCGCAATCGACTCGATCACCGCGAGATTGTCGAGGCCGCCAGACCGCGCACCATCCAGATCGACCAGATGCAGCCACGTCGCTCCTGCCGCCGCATAACGCTGCGCCAGTTCGCGAGGATCACTCTCATACGTGGTCTGTTGCCCGTAATCGCCCTGCTTCAGTCGTACCACCCTGCCCTCACGCAGATCGATCGCGGGAATGATATTCAGGCTCACCGATGGCGTACTCACAGGCTGAGGAAATTCTTGAGCAGCTTCGCGCCCACGGCGGCCGAACGCTCGGGATGAAACTGCATGCCGTGGAAATTCGCGCGCGCGATAACAGCGGAAAAATCACCGCCAAAATCTGTCGTGGCCAGACTGTAATCGCCCGGCGGCACGGCATAGCTATGCACGAAATAGGCGCTGTCGTTATCGCCCAAACCCGCCAACAAGCGATGCGACTGCCGAGCGACCAGCTGGTTCCAGCCCATATGCGGCACACGCAGTCCGGGCACTTCGGCAAACCGCCGCACCGAGGCGGGAATCACGTCGAGACATTCGGTATTGCCTTCTTCGGAATGCGTGCACAGCAGCTGCATGCCGAGGCAAACACCGAGCACTGGCTGGGTCAGCGCACGCATCACTTCGACCAGGCGCAGCTCGTGCAAGCGCGCCATGCCGGGGCCGGCAGCGCCAACACCCGGAAGAATGACTTTGTCGGCGGCGCGGATCGTATCCGCATCGGCGGTCAGCTCGGCATCGACGCCAAGCCGCTGCAGCGCGTAGCGCACCGAGCCAATATTGGTACCGCCTGCGTCGACTAGAACAACGCTCACTACAACGTGCCCTTGGTGCTCGGCAGTTCGCTGCCTTCGCGACGAATCGCCTGCCGCAGAGTTCGCGCAAAGACCTTGAAGCAGCCTTCCACCATATGGTGTGCGTTTTCGCCGCGCACAGTGAGGTGCAGATTCGCACCCAGCGTCTCGCACACCGAGTGGAAAAAATGCGGCACCAGTTCGGTCGGCACGTCGCCCACGCGTTCGCGCGGGAAACTGCCTTCGAAGACGAAGTACGGCCGGCCGGAAAGATCCAGCGCCGCGCTCGCCTGCGATTCGTCCATCGGCAGCGTGAAACCGTAGCGGCCGATACCGCGTTTGTCGCCAAGCGCCTGCTTCAGGGCCTGACCCAGCGCGAGCGCGGAATCTTCCATGGTGTGGTGCTCATCGGTATGCGTGTCGCCATCGCACCGAAGTTCGAGTTTAAAGCCGCCGTGCTTGCCGATCTGTTCCAGCATGTGATCGAAGAAGCCCAGGCCGGTGTGCACCTTCGGGTCGGCTACGCGATCAAGATCTACATTGACGGTGATCCGGGTTTCCTTGGTGTTGCGAACAACAGTCGCGGTGCGCGGTGCGTCAAGCAGCTGGTGCGCGATGGTATCCCAGCTCTGACCCTGCGGCCCGACGCGCACGCCGCGCACGCCGAGGTTTGCGGCGAACTGCAGGTCGGTTTCGCGATCGCCGATCATCGCCGATGCCGCGCGACTCCAGTCATCGCTGGCGAGGTAGTGACGCATCATGCCGATGCCCGGCTTGCGCGTATCGAGGTGCTGATACGGAAAGCTGCGGTCGATCAGAATTTCGTGGAAGCCGATACCCTGCGAGGCCAATATGCGCAGCAGCAGCTCTTGCGGGCCGATAAAATCGGCTTCCGGAAAGCTGTCCGTACCCAAGCCATCCTGATTCGTCACCATTACCAGTTGATAGCCGGCCGCAACGAAGCGCTGCAACGCAGCGACAACACCCGGCAACAGCGCCAGCTTGGCGTAGCTGTCGATCTGTTGATCGGCAGGCTCCTCGATCAGGCAACCGTCGCGATCGACGAAAAGAATCTTGCGGCTCATAGTTGTTTTCCTGACGCCGATCCCTCGGCGAAACCCCGGCCATCCATGGCCGGACTCTTCAATACCGCCAGCACTTTGTCGTTCTCCTGCGGCATACCGATGGTGATGCGCAGCGCGTCGCCCAGATGGGGATAGCGGCGCACGTCACGCACCACGATGCCAGCAGCCAGAAGCTGCTGATAAACGGCAGCGGGATCGTCGAAGCGAACGGCGAGAAAGTTGGCCTGGGATGGCAGGATATCGCGTACGCCAACCACTCTTGTCAATGCTTCGCGCATGGCATCGCGCTGCTCGCGAATGACGGCAAGATGTTCGCGGGCACTGCGTTGACCCGCGGGCGACAGCGCCGATAGCGCGGCCACCACACAAGGGGACGGCAGCGGATACGGCGCCATGATCTTGCGCAGCAGGGCAATGATCTCTGCCGATGCCAGCAGGCTGCCGATGCGCGCACCCGCGAGTGCCCATGCCTTCGACAAGGTGCGCAGCACGGCAAGATTTTCGTGGCGTTCAATCAGACCAATGGCGCTGTCGGCATCAGCAAATTCGATATACGCCTCATCGACGATCAGCAGGGCGCGACCCGTCAGCGCCTGTGCCAGGCGCTCGATATCGACGCTCGCCACGATCTGACCGGTCGGATTGTTGGGCGTGCAGACGAACACCAGCTTCACCGAGGGTGTCACCGCCGCCAGCAGCGCGTCGACATCGAGCGTGAAATCCGCTCTCAAGGCGACCTCGATTACCGCCGCGTTTTGGGTGTGCGCGCAGACCGAATACATGCCGAACGTTGGTGGCTGGATCAGGATCGCATCCTCGCCTGCCCGACAGAACGCGCGCACCAGCAGATCGATGGCTTCATCACTGCCGCGACCGACCAGCAACTGTTCGCGGCGCACGCCGTAAAGCTTGGCGAGCGCGTCGACAAGTGCCGCTGGCTGCGGTTCGGGATAGCGATTGCAGCCCGCACCCATGTCACCTTCAGGCAACCACGACGATTCGTTAGCGTTGAGCCAGATCTGACCACCGCTGGCCTCCATGCGCGCGGATGAATACGGCTGCATGGCGAGGATTTCGGGGCGTGCCAGATCGAGCACGCTCATGATTTCTGTCCGGCGGATACTTCGTCCAAGGCGGCCAGACGCATGGTGACCGCGCGCCGATGCGCCTCCAGTTGCTCGGCCGCCGCGAGCGTGGCGGCGCAAGGGCCGATCACACGCAGCCCATCGGGCGTCACTTCCTGCACGGTGATCTGCTTCTGGAAACTCGCTACCGACACGCCGCTGTAGCTGCGCGCATAACCGTAAGTCGGCAGTACGTGGTTGCTGCCGCTGCAGTAATCACCGACCGATTCGGGCGTCCACGCGCCGAGAAAAACCGAGCCTGCACTGTCGACAGCCTCCAGCAGCAAACGTGGTTCTGCCACCTGCAGAATCAGATGTTCCGGCGCATACCGATTGCTGACTTCGATGGCCTGCGCCAGCGAATCGATCTGGATCAGCCGACTTTGTGCCAGCGCCTGCGAAGCAATGGCATACCGCGGCAAGGCAGCACACTGCCGTGCCACTTCATTGGCCACGCTGTCGAGCATGTCGCTGGACGGACTCAAAAGAATCACCTGCGAGTCCGGCCCGTGCTCGGCTTGCGAGAGCAGATCAGCCGCCACGAAAGCCGGGTTGGCCTTGGTATCGGCAATGACCAACACTTCAGATGGGCCGGCGGGCATATCGATCGCAGCACCGTCGGGATCACCAGAGACCTGCAACTTGGCCTCGGTTACCCACGCGTTGCCCGGGCCAAACAGCTTGTCGCATTTGGGCACGCTTTCCGTTCCATAAGCCATCGCCGCGATGGCCTGTGCCCCGCCAAGCTTGAATACCTTGTGCACACCGGTAAGGCGCGCGACGTAAAGTACCGTTTCGTCACAACGGCCATCGGCGCGCGCGGGCGAACACAGCACCACCTCGCGACAGCCTGCGATCTGCGCCGGCACACCGAGCATCAGCGCGGTCGAAGGTAGCGGAGCGCTGCCGGCCGGTACGTACAAGCCAACGCGGCTGATCGGACGCAGCACCCGCTCCACTCGCACGCCAGGCGCTGTATCGACACCGATCGGCTGCGGCGCTGCGGCGCGATGAAACGCCTCAATACGCGCGGCCGCTTCGTGGATGGCCATCTTCAATACAGGATCGAGTGCCGCTTCTGCTTCGTCGAATTCGGCCTGGCTGACTTCAATCGTCTCCAGCGTGCAGCGATCGTATTTCTCGCTCAGTTCCAGCAGCGCCGAGTCTCCACCGGCGCGCACGCTGGCGATGATCTGCTCGACGCCACGGCGCAGATCGTCGGCACGTGACTGCGCAGGGCGCGCCAACGCAGCGCGACGACCGGCATCATCGAGTACGTTCCAGTCCAGGCGTTTCATGCCGAGCGGATCACGAGTGACAGAGTTTGCGAGTGCCTTGTTCATGACAACCTTTTCACTACAACATGTTTCACTACGACACGGTTCACTACAACAGGGTAAAGAGCCGTGGCCCGAGCCAACCTGGGTCAAGCCAGCATTTTTTCCACCGGCAGCACATACATCTCGCGCGCGCCAGCTTTCTTGATTTCTTCCAACTGACGCCAGCTCACTTCGCCAGCGCACAGCGCCTGCAGCATTAGCTGATCCGGCTGGCCGGCCACGGCCAGCAGGGTTGGCTGCGGACCACCGGGCAACAATCGGGTGATTGCCTCCAGCGAGCTGCGCGAGGTTTGCAACAAGAGCAAACGCGACTCGCGCACCTGGATCACGCCGTCCAGCCGCTTCAGCAGCAGTTCCAGCATGTCGCCGCGCTCGTCGATCGGCAGCGTCAATGGCCCGGCCAGCACCGCCTCGCTTTCCAGCAGCACCTCGGCCTCGCGCAATTGGTTAGCGACCAGCGTGCCACCACTCTGTACCAGATCGCAGATCGCATCAGCCGTACCCAGCTTCGGTGCAATCTCGACCGAGCCGGATAGCGTGACAATGCTGGCATTGACCGCGTGGGAGCGCAGCCACTCGCCAAGCAGGCCCGGATAGGACGTGGCAATACGTTCGCCTTCCAGCGTTTGCGGACTCTGGTAATCCAGCTCCTGCGGCACGGCGATCGACAGGCGACAGCGACCGAAGCCCAGCGGGCGCAACTCGACCAGCGGCGCGGCTTCGCGACCGGTGGTCAGACGGAACTCGTCCAGCACATTGCGGCCGACAATGCCGAGGTCACACACGCCCTGCGCAATCAGCCCGGGAATATCGTCATCGCGCACCAGCAGCAGATCCACCGGCTCGCCTTCGCCAAAGCAGAACAGTTTGTCGCGGCTCTGCCGGAAGCTGAGGCCGCAGCGGTTGAGCAGATCCAGCGCCGGCTCCGTGAGTCGCCCAGATTTCTGCATCGCTATGCGAAGTCGATCACGCTGTTTCATGCCCTGGCCTTTTTGCTGTCTGCGATTGACGCCGCGCTGCCCGCGCTGCCGCCGCCAGATAACCGCCGTTGCCTTGATTGAGATAGCGCGCCACGCGTCCGATGGTGGTGATGCTGACGGCGGTGCGTTCGTGGATTTCACGATACGAGAGACTTTCCAGCAGATACGGCACAACGCGCCAACGATCCACCAACACCTCGAGCTCGGCTGGCGTGCACAAATCGGTGAGAAAGGCGCCCATCTCGTCGGCGTTCTTCAACGAGAGCAGCGCCTCGCACAAACTCAGCTTGGCAGATGCGTCAGGTGTCTCCGGATCGAGCGATCGGCGCTTCATAACGTACTAATGCGTTAATACAATAGTTGGATAATACATGGCGATACACATTGCCGCAAACCGCTCAATTGGTCAGCGCAAGCCAACGTTCAGGCTTTACACAAGCCCTGCTCGCCAAAACAAAAACCCCCGCACAGGCGGGGGTCTTCGTCAAAAGCTGGCCGAAAACTCAGGCCGACTTTTTCTTCGGCGCGGCTTTCTTGGCGGCCACCGGCTTGATCACGGTTTCCTTGGCGCCAACAACGGCCGGAGCCGCGGTGTGCGCACGGGTATTGCCGTAGCTGCCGCGGTAGGTCTTGCCGCGACGGGTCTTGCGATCGCCCTTACCCATGGGAACTCCTTACGAATGATTGAATGGTTGACCTTGCATCATAGCAGCGCTGGCGCAAAGCGCCAAAATCAGGGGTGACCGTGGCCAACGCAGCCGGGCGTCTGATCAAAACACTCGCCGTCCGGATCAACCTGCACGGTGACATGCTGGATATTGAAGCGTTCTAGCAACAGCTGATTGATGGCCAGCAAGGCAGGTGCGCTGGCCATCGGCTCGTGCAATTCCGCGTGCAGCGTGGCCATGCGCGAACCGGAGGCCAGTTGCCACACGTGCAGATGATGGATATTGCGGATCGAAGGGTGCGCCGTACGCAGGGACTTCTCCACTTCCGCGCAATCCATGCCGTCAGGCACGCCTTCGAGCAGGATATGCGCCGATAGGCGCAGCAAACGCCACGCGCTATTGAGAATCAGCAGGGAAACCAGCAACGACAGCACCGGATCCGCCCACAGCCAGCCCATCCAGCGGATGGCCAGTGCAGCCAATACCGCCGCTACGGAACCCAGCAGATCACCGAGCACATGCAGGCTCGCGCCGGCGAGGTTTACGTCGTCATGCGCATGTCCATGCAGCATGCGCAGCACGATCACGTTGACGAACAGGCCGAGAATCGCCACCACGAACATCACGCCGGACAGAATTTCACCGGGATGCATCAGCCGGGTCACCGCCTCGTAGATGATCCAGCCCACCAGCACGAACTGGCTTAATGCGTTGACGAAGCCGATCAGCACCTCCATCCGGCCGTAGCCGTAGCTGCGACGTGCGTCGGCTGGTTTGGTCGCCATCCAGGCACCCACGAAAGCCAGCAACAGCGCAAGCGAGTCGACCATCATGTGGCCCGCATCCGCGAGCAGCGCCAGCGAGCCGGACCACAAGCCGCCAAACACCTCGGCAATCATCATCACCGTGGTCAGCGCAAAGGCGAACAGCAACTTGCTCCGGCGACGGCTGCCCGGATCGCCTATGTCGTCGATCCCGTGATCGTGATGCGTGTGGGTGTGCGCATGGCCTGAGGGTTGGTCATGCGCATGATCGTGGGTATGTTCGTGGGTGGTGCTCATACGCACATGCTAGAAATGGCGGCTGCCGTTACACAATCACTACGCCGCCCGGCCATTCAGTTCAATGCACACACTGCGGGCCGTGCACATGGGCATGGCCGTAGCGGCGATCGCTGCGAAGATTGACGAAATGCGAGCTGGCCACCAGCAGGCCGCCGATGGTTACCAGCACGCTGTGCACGATGATCGAGATGCCCTCCGCATAAGTCACACCGAGGATCAGCAGCAGCAAGCCGGGTACTGCAAGCATCAGCGGCAGTGCGCGCTGATGTCGCCGGTATCCGGTAATCAGTGCGAACAAGGCGAGCGCACAGGCAAAGAAAACAAAGCCTCGCTCGAAGCGGTGATCAGCCAGAAACTGCAGCCCGATAAAAGGAAGCAGTGCCAGAACAAAGGGCAGCGCCGCGCAGTGGATGGCACACAGGAATGAAGCTGTCGCGCCCACGCGGTCGGCGACATGCCACCAGCGGGATTTAGGTGCCTGATCAGAATTCATAGGCTAGGTCTGTGCGTCGCCTGGTAGGGCGGCTTGTGCGCAGTCAGGAGATGTTACTTTATAACATTCTCGAAAGCCATAGCCTTCAGATGTCCGTCACCTTGCCGCTTCAGAGCTTGCGGCAGGCCTTGCAGGTGCCGTGGACTTCCAGGGTCTGCGCCTGCGGCTTGAAACCCAGCGCGCTCGCCTGTGCCTCGATCAGGTCAGCCACGCGCTCATCACAGACCTCCTGCGCACTGGAGCAGGTGTCACAGATAAGAAACGGCACCTGATGCGCTTCGGCCGGGTGATGGCAGGAGACAAAAGCATTGATCGATTCCAGCTTGTGGATGAAACCGTTTTCAAGCAGGAAATCCAGCGCACGGTATACCGTCGGAGGCGCCGCGTTGCCGTGCTGCTCGCGCAGTTGGTCCAGCAAATCGTAAGCCTTGACCGGCTTTTCGGCCGCTGCCAACAGCTGCAGCACTTCCTTGCGCAGCGGCGTCAGCCGCAGGCCACGCTCCTCGCTGGCATTTTCCACCGCGCGCACGAACTTCTTCGCATCGTGCGGATGATGTGTGTGCAGATTGTCGGTGCTGCCATGAGTCACGTCTTTTACCTCGACTTACGATGATACACCGCCGTGCAAACCGGCCACGGCCGACCTATTTCAGCGGTGGCGGCTCAACGCGCGGCCGCTTCAGCGGCTTCATCAGCACCACGACCCAGCCTATCGGGCCGAATACAGCTGCCCAGACGATGCCTTCCACTGTACGCCCACGAAACCAGCCCAGAACGGCGCCGACCACGACAAACGCCACGCTCCACCAGAACATGGCTGCCCATGGCATCAGATTCAACAGGTTGAGAAATATCCGAAAAAAGGCATCGGGTGAATCAGGATCGACACCTTGCGACGCCTTGGCGAGCAGATCGTCCATGCCGCTGTCAGAGAATCATCGGCATGGCGGCCATCTAACTCTGCGCCTTGCCGATGGCCACATCGATGCGCTTCAGCGCTTCAGCACGACCCGTCAGATACAGCGTGTGATCAATCGACGGTGAGACCTGTGTGCCGGTCAGCGCCACGCGCAGTGGCTGCGCGATCTTGCCCATGCCCAGTTCAAGCGTGGCCGCGATCTGCTCGATCACCTGGTGAATGGGCTCGGGCTGCCATTCGCAGTCGGCAAGCAGTGCCCTAGCCTGCTCCAACACCGCAACCGCGGTATCGTTCTTCAGATGTTTGGCCACCGCCTTGTCGTCCCACTCGACGATCGGCCCGTACCAGATCTTCGCCTTCTCAACCATTTCCTTGAAGGTATGCACGCGATCGCGCAGCGCTACGATCACATCGGCGGGTGCCGGGCCATTCGATGTGTCGACACCGGCACGCGCCAGATGCCACTCAAACTCCGGCGCCAGCGCCTGCGGATCGTCCGTTTTCAGATAGTGCTGATTGAGCCACGCCAGCTTCTCGGTATCGAAGCGCGAGGCTGCCTTGTTGACGTCGGCGATATCGAACAGCGCAATCATTTCATCGGTGGAAAAAATTTCCTGATCGCCGTGCGACCAGCCCAGTCGCACCAGGTAATTGAGCAGCGCATGCGGCAGAAAGCCGTCGTCGCGGTATTCCATCACGCTGACCGCGCTGGTGCGCTTGGAGAGCTTCTTGCCCTCCTTGTCCAGGATCATCGGCAAATGCGCGAACTCCGGTACCTTCGCACCGAGCGCGTGATAGATGTTGATCTGCCGCGGCGTGTTGTTGACATGGTCGTCGCCGCGGATCACCTCGGTGATGCCCATGTCGATATCGTCGACCACCACGGCGAAGTTGTAAGTCGGCCAACCGTCCGAACGGAAGATCACCAGATCGTCGAGCTCCGTATTCGTCCACTCGATGCGACCCTTGACCTTGTCGTCGAACACCACCGAACCTTCGCTCGGATTCTTGAAGCGGATCACCCGGTTCGGATCGTCGCGCAGCGGCTCGTTGCGTTCGCGGTAATAACCGTTGTAGCGGGGCTTTTCACCCTTCGCCATCGCCGCTTCGCGCATCGCTTCGATCTCGTCCTTGCTCTCGTAGGCATAGTAAGCCTTGCCCGCCTTCACGAGCTCGTCAGCCACCTGCCGGTATCTCTCCAGTCGCTGGGTCTGGTAGAACGGACCTTCGTCGTGGTTCAGGCCCAGCCACTGCATCGCATCGAGAATCGCCTGCACCGCGGCGTCGGTCGAACGCTCGCGGTCGGTATCCTCGATGCGCAGCACGAACTCGCCGCCGCGACGGCGTGATTCCAGCCAGCAGTAAAGGGCGGTGCGCGCGCCACCGATATGCAGAAAACCGGTGGGACTGGGAGCAAAGCGGGTGCGTACGGTCATCGAATTCAAATAGTGGGGAGCTTAAAGCGTGGATTTTAGCCGATATGACAGCGGTCACCGGATATGCGTTACGCCCAGCGTGCGGCGCACGGCGTCAGGGGTGCTGTTTGCCGTCGCTTGCATAGGACTGAGCGCACCCGTGCGAGCCGACAATCCGGGCTACAACCGCCCCGGCCTGTCGTTTTCGCCCAGCGTGCTGGACCTCGGCGCGATAACGTTCGAACAAGGCTTGCCGGACTGGACGCGCGGCCGGGATGAAGGCACCACGTCGTCGCTATACACCGCCGACAGTTCGCTGCGTATTGGCCTCGGCCACCAGCTCGAGCTGGAACTGGGCGACTCGTTCTACAACCATCTGCATACCAGCGGTGCCGACGGTAGCGACAGCAGCACCGGCCGTGGCGACAGCAGCCTGGCGTTGAAATATGCCCTGCCCTCATCCATAAAACAGCTGACCTGGGGGCTGCTGGGCAGCGTCGAATTCACCGACGGTCAACGCGCATTCCGCAACGACAGTAATCAATACCAGTTGGGCATGGCGATCAACTGGCAATTCGACGACAAGAACACGCTGGGCGGCTACATCAACGATGCCCGCCTGGGCGGTCGAGACAGCGAGACGTTTGCGCTAAGCGAAACCCGGGCGCTGACTTCGCAGCTATCGGTTTACGTTGAAGCAGCGGTGGAACACGACCCCGACAACGGCAACGGCACCCTGGCCGGCGGCGGCGTAGCGTGGCAGATCACCAAGAACATGCAGCTCGACGCCAGCTTTCGTCATCGCCTCAGTGGCTACGCCAACGATTGGGAAGCCGGCTTGGGCGCATCAGTCTATTTCGGTCACTGAGCAAGCAAGATCATCGACAGCCAATGCCATCGATGACCTGACCATCCCTCACTTGACGTGAATGGTGATCTTCTTCGACACCAGCGCCGGGTCGAATGGAATATGGTTCTGGTCACCCATTTCGAGTTGCAGCGTGTGGATACCCGGTGTCAGCTTCAGCGTCGTTTCGGTCTGGCC
>Ga0302316_10000925_pt1 | contig 24536 bp, 20 predicted proteins | sample III_Palsa_N3_2_FD_200456 | JGI IMG/M metagenome (GOLD analysis project Ga0302316, IMG submission 200456) | Peat permafrost microbial communities from Stordalen Mire near Abisko, Sweden - III_Palsa_N3_2 | ecosystem: Environmental > Terrestrial > Soil > Palsa > Peat permafrost | place: Sweden...
AGACGGCTCGACCATACGGCCGGGCGATTGCCGAACAGATTGCGCAGCAGTCGCGGATGCCGTGGGCTGGACAGCTCGCGCTCGACATCCTGTGCCGCGCGCTGCGCCTGCTTCAGGGTCCACATTGGCGCGAGACCCGCATGCACCATCGTCCAGTTGAGTTGTTCGTCGTGATGCAGGAGTTTTTGCGAACGCAGCCATTCGAACAGTACGGGAGCGTCATCGGCGAACAGCACTTCGCGCAGCTCCGGATTTACCCGTGCCTGCGCATCCGGCCTACGCTGCGCGATCGCCAGAAGGCTGAGGTCGTGATTGCCAAGCGTCACCACACTGGACTCGCGCAGCTCGTGGATCAGCCGCAGCGTATCCAGCGACTGTCCACCGCGGTTGACCAGGTCGCCACAAAACCACAGTTGATCCTGCGACGGATCAAAGCGCAGTTTCTCCAGCAAACGCTGCAGTTCGGGATAACAACCCTGCACGTCGCCAATGGCGTACGTGGCCATGGTCAGATCGCGTCCATCAGTGCAGCGTGCGCGGGATGGACAGGGTGAAGGTCGGGATCGGCGCCTCGAAATGCGTGCCGTCGTCGGCCAGCATTTGATAACTGCCGCCCATGGTGCCGACCGGTGTCTCCAGTACGGCACCTGAGGTGTATTCGAAGTCATCGCCCGGGCGCATCCATGGCTGCTCGCCGACCACGCCGTCGCCACGCACTTCCTCCACCTTGCCGTTGGCGTCGGTGATCATCCAGTGGCGGGTCAGCAGGCGCGCAGGCATGTCGCCTGCGTTGCGCAGGGTAATTGTGTAGGCGAAAACGTAGCGATTGTCACCGGGCTTCGATTGATCGGGGACGAAGCGCGTTTCGACCTGCACATCGATCGTGTAGGAAGCTTTTTCATTCATGGCCCGATTGTAAGGCTTGCCACCGTGAATGGGGTGCAGCCTTCACGTCTGTGATGAAACCCGGGCAATAAATCTATTCGTGCGACTGCGCGCTGTAGACCTTGGCCAGTCGCACAAAGTCCTCCGGCGCCAGCGTTTCAGCGCGCGCCTTGGGGTCGACATCGGCGCTGCGGATGGCGTCACTGTTGAGCAACTGCTTGAGTGCATTGCTGAGCGTCTTGCGCCGCTGTGCGAAGGCTGCCTTCACCACGGCATAAACATGCGTGGGATCGGCATCGTGTTGCTGCTCAGGTGACAGCGGCAGCAGGCGCACGACAGATGACTCCACTTTTGGCGGTGGACGAAACGCCTCGGGCGGCACGTCGAACAGCGGCTCGACCCGGCACGCCAACTGCAACATCACCGAGAGCCGCCCGTAGACTTTACTGCCGGGTTCGGCGGCCATGCGATCGACCACTTCCTTCTGCAGCATGAAATGCAGATCCTGGATCGCACCAAAGTGATCGACGCAGTGAAACAGGATCGGGCTGGAAATGTAATACGGCAGATTGCCGGCAATACGCAGCCGCGGTACGCCGAGGCTTTGCGCCAGCGCGGTGAAGTCCACCTTCAACACGTCGGCGTGGATGATTTGCAGTTCGCCTACGCTGGCCGCACGCGCCTGCAGACCAGGGATGAGATCAGTATCGAGTTCGATTGCGGTGAGCTTGCCGGCGGCCTTCAGCAGTGGCAGCGTCAGCGCGCCCTCCCCGGGGCCGATTTCGACCACGACGTCCTCGGCGTGGGGTGCAATCATGCTGACGATCTGCGCGATGTACCGCTGGTCGTGCAGAAAGTGCTGGCCAAAACTTTTCTTGGGGCGAGCGCTCATGAGGTGGTTCCTGGCGGAGATTGCCCCTCACCTCGTTCCTCTCCCCGCCGGGGAGAGGATGGATGAGTGGCACGGCGCGCCACGAGCTCCAATGCCATCTGTGCTGCGGCAATCAGGCTGGCGGGGTTGGCTTTGCCGGTTCCCGCAAGATCCAGCGCGGTGCCGTGATCGACCGATGTGCGGATAAATGGCAGGCCGAGCGTGAGGTTCACCGTCCGATCGAACGCCTCGCTCTTCAACACCGGCAATGCCTGATCGTGGTACATCGCCAGCACCGCGTCGTAGTGCTGACGTTGCGCTGGTACAAAGGCGGTGTCAGCCGGCAGTGGCCCAAGCAGGAGCATGCCTTCCGCGCGCAGTGCTTGCATGGTCGGGATGATCGTGTCGATTTCCTCATGTCCCATATGGCCAGCTTCACCGGCATGCGGGTTGAGACCCAGCACCGCGATGCGCGGCGCGGCCAGGCCAAACTTTTCGCGCAGCTCCGCATGCACGATACGCAGCGTGCGCGCCAGCCATGGGCCTGTAATAGCTGTCGATACCGCAGCCAGCGGCAGATGCGTGGTGACCAGGGCCACCCGAAGCTCGGGGCTCGCCAGCATCATCACCACATCGGTGCGCGTGCGTTCGGCGAAAAATTCGGTGTGACCACTGAAGCGGATGCCTGCGTCGTTGATGGATGACTTCTGCAACGGCGCAGTGACTACAGCGTCATAGCGGCCGGCCATGCAGCCATCGCTGGCTTCGGCCAGCGTGGCAAGCACGTGGCTTGCGTTGATTGGATCGGGATGGCCGGGAATTTCCTGTGCAGCCAGCGGCACGTGTCTGACGCGCAGCGTTCCGGGCACTCGTTGGAATTCCGGGCTGCTGTCGTCGTTAACCAGTTCAATGGTGGTGCCGCAGCTTGCAGCGGCACGTTCGAGCAGGCTGCGGTCGGTAATCGCGATAAGGCTGGCGGGCAATGGGCTGGCGGCTAGCCTTATCAGCAGTTCCGGACCGATGCCGGCCGGCTCACCGGCCGTGATGGCGAGCCGCGGGAGTGGCGCCCCGTTCAACGTGGCTTACGGGCTAGTGCTGGTCGCGGATGCCTGATCGTCCGCTGAGCGCAGTTCGGGCACCAGGATGTTGATATAGGCACCGGCGCGCATCTGACGCAGATAGTCGTCATACGCCTGATCGGACTTGCGGTTGCCGATGGCTTGGCGCGCGTTGTTGCGGGCGATTTCATCGGTGAGATCGCTCTGGCGTGTGCCGAGTCGCTGCAAGATGTCCCAACCGGCTTCGGTCTGGAACGGCTGCGATACCTGGTTGTCCTTCAGCGCGTCGATCTGCTGGGCGATGCTCGAACCCCAATCCTGCTGCTTGAACCAGCCCATGTCGCCACCGGCGTTCGCTGTGGTCGGGTCGGCCGAGTCCTTCTTCGCTGCGGCGGCAAAGTCCTCATGTTTGTTGACGATGCGGTTATAGATGTCTTGCGCCTTCTGCTGCGCTTGTTCGGGAGTGATCAGCTCGCTCGGTTTGATCAGGATCTGGCGCGCGTGATATTCGGTCACGACCTGGCGGCTGGGCTCGCGCTGGCCGATCAGCTTGATGATGTTGAAGCCGGTCGGGCCGCGCAGGGCCGGACTCACGTCGCCAGGTTTCATCGCCGTAACGGTGTCGGTAAACGCCGGCGGAATAGCGTCCATGCGGCGCCAGCCCAGATCGCCGCCTTCCAGCGCATCGGAGGCATCGGAAAAACGGATCGCTGCCGCGTTGAAATCCATGCCACCCTTGAGCGCGGCAACGGCCTGCTCGGCTTTCGCCTGGGTTGCCTGGATGGCGGCAGCGTCGGCGCCGCTCGGCGTGCTGATCTGGATATGCGCCAGATGCACTTCGCCAGCCTTGTAGGTCGGGCTGCTGAGCAGGTTGGTGACCTCACTGTCGGTGACCGAGACGGAATCCTGGATCACGCTCTGGTGCAGACGCTGAATGGTGATCTGGTCGGCCAATTGCTGGCGAAACGCCGCAAAGCTGCCGCCGTCGTGTTCCACCGCAGCGCGTAGCTGATCGGCGGTCATCTTGTTCTGTTGCGCTACGCCGTTGACGGCTTGATCGACGTCGGCATCGGACACGTGGATGCCTTGATCATCTGCCTTCTGAATCTGCAGCCGATTCAGGATCAGGCGATCGAGCACCTGCTGCTGAAGCACGTTCGCCGGCGGCAACTGGCCAGGCTGGCTGGCGTACTGCTGCTGCACTGAACGTGTGGCTTCGTTCAGTTCGCTCTGCAGGATAACGTCGTCGTTGACGACAGCAACAATACGGTCGATCGCTTGATTGGCCGGCGCTGCAGTCGCACCGGGGAGCAGTTGGGCGTGCACGGGAAGCGCGATCGCGAGCGCCAGCAGGAAAAATGCAGTGGGTTGCTTCATTATTGAAAAGCCTAGGTCGCCAAAAGTGAATGCAGAAGGGGCGAATGCAAATTATTGATAGCCGAGAATATCACGGCGCAAGGTGGGATCGATTTGACCACCGGTTGAACCCAGTCCCTTGAAGACCACTTCAAACATAATGGCGTTGTCGCGAAGGTTGGTATTGCTGGCCGTGGGCACGGCAACGGTGCCGTAATAGGTCTGGTTTACGTAGTTGCGATCGACCAGTCTCAGTGTCACGCAGCAGCTGTCGTATTCGACGCCAGCCAGGGCTTCCACCGTTCCGGTCGCCGTATTTTCGAGGCCCTTGATTGGTTCCTCGTAACTCCAAGAGCCGATCAGGCGCCAATACGCGGATATCGGGTAGGTCGCCGATACGCTGTATTGATCCAACAGGCCGCGGCGATAGTGATACGAGAAATTCAGCACGCCATCGTTGCCTAAGCGGTGCTGTAATTCAAAGGCGGCCATGTCGGTTTGATGCGTATTCGGGCTCCACTGATAAGCGGTGTTGACGCGCCAACGATCGTTGAGCTGCATGTCAAACTGCGCAACGTAATCGGAACCGTGGAAGTTTGTTGAGGGGGTAAGTGTGTTGGCTCCGGTGGGTATCTGCACGAGCTGCGGGGTGAAATACCGGATCTGGCCGAAACTGGCGGAAATCCTCTCCACGCCGTTCTCATCGAGCAGGCGGGTGGTCAGCGCGCCGGTGAGGTTGTTCGCGTTCATCTGCCGATCGTCGCCGGCATACTGGTTCGGGGTGAAGAGCTGGTAGTAGTCGAACGAGGTTAGCGAGGTGTCGAATAGCGGCAGATCATCCTGGTTGCGGTACGGCACATACAGATAATACGCGCGCGGCTCCAGCGTCTGTGTGTAGTTGGTGCCGAACAGCGAGATGCTGCGGTCAAATACCAGGCCGCTATCCAGACTGACGATCGGCATCGAGCGGGTGGGCGTTTTGTCGGTAAAAGGTGTAGTTTGACCGCTAGTCAGTAGACCGGAGTAGCCGTAATTCTGGTAATCACCGCTGAGATCGTAGGCTGTATAGCGATATGCCAGCTTCGGTCGAACGAACCAGGCTGAGTTACCCAAGTCCGCCTGAATGTACGGGTAGAGGTCGAGGCGCTCGCCTTCCACAAAGTCGGCTTTGTGGAAATCGTCGAACTCGTTGTTCGCGCCGAATTCCAGCCAGCGGGAGATCGGTATGTTCAAGTTGAGTATCAGGTATGGCAACTTGTCGTATGGATTGACCGCATCGGTAGCGAACGGATTGGTGTTCTGATAGATGAGTCCGCCGAACTGCGCGTTCCACCACGTTCCGCCACCGACAATGGCTGCGTTGGAAGCCAGGGTATAGATCACCGTATGCGACAAGGCGTTGCCGAAATCGTAAAGATAGGCGTTATCGGACGCGTGGTTGTAGGAACCCACGAAGGTCCAGCTGTCCCATAAATGCGTCGTATCGGTGTAGTCGATCAGGTAGCGCGACTGGCCGGTGGTATTGGTTGTGCCATCGCTCTCGCCGGTGTCGTTGGGTACGTACTCGACATTGAGTTGACCGTGGCTGGCTTGGTTGCCGGATGTGAGATAGCGGAACTCACCGGCCAGCAACTCTCCGCGCGAGGCGTAGTAGCGCGGATCCAGGGTGGCGTCGTAATTTGGCGCCAGATTGAAGTAGTACGGCGTGCTGATTTCGAAGCCGGAGCGACTGGTATTTCCCAGCTTCGGGTTGAGGAAGCCGCTCTTGCGCCGGTGGTCGATCGGAAAGGTGAAATAGGGCAGGTAGATAAATGGCATCTTGCCGACCCGCATGGTCGCGTTGCGCGCGGTGCCGACACCGGTGTCCTTGTTCATTGTGATCGACTTGCCGCGGAACTCCCAGATGTGGTGGCCGAGGTCACAAGTCGAATAGGTCGCCATCGAATAGCGCGTGTGCAGGTCGTCCAACATCTGGCCCTGCTTGGCCACGCCGTTGCCGCGCTCATCGAGCATCTGGTAGTGCACGTTATCGGCGATGCCGCGGCTGTCGTTGCTGTTGCCGCGGATGTGGGTGCCGGCAATCAGCTGGCTCGCCTCCTGATAGCGGACGTTGCCGCGGGCATCGTAGTCGGTGGTGTCGTTGTTATAGTCGACCGTGTCGGCCTGCATTTTCTGGTCGGCGCGTTGCAGTATCACGTTGCCGGACAGATGGAAGATCGTCTGGTTGGAGCTGTCGACGTGATCGGATTTGACGTAGGCCGGGCTGGTATTGCGCAGCGACGGATCCTTGCCCAGTGCTGGGTCATAGAAATCCAGCAGCGCGTTGGGCCGGCATATCGCATAGTTATAAGGACGTGGCGCGCAGTGAAACGTGCCCAATGGACACACTTGTTCCGATCCGTCCAGGGACGACTTTGGGCGGACCTGACCGGTAGCTTCGGCCTGGTTGCCGATCAGGGCGAGCGCGGCGGCGACGGCCAGAAGGCGGCGCGGTGGGAGCTTATGCGTCACAGTCAAAATCTGTCGGCTATGAGAGTTCGTTAAGCTAACAGAAAGACCGAGTGTAAGGCAGGCATACATTTACCCGACGCTCGTGCAATTCAGCTGCCATACCCCAGTTCCGCAAGGAATTGGGGCGAAAACGGGTTTCTGTGCTGTGTAAGCCGGGTCAGCGGGTCAGGTCGCTGATCGTCAGAGTCGGTGGCTAGTCCATCAATGCAGCGACATGCGCCGAAGCACTGGCCGCCAGCGCCGCCAGGTCGTAGCCGCCTTCGAGTGTTGAGACCAGCTTGCCGGCGGCATGCTTGTGGGCCAGCGCCACCAGGCGCTCGGTGACCCACGCATAGTCATCCTGGCCGAGGCGGATATCGGCCAGCGGGTCGCTGCTGTGGGCATCGAAGCCGGCTGAAACCAGCACCAGCTGAGGCTTGAACGCATTCAGCCGTGGCAGCAGCATGCCATCCCACAGTTCGCGGAATTCGTGCGAGCCATCGCCAGGTGATAGCGTGCCGTTGACGATATTGCCGACCCCGTGCTCGCTTTCGAAGCCGGTACCCGGATACAGCGGCGACTGGTGGCTGGAAACAAACAGCACGCGCTTGTCCTGCTCGAAGATCGCCTGCGTACCGTTGCCGTGATGCACGTCGAAATCCGCGATCGCCACGCGCTTGAGACCGTAGGTCGACATGGCATGCGCGGCGGCGACCGCGATGCTGTTGAACAGGCAGAAGCCCATCGCCTGATCGCGTGTCGCGTGATGGCCCGGAGGCCGCACGGCGCAGAATGCGCGCTGTCCGTCAGCCCCGTTCATTACAGCATCCACCGCGGCGACCACTGCGCCGGCAGCGCGCAAGGCGGCGTCAAGCGAGCCGGGCGACATCACGGTGTCCTCGTCAAGCCGCTGAGTACCTTCCTGTGGTGCGCTGGCAAAAATGCGATCGATGTACTCGGCGCTGTGCGCCCGCAGCAGCTGTTCGCGTGTGGCCAGTGGTGCCTCGATCCGGTCCAATGCCGCGTAACGATCAAGATCCAGCGCGTGCAGCACCGCCGACAGACGCGCCGGGCGTTCGGCGTGGCCGACGCCGGGATCGTGTTGCAGGCAGGCGGAATGGGTATAGAGCTGAAGCATAGTCAGGTTGTCGGGCGGCGGCTAATTCGTGGCGTTGGGTTTGCGGCGGCGCTCGTGCTGCCAGAGCACTTCACCGTGGCCGCTGGCGCGGGCCAGCACGCGACAAAGCACGAACAGCAGGTCGGACAACCGGTTGAGATAACGCGAGGCCTGCGGGCGAACGTCTTCGACGTGCGACAACGCCACCACGTCACGTTCGGCACGCCGGCAGACCGTGCGGGCCAGGTGACAGGTTGCCGCCGCCATGCCACCACCGGGCAGAATGAAATCTTTCAGCGGCGGCAGCGGCTCGTTGAAGCCGTCGAGCACGGTTTCCAGCCGGTCGACATCGGCGTCGTCGATCATCGCCATGCCGGGAATGCACAACTCGCCGCCCAGATCGAACAGCTCGTGCTGCACCTGGGTCAGCGTTTCGCATACGGCGTCGTTGACGCCTTCGCTGGCCAGCACCATACCGATCGTGCTGTTGAGTTCGTCCACGGTGCCATACGCGGTTACGCGCAGGGAGTCTTTCTGTACCCGCGAGCCATCGCCCAGGCCCGTGCTGCCGTCATCACCGGTGCGGGTGTAGATCTTCGAAAGGCGGTTGCCCACGTCAGTGAGGCTGGCCGCTGTGCTGACGCGCACGAGACAGCTGCACCGCCAGTACGTGCATGATCGCGCCCAGCCCGACCCATATGGCCGTGGTTTCCAGGAACGGCAGATACCAGTCGCCGAGATTCTCGGCCCATCCGCTGAAGTTGCGCGTTGCCGTCGGCACGCTGGCGCTAAGCCAGAAGAAGCTGCCGTTCGAAATGAGGTAGCACACGGTCACGCTGACCAGCAGGGTCAGCACGGCCATGCCCAGCGTGGACAGGCTCAGACCACGCTGATACTTGGCCAGCAAGCTGCCGCCCAGCCACAGGCTGAAATACGAGGGAATCAGGAACCAGTACGCCACCGACACGCAGTAATGGCTCCAGAAATCCAGCCCCTGGTTGGTGATCACCACATAGTCGACCAGCACCGCCTCGACCATCAGCAGCGGGAATGCCCAGCGCGCCGAACCACGCAGCCAGAAGCCGGCCAGGAAGAACACACCCCACGAGGCGTCAGGCAGTGCATCAAAATGATGCAGGAACGAATGGTGGATGCGGGTGGCCGCCATTACCAGGGCAAGTACGAGCAAAATGCCCAGGCGTTGGGTGTGCGTCTTGGCCATGCGGAACTCCGTGGGATCGCCAGATAGAGGCAGGTTTATACAGGCCGCTAGTCTAGCCCACCGGATGCCCTATGGCCGCAGTCATACGCCCGGTATCAAATACGGCGTGTTTCATTTCAGCGGGTATCATCGCAGCATGAATCTACCTGCGCCTTCCTCTTCTTCAGGCCGAAACAGTGTGCTGATCGTCGGTGGCGGCCTGGTCGGCGCCAGCCTGGCGATTGCACTGGACGCGGCGGGCATTGCCGCCACCCTGGTTGAGGCCGCTGTGCCTCGCGCCGACGCGCAGCCCAGCTATGACGAACGCAACCTCGCTCTGGCGCGGGCCACGGTCAATGGCCTCGATGCGATCGGCGTGTGGAAGCATGCTTCGACCCACGCCACTCCGATCAAACATATCCACGTCAGCCGAACCGGCGAATTCGGCTGCGCGCGCATCGACGCGGACCGCCACGGTGTTGACGCACTGGGCTGGACCCTGCCGGCCCGTGAGCTCGGCAGCGCGCTGCTGCGTCGGCTGGACGAATGTACCCGATTGACCCGGCTCGCACCGGCCAGCCTGGTCGCGCTTGAGCCGCAGGCCGATGGTTGGCGTGCCGAAATCAAGACGCCCGAAGGCACGCGAAGCGTCGGTACGTCACTGCTCGTCGGCGCCGACGGCACGGATTCCTTCGTGCGTACCCAGCTTGGCATCGAGGCCGAGCAGCACGATTACGAGCAGACGCTATTTGTCTGTACCATTACGCCGGAGCGTGAGCATCGTAACCGCGCCTACGAGCGATTTGCCGACGATGGCCCGGTGGCGCTACTGCCGCTAAACGAGCGCCGCTGCGGGCTGGTTCTTACAGTACCCGCCGAGGAGGCCGATGCCATCGCCGCGCTCGACGATGCCGGCTTTGTCGAATTCGCCCAGCGACGCTTTGGCTGGCGACTGGGTCGATTCAGCCGGCCTGGCAAACGCCATCCGTATGCGATTCGCGCCGTTACCGCGAAATCTTTGACCGCGCCACGTGCTGTGCTGGTGGGCAATGCGGCGCAGACGGTGCATCCGATCGGTGCGCAGGGATTCAATCTTGGGTTGCGCGATGCACTGACGCTGGCCGAGCTGGTGGCGGCGTCTTCCCATTCGGGCATGGCCGATCCGGGCGCGCCCGATGTGCTGGCCAATTACGCGTCGCGTCGCGCGCCAGATCGCGAGGGCACCATCGCCATGAGTCACGGCCTGGTGCGTCTGGCCTGCCTGCCGCAGCCGCTGCTGGCGCCATTGCGTTCGCTGGCCCTGCTGGCTTTTGACCGTGTGCCGCCGCTGTGCAATGCGATGGCCAGACGAGGCATGGGCTTTCGCGGCGAACCGCCGCTCGCCGTGCTGGAACCACTGCCATGAGTTCATCCGCACAGGATATTCCGTCGCGCCGTCGTCCGCCGGCACTCGACGTGGCGGTGGTTGGCGGCGGCATGGTCGGCGCAGCCGCTGCGCTGGCGCTGGCCCGCGCCGGTTTTGCTACAGCCTTGGTAGAGGCCCGTGCTCCGCAGCCGTGGCAAGTGCAGGACGAAGTCGATCTGCGAGTTGTCGGTCTCGCGCCGTCCTCAATAAAGTTGTTGGATGATCTGGACGTCTGGACGTCCATCCGAGAAGCACGCTCCAGCCCCTATGCGCGCATGCACGTATGGGATGCCGAAAGCGGTGCGTCGATCTCCTTCGATTCGGCCAGCGAAGGTCGCCAGCAACTGGGCTATATCGTCGAAAACAATCTGGTGCAATGGACGTTGTGGCAGGCGCTTGAGGCTGCTGGCGGCCGCTCCAGCGCATCCTACGCTCGCGGCACTGGCACATCCATGTGCGGCGTACAACGCTTGTGTCCCGCGCAGGTGCAGGCGTTCGAAGCGCGCGAAGATCGCATCCAGCTTGAACTCGGCGACGGCCAATCGCTGACCGCGGGTTTGCTGGTGGCCGCCGATGGTGCGGCCTCACCACTGCGAACGCTGGCCGGTATTGCCACGCGCGGTCACGACTACGCTCAGAGCGCCGTCGTCGCGCATCTGCAGACCGAACGGCCGCATCAAGGCACGGCATGGCAGCGTTTTCTCACTACCGGCCCGTTGGCTTTGCTGCCGCTGGCCGACGGGCGCAGCTCGCTGGTCTGGTCATTGCCCGAAAACGAAGCACAACGTGTGCTGGCGCTGGACGATCATGCCTTCATGGACGAACTGGGCATGGCCAGCGACTTCCGCCTGGGACGGATCGCCGCAACCACGCCGCGGGCGGCGTTTCCGCTGAAGCTGCAACTGGCCGACCGTTATCAAGCCGACCGTTTTGTGCTGTTGGGTGACGCTGCGCACGCCGTGCATCCGCTGGCAGGACAGGGCGTCAACCTCGGTCTGCGCGATGTCGCCGAGCTGCGCGATACGCTGGTCGCCGCGCGCACGGCTGGGCGTGATATTGGTGCCGAACATGTGCTGCGTCGTTACGCACGTCGTCAGCGCAGCGCCGATACGCTGGATGCATTCGGCTTTGACGCGTTGGCGCGTATCTACGCTTGGGAGTCTTCGCCACTGGTGGCTGCACGCGCTATAGGCGTACGACTGCTGGATCGTCTGTCTCCGCTCAAGCGGCGTATTGCTGATCACGCGGCAGGTATTTGATCGGCGCGTCTCACCCGTTCGTTTTTTTCAGTTTCTTCAACCAACGCACGAGGATTCTGCCATGCGATTCGTCCGACTTTGCTGTGCGCTTGTTCTTTGTACCGTCGCCATGGCGACGCAGGCCAGGATGGTCAACAAACCGGTGGAGTGGACGCAGGACGGCACCCGCTTCCACAGCGTGCTGGTGTATGACGATGCGGTCAAAACCAAGCGTCCTGGGCTGGTGATGGTGCCGAACTGGTACGGCATAAACGATATGGCGGTGCAGAAGGCTGAGATGATTGCCGGCAAGGATTACGTGATTCTGCTGACCGACATGTACGGCGCCAATGTTCGCCCAACGCAAGGTAATGCCGATCAGGCCATGGCCGCCGTGAAACCGCTCTATGGCGACCGTACGTTGATGCGCAAGCGCATCAACGAAGCCCTGTCGCAACTGAAGGCGCAGGCGGGCAGTGCGCCGATCGATCTCGACAACCTGGCTGCTATCGGTTTCTGTTTCGGTGGCTCGGCGGTGCTCGATCTGGCGCGCAGCGGCGCTGATGTCAAAGCGGTGGTGTCATTCCATGGTGGTCTTGCGACCGACAACCCTGCGCTGGGCAAAAACATCAAGGCACGGGTGCTGGCGATGAACGGCGCAGACGACAAAAGCACGATGCCGGATGCCGACAAGTTCATGGATGAGATGCGCGGCAGCCCGGCGGACTGGCAGTTCGTGGTGATCGGTCACGCCGTGCATTGCTTCACTGAAAAAGGCGAGAACTCACCCGGCTGTCGCTACGACGAAAAAGTGGCCCAACGCAGCTATCGCCTGATGCACGACTGGCTGCACGAGTCTTTTGCGAGCAAGCCCTGATCGCAGCGTTCTGATCGGGTCATGCCCTGTTCGGATCATGCTTTTCTCGGCGTGTGAACGCGTCCCGCTCATCCCATCGGCCAATGCGTCGATTTTTCGGAATCATTGATGAAAGCCAGCAAAGGCGCGGTACGGGTGCAAGATCGCGCAGCGGTGCTGCGCGCGTTACAGAACGCCAAGATGGCAGCGTCTGCCCACGCGTATGTGCGCGGTGCCACCGTACGCTTCTACGAATGGCTGGAAGCGAACCACAGCTGGTCGATTCCGCAGGGGCCGGCCATCTGGATCTGCGGCGACTGCCATCTGGGCAATCTCGGCCCTATCGCTGATACGGAAGGCCATGTGCAGGTGCAGATCCGCGATCTGGATCAGACCGTGATCGGCAATCCTGCGCACGATCTGATCCGCCTCGGCCTGTCACTGGCCACCGCCGCCCGTGGCTCGGATCTGCCGGGCATCACCACGGTGCGGATGATCGAGACACTGATGGAAGGTTACGAATCCGCCTTCCCCGAGAACGACGAGCCGCATCCGGAAAAACCGAAGGCGGTGAAGCTGGTGATGAAGAAGGCGATGAAGCGCACCTGGAAACAGCTGGCGCGGGAGCGCATCGTCGATACCGATCCGGTCATTCCGCTGGGCAAGCGCTTCTGGCCGCTGGCGCGAGAAGAGCGCAAGGCGATCGACTCGCTGTTCAGCGCGCCTGCGCTGGCCGAACTGGTCACGCAGATCAACAGCCGCGCCGATACGCCGCGTATCAAGGTGGTCGACGCGGCTTACTGGCGCAAGGGTTGCAGCTCGCTGGGTCGGCTGCGCTATGCCGTGCTGCTGGATGTCGATGGCGGCAACGTCAATGGCGAGGATCTTTGCTTGATCGACATCAAGGAAGCTAACAAGGCTGCCGCACCGCATGCGGCCGGCGCGGTGATGCCGCGCGATCAGGCGCGACGGGTGGTGGAAGGTGCGCGGCATCTTTCGCCGGCCCTGGGCGATCGCATGCGCAGCGCCACGCTGCTCGACAAGCCGGTGATCATTCGCGAACTGCTGCCGCAGGATCTGAAGTTGGAGATCGAGCAGTTGGATCGAGAGGAGGCGATCAAGGTCGCGCGATTCCTGGCCAGCGTCGTCGGCCACGCGCACTGTCGGCAGATGGATGCAAAGACACGAGGCGCGTGGCGCAAGGAGCTGCAGCGCAACCGCTCGAAGACGCTTGATGCGCCGTCGTGGCTATGGTCGAGCGTGGTAGACCTGGTCGCCGAGCACGAGCGCGGTTACCTGGAGCATTGCCGTAAGTACGTGCTGCTGGATCAGGGCTGACCGGAAGAGAAAGAGCAGGGCACGCGGACAAAGACAGCGGCAAAGAGCAGCGGCTAAGCTGGATGCGCCCAGTTCCCCACTTTAGTGTGTCCGTTCGACCGCATACGCAGCCAGCGTCAGCAGTGCGTCGCGATGGATTGAATCCGGCAGCGCGTCCAGCGCGGCGCAGGCGGCATCTGAATGAAACACCGCTCGCTGATGCGTGCGCTCAAGCGCGCCAGAGTCGCGTATTGCCGCAATGATGCGATCCAGTGAATCTAGGCCGCCGTGTTCGATGGCGTGACGCAGTGATTGCGCCTGTTCCGGACTCGATTTTTCGAGCGCGTAGATCACCGGTAGTGTCGGCTTGCCTTCGGCCAGATCATCGCCGATGTTCTTGCCCAGTGTGTCGGCGTCTGACACATAGTCCAGCAGGTCATCGGCAATCTGGAACGCATAGCCCAGCTGCATGCCGTACTCGCGCAAGGCCGCGATCTGGCTTTCCGGCAGGCCGCCGAGAATGCCGCCCAATTCCGTAGCGGCGGCAAACAGTACGGCGGTTTTGCGCTCGATCACAGCCAGGTAAGACGCTTCGCTGACATCTGCATTGCCGATGTTCAGCAGTTGCAGCACCTCACCCTCGGCGATGGTGTTGGTGGTGTCGGCAAGGATGCGCATGATGCGCATGTCGTCCAGTTCCACCATCAACTGGAACGAGCGCGAATAGAGAAAGTCGCCGACCAGCACGCTGGCCGCATTGCCCCACAGCGCGTTGGCCGTCTTGCGACCGCGACGAAGGTCGGATTCGTCGACCACATCGTCGTGCAGCAGGGTCGAGGTGTGGATGAACTCGATGATGGCCGCCAGCTTGGTATGTTGGTCGCCGCGGTAGCCGGCTGCACCGGCAGCCAGTACGTGCAGCATCGGGCGCAGCCGTTTGCCGCCGCTGGCGATGATGTGATCGGCGATCTGGTTGATCAGCACCACATCGGACGATAGCCGCTGGCGGATCAACGCGTCGACGCGCTGCATATCTGAGGCTGCCAGATCGCGCACCTGGGTGAAATCGGCGGGGCGGCTGGCGTGGGCTGGCATCGAGTTCATGAAGGCTTCAAATCGGCGTGATCGGCGATTATAGGGGCGAGAGCTCATTTACGCCGTGACATGAGGTCGCGAGTATATGTCGTGCCCCGCGCCGCAGGGTCTTGCGAAGAAATTTACGCGTTGTTTACGCGTGGGAGCCGAATCGCTACCCCTTTGTTATGCGGCAATTCCTACAGTGCGCACCTTACTTTACCGAGTCTGCGCCGATGGATTTCGTCTATCTCCTGCTTTTGATTGTGCTTTGCGCGGCCACGCTGGGTCTCCTGCTGATCTGCGATCGCCTCAGCCCGCGCAAATAGCTTGATCGCCGGTCAACTCCGGACTGAATCCGCCGTTTCGCCGCATCCGAGGCGGCTTTCTCCAGCAACGTTATTGAGTCTTATCTCATGAATGTCCTTTATGTCCTCGCCGGGCTGATCGCTGTGGCGCTGACCGGCTACCTCTGCGTGGCACTTCTCAAGCCGGAGTGGTTCGAATGACCACGAATGACTTTGTCCAGATCGGATTTTTCCTGGTCATCCTGTTGCTGCTGGTCAAGCCGCTCGGCGGATACATGGCCAACGTGTTCTCCGATACGCCCAATCGCGTCACGCGCTTTGGTGGCGGCGTTGAGCGCTTGATCTATCGGCTGTGCGGCATCCGCCAGGACGAGGACATGGGCTGGAAGCGCTATGCGCTGGCGCTGCTGATCTTCAACATCCTTGGCCTGCTGGTGGTTTACGCACTGCAGCGTCTGCAGCAGTGGCTGCCGCTCAACCCGCAGCACTTTTCGGCGGTAACGCCAGATTCCGCGCTCAACACCGCGATCAGTTTTGCCAGCAACACCAACTGGCAGGGCTACGGCGGCGAGTCGACGATGAGCTACCTCACCCAGATGCTGGGTCTGGCGGTGCAGAACTTCCTGTCCGCCGCGACCGGTATCGCAGTGCTCATTGCGATCATTCGTGGCTTCAGTCGTCGCAGCGCGCAGGGCCTGGGCAACTTCTGGGTCGACATGACGCGCAGCACGCTGTACGTGCTGATGCCGCTGTCGCTGCTGCTGACCATGCTGCTGGTATCGCAGGGCGTGGTGCAGAACTTCAAGTCGTATGTGGATGTGCCGGTCGTGCAAACCACGACGGTAAGCGAGCCGGTACTGGACGCCTCGGGCGCCGCGGTCAAGGACAAGGCCGGCAACCCGGTGATGAAGCCGACCGACGTTTCCACGCAGACCCTGCCGATGGGGCCGGCGGCTTCGCAGATTGCGATCAAACAGTTGGGCACCAACGGCGGCGGCTTTTTCAACGTCAACTCGGCGCATCCGTTCGAAAATCCCACTCCGTTCAGCAATTTCCTGGAGCTGCTGTCGATCCTGCTAATCCCGGCGGCGCTCTGCTATACGTTTGGTGAGCTGGTGAAAGACAAGCGGCAGGGCTGGGCGCTGCTGGCGGTGATGCTGGTGATCTTCGTGCCGCTATTGATCGCCTGTACCTCGGCCGAGCAGGCGGGCAACCCCGCGTTCAACGCGCTGCATGTCGACCAGACCGCGTCCGCGCTGCAGGCGGGCGGCAATATGGAAGGCAAGGAGACGCGCTTCGGCATCGTCAACTCCACGCTGTGGGCGACGGCGACTACGGCAGCGTCGAACGGCTCGGTCAATGCAATGCATGACTCGTTCACTCCGCTCGGTGGCCTGATCCCGATGTGGCTGATCCAGCTCGGTGAAGTGATCTTCGGCGGCGTCGGCAGTGGCCTTTACGGCATGCTCGCCTTTGCGGTGGTGGCGGTATTCATTGCCGGACTGATGGTCGGTCGTACGCCGGAATATCTGGGCAAGAAAATCGAAGCCTACGAGATGAAGATGGCCAGCCTCGCGGTGTTGCTGCCGTGCGCGCTGGTGGTGATCGGTACGGCGATTGCGGTGATGGTGCCGGCCGGCTATGCCGGTGTGGCCAACCCCGGTGCGCATGGCTTCACCGAAATGCTCTACGCGCTGAGTTCGGCGTCCAACAACAACGGTAGCGCATTCGCTGGCCTGTCAGCCAATACACCGTTCTGGAACGTGTTGCTGGGTATCTGCATGTTCCTCGCCCGCTTCCCGCTGATCATTGCGATGCTGGCGATGGCCGGTGCGTTGGCAGCCAAGCGCCACGTGCCCAACTCGGCCGGCACGCTGCCGACGCATACGCCGCTGTTCGTTACGTTGCTGGCCTGCGTGGTGATCGTGATCGGCGCGCTGACCTTCCTGCCGGCCCTGGCCCTGGGGCCGATCGCCGAATACCTGATGTCTGTCCACTGACGCATGCGTCATTAAATCCTGACATTGATTCATTCTGGACACTGAATATGACTTCGCACACTGAAACGATGGGCAACCCACCTGTCGGCAATTTCAACCGCACGCTGGTCGTTGCCGCGCTCGGCGATTCCTTCCGCAAGCTGTCGCCGCGGCTGCAGTTCCGCAATCCGGTGATGTTCGTGGTGTTCGTCTGCAGCGTGCTGACCACGTTGCTCTGGGTGCAGGCGCTGGCCGGTCACGGTGAGGCGCCGACGGCCTTCATCTTCTGGGTCAGCCTGTGGCTGTGGTTCACCCTGTTGTTCGCCAACTTTGCCGAAGCGCTGGCCGAAGGCCGCGGCAAGGCCCAGGCCGATGCCCTGCGCAGCTCGCGCAAGGACGTGATCGCCAAGAAGCTTGCCAGCGCCGATCGCAACGCCGAGATCGTCTTCACGCCGTCGAACGAGCTGCGTACCGGTCATCACGTATTGGTAGAAGCGGGTGAGGCGATTCCCGGTGACGGTGAAGTGGTCATTGGCGCAGCCAGCGTCGACGAGAGCGCGATCACCGGTGAGTCCGCGCCGGTGATCCGCGAGTCCGGCGGTGATCGCAGCGCGGTCACCGGGGGCACCAAGGTGCTGTCCGACTGGGTGGTGGTGCGCATCACCAGTAACCCGGGCGAAAGCTTTCTCGATCGCATGATCGCGATGGTGGAGGGCTCCAAGCGCCGCAAGACGCCGAACGAAATCGCGCTGACGATTTTGCTGGCCAAGTTCACGCTGATCTTTTTACTGGCCTGCGCCACGCTGCTGCCGTATTCGCTCTACAGCGTCAAAGCCGCCGGGCTCGGCCATCCGATCACGCTGACCGTGCTGATTGCACTGCTGGTCTGCCTGATACCCACCACGATCGGTGCGTTGCTGTCGGCGATCGGCATCGCCGGCATGGATCGGATGATCCGCGCCAACGTGATCGCCACCTCAGGCCGTGCGGTGGAAGCTGCCGGCGATGTCGATGTGTTGCTGCTGGACAAGACCGGCACCATCACGCTGGGCAACCGTCAGGCCGTGCAGTTTCATCCGGCGCCAGGCATTGCCGACCACATCGTTGCCGAGGCGGCGCAGCTGGCTTCGCTGGCCGACGAAACGCCGGAAGGCCGCAGTGTGATCGTGCTGGCCAGAGAGAAGCATGGCCTGAGCGAGCCCGAGCTGGCCGAAGGTGAAGCGCAGTTTGTGCCGTTCACTGCGCAAACCCGCATGAGCGGTGTCGACATCGGTTCGCGGCAGATCCGCAAGGGTGCACTCGATGCCGTGGAAAAGCATTTGGAAGCGCAGAGCAGCCACCTGCCGCCGTTGGTCAAACGCATGGCCGAAGACATCGCCCGTCGCGGTGCCACGCCGCTGATCGTCACTGAAGGCGCACGTGCGCTCGGCGTGATCGAGCTGAAGGACATCGTCAAGATCGGCATCAAGGAGCGTTTTGCCGAGATGCGCAAGATGGGCATCAAGACCATCATGATCACCGGTGACAACCCGCTCACCGCGGCGGCCATTGCGGCCGAGGCCGGCGTCGATGATTTCCTCGCCGAAGCCACGCCGGAAGCGAAGCTGAAACTGATTCGCGACATGCAGGCGGAGAACCGTCTGGTCGCGATGTGTGGCGACGGTACCAACGACGCCCCTGCGCTGGCGCAGGCCGATGTGGCGGTGGCGATGAATACCGGTACGCAAGCGGCCAAGGAAGCCGGCAACATGGTCGACCTGGATTCCAACCCGACCAAGTTGATCGAGGTGGTGGCCATCGGCAAGCAGATGCTGATCACCCGCGGCGCGCTGACCACGTTCTCGATCTCCAACGATATCGCCAAGTACTTCGCGATCATTCCGGCCGCGTTTGCCACCACCTATCCAGCACTGAATGCGCTCAACGTGATGCACCTTGCCACACCGCAGAGCGCCATTCTGTCGGCGGTGATCTTCAATGCGCTGATCATCATCTTCTTGATTCCGCTGGCGCTGAAGGGTGTGAAGTACCGCGCGCTGGGAGCGGGTGCGCTGCTGCGTCGCAATCTGCTGGTGTACGGCCTGGGTGGCATCGTGGTGCCTTTCATCGGCATCAAGATCATCGACATGTTGCTCGTTGTGTTCGGGATGGCCTGATTGAAATCGGCCTGATTACGTCTCTGCCTTCGTGCCGACGTTGACCGGCATGCAGGCCTACTTCTCTGGAGTCTGTGATATGCAAACCCTGAAGCTTTCCGTCTCGCTACCCGATGCCACTCATCCCGATATGGAGCTGCGCCTGTCGGCCAATGATTCGGACTGCGAAGTCGTCATCGCGCTGCCCACGGGTACACGCGTCGATCTGGTCAAACCCACGGTCGTCAGCGTCAACCCGCTCAGCGCGGTCAACGACGAATACGAGCTTGGCGGTTACGCCGGTATCTGACATCACAAAAATATTTCTTCCACTACTTCTTTCACCACCAGTCTGGTCCGGCACGGGCCACAGTTGCAGGGGCTTTTACTTTTATGCAGTACAAGAAACTTATTTCCAGTGCGATTCTCGTTGCGATGATGCCAGTCGGCCAGGCCATGGCTGCGGCCACGCCGTCTTATGGTGCTGACATTACGGCTGACCCGCAGTCGGTGCTTACCGCGCCGGCGGCGTCTTCGGCGCCCGCCCTCGGACCCAGTGGCGCTTGCGACCCCTACAAGAATTTCGACTGCCTCAATGACTACCTGGGAACGAGTTTCTGGGGACGCCTGACAAACTACTACAAGCTCGAGTGGGGCCAGGCAGCAGCTCCCACGGACCCGAAGGCACCTGCATCGAGGCGGGCAGATTGGCCGGCGGCCGCGCAGACAACACCCCCGATGCCGTTTACCGAATGGCCCTACGGCGGAACCACATCGCTCGGTGTGACGCGCCCGAATTCGGTCGACAGTCCGTTGATGACCGCACTGGGCAACACCGCTTTCGGCGATTGGCTCACTCGGAACAATTTCCAGCTCTATGGCTGGGTCAATGGTGGCGGCAACCTGAGCACGAGTACGACGAAGCCCGGTGGCAATGCGCCAGCGGCGTATGCGTATACGCCCAATACATTCGAATTTGACCAGGCTGTGCTGTATCTGGACCGTTTCCCCGACACGGTGCAGACCGACCACATCGATTGGGGCATGCGTCTTTCGGTGTTGTATGGCGAAAACTACCGCTATACCACGTCGTATGGGTTGGCCAGCTACCAATTGCTGAACGAAAACAAGGTCAATGGCTACGACTTCCCGATGATGTATGGCGAAATCTACATCCCCTGGGTCGCCGACGGTCTGATGTTGCGTTTCGGACGCTTCATTTCCATACCGGATATCGAAGCGCAGCTCGCGCCAAACAACTACATGTACACGCATTCGATGGCTTATTCGTTCGATAACTATACGAATACCGGCCTGGAAGGTACCGTGGCTGTCAACAAGAACTGGACCGTGCTACTCGGCGTGACGGACGGTACCGAGGCATTTCCGACGCACTTAAATCAGCGGGAGAACAACCCGTATCCGAACGTCCCAGGCACTGGCCCCGGCGACGTTGGATACAACCCGCTCTATCCGAACGCGACCTTCAAAAAAGATCCGGGTTCCATGCCGTCGGTGTCGGCATGCGTTCGCTATCTCAGCGACGATGGCAAGACCGCCATCATGCCATGCGCGGATGCAATCAACTCGGGCAGATATGGTTACAACAATCTGCAGTGGTATGGCTTCACGTTCTACCATACGTTCGATGCGCATTGGCATGTTTCTTATGAGGCCTATGACCTTTTTGAGAACCGCGTTCCCAACTCACTCAATAGCGATGTGCAAACCATCTATGCCAACGGGGGAGCGCCGTTCTCGTCACGATTCATCCAGTACAACGCCCCCGATCTGGCCGTCTGCCGCAACGCTACGGAGTTGACGTGCCGGGCCACCACACTGGCCACCGTTGCCTATCTCAACTACAGCCCAGATCCTATGGACAACTTTTCGTTCCGGCCCGAGTACTACTGGGACAAGAATGGCCAACGGACGGGCGTGGCAACTCGTTATGTGAACTTCGCGTTTGGTTGGCAACACTTCTTCTCGCCGCAACTCGAAGTGCGGCCTGAAATCGCTACGTACCATTCTCTGAACGGCGATGCGTTCAACGGAAATTCGAACGCGGGCATTGCTCCGAACAAGTCCCGCGAGACGATTTTCTCTAGTGACATCATCTTTCATTTTTAAGCATGGCTGTTTGCGATACAGAGCCTTTTATCCGTTAGCTCTTTTGATTTCCCAATTGGTGGTGATGCTATGAGCAGGTTGATACGTAATTCATTAATGATGTTGCTGCTGATGACGTTGATTACCGGCGTGCTCTACCCACTGGTCGCTACCGGGCTGGCTCAGGTGATTTTTCCTGGGCAGGCCAACGGCAGTCTGATCGTCAAGAACGGCAAGCCGATCGGTTCCACGCTGATCGGTCAGTCGTTCACCGATGCTAGGTACTTCTGGGGTCGTCCGTCGGCCACGACGCCGAATCCGAACAATGCGGCATCGTCATCCGGTTCCAACACCGGTCCGACCAATCCGGCGCTGGTCGATGCGGTCAAGCAGCGTATCGATGCGCTGCACGCGGTCGATCCGACGAACAACGCGCCGGTGCCGGTCGATCTGGTCACGGCTTCGGCCAGCGGTCTGGATCCGGAAATCTCACCAGCGGCGGCACAGTATCAGGTGGCGCGCGTGGCGCAGGCACGCAAGCTGAGTGCGTCGCAGGTGCAGGCTCTGGTTAGTGAATACACCAGCGGCCGCACGCTGGGCATCCTCGGCGAACCCCGCGTCAACGTGCTCAAACTCAACTTGGCACTGGATGCGCCGCAACACGGAAGCTGATGCTATTGGGCGATGGGATTAGTGTGGCAAGCACTTGGGGAGGTTGCAGAGCGGAAGCCGGATTCTCGGCTTCCGCTCTGCCGTTTTGTGTTGTGGTCACGAGTTCTATAGCCCTCGTTTTATGACGCACGCACTGGCATGCTTGATAGCGCAGACCACTGCCTGGCTGTGCGGACACCTGGATGTTTTACGGGACGCCCTTGACCGGAGTTGCGCCGCATGACCGAATCTTCCCGTGAAGCCCGTGCCGATGCGCTGCTCAACACCGCGCATGAAGAGCACAACCGCCGGCTGAAGATTTTTCTCGGTGCCGCACCAGGCGTGGGTAAAACCTACGCGATGCTTTCCGCCGCGCGCGAGCTGAAGCGGCAAGGTGTTGACGTCGTGGTCGGTCTGGTTGAAACGCACGGCCGTGCTGAAACCGCCGCGTTGTTGGAAGGCATGGAAGTGCTGCCGCGTCGGCCGGTACGCTACGAGTCGTTCAACGGCGGCGATCGCGAGTTCAGCGAATTCGATCTCGACGCTGCGCTCGCGCGCAAGCCAACCGTGCTGCTGGTCGATGAGTTGGCCCATCGCAATCTGCCGGGCGGCCGCCACGAGCGGCGTTGGCAGGATATCGCCGAATTGCTGGATGCCGGCATCGAGGTCTACACCGCGCTCAACGTGCAGCATCTGGAAAGCCTCAACGACCAGGTGCAACGCATCACCGGCATCACCGTGCGCGAGACCGTGCCCGATGCGTTTCTCGATCACGCACGCGACATCGTGCTGATCGATCTGCCGCCGCGCGAGCTGATCGCACGGTTGAAGCAGGGCAAGGTCTACGTGCCGGAAACCGCGGCCGCTGCGTTGAACGCGTTCTTTTCGCCGACCAACTTGGCCGCGTTGCGCGAGCTGGCGGTAGGCACCATCGCCGATCACGTCGACAGCGATCTGCGCGAACACATGTTGGCGCGCGGCAGCGCCATGACGGTACGTCGGCGCGTGCTGGCCGCGATCGATGGTCACGCGCAAAGCGATTACCTGGTGCGCGTGGCGCGGCGCATTGCCGAGCGTCGTGGTGCGCCGTGGAGCGTTGCGTATGTCGACACGGGCGCCCGGCTCGATCCGGTGCGTCGTGAGCAGCGCGATGCGGCCATGCGGCTGGCACGCCGGCTCGGCGGTGAAACCATCATTCTGCGCGGCCACTCGATCGCCGACGAATTGCTGGCGCACGCCGATCGCGAAGGCGTTGGCCAGATCATCCTGGGCCGCACGCGCGAACGGCTGATCGCGCGTATGCTGGGTCGCTCGCTGACGCAGATGCTGCTGCGTCGCGGCGCCCACATGGAGTTGACCATCATCGCCACGCCGGCCGAACGGGCCAAGGCGCGCCGACGGCTGAGATTGCCACGTGATCGCGGCAGCCGCAGCGAATACGTCTACGCCACGCTGGCCACGTTGGTGGCTTTCGGGTTGGCCTTCATTGCCGACCGTTATCTCTCCGTCGCCAATCTGTCGTTGATCTTCCTCACCGCCGTGCTGGTAGTGGCCGTTCGAACGCGCATGACCGTAGCCGTCTATACGGCCATTTTATGTTTTATCGGCTACAACTTTTTCTTTGCGCCACCGCGTTACACGCTGGAAATTGCCAATTTTGACGACGTGCTGGCAGTTACGCTGTTCCTGGTTGCGGCCCTGGTCTGTAGCCGACTGGCTACGCGGCTCGCGAGTCAGGTGGAATCGCTGCGGGCGTCACACGCGCAGACCCGCGCGCTGCTGACGCTGGGTCAGCAGCTGAGTACCAGCACCGACGCCGACGGCATTCGTGCTGCCGGTAGCAGGGCGCTAGCGCGCGCGTTGCACTGCGACGCGTCGATGTTGGCGCGTGACGCCGATCAGGTGCTTCAAGTGGTCGCCAGTGAGCCGACTGATCGCGTATTTACTGCGCAGGACTTGGCCGCCGCCGACTGGAGCGATCGCCACGGAGAGCAGGCCGGTCGTTTCACTGACACTTTGAACGCTGCGCCATGCTGGATCCTTCCGCTGGGCAGCGATACCCGTCCGCTGGGCGCCATTGGATTGCGTTTTGATCCGGCAGAGGGCGAGCCCGATGCCGACCGGCGTAGCCTGGCGCTGGCGATGGCGCAGGATATCGGTCAGGCGCTGGAACGCGCGCGTTTGTCCGACGAACTGGAGGGCGCGCGTGTGCAGGGCGAAACCGAGCGCCTGCGCAACGCATTGCTGTCTTCCGTCTCGCACGATCTGCGTTCGCCGCTGGCTTCGATGATAGGGGCCGCCGGCACGCTGATCAGCTACGAAGCCAAACTGCCACAGGCTGAGCGGACCGAGCTGCTGCAATCGATTCTCGGCGAAGGCCAGCGGCTGGATCGCTATATCCAGAATCTGCTCGACATGACCCGGCTTGGCCACGGTACGCTCAAGCTCAGCCGCGACTGGACCGATAGCAGCGAGATCATCGCGGC
>Ga0302316_10000945_pt1 | contig 24220 bp, 20 predicted proteins | sample III_Palsa_N3_2_FD_200456 | JGI IMG/M metagenome (GOLD analysis project Ga0302316, IMG submission 200456) | Peat permafrost microbial communities from Stordalen Mire near Abisko, Sweden - III_Palsa_N3_2 | ecosystem: Environmental > Terrestrial > Soil > Palsa > Peat permafrost | place: Sweden...
CGGTGCCAGTGATCCCAGCGTGAGTGCCAGTTAGCTTGCCGCCACCACCCGTGCCTGTGATGCCGCCACCACCGCCGGTGCCTGTGATACCGCCGCCACCACCGGTGCCAGTGATTCCACCGCCACCGCCAGTGCCAGTGATGCCGCCACCACCGCCAGTACCTGTGATACCACCGCCGCCGCCAGTACCTGTGATACCACCGCCGCCGCCGGTGCCAGTGATGCCGTGATTGCTGCTCAATGCCACTGCGGCCTGGCTACTGAAAGCGCCCTCAATTACCGAGTTGACTACCACCGATTGCGCGCCGCTCACCGCCGTGAAGGCGAAAGCGTTGTCGGCAACGCCGACCTGATTTGCATCTTTAGCCAATGCAGAAAGCGAAACGGTGCCAAGTGCCACCGCAACTGCAATGCTGACAATCTTCATTTTGATTTCCCCGATTTTCCTTGATCACTCTTTATCGAAGCTGGAGGAGCCAGCACATCAATTTCTTGAACTGAGCCCTTTTTTCCTTCCATAGACAAATCGCGGCCCGGGCTCTGGGCGCCACCGGCTTGAACCGGTGATTGCGATTCTTCAAAAAAATAAACCCCGACCCCGTAGCGGCGCCCGGTCCCGGATTCATCTGGTTCTGTGTGTTTAGCAATCCAAGTATCAAGCTCGGCCACGTAGCTATCGCCACGGACCTGAGCAACCGCCGAGAACTCGTCGCGATTGCGTTCAGAGAGCGCATGGTCTGACACGACCATTCTTTCGAAATATTTCTTGCCGCCGGTTTCCGTTAGGAGGTTATGCGCAAAACTTGATGCCGCGGCCTCAAGACATTTGGCGGCTCGATCGATGTGGCTTACGTCCGCATCCTTCGCGCCGCTCCAAATGACCGCACGAGCTTTGCAACGCAATGTCTTTTGCTCAACTATCTCGGCGGAATTGGTCGCGAGCAACTCATCTAAGAACATGTCGCGGTCAGCACCAGGCACCGACGTTTCCACAAGTTCAGCGAACGTTCGTCGTGAGGAATCGGCTGAGTCATCTAAGTCGAGATCCAGTGCTAACCCATAGGCGCCTGAAAACCTTGGGTGCGTGTGCCAGACTGTTAGTAGCGTGGAAATTTCTTGAAAGTGACCGACGGCCGCAGCGGATGTACTCCCCCTACGACGCGGATCGCGAAACAGCTGCACTTCAGAGCGAGTGAGACCTGCGACGAGAGCGATTCGTGCATCCGACAGCTGCCGGTCTTGGCCAGCCATACGGCCTTCCAGTACCTGCACATACGCGCGCCGAACTGAGTCAGAGATTTCGCGCGCGGAAATGCCGCGCTCCAGTGCCACTGGCATCAATGGACGCAACAACGATGTGAAAAGCGCGAGGAGCGCTTCCCTCTCATCACTGCTGACTTCTGCGGCTGCTGCCATTTGGCTCACGGTCGATATTTGAGGCGATTGACATAAATCTAGGTACACCAATAGCTTATGTCAACGAACAGCAGCTCCGTATTATGTTATATACTTCGTTGGTCTAGCGAGATTACCTCTTTTTAATCAATGAATTACGGAATGCCCAAGTTTGGGCTTATGCCAGCTATCTGCTTGCACTTATTCGGAGCGGCGCTTTTTTGGAGATTTCTTTCGGCTACCTTTCGGGCGTAGCCGCGAACTCGACGCCTCAAGCGTAAACTGAGCGTTGTCGCTATCAGTACCCAAGTACAAGCCCAAGTAAGGCCGCGCCGAGCCGCCGCCGGTGCGCCCCGAGCGCTGGCGCTCTAGTTGTCTGTGGGCTAACCAGTCGTCAACACTCTCCAGCAAGGCTCTGCCATGTCGGGTGACAAAACTGTCCAAATCCACCATGTCTTCGCTTGAGATCTCGAACCCAGACACCGCCATTTGAAATGCGCCGGGTACCCCTGGACCACGAAGTAGGTTTGTCTGGAGAACGAGGAGGAGGGCCCGCAGTGGACGGAGGTATTCGTCCGCAAGGACTACTCCACTTTCGGCGCCTGTGGCAGCTGCCGTTCGATCACGCCATCGCAACCTTCCATTCGGCAACCTTATGATGGCGCCGATCGCCAACAAGGCGTCGCGGCATGCCGCCGGGCGCTCCCCGGGCAGCTCTATGCCAACTAAATCCGAGAAACTCGGATCTCCCGCCACGAACGCTAGGTCCCGCGGTCGTCCGTCTGGGCCAAGGAATCTAGGATCCGCTGCCCAGCGGCTCGAAAGCCGCGACCAGTATCCAATTTGCCCCCGCACCACAGTAACTGGCACCGGTAGCTTCACCGACGGGAACGACCGGACGGTGGCTAGGACCTCGCGGCGGGAGACCCCGACTGCATCCAAAAGCCACAGGAGCGGTTCCAGCACTTCCGCCGTGGTGATACCGCTGAGGGCCGCTGAACCACTCCGCACGGCGTGGCGTGATGTTGATTTCCTGGGTGCTGGCTTCTTGCGGTGCAAACGACTGGCTCCTCATTTGCTTCAACTCTAGCGCGTACCTGTGCGGGGGTCAGGTCCGCTCTGCAGGATCAAACAGTCGTTGGTGCTCCAGGATGGCGTAGCGGTCGGTCATTCCGGCGATGTAGTCCGCCACCGCGCGGGGCCGCCCGGCTGCGCCAAGCGAGGCCTCCAGCTGTTCAACGGACTCCTGATGCTCGGTCGGCATTAGTTTCGCATCGTCGACGAAGGTATCAAACAGGCGCGTGACGACGAGTCGGGCCTTGGACGTCATCCGCAGGACCTTGTAATGCCGATAGACGCGCTGATTGAGGAACTGCTTGAGCTCGAGCTGTTCGCGCGCGACGTCGGTGCTGAACCGAACCAGCGGTTTGGATCGGGCCCGCACGTCGGCTATGGAGGCGGGCGCGGCTTTGCCCAGATTCTCGCGGGTGGTCCGGATCAGGTCACTGACCACGTGATTGATGACCCGCCGGATGGTTTCGTGGATGACTTTGCGGTCGGGGAGATCCGTGTACTGCGCCAGCACCTTGCGGTGCTGGCGCGCAAATAGTTCGACCTCGCTGAGGTCATCGAGGCTGATCAGCCCGGCGCGCAGTCCGTCGGCGACGTCGTGGTTATTGTAGGCGATCTCATCGGCGAGGTTCGACAGCTGCGCTTCAAGAGAGGGCTGACGGCGCCGGATGAAGCGCTCGCCGAGTTCGCCGAGCCGGCGGGCATTACGCAACGAACAGTGCTTGAGGATGCCTTCGCGGCACTCGAACGTCAGGTTAAGGCCATGGAAATCCGCGTAGCGATCCTCGAGTTCATCGACGACGCGCAGCGACTGCAGGTTGTGCTCGAAGCCACCGAATTTGCGCATGCAGGCATTGAGCGCATCCTGGCCGGCGTGACCGAACGGTGTGTGCCCGAGATCGTGCGCCAGGCAGATGGCCTCGGTCAGCGTCTCGTTCAAGCCCAGCGCAGTCGCAATCGAGCGCGCGATCTGCGCGACTTCCATCGAGTGGGTCAGCCGGGTGCGGTACAGATCACCCTCGTGATTGACGAACACCTGGGTTTTGTAGACGAGCCGCCGGAAGGCGTTCGAGTGGATGATGCGATCGCGGTCGCGCTGGTATTCGCCGCGGAACTGGGGGGGGGGTTCTGCAAAGCGCCGGCCGCGGGATTCTGCTTCTGCCGCCGCGTACGGGGCCAGGCCGGATGCTTGGCGCGTAACGCGGGGCACGCTCACCCGAAATAGCCGGTGAGGGTCGTCTGCAGTGCCTCGGGCGGATAGTCCGCGGTCACGATCGCCGCCCCGATGCGTTTCAGGAGGACGAAGCGCATCCGGCCCGCCTTCACCTTCTTGTCGATTTTCATGTGCTCCAGCGCCACCGCCGGGGAGACATCCGGCGCCGCGATCGGCAGTCCCACCCGGTGCAGCAGGGCGCGCAACCGCGCCACGTCGGTAGCGCTCATGAGGCCACACTCCCGGGACATCGCCGCCGCCATCAGCATGCCGGCGCCGACGGCCTCGCCGTGCAGCCACGTGCTGTAGCCCGTGGCTGACTCGATCGCGTGTCCGAAGGTATGCCCGAGATTCAGCAACGCGCGATCACCGCGTTCGCGTTCGTCGCGGCCGACGATTTCCGCCTTCACTTCGCAGGAGCGGCGGATGGCGTGGGTCAGCGCCTCCGGATTGCCCGCCAGCAGCCGGTCGATGTTGACTTCGAGCCAGTCGAAAAATGCGGCATCGTGAATGAGGCCGTACTTGATGACTTCGGCGAGCCCGGCCCGCAGTTCCCGCGGCGGCAGGGTGGCCAGGGTATCGGTATCGGCCAGCACGGCGATGGGCTGGTGGAAGGCCCCGATGAGGTTCTTGCCACCCGGATGGTTCACCCCGGTCTTGCCGCCCACCGAGGAGTCGACCTGGGCCAGCAGCGTGGTGGGAATCTGGACGAAATCAACGCCGCGCAGGTAGCACGCCGCCGCGAACCCGGCGAGGTCCCCGACGACGCCGCCGCCGAGGGCCACCACCGTGCAGTCGCGGGCCAGCCGGTTGGTGACCGCCACATCCAGGATCCGGGCGAGGGTTGCGAGCGTCTTGTACGACTCGCCATCCGGCAGGATCGCCTCAATGATGGGCCGGTCCTTCAGAGCCAGTTTGAGTGCCGCGCCATACAGCGCGGCCACCGTGGTGTTGCTGACCAGGAGCACCGCCCGGCGCGGTACGTGTTCATCGAGGAGCGCGGCGTTCCCCAGCAGCCCCGGACCGATCAGGATCGGGTAGCTGCGCTCGGCAAGTTCGACGGTCAGCGTATTCACGATGCCCGCAATTATAGGACCTTCAGGTCCCCGCGACCGGGAAACCCAGGGCCGTGATGATTTCTTCGGCGACCGCCTGGATCTTGCGGCCGTCGGTCGTCACCTTGAAGTCGGCAATCGAGGTGTACAGCGGCTCCCGCTCCAGCATCAGCTGGTGCAGCTTCGCCTCCGGGTCCACGTTGGCGAGCAACGGCCGGTGGCGCGCATGGCTCACGCGGTGCGCCTGCTGTTCAACCGAGGTGATCAGGTACACGACGCTGCCGCGGGTCGCCAGCATTTCGCGGTTTTCCGGCAGCAGGATCGCGCCCCCACCGGTGGCCAGGACCAGGGGCTCGAGGACTGTCAGGGCCTCGATCGCCTCCTTCTCACGCTGCCGGAACCGCACCTCGCCTTCCTTCTCGAAGATGTAGGAGATGTCGACACCCGTGCGTTTCTCGATTTCCGCGTCGCTGTCCATGAAGGGCGCATCGACCATCCGCGCCAGAATGCGGCCCACGGCGCTCTTGCCTGAGCCCATGGGGCCGACGAGGTAGATGTTTCTTTTGCCCAGCATGTCACAAGGATAACCGGCTTGGCCGGCGCGGTCGCGCTGCACCCGATATAGAGCGGCCGCCCGAAGGCGGCCGCTCCTTGCTCAATGCAAAGCCCAATGCAAATTGAGCTCGCACCAACCCGAATGCGGTCAGTTCGGGTTGATGCAGGCCGTTGCGACCCCGTACGGGCTGACCTGTCCCGGCGGACTGATGCTGGGGGAAGCAATGTCAGCCGCCAGCATCGGCAGCCAGAACTTGGTGCTGGTGCTGCTCTGGGTGCCCTGCACAGTTGCCGAGGCGGTGAGCTCAACGGCAACCCACGCGGCGTGATCCTGCGGATACAGGATGCTCACGCCCGCCGTGCCGTCTGCGCCGGTGGTGCTGGACTGATTGAGCGCAGCACCGCCAAAGCTGCCCTGCAGCTCGGCCGTGTTGGCCACGGAGCCGGGATCCAGCACGCCATTGCCGTTGTAGTCCTCACCGGGATCCAGCACGCCATTGCCGTTTGCGTCCTCGGACTGGCAGCCGTGGATACCACTCAACGCAAACACGTCGGGATCAGCGGCGGAGGTCGAGAAGGTCTGAACCCACGGTGTACCCGGAGTCCACACGCCCTTCGCGTATCCCAGCGACCGCACCGAGAACGTGATGGCCAAGTTCGGCACCGGATTGCCCGAGGCATCCACCGCCTGCACGGTGAAGGGCATTAGGAATTGCGTGACACTGTAGATGTAGATCAGGTTGCCCGTACCGAGGGACAGGAAAACCGCTTGACCGCCGACGGTCAAGGTCGCCTGTGCCGTGATCGCGGTGTTCGCGACCGTACCCGTGATCAGCACGCCATTGGTCGCGCTGGCGGTGTTGGTGGCCGTATAAACGGTGCTGGCCTGACCCTGTGCATTGGTCTGCGCCGCTGCCACCGACAAGGAGCCCTGAGTGATGTCGGTGATGCCGAAATTGATGGTCTGATTCGGCACGAGATTGTCATTGATATCGCGCACCGTCGCCGTGATGGTGCTCTGGCCGCCCAATCCCACGACAGCGGGACTGGCCTGGAGGGAGATCGCGTTGGCTGTAGTGGCGATGAAATCCAGTATGACCGTAGTGCTGACATTGGTGTCCGTGGTCGCCTGCAGCGTCGACGGCCCCGCTGAGCTCGAAGAAATGCTGATCGTCGCGGTGCCATTGGCCTGCGTAACGGCGCTTTGCGCGGTGAGCGTACCGCGGGTCGCGGCGAATGAAATCGTATGACCGGCCACCGGGTTGCCGCTGCCATCGGTCCATTTGACGGTGACCGCAGTGCTCGATCCGATGGGAACCTGCGCACCGGTCGCAGGAGCCGTGAACGCGAAGGACTGCGCGCTCACGGTGATGCCAGCGGTGGCAGTCTGGCCGAGGGCGGTGGCCGTGATGGTATCTGCGCCGCTCGCCGTGCCCGTGAACGTGAAGGTGGCCTGCCCGGTCGATGAGGTGGTGACTGAAGCCGGAATGGTATTGCCGTTGGCTGAGGCCAAGGTGACCATTTGGCCGGCAATACCGGCGCCTCCCGAATCCACCAGGGCGACCGTGAACGTTCCGCTCTGATTCAGGACGAGGCTCGAGGGCCCTGTCAGTGTCAGTGAAGTACCGATGACCGCAATCTTGATGGTTGCGGTGCTGGAGCCGGAAGTTGCGGTTACCGTAATGGTGCGGTTCTGGTAGTTGCCCTGCGCGCTTAGCTGCACGATGGCCTTACCCGTCGCATCCGTCGTCCCCGGGGCGCCGGTGATGATGCCCGAATCGGCCGAGAAATTGACCGTCGCGCCACTAATGGCATTGTTGTTCGCGCCCTGCAAAATCGCCGTGATGTTAGCCACGGAGGAGCCGTTAGATGCGATCTGCGGCACGCTGGTTGTCAACGTCAGGGTCTGCTGCGAGGTGGCAACAGTCACCGTCGTCTTGCCGCTGGCGCTGCCGGACGTTGCAGTCACTGCGATGACAGTACCGGCGGCGACACCTGGCACCGACAGCGTGGCAGTCGCCTGACCCGTGGCACTGGTCGTCGCCGAGGTGACGGCAAGGGTGCCGGCGCTGGTGGCGAAGCTCACCGTTGCACCGGATACCGCGACGTTGTTGGCGTCCGTCGCGGTAACGGTGATCGTCGCCGTCGAGCCATCGGGCGGCAGTGTCGCGACGCTGGAGGCGACGCTCACTTTCGCCACGTTCGCGGTAGCCGGAGCGCTGCTGGCGCCGGCCGGCACCGCAAATTGGTCGTTGCTGCCACCGCAGGCAGCGAGAGTTGCAGCTGTCGTCAGCAGCACCAGAATGCACCAGAGTTTACGCATGTCTCACCTGAAAATTCGTTGCGATATAGACCAAATGACCCGTGCTGCCCGTCAGTAGACGTTGACGCCTTCGTGAAGGATCTTCGGCGTCACAAAGATCAGGAGTTCATCCTTGTCGTTGGTCTTGGTGGTCGTCTTGAATAGATTGCCCAGGATCGGGATGTCACCCAGGTACGGGACCTTGGTCTCATCGACCCGGTGATTGGTCTGCAGGATGCCGCCCAGCACCAGTGTCTGGCCGTCGCTGACCAGCACCTGCGTCGTGATTTCCTGGGTATCGATACTCGGCACGTTCACGCCGCCGGACGCCACCACCACCGTACCGACCGTGTCCTTCTTCACGTCCAGGTCGAGGATGATGCGATTGTCAGGCGTGATCTGCGGGGTCACCTGCAGCGACAGCACCGCGTCCTTGAACTGAATGGAAGTCGCGCCGCTGGAGGCTGACTCCTGGTACGGGATCTCCGTACCCTGCAGGATCGTCGCCTGCTTCTGGTTGGACGTGATGACGCTGGGCGAGGAGATGACGTCCGCGCGTGTTTCGGTCTGCGCGGCCGACAGTTCCAGATCCAGCAGATAGTCGGACCCCAGGATTCCGAGCGCAATGCTGCCGGCCGGGCTGGCCGCCGGCAGGTTCACGTTGTAGCGCGTCGAGGCGGCAGTGCCCGTGGGCACCGTCACCGGGGAGGTGCCGCCGTTGCCCGCCAGGTTCGTGAGGGCCGAGGACACGATGGTGTCGACGCCCGCCGCCGACCCGGTCGTGGTCACCAGTCCATTGTTGCCGTTCTTGCCGACGCCGGTGAAGCCCAGCACCGCACCCAGCTCACGCTGGAAATCATTGTTCACGATGACCAGGCGCGACTCGATGCGCACCTGCCGTACCGGGATGTCCAAGGTTGATACCAGCCGCCGGATGTCTTCCAGCCGATCGGCCGTATCCTGCAGCAGCAGGGTGTTCGTGCGGGCGTCCACCGACACGTTGCCGCGCGGGGACAGCAGCGAGCGGCCCGTCGACTTGATCAGGCTCGCCATGTCGGCGGCCTTGGCGTAGTTGACCTGCAGGAATTCCGAGCGCAGCGGCTCGAGCTCCTGGAGGTCCTTGCGCGCAGCCAGTTCGGCCTTCTCGCGCGCCGAGATCTCATCGGCGGGCGCCACGATGATCACGTTGCCGTCCTGGCGCTTGTCGAGACCCTTGGTGCGCAGCACGATGTCGAGCGCCTGATCCCAGGGGACGTTTTGCAGGCGCAGCGTCACGCTGCCGTGCACGCTGTCACTGACGACGATGTTCTGGCCACTGGTATCAGCCAGCAGCTGCAGCAGCGCCCGGGTGTCGATGTCCTGGAAGTTCATCGTCATCTTTTCACCGGTGTACTGCCGCCGCTCTTCCGTCACCGCCTGGACCTTCGCCTTCGGCTGGATCTCCACGACGTACTGATCATTGGTCTGATAGGCCAGCTGGTCGTAGTCGCCCTTGGCGCTGATCAGCAGGCGAGCGTCGTTGCCCGAACGGGTGGCATCGAAGCTGGTCACCGCGGTGCCGAAATCGGACGCGTCAAAGCGGCGCATCAGCGACTTGGGCAGGTCGGTGCCCGCGAAGTCGACGACCACCTGGTCGCCCACCTGGCGCAGGTTGATCGGCGTATGCGGATCGGACAGCCGCACGACGATGCGGCCAGCGCCATCCACACTGCGGCGGAAATCAATGCTCTCGATGGTGCGCGCACCGACCGGGGTCGCGCCCTGGCCATCCGTGGGGCCGCCAGCCGCGACGGCGGCGGTCGAGGCAGCGGCGGCGGCGCCGGCCTGGCCGAGCGTGATGAGGATGTTGTTGCCTTCGACCCGCATGGTGTACGGCATCATCTTGTCGAGGTTCAGCACCAGGCGGCTGCGGTCGGCGGTCTGCGCAGCGAGGATGGTGTCGAGGCCACCGGAGCGCACATCGATGCGTCGTGACGCCAGCGCCAGCGAGGTGCCCGGCAGATCCACGGAAATGCGTGCGGGATCATCGATGGTGAAGCTGTTCGGCTGGGGTGCGGGACCTGACAGCTTCAGAATCAACTGCAGCTGCTGTCCGGACATCGGCCGTACGTCGATGGCCTGCAGGGTATTGCTGTCCGCGGCATGCGCCGACGACAGGAGGGTTGAACCAACGATGAGCGCGGCCAGGAGCGTCCCGAGGGCGCTCTGGATCCGGTTCAACGGGTTGAGGCGTATCATTTTTAAGGACTCCCTGCAGCCATTCGGCTAATCGTTCAACGCGAGCGCCGCCGGACGCTCGATGTAGCCACCCAGGCCGTCCGGAACGATTTCGCGGACGTCGATTTTCGATGGTGTGATTCCGGTGATCTTGCCGTCGTTCTGGCCGATGTAGTTGCCAAGCGTGACGCGATGTACGAGTCCGTCCTTGGTCTGCACCAGGCCGTAGATCTGGCCGCTCTGCTGCATCGAACCGACCATCTTCATGGTGTCCAGCGAGTACTGCTCGAGGAACTCCCGGTTGCGATGGGCATCGGGACGCAGGTTCGCGTTGCCGGCGTTCGGTGAGGTCGGCGTGAACGGCGAACGCAGACTCGCGTCGCTGTACTTGAAGGTCTGGTACGGCTTGACCTCGGGGAGGGGCTCGACACGGCCGCCGGCCTCCTTGTTGGTCTCGGTAATGAAGGTCTGCAGGTCATCATCCTGGCTCGAACAGCCGGCAAGACCGGCCGCGGCTGCGACCAGCAGGCCCAACAGCACCGGAATCGTCGGATGGATGCGCGGAGCGGCGTTACGGGCGCTCATTTCTGACCATCCTTCTTCGGGGGCGCGGGGCCGGACAGCTCATCCGGATCCAGATACCGATAGGTCTTCGCCGTCAGGTCCAGGGTGAGGTTGTCGTAGCCGCCCTTGGCATCGGGCGAGAGCTGCACGTCGTGCAGCGTCACGATGCGCGGCAGGGCCGCAATGTCGCTGACGAACTGACCGAACTGGTGATAGCTGCCGGAGAGCCGGATCTTGATGGGCAGCTCCGCGTAGAAGTCCTTCTTCACTTCCTCACCGGGCTGGAACAGCTTTTCCTGAAGCCCGGCCCCAAGGCCGGTCTGGGAGATCTCCACCAGCAGATTGGGCACCTCGGTGCGCCCTGGCAGCTGGCGCAGCAGGGCGCCGAAGGAGCGCTCGATGTCAGCCAGCTGCTGCTTGTACACGCTCAGGTTCACGGCCTTCGCATGCTTGGTGCGGAATTCCTGGCGCAGCTTCTGCTCTTCCTGCTGGTACTGGTCGAGCACCGGCTCCTCGTTCGACCAGACGAAGAAGTAGCCGAGCACACCGGTCAGCACCACCAGGCAGATCGCCACCGCGCCGATGCGGATCGGCAGCGGCCAGCGGCCCGGCTCGCGCCAGTCCAGTGATTGGAGTTCCTCGATCAGATTCATTGTCCGGCCCCCCTGCGCAGGCCCGGCCTGGAGCTACTGGGCTTGTTGCCGGCCGGCTCAGGCTGATCGGCGACATTCGGGATCTCATCCGCGAACACCGTGAAGGCCTGACCGCCCGAGGCGTCGGCCTGCACCACCTGCAGTTCCGGATTCCTCAGCCATTCGGAGGAATCGATGTTGCGCATGAAAGCCGAAACGCGGGTGCTGGACTGGGCGACGCCATCGAACCGGAACCTCTGGTCCGTCTGCTTGATCGAGGTGAGGAACGCGCCATCCGGCAGCGTCTTCACGATCTCATCGAAAACATGCACGATCTCGGGACGGGACTGCTGCAGCTTCTCGATGATCTGCATGCGCGCGATGAAGTTCTGCTTGGCGGTTTCCAGGCTGTTGATCTCTTCGATCTGCTTGTCGAGTTTCTTGATCTCGGTGCGCAACCGGTCGTTGCGGTGCTGCTGGCTGTCGATCATCGACGAGAACGTCAGGTAGCCCAGGAACGCCAGCAGGCACGCCACCAGCGCGGCAGCGCCGAGCGCGATCAGGAACTGCACCTGGCGCTCTCGGCGTTGTTCGTCGCGCCAGGGGAGGAGGTTTATCCGTGGCATGTCAGTCGAAACTCCTCAGAGCAAGACCACAGGCCGTCAGCAGTGCAGTGGCATCCCGCTGCACCGCCTGCGCCTTGGCGCGCGAGGACAGTTTCATCTGTCCCAGCGGATCGCCCTTCTCGGCCGAAATTCCGACGCGGCTGGAGATCACGTCGCCCACTCCGGAAATGTTCGCGCAGCCGCCGCAGACCAGGATCTTCTCCGGCTGCTCGCGCCCCGACCCGGAGGCGAGGTAGAACTGCAGTGAGCGGCTGACCTGCTGCGTCATGTCATCGATGAACAGGTCCAGCACTTCGGATTGGTAGTTGCCCGGCAGCCCGCCTTCCTTCTTGGCGCGACCGGCCTCCTCCATCGACAGACCGTAGGTGCGCATGATCTCCTCGGTGAGCTGCTGCCCGCCGAAGGCGAAGTCGCGGGTATACACGACCTTGAGATTGCGCAGCACGCTGAAGGTGGTGCTGCTGGCGCCGAAGTCGACCACCGCGATGGAGCGGTCGATGCCGCCGTCCGGCATCTGGTGGGTCATCAGCTTGCAGGCGTTCTCGAGGGCAAAGGCCTCGACATCAACGATCTTGGCGGTGAGCCCGGCGGCGTTGATGGCCGCCTGGCGCTGTTCGACGTTCTCGGTGCGGGTCGCGACCAGCAGCACGTCGTTGGTGTCGGCCTCCTTCTCGGAGGGGCCCAGCACCTCGAAGTCGTAGCTGACTTCGTCCATCGGAAAGGGGATGTACTGATCCGCCTGCATTTCCACCTGCGCTTCCAGGTCGCCGGTGCGCAGGTTGCGGGGCATCTGGATCACTTTGGTGATGGCGGCATCGCCGTTGATCGCGATGGCGACCTCACGGCTGCGCGTGCCCGAACGTTTGATGCAGCGCTTGACGGCCTCGCCCACCGCCTCGGCATCGACGATGGTCTGCTCGTTCACCGCGTTCTGGGGCGTGGGTTCGGCCGCATAGGCCTCCACGCGGTACTGGCCACCCGACATGGCCAGCTCGATGAGCTTGATCGATGAGGTCGTTATGTCAAGACCCACGAGCGGACGATACTTACCCTGCAGGAGGAACATTTTACTTCCTTATCAGTAAGTTACGGCCGAAAGCGCTCGTGCAGGATAATTTCGTAGGCCACTATATATCAGCATAAAGTTAAATAGAACGTGAGAAAACCCACGAAGCGTCCCGTACGCTGAGGATGGGGCAGTACGAAGCCGGAAAATGCCGCCGGCGTCACAATTGCGCGATTCAGTCGCGCCCAACGATTTGTATTCCCTGTGGTCCAATCAGTTTTTGGGGAGACAAAGCTGGAAGACTTGCGGCTGGATCGAACCGTACCATGCACCGGTCAGCCGGCAACCCCGCTGTCCTAGGCGCCCATGCCCTTAGACCGGAAGCTTTGCGTCCCCACCTTTCGGTGAGTTTGCCCTTGAGTCGGCGGCTACTATGCATAGCACCTGAAACCTAATCAAGCGGATACAGTCACGGTCTGTGAAACGTAAACTACTCCCCTTACTGATTGCCGCGGCCGGTGGTGTGATCCTGCTCACACTTCTTGGCGCCATTGGCCTCGCCGGCTGTTATATCTACATTGAGCCGTCGCTGCCGTCCGTTGATGCGATGCGCAACGTCGAAATGCAGGTACCGCTGCGCGTGTATACGCGTGACGGGGACCTGATCGCGCAGATCGGCGAGCAGCGCCGGATACCGGTGACCTGGGACCAGATCCCCGAGCTCGTCAAACACGCGTTCCTGGCGGCCGAGGACGATCGGTTCTTCCAGCATCACGGCATCGACTACCAAGGCGTGCTGCGGGCCGTGGTGGTGGACGTGATCTCGGGGGACCGGGCCCAGGGCGCGAGCACCATCACCCAGCAGGCGGCGCGGCAGCTGTTCCTGACGCTCGACAAGACCTGGCGGCGCAAGGTGCAGGAGGCGTTCCTGACCTACCGCATGGAGCACGAGTTCAGCAAGCAGGAGATCTTCGCGCTCTATCTCAATGTCGTGTTCTTCGGCGAGCGCGCCTACGGGGTGGCGGCCGCGGCCGAGACCTTCTACGGCAAGCCGCTGGATCAGTTGAGCGTCGCGCAGGCCGCGACGCTGGCCGGCATCGTGCAGCTGCCCTCGCGCTACAACCCCATCGTCAACCCGCAGTTCGCAAAGGCGCGGCGCACCTACGTGCTGCGCCGCATGAAGGAGCTGGGCTACATCGACGCCGATGTCGCCGCGGCCGCGAATGCGGAAGCCGTGGAGGCGCGCACCCATGCCCCGCTCTACGGCGTCGATGCGCAGTACGTGGCGGAGATGGCGCGGCAGGAAGTGCGCAAGCGCTTCGGGGCGAAGGCCGAGACCGCCGGCTACAAGGTCTACACCACCATCGACGGGCGCCTGCAGACCGCGGCCAACCGCGCCGTGCGCCTCGGGCTCATCGAGTACGACCGCCGCTACGGCTGGCGCGGCGCAACGGCGCACGTGGACGTGAGCGCCGCGGCCGACGCTTCCGACCTCGAGGATCTGCTGGATGAGTACACGCCCGTCGGACCGCTGCTGCCGGCGGTCGTCGTCGAGGTCGCGGACCAGTCCGCCAAGGTGTACGCCAAGGACTTGGGGTTCCAGCAGCTCAACTGGGATGGGCTCGCCTGGGCGCGCAAACAGCTGGACAACGAGCGCACCGGGCCTGCGCCCAAAACCGCGGGCGAGATCCTGACGCGCGGTGATGTCATCTACATCTACACCGACGGGCGGCACACCGCGCAGCTGGTGCAGATCCCCGAGGCGCAGGCGGCACTGGTCTCGGTGAATCCGACCGACGGCAGCGTCTCGGCGCTGGTGGGCGGCTTCGACTACTTCAGCAACAAGTACAACCGCGCGGTGCAGGCGAAGCGCCAGCCCGGTTCCTCGTTCAAGCCGTTCCTGTACTCCGCGGCGCTCGAGAACGGCTTCACCGCCGCCTCGGTGCTGCCGGATGCGCCGATCGTCATCGAAGGCAGCGGCATGGAGACTTCCTGGCGGCCGAAGAACTCCCACGGTGACTTCAACGGTCCGATGCGATTGCGCGAGGCCCTCGCGCAATCGCGTAACCTGGTGTCGATCCGGCTGTTGCGACAGGTCGGCATCGATTACGCCATGAACTATGTGACCCGCTTCGGCTTCGAGAAGGACTCCCTGCCCAACAACCTGACGATGGCGTTGGGCACGATGCAGGTCGCACCGATCGATCTCGCCGCCGCCTACGCGACCTTTGCGAATGGCGGCTTCCGGGTCTCCCCGTACTACATCGACCGCATCGAGGACGTGTCCGGCAATGTCGTGTGGCAGGCCAACCCGCCCATCGCCTGCCGTGAGTGCGAGCAGACGGCGGACCTGAGCACCGTGCCACTCAAGGACGCCTCCGCTGCGACGCTCGCTGCCGCCGATGCCATCCGCGGCGGTGTGGGACCGCTGACGGCCCAGCAGCTCGCACCGCGGGTCATCAGTCCGCAGAACGACTACATCATCACCGACATGATGGCCGACGTGATCCGCCTTCCCCGCGGCACCGGGCACCGCGCCATTGTCCTCGGCCGCAACGACCTGGCCGGCAAGACCGGCACCACCGATGATTCCCGCGACGCCTGGTTCAACGGTTTCAACACCCGGCTCGTGACGACGGTGTGGGTGGGTTTCGACCAGGAGCGCTCGCTCGGTGAATCCGAAGAAGGCGCCCGCACGGCGCTGCCGATCTGGATCCGCTACATGCGCGAGGCCCTCAAGAGCGTGCCGCAGCAGAAGCTGCCCATGCCCGATGGCCTGGTGCAGCTGCGGGTCTCGCCGGAGACCGGCACGCTGGTGAGCGCGGAAAATCCCGACGGCATGCTGGAGACCTTCATGGTCAATCACCTCCCGGGCACCGGCACGCCGGCGAACGGCCAGGCGCAGCCGGCCGCGGAGCAGACCGCGGGCGGCGAATCCCTGTTCTGAGAGTCTGAGCGTTTGATTTTCCGGCGCACCGGCCAGATGATTGGGACATGCCAAAACGATTGAGCGTTCGCGGTGAACACCTGCGGCGCGCGCTCGCCCAGGAAGCCGCGCGGATCATGGCCGAGCACGGAATCCGTGATTTCCTGATCGCCAAGCGCAAGGCCGCCGAGCGCTTCGGGGTGACCGACGGGGCGGTGCTGCCCCGGAACACGGAAATCGAAATGGCGCTGGTGGACTACCAGCGCCTCTTCGGCGGTGACTCTCACACCGAATCCCTGCATGCCCAGCGCCGCGCGGCGCTGCGTGCCATGCGCCAGCTGTCAGGTTTCGCGCCGCGGCTGGTCGGTGCCGTTCTCAGTGGCACGGCAACCGAACACTCGGACGTACAGCTGCACCTGTTCGCGGAGCGCCCCGAAGCGGTCACGATATGGCTGATCGACCAGGGCATCCGTCACGAAGTCACCGCGCGCCGCGTCAAGATGAACGCCGAACGGGTGCTGGAGTACCCCGGCGTGCGCTTCGCGGTGGATGACCAGGCGATCGAGGCCACCGTCTTCCCGACCGATGGGATCCGGCAGGCGCCGGTCAGTCCGGTGGATGGCAAGCCGATGCGGCGGGCCGACCTGGCGGATCTGGAGGCGCTGCTCGCCGCCCCCTGAACGGCCCCGCGTACCGACTCTTCAGCGCGTGCCGATGGCCGCGTAATCGCGCGGCGGGGAGCCGGTGTACAGCTGCCGCGGGCGACCGATGCGCATGTTGGGGTCGGCGATCATTTCCTGCCAGTGCGCGACCCAGCCCACGGTGCGCGCGATCGCGAACATGACCGTGAACATGGAGCGCGGGATCCCCAGGGCGCTGTAGATCATGCCCGAATAGAAATCGACGTTCGGATACAGCTTGCGCGAGACGAAGTACTCATCCTTCAGCGCCACCTCTTCCAGGCGCAGCGCCAGCTCGAACAACGGATTGTCCGGGCTGCCGAGCTTTGCGAGCACCTTGTGGCACATCTCGCGGATGATCTTGGCGCGCGGATCGAAGTTCTTGTAGACGCGATGACCGAAGCCCATCAGCCGGAAATGGCTGGATTTATCCTTTGCCATCGCCAGGTACTTGGGAATGTTGTCCACCGTGCCGATCTGCTCGAGCATCGCCAGCACCGCCTCGTTGGCGCCGCCGTGGGCCGGACCCCACAGTGCCGAGACACCGGCGGAAATCGCCGCGTAGGGATTGGCACCGGTGCTGCCGGCCAGGCGCACCGTCGAGGTGCTCGCATTCTGCTCGTGATCCGCGTGCAGGATGAACAGCAGGTCGAGCGCCTGTGCCGCAACCGGATCCACTTCGTAGGGCTCACAGGGCACGGCGAAGAACATGTGCAGCAGGTTGCTGGTGTAGTCCAGGTCGTTGCGCGGATAGATGAACGGCTGACCCACGGAGTGCTTGTGAGCCGCGGCCGCGATGGTCGGGATCTTGGCGACGATGCGATGCGCGAAGATCTCCCGATGGCGCGGGTTATGGATGTCCATCGTGTCGTGATAGAACGCCGACAGCGACGCCACGACCGCCGATACCATGGCCATCGGGTGGGCGTTGTGGTGGAAGCCATTGAAGAAGCGCAGCAGCGTCTCGTTGATCATCGTGTGATGCCGGATGCTGAGCGTGAACTCATCCAGCTGGCTCTTGGTCGGCAGTTCGCCATACAGCAGCAGGTAGCTCACCTCGGTGAAGGTGCTCTGCGCCGCCAGCTGTTCAACCGGATAGCCACGATGCAGCAGCACCCCGGCGTCACCGTCGATGTAGGTGATCTTGCTTTCGCAGGCCGCGGTCAGCCCGTAACCCGGGTCAAAGGTAAAGGCGCCGAACTCCTTGTTCAGGGGCACGACATCCACGACGCTCGGGCCCACGGTGCCCGGACGGACCGTCAGTTCAGCCTTTTTGCCACTGGCGCGGTCGACGAGCTCGAGCTTGCTCTCTTTCATTTATCGCGGCTTCCTGGAAGGCAGGCGCGGGGGATTCGCGCATGCGAACGGTCAGCGTTACACGGTCCGCCGACGGAATCAAGGCAGCGAGAATTAAATTCCGAACAGGTACGCGCATGCCATCCCGCTTAAGGGGAGGCGCCCGGATCAGACCTGGTGGGTCGATCCGGGCAGACCTGAAGCAGGATCAGCGGGCGGGGGCAGTGACGCCGTATTTCTTGCGGAACTTGTCCACGCGACCGGCAGTATCGACCATCTTCTGCTTACCCGTGTAGAACGGATGGCAGGCCGAACACACTTCCACCTGGAGGTCATGGCCCAGCGTCGAACCGGTCTTGAAGGTGTTGCCGCAAGTACAGCTGACGTTGATCATCTTGTACTCGGGATGAGTGGCTTCTTTCATAATTGACTCCCGGGTTGAGCGGGCATGGGCAAAAGGGCGCGCGAGTTTAGCGGCGAATCCATCCGCGCTCAAGGCCCGGATGGGGTCGCCCCCGACTTTCAGGGAACTTTCCACCGCCCATGCGTCGTGGGGCATTCCTGAATGCCGATTCTGGTGTTCCTGTGGTGCAGTGCAGGGCGATTCCTTATCCACAGAGCCTGTGGATAATTCTGTGGACTGTCGGATCTGCGGAGGCTCGATATTCGGGCGATATTGCACATTTATGACCTTGATCAAAGAATGACCAGTATGTTTCAGCCTTATCTTTCAATGGCTTACGGACATCATATCGAGCAGATTGGGTGATATTGCACGTAATCCGCTCATTTACCAATGTGCCCTGCCAACCCTGTGTATAACGGCTGCCGCGACCGCCTCCAGACACTTACGCTCTTGACAGTGCCGGATCAGCGACGCCTGCCGAGTCCGGAAGAAACTCCAGCAACAGATCGTTCAGGAACCGCAGTCCCCGGGGGGAGGGGCGCCACCGGCCATCGACCACCTGCAGCAGGCCACGCGCCTGCTGGGTTACCAAGGTGGGGGCCACCACCTCGAACCTCAAGCCCGTGCGCGATTCGAATAAAGCGGCGTCAAAGCCTCCGGTGAGGCGCAGCGCGTTCATCATGAATTCAAACGGCAGCTCACCCGGCGCCACCGTGCGGGTCGTCAGCGGCGTTCCGGCCTGGTAGCGGCGCGGCTCGCGGGTCTGCGTGGTGCGGGCGATGGTGCCGGCGGCCGCGTCCGTGAGCTTGCCGTGGGCGGCGGCGGCCCCCCCCAGGTAATCACCGAAGGTCCAGTAGTTGAGATTGTGGCGGCACTGCCGGCCGGCGCGGGCATAAGCCGACACTTCGTAGTGGCCGAATCCCGCATCGCCGAGCTCCTCGGCGCAGGCCTCGAGCATTGCCTCGACACTGTCCTCGCTCGGCAGCGGCGGCGGCTGCGCACCGAAGACCGTGCCGGGCTCCATGGTGAGGTGATAGTGGGAGAGATGGCCGGGCCCCAGGCCCAGGGCCTGGCGCATATCGGCGCGTGCGCCCGCGACATCCTGCTCCGGCAGCCCGTACATCAGATCCAGATTGAAATTGCTGAGGCCGGCGGCGTGCAGCTCATCGGCGGCGCGCACGGTATCCGCCGCGCCATGAATCCGGCCGAGTACCGCAAGCTGGCGGGCGCCGAAACTCTGTGCCCCCAGGGAGACGCGGTTCACGCCGACGGCCGCGTATTCGGCAAAGCGGCCACGCTCGATCGTGCCCGGGTTGGCCTCGAGCGTGATTTCGATATCCGGCTCGAAGCCCAAGAGTGTGCGGGCCTCCGTAAGAATCCGTCCGATCGCGGCGGGTGAAAACAGGCTGGGCGTGCCCCCGCCCATGAAGATTGTCGTGAGCCGGCGACCCGCAAGCTGTGGTGCGCGCGCCTGCTCGCGCAGGTCACGCGTCAGCGCTTCCAGATAGGCGGTTTCCGGCAGCTGCCCCGTGAGCGTGTACGAATTGAAATCGCAGTAGGGACATTTGCGCACGCACCAGGGAAAGTGCAGGTACAGCGACAGCGGCGGGGCTCCGAGGCTCATGGCAGCGCGGCCAGCAGCGCGCGCAGCGCCTGCGCGCGGTGACTGATGCGATTCTTCTCTTGCGCCGGCAGTTCGGCGACGGCCAGTGCGAGGCCAGCGGGCTGGAATATGGGGTCGTAGCCGAAACCGCCGGTGCCGCGCGGCGCGCTCAGGATGTGTCCTTCCCACACCCCGCTCGCCACCACCGGCGCCGGGTCCGCCGGCTGGCGCAGGAAGACCAGCACGCAGCGATAGCGCGCACCGCGCCGCGGCTCCGGCACGTCGGCCAGTTCCCGCAGCAGCAGCGCCAGATTGTCGGCATCACTCGCGCCTTCGCCGGCGTAGCGCGCCGACCAGACGCCGGGCCGCCCGCCCAGCGCGTCCACTTCGATGCCCGAATCATCGGCAAGTGCCGCAAGGCCGGTCGCACCGGCGGCGTGGCGTGCCTTGAGCAGCGCGTTGTCGAGGAACGTGGCACCGGTTTCCGCAGGCGTCGTGAGGCCGAAGGCGGTCTGCGGGATGACCTCGATGTCGCGCGCGGCCAGCAGCTGCGCAAACTCGCGCACCTTGCCGGCATTGCCGCTGGCGAGCACGGCCTTCACGCGCGCTTCAGCCCCGCGCCGCGACAGCCTGCGACTGCAGCGCAAAGATCTTAGTCAGGCCGCCGCTCGCCAGGTCCAGCAGCGCATCCAGTTCGTGGCGGCGGAAGGCGTGGCCCTCGGCCGTGCCCTGCAACTCGACGAAGGCCCCGCCGCTGTTCATGACGACGTTCATGTCGGTCTCGGCCTGCGAGTCCTCGGCATAGTCCAGATCCAGTACCGGCACGCCGTTGCAGATGCCGACCGAGATGGCGGCGATCTGGCCGTGCAGGGGATTGTGGGTGAGTGCGCCCCGGCGCTGCAATGCCGCGCAGGCCTGCGCCAGCGCGACGTAGCTGCCGCAGATCGCGGCCGTACGCGTGCCGCCGTCGGCCTGCAGCACATCGCAGTCGAGCGTGATCGTGCGTTCACCGAGGGACTTCAGGTCCACCACGGCGCGCAGCGAGCGGCCGATGAGCCGCTGGATTTCCTGGGTGCGCCCGCTTTGCTTGCCGCGCGCGGCCTCGCGGGCCTGGCGGGTGTGCGTCGAGCGCGGCAGCATGCCGTACTCCGCGGTCACCCAGCCCTGGCCCTTGCCCCGCAGGAACGGCGGGATGGTCTCCTCGACGCTGGCCGTGCACAGCACGTGCGTGTCACCGCACCGTACCAGCACCGAGCCTTCGGCGTGCCGGGTGAAGCCACTTTCGAAACTGATGGGCCGCAGTTCGTCCGAGGCCCGTCCGCTGGGTCGCGGCGCGCTCACTGGCTGCGCCAGCGCAGCACGGCGCCCGAGGTGTTGTCGCTGTTGGGGCCCGCCGCGCCGACGGCCGTGCGGCACAGCGCCGCGAGCTGATCGCGCACGGCGATCCCGTTCATCGTCAGGGCCGTCGCAATCTCGGAATCGCGCAGGCCGCCCCACACCCCATCGGTGCACACGAACAGCACGTCATCACGCAGCAGCATCCGCCGGGTGCCGAGGGTCATGTCCGGCAGCACCGGGTCGCCGCCGAGGCAGCATTCCACATAATTGCGCATGGGGTGATTGTGCGCCTGGTCGGGCGTGATCAGGCCCTCGCGCACCAGCAGTTCCACGTGGCTGTGGTCGCGGGTGCGGGCCGCCACGGCGCCATGGCGCAGCAGGTAAATGCGGCTGTCGCCCACATGCGCCCAATACGCCGAGCCCTGCTGCACCAGGCACACGGCGCAGGTGGCGCGCGGCCGGTGTTCCATCGGCAGGTGCAGGCCGATGCGCACGACCTCTTCGTGGGCCCTGCCCAGCGTCAGATGCAGGAAACCCAGCGGATCAAATAGCGGTTGGGGGGTGTGCCAGAAAGCCTCCAGTAGCGTTTTCAGCGTCACTTCGGCGGCCCGCGCACCTTCAGCGTGGCCACCCATGCCGTCAACGACGACCAGCAATGCGGCGTGTTCGGCAACGGCCACCGCAACCCGATCCTGGTTCTCTTCCCGGCCGCCGAGAAGACTTAAATCCGCGTATTCAACCTGCAAGGAGTTTTCTGTCTGTCTGGTACACTGCGGCGAATCTTATATCACGCGGATCGTCGGGGACATCAGACGCGGTCGCGCGGCCCCGTAAGACGGCACACCGGCTCAGAATCCAGGACGAACATGATTGCCAGCATGACCGGTTTCGCGCGACGCGAAACTTCCGGCCCCTGGGGCTCTCTCATCTGCGAATTGCGCAGTGTCAACCACCGGTTCCTGGAGTCGAGCCTGCGACTGCCCGAGGAACTGCGCAGCCTGGACCCGGAGATCCGCCAGCAGTTCGGCAAGGGACTGAAACGCGGCAAGATCGACTGCACGATCACCTATCGGCGTACCGATACCGCCGCCCGCGCGCTGGATCTGGATCGCGATGTCCTGGAGCAGCTGCTGGGCAGGGTCCGGGAAGTCACCGCGCTCGCAGGCGCCACCCCCGTCAGCCTCGATGCGCTGGAGGCGCTGCGCTGGCCGGGCGTCATCCGCGATACCGATACCGGCACCGAGGATCTGCTGGTGGCGGCGCGGGCACTGGCCAGCGCCACCGTGGAGGACCTCGCCCTGGCGCGTTCCCGCGAAGGCGCGCGTCTCGGGGACCTCATCGAGCAGCGCTGCGCGGGCCTCGTCACGCTGGTCGCGCAGGTGCGCACGCGGCTGCCCGAAGTGCGTGCCCGCATCCGCGCCCGACTCGATGAACGTTTGGCGGAGCTCAAGGCCGAAGTGGACCAGGAGCGGCTGGAACAGGAACTGGCGCTGCTGCTGCAGCGGTTGGATGTCGATGAGGAGCTGGACCGGCTCGGCGCCCACATCGAGGAGATCCGCCGCATCATTGCCGGCAGCGAACCGGCCGGGCGTCGCCTGGATTTCCTGATGCAGGAACTGAATCGCGAGGCCAACACCCTGTCATCGAAGTCACAGGATCTGGAAACCACGCGCGCCGGCGTCGACATGAAGGTACTGATCGAGCAGCTGCGCGAGCAGGTGCAAAATATCGAGTGACGTCCAGGGCGCAGGCGTCTTTAGAGACTTCCCACCCGTGATCAGACATTCCAATTGGGAAGCATTGGGCGTTCTCTGGCACCGAAACACCAGATCGCGTTTGTTAAGCCTGCTCGTATGTATTTTCTGCGTCGCTGCGTCTTCATCACTCCATGCGCAACATGCCAGCGATGACCCTGTAGCAGCCGCCGATGATGCCTTCGGTCTTACGATGGGACTCGAAAGTATCGGGATGTACGGACCACAGGGCGTGCGTGGCTTCAATCCGCAGGTGGCGGGGAACGTTCGCATCGACGGGCTTTATTTTGATCAACAAGGCTACCTGTCGAACCGGGTCGTCGACGGGTCCACGATCCGTGTCGGCGTAAGCGAGTCGGCTTACCCATTCCCTGCGCCGACAGGGATCGTGGACTATTCGCTGCGCAGTGCGGAAGGCGCGACGCCGAGCGCGAGCGTTGTCGTGAGTGCGGGGCCTTTTGACGCTGGCGGCGTCAGCGTGGATGGCATGATCCCGCTGACCCCGGAATTGCGGCTGCCGATCGGAGTGGGCTACCAGGAGGAATCCCAGAGCTACGCAGGCTCGTTTCCCGGCTATACCGCGCGCAATATCAGCCTTGGCGCGACCCCGCAATGGAAGCCCAATGATCGCATCACCATACGATTGATCGCGGAACATTCGGGGACGACGCGCGCGGATAATATGCCGATCCTCTTTACCGCCGGGGACTATGAGCCGCTCTATCTCCCGCGGCGCTATCTGGGGCAGCATTGGGCAAAGAGCGACACTTCAGCTGACAACTACGGTGGCCTGCTAAAGGCTCGCCTCACTACCCACTGGTCTCTTGCGGCCGGAATATTTCGATCCATCTACAATAGCCCCGTCAGCTACACGGATCTTTATCTCAATGCACAGGCTGATGGCTCCGCTGACCGCTCGATCGTCGCTTATCCCGATCAATCCATAGCGTCCACCTCCGGTGAAGTGCGGTTGACCGGCCAGTTCCTGGCGGGATCCTGGAGCAATACTTTCTTCCTGATGACGCGTGGCCGCGATACATCAAGCAAATATGGCGGTGAGGATGAGAGCGACCTGGGACAGACGTCAGTCGGTGCGACCACCCAGTTCCCCGAGCCTCAGTTCCGTTTCACACAGCAGACTCTCGATACCACAAAGCTGTACAGCACTGGAGTGGCCTACAAGCTGGGTTGGAACAAGCGCATGGATCTGGCGCTGGGCGTGCAACAGGAATTCTACAAGGCCGTCGAAACGGTTCCGCAATTCCCCATACAGCGGCGTTCAGACGATCCACTCCGGGCATACCTCTCCGGTGCCGAGTATCTGACGCCCAAACTGACCGCCTACGAAGGCTATACACAAGGACTTGAAGACTCGGGCGTAGCGCCAGGAACCGCAGCAAACCCCAACGCAATATTGCCGGCCACTCGTACCTGGCAAGCCGATGCCGGCCTGCATTATCTGCTCACTTCAAAAGTGAAAGTGATTGTGGGCGTGTTTGAGATTCACAAACCCTATTTCAATTTGGATGAGGATAACGTCGATCGGCAGCTCGGCACGCAGCGCGCCCAGGGCGTCGAAGT
>Ga0302316_10000946_pt1 | contig 24194 bp, 18 predicted proteins | sample III_Palsa_N3_2_FD_200456 | JGI IMG/M metagenome (GOLD analysis project Ga0302316, IMG submission 200456) | Peat permafrost microbial communities from Stordalen Mire near Abisko, Sweden - III_Palsa_N3_2 | ecosystem: Environmental > Terrestrial > Soil > Palsa > Peat permafrost | place: Sweden...
CAACCGGTCGGCCTGCGAGGCGAAGAAGAAGAACGCCGTGCCCAGCATGATCCATTTACCGAAATGGACAATGCTGTGGACGGCTTGCTTGTCCCAGCAGAACTGGCTGCGCGGCCCCGGTGTCACCGATGGGATATGGCTTAGGGTGAAGCGGTAGATGGTGCCGGCGATCTGTCCGCCGATGATGGACCATACCGAGGGATAAAAGTAAGCCCAGATGATCGTTACGATGAGCGAGACGACCGACGTCGTGCCATCAATCGCAAAGAGCCGCTTGACGCCCATGTGACGTGAAAGCGTCAGCAGATTCGTGCTGTTGAAGCCGCTCAACAAGGTGCAGAGACCGAGCACCGGTAGAAGCACCTTCAGCGGTGGGTCGTGGTAGAAGATCGCAATCGGCCAGCTGATGACGAGTGCGATGATCCACAGAGCGACGCCGCGAATTGCCTGCAGCGAAAATGCCGTGTTCAGAAAGAGCGGATCGTCGCCGCGCGGTGACTGTATGACGCTGGGGACAAGGCCAATGTCGGAGAGCAGATTGATTCCCGCGATCATCGTCGTGAGGAGAATCATTTCGCCAAAGTAAGCGGGAAGCAGCAGGCGCGTGAGCACCAGGCTGCTGATCATACGCAGGCCTGTGCTGGAGCCATATTCGAGAATGGACCAGAAAGCTGCGTTAAGAGCTTTGGTCTCAAGAGCGCGCAGAAGTGGCCGGGCTTCCTTGGGTGCGGGCTCCGGGCTCGGTTCTAGTTGCGTTTCCATGAAGAGAGAGGGTCTGTACTGAGTGTACGCATATGCTGTCGAAGTGGATGGATGTTAGTTAGGGGATCACACTACCACTTCTGCTGTACAAAGCTGACGATTGAGGTGCACTCAAACATTCAACGTGTCAGATGGCTTTACCCGTAGCGGCAACTCTGGCATATACCTTGCGCCAATCGCGAATAATATCCGACCAGAGGAAGCCTTTGCTGAGAGCGCGAGCTCGGGCGTTCACGGACATTTGCTCGGCCATCTCTCCGTTTTCCGCTAGCAGGTCCATGGAGGCTGCGAGTTCATCAATGACGTACTCCTCACTGGTTGGCGCAATCAGAATGCCGGTTTCTGGTGTGACGAGAAGCGACGGCCCACCCCAGTCGCAGGCAATTACCGGTAGACCCTGGATCATGGCTTCCTGAACGACGATTCCGTTCGCTTCAGCGAGACTGGGGAAAACAAAAGCCCGATACTGGCTGAGCATCCGAGCGAGCGCAGTGTGGTCGGGAACCCATTCAATGAACTTGACGCGATCTTCAAGATGCAGGCTGGCCACCAGCGACCGCAGGTTCGGGAGCTCCGGGCCGCGGCCGATGATGTCGAGCTCAATGGGGTTCCTGGTGCGGGTGAGGCTCTTGATGATGAGGTCGGTGCCTTTGTGCTCGACCAGACGGCCATTATGGTAGAACCGCAGATTCTTTCCTGAGTGTGTGATGCGGGGCAAATCATTGAGCCGGTTGAGCACGCCGCTGTCGATGGAGTCGACAAACTGTTCGTCGCGGCAACCCGCCATGCGCAGGGATTCGTATGTGCGCTCGCCGCCGGCGACCAGCAGGGCACTCGCTTTACGCTTGCCGGAGTAACTGAATTTATGCAGGAACTGCGACATCGGATGCAGCCATCGCCGAATTTTGTAGGCCAGCTTTTCGCGATGCCGAAAAGCCGGCGGGTAATGGATATTTCCGTTGATTGGGCCAATGACAACGCGAGCGCCCGGCACTTTGGGATAGGGAAGGATCGGCGAAACTGGCGATGTGAAGTGAACGATTGCGCCGGGATTCTGTTTGAGAAGTTTCTGTGCTTCCTTTGCCGCGGATCGCATAAAGATGAAGTTGAGTAGCTGCTCGAAGAGCTTGGCGCGATAGAGAAGCTTTTCCAGCAGCGTATCGGGAATGTAGGAGACGCTCATCTGCGGAAAGTTGCGTTCCAACTCAAGCCGGGCTCGCTCGTGTGTGATCTGATGAACGCGTACCCCCTGCTTGTCCAGCTCAAGATAGATTTGGAGTGCCTTGATGGCCTCGCCGCCCATCTGCTCGGACACATTGGGAGCAATCAGGATGACTTCGAAAGCAGTGTTTTGTGGCTCAGTGGGCATAGTTGGACTCCGGAAGCGTTAGGAACCGCGAAACAGAAGAACGGATGGACGTCATTACTTTCGGAATCCTCTTGAGATTGCTTGCTAATGATTGCTATGCTTCGGTCGATATAAGTTTTGACCCTGCTTCATCACTTTAGACCGCCAGCCAACTTTCGCGCAGGGAAGTTGCTCTGAAAGATAGCGGAGACGCCACCTGAACTCCAAATGATAACTACGTGTGATCGCAAATGATTAGAAAGTGGGATGGAAGTACACCACCCCAGTACAATAAAAGCACTTATAAGGTACAAAATTATTGGATTCTGGGCTCTTTGAGATTCTTGGGCCTTTGATGATTCTCAGGCGGGTCTCAAGCGATGTCGGATGAGTTAGCTGTCACCGAAAAAATACGTGCGATTGCCCCTGATTTGATCGCACTACGAGACTCCACCCGTGTGCTCACCTATGGAGATCTCAATCGCCGAGCGGACCGTCTCGCGGAGCATCTCAAATCCCTCGGAGTTCAACCGGGAAGCACAGTCGCCATTTGCTTATCACGGTCCTTCGAACAGATCATTGCGGAGCTCGCTACCCTGCGAGCAGGCGCCGCGTTTGTTCCGATAGATCCCGCGTGGCCGGACGAGCGAGTCCAGCATATCGTTACCGATTGTGCCGCCTCCGTTTTCATCGCGCCCTCCAGTCTTTCCAGCCGTCTTACTGTCGGCGCCGTCTCGCTGGATGTTTCATCATGGCCGGATTCGGGTCCGGATGCCTTGGCTGGCTCCGCGAGTGCAGGCGCACACATCGCCCCAACCGATCTGGCGTATGTCATTTACACATCGGGTTCCACGGGCGTTCCCAAGGGCGTCGAGATCACGCATGCGAACCTGAACCACCTTATCCGGTGGCATCTGGAAGCCTTCGATGTAACTACCGCCGACCACGCAACACACGTCGCCGGACTCGGGTTCGATGCCGCTGTGTGGGAGATATGGCCGTACCTTTCTATCGGCGCATCGATCTCCCTGGCTGATGAAATGGTGCGTATCGATCCTGCCTCTTTGCAGCGATGGATTATCGAGATCGGCGCCACGATTTCGTTCGTGCCGACACCCGTTGCCGAGCCGCTGCTCACGATGGATTGGCCGGAGAGCACACGGCTGCGCTTCCTACTGACCGGCGGTGACACGTTGCATGCCGCGCCCCGGAACTGGCTGCCTTTCACGCTGGTCAACAACTACGGGCCCACGGAGTGCACTGTCGTTGCAACTTCAGGAGAAGTGAAACCCGGAATAGAAGGCTTGCCTTCAATCGGGAAGGCGATCAAGGGTACGACGGTTTATCTGTTGGATGAGCAGCAACAGCCGGTAGCTGACGGAGATGTCGGCGAGATGTATCTCGGCGGCGATGGCGTTGGACGCGGCTACCGTAACCTGCCCGAGCAGACAGAGAAGAGTTTTCTTGCCGATCCGTTTAGCGCGACCGGCGGGAAGATGTACCGGACCGGTGATATGGCCAGGCTTCTGCCTGACGGCCAGATCGCTTTCCTTGGCCGCTTCGATAGCCAGGAGAAGATTCGCGGCAACAGGATCGAACTTGATGAGATCGTGAACGTGCTCAACCGGCACGATAGCATTTCATTTAATGTTGTCATCGCGAGCGCTGACTCTGGGCAGGAAAAACATTTGATCGCCTATGTGCTCATCGCGGAAGATGCTTCGCCGAGTTCTAAAGAGCTTCAGGAATTCGCAGCGCTGGCGCTGCCGAGCTACATGATTCCGTCAAAATTTGTGCGCCTTGCCGCACTGCCGCTTTCCGCCAATGGAAAGGTCGACAGGAGCGCATTGCCGGAGCCTTCTGAAGACAACATGTTGCCTGAGCTTGCATCTCGCGAGCCGAACTCCGAGCTTGAAGAAACTCTGCTCGCCCTCGTGCGAGAGTTGCTGAAGACCAATGACGTGAACGTGGAAGATGATTTCTTCCTGATCGGCGGCCATTCGCTGTTGGGAACTCAACTGGTTTTGCGCGCGCGCGAACGCTTCGGCGTGATGCTCACACTCCGCGATCTTTTTGAGGCGGGAACTGTAGCCGGGCTGGCAGCTCGTATTGAAGAACTGATTTTTGAGGAAGTAGATGCGATGAGCGAGGAAGAAGCTGCTCGTATGGCCTCGGACAACAACGCATGACGACTCTCAGGCAATCGACAAGAAAGAATGAAGCGGAGTACAGCCTCTTCCAGCAACTTAAGCCGGAGGTAATGGCCAACCCATATCCGTTCTATCGAAAGATAAGAGAGCATGAGCCAGTGCGCTGGGATCCCTTCATGCACAGTTGGGTAGTCACCAGCTATGCGGAATGTGTGACCGCTTTATCGAAGTACAAAGCTGCGCGCACGCCCACCCCCGAGTATCTGGATGCAATGGGCCTTTCCGTTTTGGCGCCCTATGCCAGGCTCATGTTGAAGCAGATTCTATTTATGGATCCGCCAATGCACACAAGCATGCGGGCGATGTGCGCGAGCGCGTTTACACCAAGACGCATGGAAGCCTTGCGAGAAAGAACCGCGGAAATCGCCAATGAGTTGCTCGATCGCGTGATTGAGCGCGGGAGTATGGATGCCATTGCCGACTTCGCCGCGCCATTTCCCGCACGCGTATTGGCTGCTCTGATGGGGTTTCCCGATTCTGATTGTGATCTGTTGAAGAAGTGGGGCAGCGACGTTGCTGAACTTCTCGGCAACTTCGAACATGATCCCGACCGCATCAAACAACTCATGGCCAGTCTGGAGCACCTGCGGGCTTATCTCGAAGCGAAGGTTGAGGAGCAACGATCGACGCCATGCGAAGGCGTGCTTTCCGTGTTACTCGCTGCTCAGGTAAATGGCGTTCGACTTACAGAGCAGGAGATTGTCGCCAACGCCATCCTGATGTGTTCGGGCGGGTTAGAAGAGCCTTCGAACCTCATCGGCTGTGGCCTGTTTTCGCTGCTGCAAAGACCTGAACAGCTGGCGCAATTGACGGCTCATCCGGAGATCATGCAAACAGCTATAGAAGAGCTGATACGGTTTGAATCTCCAACGCAGCACACGGGACGTCTGACGCCCGAAGACACCGTACTGGGCGAAAAGCAAATCCGCAAAGGCGATCTGGTCACGATTGTCCTCGCGGCGGCGAACCGCGATCCCTTGAGATTCGAAGACCCGGACACGCTGAACTTAACGAGAGCTGACAATCGACATCTTTCCTTCGGCTGGGCATCACACTACTGCATCGGGGCTCCGCTTTCCCGGTTGACAGGCCAGGCTGCATTTACCGCGCTGCTTCGGCGCCTGCCGTCGTTGACCCTCACAACAAAACAGCCACAATGGCGAGGGATGGCCGCACTGCGCGGAATTGTATCGCTGCAGGTCGAGTTTGATTCGAAACTAGCCCAAGCTGTGCGGATGGAGCGGAGTAATGTCCAATAAGACGACCCCATCCGCCGGTGCGATGTCAGAGACAAAGCGTGCCCTCTTGGCGCAGCGTCTGAAAGGCATCTCCACCTCGACGCAGGAAGCAAGGCAGATAAAGCCACGTACGTCCGATGGCCCGACGCCTGTCTCGGTCGATCAGTACCGCATCTGGCTCCACACTTCCATGCACCCGGATCTGCCGATCTATAACGAGCCGATCACGATTACATATCGCGGTGAGTTGGACATCTCCATCCTTACGTCCAGCCTGAACTATTTTCTCAGCCGGCATGATGCATGGCGCACTGCCTTCACCATGCAGAACGGCGAAGTGTTCCAAGTCGTTCAGCCGGAGGTGACGGTAGATCTGAAGTTGTTCGATCTCAGCCATCTTCCCGCACAAGAACGCGAGGCTAAGGCAAAAAATCTCGCGACCGAACAGGCGACCCGCCCCATAGAACTTGATGAGCCGCCTCTGTTTCGTGCAACGGTGGTGCGTGCGGCGGTTGATGAATATCGCTTGTACATGGTGCTGCACCATATCGTCTTCGACGGGCTATCTATTCAGGAGACATTCATTCCTGAGCTTGCGGCTATTTACGCCGCGTTTTCCGCGGGTGTCGAACCTTCGCTATCCCCGCGCACACTGCAGTACTGCGATTACTCGGCATGGCGGCAAGACCAGGTAGCTGCGCCTGCGATGGAACGCCACATTGAATACTGGCAAGCACAGCTCGCAGGAGACTTGCCGGTACTGCGTCTGCCGACGGACCGGCCGCGGCCGGCGGCCATCAGTCAGCGGGGCGATATAGAAACTTTCGCCATCTCCCGCGAGTTAACGGATTCATTACGCGAGTTGAGCCAGGCACACGGCGCCACACTTTACATGACGTTGCTGGCTGCATTCAAAGTGCTGTTGTTTCGATACAGCGAACAGGAAGACGTTATCGTCGGCGGCGGTGCGGATGGCCGCAGGCGGCCTGAGCTGCGCGGCATGATGGGTTACATCCTCGATACGTTTGCCGTACGCACGCACCCTTCAGCTACGCTTAAGTTTTCTGATTTCCTTCAGCAAGTGAAACGATCGGTGCTTGGAGCACTGAATGCGGCAGAAGTTCCGTTCGACCGGGTTGTGCAGGCGGCTGGCATCAAACGTGATTTAAGCCATCATCCCATCTTCCAAACGTTCCTCTCGTTTCTGGCGCCCGCCGAAAACCTGGCACCGGGTTGGGAGATAAAAGCCAAAGACATAAATGGCGGAGCGACGAAGTTCGATATCTATCTCGAGGTCGAGGAACTTCCAACGCATACCGCAGCTTGCTTTATCTACAGCACAGACCTTTTCAATCGCGAAACCATTCAGCGTATGTTCGGCCACTGGAACACATTGCTCGAAGGTGTGTGCAGTAATCCAGAATGCAGTCTCGCTGATCTACCGTTGCTGACCGCCGAAGAGCAGGAGTTAATGCTGGTTCGCTGGAACGATCAAGCCGCACCTGTCCCGGCAACAACCATGCACGGCCTCGTTGAAGAACAGGTTCGTCGTACACCGAATGATGTGGCCGTCAAATTTGAAAATCTTACATGGACCTATGCTGAGCTGAATCGTCAGGCGGAGGGCCTTGCCACGCATCTACGCCATGTCGGTGCAGGACCAAAGACCCTCGTCGCAATCTGCATCGATCGATCGGAGATGCTCATCGCGGGATTGTTGGCGATTCTGAAAACCGGTGCTGCCTATCTTCCACTCGATCCCGCAACTCCGCACTCGCGCATTACATTGTGCCTGGAGGATGCACAGCCGGTTGTTGTGTTGACACAGCGGTCGGTGGCTAACGATCTCCCGCCTGTTGGCGCAACGGTTCTATTGTTGGAAGATATCGCCGGCAATCACGTAGCCCCTGATGTAGAGAATCAGACTGCCGGCAGTTCTGTTGGACCTAAAGACACTGCCTATATCATCCACACCTCCGGCAGTACCGGGCGGCCCAAGGCGGTAGAACTCGGGCATGGCTCGGTCGTCAACCTTTTGTTCTCGATGCAGCGAGAGCCGGGCTTTACCGCTGCGGACACGCTGGTTGCCGTGACGACTGTTTCCTTTGACATTGCGGTGCTTGAGCTGTTCCTGCCGCTGATCACAGGCGGCTGCGTCGTCATAGCAAGCCGTGATGTTACACAGGACCCTTACAAACTCGCGTCTCTAATAGAGAGTGCAGGCTGCACAGTCATGCAGGCAACGCCGGCAACCTGGCGCGCTTTGATGGCGATTGATTGGCAGGGGCATCCCGGCATGAAAGTTCTTTGCGGAGGAGAAGCGCTCACACGCGATCTCGCTGAAAAACTACTCGCACGAAATCTCGAACTATGGAACGTATATGGTCCTACCGAGACAACTATCTGGTCGACGGTAGAACGTGTGCACTCCAGCACGGGAACCGTGCCTGTCGGAAGGCCAATCGCAAATACGACGACCTACATCCTCGATAGCAACCAGAAGCCTGTTCCCATTGGAGTCGCCGGTGAGTTGTACATCGGAGGCATGGGGCTTGCGAAGGGCTATCGCGGCCAACCCGCATTGACCGCGCAAAAATTTGTTACGCCTGCCATCACGAACGGCGAGCGTGTTTACCGTACGGGAGACTATGCGGTGTATCGAGCCGCCGGAACAATCGAGTGTCAGGGAAGAGCAGACAATCAGGTTAAGATTCGCGGTCATCGCATCGAGCTCGAAGAAGTGGAGCTGCACCTCAATGCACATCCGCAGATAGCCTCAGCTGCCGCAAGGATATGGGAAGATTCGGTCGGCGGAAATCGCATGAGTGCTTATCTCGTGGGAAAGAACGGATCGCTTCCTGACATTTCACAGCTTCGCGATTTTCTTAAAGACCGCCTGCCGGAGTACATGATTCCATCGGACTTTACCGTCCTTGAAGCGATGCCACTTACCTCAAACGGAAAGATGGACCGCAAGGCGCTGCCTTTACCCAACGATCCTACTGCAACGCGGGAAGTCTCAAGCTTGCCGTTGACCGAAGAAGAGCAAAGGCTCGCGAAAATCTGGCAGGACGTGCTTGGAGTGCAATCGGTCGGCAGGGACGATAATTTTTTTGATCTGGGCGGCCACTCTTTGCTGCTCATTGTCCTGTTCGCGCGAATCAACAAAGAGTTCGCCTCAAGTCTACCGATTACTACAATCTTCGACGCACAGACTCTTTCTGCCTTGGCGAAAGTCCTGAAAGAAAAGGTGCGCATGTCATCGCTGGTTCCAGTGCAAACGGCTGGAAATAAGCCGCCCCTTTTCATGGCTCACTCCTATTTGCTGTATCACGGATTATCCAGCGCATTAGGAAATGAACAACCCTTCTACGGTTTGCGGGAGCTGGAACAGGATGGCGATCTCTCGATTGAGGAAAGAGCTCGGTGCTATGTCGCCGATATGAGGAGAATTCAGCAACATGGTCCATACCGGATCGCAGGCTGGTGTGCAGCCGGCCCGCTGGCTGTAGAGATTGCGCGCCAGCTAACGCTCGCCAAAGAAGAAGTGGCTATGTTGCTGCTGTTCGATTCATGGCTTCCTGGCTATGCTGAAGGCCTTGCAAAGCTGGAGAGAAGTAAGTCTTATTCAAAAATACTGAGAAATAAAATAGGCCGCCACAAAGCAAAGATAGAAGACCTCTCGTTCGCTGGGAGAATGAACTACATGTGGTACGTCACCAGGCGTCTGCTCAAGCGAGCCAGGGATGAGTTTTATATCAAGCATTGGGCGCAGATGAACGCTCTTTCAGCGCGCCTGCATATTCCCCTCCCGCAATTCATGCATAACACTACCTTGCAGACTTTCGCGGCCATGAGAGAATTCCGCACGGAAAGCATCCCCGTCCACCTGACGCTCGTTCGTGCGATCGACTCTCTTCACCTCGAAGGAGGCGCGCTTACGTGTGGATGGGAAATCGTAGCTGAACAAGGTGTGGATGTGTTATGGGCTCCTGGGGATCACGAAACAATGTTCCGGGGAAATAACTTACGGGTTACCGCAAACCTTGTAAGCGAGTCGCTTGCAGCTGTCGAATCGGCAGCATCGGGGGAACGCATGGGCACGACACGGCTGCGTCGGAACGATGTTCTCCAGAGATCCGGCAGGCCCGCTTCCATTTGAGTCCGGAATGCTCAAGAAACAAGGCGCTATACTGTAGCCAACGTGGAACAGACAGGGATCGGCAGCTCGCAATACGATGCGTCCATCATCATTGTTTCCTTCAACACTCGTGCAATTTTGAAGGAATGCCTTGAGTCCGTCATCCGCGAGTCGGCGAACTTGCGAGTCGAAATTCTCATAGTAGATAACCACTCCGCAGATGGGTCCGCTGAGATGGTTGAGCAAGAGTTCCCGGATGTCCAGCTGATCCGCAGTGAGATTAATCTTGGCTTTGGTGCTGCAAATAATGTGGCGCTCAAACGCGCTCGGGGCCGCTATTTTGTACTGCTGAATTCAGACGCCTTCTTCCAGCCATCGGCACTCGAACGCGCGATCAAGCACATGGATGAAACTCCCGATTGCGGGCTCGGTGGAGGGCTTCTTATAAGCCGAGATGGCTCATGGCAGCCTTCTGCAAGGTCGTTTCACTCCGTATTGGGAGATCTCATCGTACTAACAGGATTGGCTGCTAAGTTTCCTAAGTCAAAACTATTCGGAAACTTTGATCGCACCTGGGCAGATATAAATCAAGCAGCTCCCGTCGATTGGGTGCCCGGAGCTTTCAGTATTATTCGACCGGCCGCCCTCGAAAAAGCCGGTCTCTTCGACCCGGCGTTTTTCTTGTACTACGAAGAAGTAGATCTTTGCCTTCGTATCAAAGAAGCTGGCTATAGCATCTGGTATTGGCCCGATATTGCCATTGTGCATATCGGCGGCGAATCCTCTCGGCAGCTCAAGACTCTGGAGTTCTCCTCCCAGGCAGCGCAAGTAGTGATGTGGAGGATGCGGAGTACCTTGCTGTACTACCGGAAGCATCACGGCTTACAGGTTTATCTCGCAAAGTGGTTAGAAAATACTTTGGCTAGCATTACCGTATTACGCAATAGTGTTAGTCGTGATCCATTGCGGAAAGAGCGCGGACGTCGATATCGGACTCTGATCGCCCTTATGAATCAGGCCTGGAGAGACACCCACGGAGGCGAAGTCTCGCCGCCGAGACCATGGTGAACATGAAGCCATCCAGAACATATTGGTCTAAGACGATCTTGATGTTTCCCTTCCGCATCTGGTTCGCTGCAACGTCGAAGCTGCGCGAACCTATGCGACGCCTTTATTCCCATGCGTATCTTGCATCTCAACTGGCTACTAACTTGCCAAAGTCGGTTGTTGTACTCGGACGAGTATTTGTAGACGGCACTGGCGCCATCGAAATTGGCGAGTATTGTTTCTTATATCCGGATCTTCATCTCGAAACTCAGGATGCCGCCAGAATTTCCATCGGAGATGATGTCGTGGTTTCTCGTGGCGTCCATCTGGTCGCGATGGCCGGGATAACGATTGGCAGCGGATCGATGATTGGGGAGTACGCAAGTATTCGGGATGCGAACCACACTCGCTCGCCGAATGTGCCTCTTCGCGAGGCTGGCCATGTTGCGCAGCCGATTCGTATCGGCAATGAAGTATGGATTGGACGTGGCGTCACCATCCTCGGTGGTGTGACTATTGGCGATGGCGCCACGATTGGAGCAAACGCCGTCGTGACACGAGATGTGCCGCCAAACATCACGGTAGTGGGCGTTCCTGCAAGGCCAATCGACAAAAGCCGAGGCAGCATCAAAGATGATCGGGCAGCGTCTTGATCGTGCCGGTCACATTCTATATAGTCATCGTACCGTGGATGCGTACTGCTTTACCGTTGTCGATCAAAAGGCGGTAGCAAGCACGGTTCCTATCGAACAGACGTACGCAACCTTGCGCTCCAACATCCGACTGAGATCCGTGTGATTATTCTTATCGTTGACGACGATCAAGCTACACAAAATCTGCTCAGAACCTGGGTTCAAGAGTCAGGCCATGTTGTCACTTGTGTGAGCAGTGATCATCTGAATGCCGAGACGCTCAGCAAAATTGCCGCTGACATTGTTCTGATCAATTGGAATCTTCGATACATGTCTGCGAGCGATCTGTGCCACCTGATTCGTCAGGAAGCCACGTATCGCTATGCCATCGCATATGCATCAGGCAATAGAGATATCGACTTCGTAGAATGCACAGCTGCGGGTGCGGACGACATCCTGAGCAGTCCACTGAATGCGCCGCAGTTGCAGGTGAGGATACTGGCAGCGGAGCGCACACTGAATCTGCAACAAGCATTCGCAGAGCAAAATGCGGCTCATAAAGCGCTGAACGAAAAACTCGATCTCGCCTATCAGGCGCTCTATTCCGAGTTGCAGGCTGCCTCTGAACTGCAGTTAGGTCTGCTTCCAACCATATCGGATCTGCATCCGAACTACGCTCTCGATTGGCTGGTTCTGCCTAGTAGTTTCCTGGCCGGCGATAACCTGAACTACTTCATCATGCAGGAGCGGTATCTCATCTTCTATCACCTCGACGTGGCAGGACATGGAATACCATCTGCACTTCTTTCAGTTACTTTGAACCAGCTTCTTTCGCCACAACCCGGAAGCCCCATGGTTCGCTTCGATCCCCAGCTTGAACTGAAACGGATTGTTCCTCCGGTTGAGGTTGTCAGCGAGTTGAATCGGCGCTTTCAACCGCAGGGCGATGGCTACTTCACGATGATTTATGCGGTGCTGGACACTGAAACGCATGAGATTCGGTTTTGCCAGGCAGGCCATCCAAGCCCCATAAAAATCAGCGCCGATGGCGTGGCTTCGGAAGTAGGAGACGGCGGGTTTCCCGTCGGACTATGGCCGGATATGACTTATGAAGAGACAAGAACAACACTGATGCCAGGAGAGCGATTGGTGCTCTATTCAGACGGCGTGCTCGCCTGTCTGAATGACGAAGAAGTGCCATACTCGCTTGAGCAATTGCAAGATATTATAAAGAGCAACGCCGGAGAGCCGCTAAAAGACGTGCTCCAGGCAGTTCAGTCGGATCTGGAACGATGGGGTGGCGGAAAAGATTTTCCCGATGACATTTCCCTGCTAATCATCGAGTGCAAAGCGTGAGTCTATTGAGCTTTGGGAAGGCTTCCTAATTGTCAGCAGAAGGCACATTGGCGATAACGCTCACGATTGAGAGCCGGTTAGACCAGGTTCGCCTTATTCGCGCAGCCATGGCCGGCGTCCTCGACCACATGAGGGTCATCGAAGCTGACATTCTGTCGCTTGAACTCGCTGTAACAGAGATCGTCAATAACGCTGTCGAGCATGGCTATGGCGACGCGGAAAACGAGCAGATCAAGGTTCAAATTGAAGTTCGCGGGTCCGTCGTTCAAATAGAAATCATCGATCAGGCACGCCCGTTTCCTGAGAACGAACGCTATCGCCTCATGGATGACCTTAGGCCGCTCGAAGAGCCGGATGAAGATTGGAGCCCTCGCGGACATGGGCTGCAAATCGTTCGTCAGATTGTAGACTCGATAGTTCTGGAGCGTGACGCAACCCAGAATGTCTTGACTTTCTCCAAGAATGTCGCGATCAGAACGGAGTAGTGTTGACGAGCCTGCTTCGTCTCCAGAGATTCTCTTTTAGAGCAATTTCACAGAAGACATATAGCAACCCTTGCTTTTCTTTGTTGTCATTCCCGCAGGGAATCTGCGTCTTCTGCTGACCTACCCATAAACTGTCATCCTGAGCGAAGCGCAAAGCGCGCAGTCGAAGGACCCGCCATGCTGCTCGTACTCGCAAACTGTTAGCCCATTTCAGGCAAGGAGTCCAGGCTTGCGGTAACAGCTATATGTCGATTCAGCCTAGAGCCGATCCTCTGTTGCTATAACCACATAAGCATTTAGGGCCAAAGGCCCGGCTCATAACTCTTGCTATCGGGTAGTTTCACGCGCCTTGCGCATGGGCACGATAAGACGCGCGAAGTATTTTGCAGCAAGTGTCACATCATGAGACCGGCTTCTTTGGACACTGTAGTAGGCATCGGCTAGATAAAGCTGCATTTCATCTGCTACATCCGTGGAAGTAGTTCCGGCTTCTGTAATAAGACCTGCTTTGCCTCGAAAGTAGATCTCACGCCAATCTTCTGGAAGCGCTTCAGTTTCCGCTATTGTTCTGGGCGGCATTCCCACTAGGCTTAGTCGTCCACAAATCACGGCTATAAGTCCTGGAAGAAATTGGCGTGTAAAAGCTCCCCAACCTGCTGGGCGGGGGATCGACCACGCATCAGAACCTGCACACAATATGGAGAAAGTTCGCAGGCCATTCAGCTTATCTTCCACAGGAAGCACCACCGTGTTGATAGTTACATAAGAAAGCCGGCGAACAAGCCCATAGTAGATCGCGGAAATGAGAAAGAAAGGCAGAAAGACAAGGAAGAGCACCATCGCCAAAAGCGACTGCACTCCCTGGCTAATCCAGGTGCGTCGACTTGGACGATCCAGACGCCCGAGTAGAAAATTTTCTGAGATATCGACACTTGCGTCGAGACGCACATTGACAAGCAAATTGTGCGCCACGATGGCCTTATGTACCTCCAGCGCTTCGCCGACGTAACTACCTTCAAAGACCAAAGAATGATCGATGACCGTATTCGAGTCTACGATGCAGTCGCCGCCTATGACGGCATAGGGTCCAATCCTGACTCCCTTGCTCAAACGAGAGTTGGTTCCGATATAAAGCGGCGGCACCAGGGTCACCGAGGGATGAATCGTCGCATTGCGTGAAACCCATATTCCTGGCGATCGTTCTGTGCCGCTTATCAGCAGGCCACGAAGCTTCTTATCGAGCAACGCGTTTTGGCTATTCAGCAGCCTCACCGGCGAAGACACATCGAGCCACTCAGTAGTGGTGACGGTTGTGGCCGCATCTTCAGCGAGCCGTCGCTCAAAGTACTCGCGAAGCTCATCCAAAGTGCAGTTGGCAATCTCATCGCTGACATCGGTTGGCGGCATCAGCACCGTGCCCCCCCAGCTATTTTCCGGACGAGGAGGATTGCTCGAATGATCGCTTGAAGTATCGGCGGAGTTCTGGAAACTGCCGTAGTACAGAACAGCCTTCGCAGGCGACAGCAAAGTGAATTCAACACACGGGTACTGCTCTGCGTGAATAAGCACCCAGGGTTCCGTGCCCAGGTTCTGAATAACCTTAAGAGAGCGATAAGGGCGATCAGGCTGAGCAGGCAGATGGTAACGGAAAGTACAACCCCAGCGGTCGCCATTGCCGAGCAGCGCTTCAACTCGCTCAGGACCGTGGTCTACGATGAGCTCGATGCTGGTAATGCCTTGCGTTACCAGCGACTCGACGATGTGTTGAAGTGCTGGACGATCTCCAAGGGGCAGCAGCGAAGGGGACCGGTGCGCATCCAAACCATGCATTCCTGGGAACGGCCCCGAGAGAACGATCACTCCTGTCATCTAGCATTGCCCTCTGCGCGCTGAGTGGATCTTAGCCGCCAACGCTCACACAGCACATGGTAGAGGAATTCTACGTTCCCAACGAAATATCTGCGCCACATGCGCCCCGGTTCCTGCCAGAAACGATAAAGCCATTCCATGCCAAGCTCCCGAACCCATACGGGAGCACGAGGGATTCGGCCTGAGTAGAAGTCCAGAAGGCCGCCCACCCCGATCATCACCTTAGCCCCGGTCTGGCCCTTGTGCGCTGCAATCCACTTATCCTGACGCGGAGAGCCGAGCGCGACCAGCAGGACGGAAGCTTTGGATGCGGCAATCTTTTGAAGTACAGCCGGCTCTTCCTCTTCGGTGAAGTATCCGTTTCTGACGCCTGAAATCAGCAGGTTGGGATAATGCTCAGACATCCACTCCCCAGCCTCTTCAGCGACTCCTGGCTTTCCACCAAGAAGGTAAATCCCAAGGCCGGCTTCTTCAATGGCCGCGCATAGATAGGGAAGCATGTCCGTTCCATTGACGTTCTCGCGAACATTCTGGTCCAGAATCGCCCCTGCCAGCCGCACACCGATGCCATCGGCCAACACCAGCTTCGCGCTGGAAAGAGTCTCGCGATAGCCATCATCCGAGTACGCAATATTGAAACAATCCGCATTCACGAAACACACTTGCGAAGGCTCGGCTGCTCTGGCCATGGTCACAATCCTGGCGGCGGCTTCGGCCATCGTGAAATTGTCGATTCGCACACCCAGAAACTTGATCTGAGGAGGAGCGTTGCTTACTCCGCTGCCATAAAAGGCCGCGGGAATGGCACGAACCGCGATTCCGACATCACCCCAGAAGTTGGCCGACTCCACGTATTCAAGATCGAGGCTGACTTCACTGCTATAGGCAATGTTGGCGCGCTTGCGGATCCACCAGAGGCTCAGCAGACCCGGCCGCAGGTTGTAGCGCTTCCAGGCGATACGCTTCTCGGCAAACTCCTCGCTGGGTGCAATCGGCCTGGGCCCGATAAAGGACATATCCCCATTCAGGACGTTATAGAGCGCGGGGAGTTGCTGCAAAAACGTGAATTTTGCCAGGAAAGACGTCTTAGGAAAGTGGATCTGGAGCAGCTTGAAGTGCGTAGCCCAACGGCCAAGCCGTACCTGCCTCTTGATTCCGCCGCCTGAAAACCTCGCCACCACAAGGGCAAGAATCCAGATCGGACTCAGAAGGATCAATAGCAGGGCTGAAAGGAAGATATCTGCCAGCCGGCGGAGGGTAGTTGCGGTTCGCCTTGCCAGCCCCCACACCAGCGATTGGCGGAAATGCGAGCGCTTCCGCTGACGAATGCCGGTTGCCGACAGGCGTCCATCCAACTCCAGCAGCAACTCCTGTCTTACAGAGGGCGGCTGAACCGGATGCTCAACGTCGTAGTTGTCCGCCGGCATCTTAGTAGGCTCCACGGCCACTCAGAATGGCTGGAATAGTCTTGAGCAGCAGGGCTATATCGAGAAAGATATTGTGGCTGTCGATATACTGCACATCCAGGGTTACCTGCTTGTCGAAGGCCAATTCACTGCGGCCACTCACCTGCCAGATACAGGTCAGGCCGGGCTTTACGTCGAGGCGGCGGCGATCCGCCAGCGTGTAGCGGGCCACCTCCTGCGGCACGGGCGGCCGCGGTCCAACCAGAGACATATCCCCGCGCAGCACGCACCAGAGCTGGGGAAGCTCGTCGATGCTCAATTTGCGAATGATCGAGCCCGTTCTGGTGATCCTGGGATCGCGCTTCAGCTTAAAGGTGATGCCTTCGCCGTGCTGGTTGACCCCAAGTAGCTGCTCCTTGCGCTTTTCAGCGTCCTTCACCATGGATCGGAACTTCGGAAAAGGGAAAACCTGTCCCCACTGGCCTACGCGAGACTGCCAGAAAAGCGGAGAACCGCCATCCTCCAGCCAGACCGCAAGGGCGACCAGCAGAAATAATGGCGACAAAACCACCAGCGCGATGAGGGCTACCAAAATGTCCATCAATCGCTTGAGAAATTTGGTGCCCTCAACAACCGCGATCCAGCTGAATTTTTTCAGGCCGATCCGCACGGATCGCAAGGTCCTGTTGGAAGAGCGGCCATCGCCGTAATCGCGATAAAGCTCATCAACCAGAGCTTTACGGCGCATGCCGCTTTCGAGCTTCCAATCTAGCCTATCCACGCCAATAACCTCATCCTCGTTAACCTGTCGGGTGCACTTGAATCCGGCTTAAATGTCTCTGGGCTACCTATCGTAGCCTAAGGCCAGCGGACAGGAAACTGTATGTTCCATTCGGGTCATTTCCCATAACTTAACGGGAATCAACCCAAAACATGTACAGGATGGAGACTAGTCTCCCGATGCGGTCCGCGCAAGAATTTTGCTGTAGGCCTTCTTTAGTAACACCCAAACCAGTTACGTTTGCGTCCCATTGTCACCCTACCGGTGCCCAGTGGGGTAAGGGCATGGTTCAAAAGGGGTATCGACCCGCCGCAACCACTTTGGTAAACCTTAGTTACTTGCTGGAAGAAGAGTATACTTCAGTCAAAACACACGGAGAACTCGGGCAAGGATATGAGTACGTGGAGTAATGGTATGAATGTTCTAAGTTCCCAGGAACAAGGTATTTCGGTCGGCCAGGTTGATTCAAGAATGCTCGACGCGAGCACCGCGGGTGCTTTCCGGGATGCCGTCAAGCCGCTTTTGACCCAGGATGCCCGTGTAGTTCTCGATCTGTCTAAGGTAGAGTTCATCGATAGCAGCGGTCTGGGCGCGCTGGTCTCGTGCCTGCGCCAGGCGCACGCCATCGGTGGAGACATCAAGCTTTTCGGCCTGGGCAAGTCCGCCCGCGCTTTGTTTGAGTTGGTGCGCATGCACCGGGTTTTTGAGGTCTTCAACGACGCGAATGAAGCCATCTCTTCCTATCGTCACTAAAATTTCTTATCACTCCTTCATCCTGAGCAAAGTGAAGGATCTCAGTACTCCCGCTCGCAGCAGCATGGCATCTTCAGGAAATCGGCTATAACTGCTGAGATAAAGGCCGGGGCGATCCGATGACGACCACCAAGCGATGCCGGATCGCCTACCTCATCAGCAAGTACCCGGACTTTTCGCACACCTTCATCCTGCGAGAGGTCCTCGCGCTCCGCGAGCGCGGACTTGAAATCGAAGTCGCCTCCATCAACGACGCACCTCCCCTATCCCAACTGACCCAAGTAGAACGCGACGAAGTCTCCCGCACCTTTTACGTGAAGCGGAGCGGTGCCCTGGGCGTTTTGCGCGCCAAACTGTGGCTTCTGCTGCATCGGCCAGCTGGCCTGTTTCGAGGGCTGTTCTTCGCGCTCAGCCTTGGCGGCGGCGACACTGCCCGCACTTTGCGCTGTCTTTTCTATTACTTGGAAGCCCTGCTGCTGGCGAAGTGGATGCACGACCGCTCGATCAGCCACCTCCACGTCCACTTCGCAACCCCTGCGGCAACCGTCGGCCTGATCCTCACGCGCGTCTTCCCGATCACTTTTTCCATGACGGTCCACGGTCCCGACGAGTTCTACGACGTCCCCGGCTACTTCCTCGCGGAGAAGATCGAGGCCGCCTCCTTCGTCGTCTGCATCAGCTTCTTCGCTCAAAGCCAGCTCATGAAGCTCTCCCCCGGACGAAGCTGGAGCAAATTCGAGTTGGCGCGCCTGGGCGTAGACAGCGCGCAATTTGCGCCGCGTCCCTTCCGCCCGTCTCCTGAGACCTTTCATATCCTCTGCGTCGGACGCCTCGTCTCCGCAAAGGGCCAGCGCATTCTTATCGAGGCGGTTGCGCAGTTGAACCATGCCGGACACAAACTCCAGCTTCAACTGGTAGGCGATGGCCCCGACCGCGCCGATTTGGAAGCCTTGGTCCGCGAAAAAAATCTCCCCACGACCGTTACGTTTGCCGGCATCGTCAACCAGGAAAACATCAAAGCCTACTATCAAAACGCAGACATCTTCGCCCTCGCCAGTTTTGCGGAAGGTATCCCTGTCGTGCTGATGGAAGCGATGGCGATGGAAATCCCCTGCGTCGCCACGCGCATCAACGGCATTCCAGAGTTGATCGAGGACGGCAAAGACGGCCTGCTGGTCGCTCCATCCGACGTGAAGGGCATGGCAGCAGCCATCGAGCGTCTTATGAGTTCAGCGGAACTGCGCGAATCCCTCGGCAAAGCAGGATGCCAACGCGTAAAGCAGCAGTACGAGCTCTCGAAGAGTGCCGACCGCCTGGCCGATGTCTTTCAACGCAGACTGGAGTGCTCCAGGTGATCCGCGAAATCTTAGTCGACACATGGAGCCTCATTACCGGAGTGGCAGCCTGCATTACCTTGCCCGGAAGCGTCGAGCTTTTCGGCCTGAGCGCAGCGGCGCTTCTCCCGGTCAGGCGATCGGCAGCCACAACACCCGATGCCCCCTGGCGCGTAGCCATCGTCGTCCCGGCGCATAACGAAGCACTCAGCATCCGAGCCTGCATCGCCAGTTTGCATCAATCCAGTCTGCATCAAGCCGGCCAAAGCAATATGCAGACCACCGTCTATGTGATCGCGGACAACTGCACCGACAACACCGCCGAGCTCGCCAGCCTCGCCCGAGCAACTGTCCTCGAGCGAAACAATCCCACAGAACGCGGCAAAGGCTACGCGCTCCACTACGCCTTTACGCGGCTCGAAGAGCTTGGCTTCGATTGCGTCCTGATAGTCGATGCAGACACTTCGGTCGCGCCAGACTTCGTCGTCACAGCCGCGGGGGCTCTACGTGATGGTGCGGCAGCGGTGCAGGTCCGATATCTGGCACGCAACGCGGAAGACTCCATACGGACCCGGCTGATGGCGCTGGCACTGCGCGCCTTCAACGTCGTTCGACTGCGCGGAAGGCAGAATCTCGGCCTCTCAGCAGGCCTCCTCGGAAACGGCTTCGGTCTGCGCCGCGAAACGCTTCAGGCAGTGCCATACCTGGCATCGTCCGTCGTCGAGGATCTCGAATACCACATCAATCTGGTGCGGTCGGGCCGTCGAGTCACCTTCGTAGGCGAAACCACAGTCTTCGGAGAGACGCCCGTGCGCGGCAAAGGCGTAGAAATCCAACGCTCACGCTGGGAAGGCGGCCGCTTGCGCATGCTCTACGACAAAGGCCCCGGCCTTTTCCGCGATGTGTTGCAGGGCAGGCTTCGCTGTCTGGAACCGCTGCTTGAGCTGCTGCTGTTGCCATTGGCATTTCATGTGGTCCTTCTCGTGATCGCTGTCACCTCACCGCTGCCGATAGTGCGCGAAATCGCGATGGCAGGTATCGCGGTGGTCCTGTTCCATCTCGGCGTGACGATCATTATTGGAAAAGGTGGCTGGCGCGATTTAGTAACGCTGGCAAGCGCGCCGTTCTATATCCTGTGGAAGCTGCTCCTCATCCCATCGCTGCTCCGCAATGCAAACTCGAAGCACGCCTGGGTGAGAACAACTCGCAACGAAGAGGGTGACGGTGACGGTAACTGAATCTGACGGGCGGTCAGATACTTCCATGAATCACGAAGATACCGGCCGCATGGTGACGATCTTCTGGCGGCTTGTTTCCATTCTTGGAATCTTGTTATTGCTCGGCTTCCTCATAGCGCCCCACTTCTGTCAGGCGTCGGAAGACGCCATCATTCTCTATCAATACAGTGCCAATCTCGCTCACACCGGCGTGATCAGCTTCATCCCGCACGGTCCCCGTGCAGAAGGCGCCACTGATTTCTTGTGGATGATCTACCTCGCGGCTGGACGCTTCCTGGGCATCCCGTCCTATGGTTTGGCGATTGTGACCAGCGCTGCCTGTATCTTGCTGCTGGCAGTGCTGCTGGTAAAGCTTGCCCGGCAGCAAACAAATTTCTGGAACATCTCCGCAGTCGTTGGCCTCTTGCTGCTCGCGCCTCAGAGCTTCGCCGCGGAGGCAGGCTTTTCCGTCTTCGCATTCGCCCTGTTTCTTGGCCTTATGGCGACCGCGGCTTTTATGGAGTTCTACGGCTGGGCCACAATTGCCGGATTGCTCCTCTGCCTGGTGCGCCCGGACGGCGTTGTGTTTGCGCTTCCGCTGCTCGCTGTCTATCTGTATCGCGGAGAGGGAACTCAATCGCGCATGCGCAAGCTTGAGCGCGGATTTCTTTTGCCCGGCTTCATTTACTTCATATGGAGATGGCACTACTTCAAGCATCTTCTTCCGCTGCCGTTTTATGTAAAGTCGGACACAGCTCGTGTTGCCGGATTCCTGGTGGTCCAAAGCGCCATCAGCCTCGCACCCCCCCTTGCAGCCGCATGTATCCTCGCCTACGTTGCTTTGCGAAAGGATCTGTTCCTTCGTCGCAACCTGGTCTTTTTCACGACCTTGCTCGTGCCATCTTCGATGTTTTATATGGCCATGCGCCTGGATCAGAACTACGCCAACCGCTTCTTCTTCTATCCGCTGATCATTGTCGCCGTATTGATTGCCGGGAATTATCAAATCGTTCGCAAGCGTGCGTTGCAGGTCCTGCTCGCGGGGTTCGCCATCTGGGCCGTGTTCCTGGCATACTTCTGGATCAACTGGGCTGTCATCTACACGCTCGAATACCCTCAGCCCCGAGTCGTTGCCGTGGCTCGTGAGCTGGAGCAGATACCTGGTCGCGGGACCATGATCGTTACCGAAAGTGGAGCGATTCCGTTCTACTCCCAGTGGGCCGCGTACGATCCGTGGGGCCTGAACACACCTGAATTTGCGACGCGCCTCATCCGCCCAGGCGACGTTGCGGATCTCGATCCGGATCTCGTGATCGTGCACCAGGTAGACGAGCCCCTGCCATGCATCGCGCAGGTAGATGGCTCCCAGTACACCAAGCGCAGTTGGCAGCACATGACACAAAATGTAATCGCCGCAACCAACGACGGCGAGTACACACAATGGCTGCTGCCCCAGTACAACGACTACTACCGCTCCCATCCGCAACGCTGGAACGGGAAGATTCGACCCGGCAAGTACGACGCCCAGTGCTGGTTCGTGCGCAACAGCTACGCACACGCAGCCGATGTAACATCAATTCTCAAGCACCACGGCGCCATCGCCGCCGCCGACCTCGGAACCCCAGACGTCCCCCCGAAATAGCGCCATCAGCGCGACACATCCCAGCCTGGGGAATAGCGCCAACGGCGCGCCCTATACCAGCGAGGGGCGAAGCCCCTCGTACACGCCCCCAAAAACCAGAGGGCTGAAGGCCCGCCCCATAACCACCCTCAACCCCTTCAGGTATGCTTTCTATCACGCACCCACCACAGCTTCTTTGAGACCTATCTTGAAAACCGCGCGCTACACCGCCCCTTTCGCCATTGCCACTGGACTCTTCGCTGCAATCCTCCTGCTGCTCATCCGGCATGGCTTGCATCAGGACGCAGGCATCTTCGTCTACCCGCTCGATGACGCCTACATCCATCTTGCGGTGAGCCGAAACCTCGCGCTGCATGGCATTTGGGGCGCATCGCCATACGCATTCTCAGGCGCGTCTTCATCTCCCGGATGGACCCTTCTGCTCGCGATCGTCATTCGCCTCGCAGGCGTCCACGTACTCACGCCGCTGCTATTGAATGCCGCAGCCGCCGTGGTGCTGCTCTTTGTAGCGAACTTTATCCTGGCGCGCACGCTGCCACGCGCGGGCATTGCTTTCATCACGACTGCGCTTTGCTTGCTGGTGCTTATAGTTCCGCTGCCTGGGCTGGCACTCATCGGTATGGAGCATGTGCTGCATAGCCTCGCCATGCTGTGTCTGGTTGCATCCGGTGCATGGATCGCCAGCCTGCCCAAAGATGTCGCAACGCCGCGGCTCTCACTCGCAACTCTGCTACTCGCGGCGGCAGCAAGTGGCGCTTTACGCTACGAAAGCTGCTTCGCGGTGATCGTGATCGCGATCGTTCTCATGGCCCGGCATCGCATCGTTGCAGCCTTGTCCGTCGCAATTGCCTCCGCTCTCGGCCCCGCTTGCTATGGCCTTTACTCTTATCGGCACTCCGGCTTTTATCTTCCATTCTCGGTTCTGATCAAGGCCGCTGGACACGGTCCCAACCACTCGCTGGATGGCCTGCTCACTTCAGGCGTCGCGCCAATCCTGCTGCCGGTGGCCATCGTGTTTTTTCTGGCGCTCGCGCAACGCACACTGCAACCATCCACGCAGCGAGCCCATTTCTGGAGCTACGGGCAATCATTCCTGATCATCGTATTCGGCACGCTGGCGGTGCATGATCTCGTGGGTCCAACCGGTTGGTTGATGCGCTATGAGGCTTACCTGTATGTGCTCGGCATTGTTTCCATCACGCTTGCGGCAGGTGAGATGTTGGCGCTGCGCGCATCGAATAGCCCAGTCTCAAGCGACATGCAACGCGCATTGCGATGGGCGGGGTTCGCACTGATAGTCGCCCTCCTGCCGACTGCACTCGAGTTGTTCCATCGCGCGCATCACGGATACTCCGACATCGCGGCATCCATCCATGACCGCTACGTCGAACATCTGCCGCAGGCTCTGTTCGTCGCCACGCAGATGCCGCACGGCGTCGTGATCGCGAACGACATCGGATTCCTCGCCTTCTACGCGGGCGACGTAAAAATCCTCGATCCGCTCGGCCTCGGCAGCATCGAGCCGGTCCGGCTGGAGCAAGCTCATCAGCCGATGAACCCGGCATTTATGCAGCAGTGGGCCGCGAAAGACGGCGCGCAGCTGGCAATCCTCCACACCGACTTCCCAGGCATGGATGCGATCGTTCCCACCGGCTGGGTGCTGGTCGAAAGCTGGTGCTTTCCGCACAACCTCGTATTCCTGAACCACATAGAGAGCTTCTACGCACCGGATGCTGCTGCCGCCAACTCGCTGCGGACGAAACTCGCCGGCTTCCACGACCTGTCGCCCGAGATCGTCCGCTATCGCTTCCCGGCAGGCGGCACACCGCCCATGCCCGCGCGCGGCGAGACCGCAGTGTGTCCCGTCCCATGAGCACACGTCATTTGCTTTTGTTGTCATCCCGCAGGGAATCCGCGCTTCGTCCTTTTGGTTGTCATTCCCGTAGGGAATCTGCGTTTTTGCGGGCTCGAAT
>Ga0302316_10000952_pt1 | contig 24018 bp, 18 predicted proteins | sample III_Palsa_N3_2_FD_200456 | JGI IMG/M metagenome (GOLD analysis project Ga0302316, IMG submission 200456) | Peat permafrost microbial communities from Stordalen Mire near Abisko, Sweden - III_Palsa_N3_2 | ecosystem: Environmental > Terrestrial > Soil > Palsa > Peat permafrost | place: Sweden...
ATTTCCGCTCCCGGGCTGCACGTGGACCTTCTGGCGCAGATGGATCTCATCGCCGTGGTCTCCAATTGTCCGCAGATCAACAACCCCTGCAACGGCTTCAACCCCACGGCCCTGCGCATGGTGATTACCGGACGCAGCTGATGTTCAACAAGGTCCTGATTGCCAACCGCGGCACCATCGCCTGCCGCATCATCCGCACCCTGCGGCGCATGGGCATCGGCTCGGTGGCCGTGTATTCGGACGCGGACTTAGGATCACTGCACGTGCGCGAAGCGGATGAAGCCGTTCGCCTGGGGCCCGCCCCGGCCGCGCAGAGTTATCTCAACATCGAGGCGATCCTGGCGGCCGCAGGCAGCACCGGCGCGACCGCCATCCATCCGGGCTATGGTTTCCTGAGCGAGAACGCACAGTTTGCCCAGGCCTGCAGCCAGGCCGGGCTCGCCTTCATCGGCCCGACGCCGGCCAACATCCTTGCCTTCGGCCTCAAGCACACGGCGCGCGAGCTCGCACTCGAGGCCGGGCTGCCGCTGATGGCAGGCAGCCCATTGCTGCGCGACGCGCAGGCGGCCGTGGTGGCCGCCGAGCGTGTCGGCTATCCGGTAATGCTCAAGGCCACCGCGGGCGGTGGTGGCATCGGCATGCGCGTCTGTGAGGATGCGGTGGCCGTGCGCGACGCGTTCACCGCCATCGTGCGGCTCGCCGGCAGCAATTTTGCGGACGGCGGTGTGTACCTCGAACGCTTTGTCCGTCGTGCGCGCCACATCGAGGTGCAGATATTCGGCGACGGCGCCGGGCGCGTGGTGGCGCTCGGCGAACGTGACTGCTCCTTGCAGCGGCGCAACCAGAAGGTCATGGAGGAGGCGCCGGCGCCAAACCTGCCCGCTGCCACCCGTGCGGCCCTGCACGATGCGGCGCTGCGCCTCGGACGCGCCGCCGACTACCGGTCCGCGGGCACCGTGGAGTTCCTCTATGACCCGGCCCGCGATCAGTTCTTCTTCCTCGAGGTCAATACGCGCCTGCAGGTGGAACACGGCGTCACCGAACAGATCACGGGTGTCGACCTCGTCGAATGGATGATCCGTGGCGCCGCCGGCGATCTGGCGTTTCTCGACGACTGGAGCGGCGCGACTTCAGGTGCCGCCATCCAGGCACGCATCTACGCCGAGGATCCGGACCAGGATTTCAGGCCCAGCAGTGGCGTGCTGTCCCAGGTCCGGTTCCCGTCCGATGCGCGGGTCGAGACCTGGGTAACCGACGGCAGTGAAGTCAGCGCGTGGTACGACCCGCTGCTCGCGAAGCTCATCGTCACGGCCCGCGACCGGGAGGCCGCGGTGCGCGCGATGCAGGCGGCGCTCGACGGCACCGGACTGCACGGTCTTGAGACCAACGTCGAATGGCTGCGGCAGGCCGCACGCAGCGAAGCCTTCGTCAGCGGCCAGGTCTCCACCTCGATGGCGCAGTCGATTCGGTTCACGCCGCAGACCGTCCGCGTGCAAAGTGGTGGCCTCGCCACGACAGTGCAGGATCATCCCGGTCGCACCGGCTACTGGGACGTAGGCGTGCCCCCCAGCGGGCCGATGGACGCATTGAGCTTTCGGACCGGTAACCGGCTGCTCGGCAATCCGCCTGATGCGGCGGGTCTTGAGATCACCGCGCAGGGGCCGGTGCTGCTGTTCCGCCGCGACGCGCGCATCTGCCTTACGGGCGCCGCTCTTGAGGCCACGCTCGATGGCGACCCGGTCGCGCCCTATCTGTGCGTTGCGATTCGCGCCGGGCAGACCCTGAAACTCGGCCGTATCGGCGGTGCCGGCCTGCGCGCCTACCTGCTGTTTGCCGGCGGGCTGGACGTGCCGGTCTACCTCGGCAGCCGCGCGACCTTCACATTGGGCCGATTCGGGGGACACGCGGGTCGCGCCCTGGCGGCCGGTGACGTCCTGCGGTTGCGCGCGCCCCGCGATGCGGCATCGAGCGCCGTGACAGGAGCAGTCCCCGAGTGCCTGCTCGAGATGACGCATCAGTGGACGCTGCGGGTGTTGTACGGGCCGCACGGCGCGCCGGACTTCTTTGCCCCCGAAGACATCGACATGCTGCAGGGCGTGGCGTGGAAGGTGCACTACAATTCCAGCCGCACCGGGGTGCGTCTCATCGGTCCGCGCCCGCGCTGGGCGCGGCGCGATGGCGGTGAAGCAGGACTGCATCCCTCGAACATCCACGACAATCCTTATGCCATCGGGACCATCGATTTCACCGGTGACATGCCGATCATCCTCGGGCCCGATGGTCCGTCGCTGGGCGGCTTCGTGTGCCCACTGGTGGTGATCCAGGCGGACCTGTGGAAGATCGGGCAGCTCGCGCCCGGCGACAGCGTGCGCTTCGAGATGGTGAGCGACGCTCAGGCGCAGGAGGCAGAGACCGCGATGGAGGCCGTATTCGCGGGCGCCAGGCCGGAGGTCGTGCGGACCCGCGTGTCAGCGCCTTCGCAGCACGATCCGGTTCTCGGGCGCACCGCGGCGCGAGGTCAGCGTCCCCAGGTGGTCTTCCGGCGCCAGGGCGATCGCCACATCCTGGTGGAATACGGCCCGCTGGTGCTGGACCTGACGCTGCGCATCCGCATTCACGCCCTGATGCTCGAGCTGCAGCGCCGGGCGCTCCCCGGCGTCATCGACATCACCCCGGGAATCCGCTCCCTGCAGGTGCACTTCGACAGTCGCGTACTGTCCCAGGCCGCGCTGCTCAAGACACTCGGGGATGCGGAAGATCAGATCGGCGACCTTACCGATTTCAGCGTTCCCTCGCGCGTCATTCACCTGCCATTGTCCTGGGGCGACCCGGCCATCCACGAGACCATCGAGAAGTACATGGCCAGCGTGCGGGCCGATGCGCCCTGGTGCCCGGACAACATCGAGTTCATCCGCCGCATCAACGGACTCGACTGCGTGGAGGCCGTGCGCGACATCGTATTTGACGCGCGTTATCTGGTGATGGGCCTGGGCGATGTGTACCTGGGTGCACCGGTGGCGACGCCGCTGGATCCGCGCCACCGGCTGGTGACCACCAAGTACAATCCGGCAAGAACCTGGACCCCGCCCAATGTCGTCGGCATCGGCGGTGCGTACCTGTGCATCTATGGCATGGAAGGTCCGGGGGGTTACCAGCTCTTCGGCCGCACGCTGCAGGTGTGGAACACGTGGCAGCAGACGCGCGCGTTCATCGAGGAGAAGCCCTGGCTGCTGCGGTTCTTCGATCAGATCCGGTTCTTTCCGGTCAGTCATGCCGAACTCACCGAGTGGCGGCGCGATTTCCCGCTGGGGCGCCGCGACGTACGCATCGAGACCGAGACCTTCAGTCTTGCGGCCTACCGGCATTTCCTGGACAGCAATGCGCCGGCCATCGGGGCGTTCCAGGTGCGGCGGCAAGCGGCTTTCGAAGCCGAACGCGACGCCTGGGTGCGCAACCGGGAGTTCTCCCGGGTCGAGGAACTGCTGCAGGAACCCGTACCGCTTGCCGCCGCGGCCGCTGCGGTTCCCGCCGGCAGTGAAGTGCTGGAAGCGCCGCTGGGCGGCAACGTCTGGAAAGTGAATGTACGCCCCGGGGATCGGATCGCGCGCGGCGCGGTGGTCGCTGTCATCGAAGCCATGAAGATGGAGTGCGAGATACCGGCGCCGCAGGCCGGGATCGTGCGCGCGGTGTACATACAGCCGCGACAGGCGATCAATCCCGGCGCAGCCCTCATCGCGCTGGAAGCAGAAGGCAACGAAGCATGAACATGGATGCAACGCTGGAATTTCGGGCCGCGCGCATCAGCGCCGCGGTCAATGCCGGCCGGATCCGCGCCGTGGATATCGCCGCTGAGGCTCTGGCACGCATCGCGCAGTACGCGACGGTGCAGCCGGAAGCCTTCATTCATCGCGGCAGCGACGGCGAGGTGTTGCAGCAGGCGCGCGAGGTGGATGCCAGGGTGGCGCGCGGCGAGCGCTTGCCGCTGGCGGGCGTGCCCTACGCGGTCAAGGACAACATCGACGTCGCGGGCCTGCCGACCACTGCGGCATGCCCGGGGTTCAGCTATTTCCCCGAGCGCTCGGCGGCGGTCATCGAACATCTGCGGCAGGCGGGTGCGGTGTGCGTGGGAAAGACCAATCTGGACCAGTTCGCGACGGGGCTGGTCGGCACGCGCAGTCCCTACGGCGCACCGCGCTGCGTCTTCAACCGCGAGTTCATCAGCGGCGGCTCCAGTTCCGGTTCGGCAGTCGCAGTGGCAGCCGGCATAGTGGCCTTCGCGCTGGGCACCGACACGGCCGGTTCCGGCCGCGTGCCGGCGGCCTTCAACGGACTGATCGGGCTCAAACCCACCAGGGGCCGCTGGAGCACGCGGGGCCTGGTGCCGGCGTGCCGGTCGCTGGACTGCATTAGCGTGTTCACCACCAACCTCGAGGATGCGACGCTGGTGGACGAAGTCGTCGCCGGCTTTGATGTCGAGGATCCCTATTCGCGGCCGTCCCGCGATCGGCCTGCGTTCGGGAGCGCATTCCGCTTCGGCGTACCGCGTCCTGAGCAGCTGCAGTTCTTCGGTGATGAGGCCTCCGGGCGCCTCTACCAGCAGGCCCTGTCGCGGCTGGTGGCGGCGGGCGGTGCTGCGGTCGAAGTCGACATCGCACCGCTGCTGAAGGCGGCGCAGCTGCTGTACTCCGGGCCCTGGATTGCCGAGCGCACCGCCGCCCTGGAGGATTTCCTGCGCAGGTCTCCGGGTGCCGTTCATCCCGTGGTCCGCGCCATCATTGCCGCCGGCGCCGGTGTCACGGGTGTAGAGGCCTTCCGCGGACAGTATGAACTGCACGCGCTTGACCGGCAGGCCGCTGCGCTGTGGTCTGTCGTCGAGGTCCTGGTGCTGCCCACCACCCCGACCATCTACCGTGTCAGCGAACTGCTGGCCGAACCGGTCGCGCTCAACAGCAACCTCGGGCTGTACACGAACTTCGTCAATCTGCTGGATATGAGCGCCGTGGCCGTGCCGGCCGGATACCGTGCCAACCACACCGGTTTTGGCATCACCCTCATTGCACCGGCGTTCATGGATCACCCACTGCTTGCGCTCGGACAGCGTTATCTGGATGCGGGCGGGGCGTTCCAGGCGCCGCCGCTGGATCTCACGGCGCGCGCCGAGGGCGTGCAGGTAGCCGTGGTCGGTGCGCACCTGTCCGGCATGCCCCTGCACTGGCAGCTGAGCTCACGCGCCGCGCGACTGGTCCTCGCCACGCACACCGCGCCCAGCTACCGGCTGTATGCAATGGCGGGGACCACGCCGCCGAAACCCGCGCTCATCCATATCGGCGCTACCGGCAGCGGCAGCGCAATCGCGGTGGAAATATACGAACTGGAGCTCGCCGCTTTTGGCAGCTTCGTCGCGGAGGTCCCGCCGCCGCTGGCCATCGGCAGTGTCGTCCTCGCGGACGGCACCATCGTCAAAGGCTTCATCGCCGAACCGCGCGCCATCGAGGGCGCACGCGACATCACCTCCTTCGGTGGCTGGCGCGCCTACATCGCCTCCCTGTCATGACCCCACTCATCAAACCTGTCCGCAAGTCCGGAGTCACCACCATGAAGGTCCGATTTTCAACCCTGCTGGTCGCGGTCGCCGCCCTCGCGCTGTGCAGCGGATTCGCCACTTCGGCGCAGGCCGAAATCAAGGTTGGCGTTTCCGACTGGACCGGGTGGGTGGCCTGGTATGTGGCCGAGAACCAGGGCTACTTCAAGAAATACGGCGCGAATGTAAAGCTGGTCTGGTTCGCCAACTACAGCGATTCGATCGCGGCGTTGTCCACCGGCCAGCTGGATGCCAACAGCCAGACCTGGTCCGACACCCTGGGGCCGCTGCAGAAAGGGCTGCCGCTCAAGGCGGTGCTGGTCAACGACAACTCCTTCGGCAATGACGCACTCATGGTCAGTGCCAAGATCCACAGCTTCGCGGATCTCAAGGGCAAGACCGTCGCCCTGGAACAGTTCAGCGTGTCGCATTTCGTGCTCTATACCGCCCTCGCGCGCCACGGTCTCTCGCCGCGGGACGTCACGGTCGTCAACCTGTCGGCCGGTGATGCCGCCGCCGCTTTCATCAGCGGCCGGGTGGATGTGGCGGTGGTCTGGAATCCCTGGATCAGCCAGATCGAGAAATCCGGCAAGGGCCGCGCCCTCTTCACCTCGCGCGACATGCCGGGGCTGATTCCGGATCTGCTGGTCGCACAGCAGTCGGCCATTCAGAACAAACGCCAGGACCTGGTCGGCATGACACGTGCATGGTTCGACACCGTGGCCTTCATCCAGAACAATCCCGACGCGGCGGTGAAAATCATGTCCAAGGTCGTGGGCATGAGCCCGACCGATTACAAAGTGTTTCTGCCGGGTACCCGCTTCTTCGACAGCGCCGCCAACCTGGATGCGTTCAATGCCGCGAGCCCCTCGAGCCTGATCGGGGTGGCGCCGCAGATTTCCGGCTTCCTGCTGGCGAACCGCCTGATCGACGGCAAGCCCGATGCGGGCCGGGGCCTGGACAGTTCGATTCTGACCGCGGCGCTGAAAAAATGAGGAGTACAGCCATGAACTCCACGACTGCCGCGCTACCCATCGCCAAGCGGATGCGCGCCATGGGCTTCTGGGTCATCCGCGGCACCATCACCCAGCGTCGGTACTGGATCCTGGCCGCGGTGGGACTGTTGTTGCCGCTGATCGGCTGGGGGACCCTGTCCGCGACCGGCATCGTCAATCCGGTGTTCCTCCCTGGTCCCGTAAGCGTGCTCGCGCGCATCGGCACCTGGTACAGCAACGATGATCTGCTGGGTGACATCTGGATCAGCACGTTGCGCGTTGTGTCGGGCTGGGCACTGTCGGCTCTCATCGCACTGCCCATGGGGCTATTCATCGGGACCTACCGCTCCGTGCAGGCGTTGCTCGAGCCGCTCACTGATTTCATCCGCTACATGCCGGCGGTGGCTTTCATTCCGCTGGTGATGCTCTGGATCGGTATCGATGAGGGCGCCAAGATCGGGATCATCTTCATCGGCACGTTCTTCCAGATGGTGCTGATGGTCGCCGAGGATGTACGGCGCGTACCGATGGCGCAGATCGAGGCCGCGCAGACCATGGGGGCCACGCGAATGGAGATCATCGAGCGGGTCATCATCCCATCGGCGAAACCCGCGCTCGTCGACACGTTGCGGATCACGATGGGCTGGGCGTGGACCTATCTCGTCGTTGCCGAACTGGTCGCGGCAAACTCGGGCCTGGGTTACGCCATCATCAAGGCGCAGCGCTTCCTGCAGACCGACAAGATTTTCTGCGGCATCATTCTGATCGGCCTGATCGGCCTGGCCATGGACCAGTCCTTCCGCCTGATGCACCGCAGGGCCTTTCCCTGGCTGTACGCCCGGAGCTGACCATGACCATTGCGGTGCAATGCAAGGGAGTATGGAAGACCTTCGGCAGCGGCCCGACCGCAGTCACGGCGCTCAAGGACATCGATCTTGCGGTCGAGGACGGCGAGTTCGTCACGCTGGTGGGCGCCTCCGGATGCGGCAAGTCGACGCTCCTGCGCACCATCGCGGGAATCGAAAGCCACAACGCCGGGGAGATCCTGGTCGGCGGCATTCCCGTCAACGGGCCGGGCGTGGATCGCGCCATGGTGTTCCAGAACTACAGCCTGTACCCGTGGCTGTCCGTGAAGGAGAACATCAAGTTCACCCGCCAGCTCGCCGCCCATACCCGTGACCGCACCAGTGCGGATGTCGAGGTCGCCTCGGGGCGTGCCGATGCGTTGCTGTCGGTGATGGGCCTCACGCCGGTGGCGGGCGCCTATCCCAATCAGCTCTCCGGTGGCATGCAGCAGCGCGTGGCCATCGCCCGTGCCCTGATGAGCCGGCCGCGCATCCTGCTCATGGATGAGCCCTTCGGCGCGCTCGACGCGCAGACCCGTGAGGTCATGCACGACCTGATCCTGCATGTGTGTCAACTGGAGCTGTGCACGGTGATCTTCGTCACCCACGATGTCGAGGAGGCCATCTACCTGGGGCAGCGTGTGGTGCTCATGGCACCGCGCCCCGGGCGCGTGGACACCGTCTACGCCGTTCCCCTGACCCAGGAGCGTTCGCAATCGATGAAGCATCAGGGCGCATTTCTGGAGCTGAAATCAGCCATTCTCGAGCGCATCCGCGCCACATCCGGCCTGAAGACGGATCTGGAGCTTCTGCAGCGGCTGTCGCGCACTGCGGCGAAGGGCTGAACGAAATGGGCGCCGCCACCACTCATATGCAGACCGTCACTTTTCGCGACCTGCGGCACACCGCGCCGCTGCCGCCGGAACTGCTGCTGCGCACTGAAGCTGACTTGAGCGGCTATCTGGCGGCCGTTCAGGCCATCATCGAGGAGGTGCGGCGCAACGGCGATGCCGCCCTCATCCGCTATGCCCACGAATTCGATCATGTCGTGCCGGCCACTTTCGATATTAAGGTGACCGAGTCGGAGTTTGCCGCGGCCGAGGCAGCCATCGATACGCAGGTGCGCAACGCAATCAGCTATGCGGCAGACAACATCCGCCGCTTCCACGCCGCGCAGAAGCCGCCACCGATTTCCTGGATGGAAGTGCAGCCCGGCGCCTTCGCCGGCGATCGTTTCATGCCCATCGACTCGGTGGCCTGTTACGTGCCACGCGGCAAGGGCGCGTTTCCGAGCGTCGTCATGATGACCGCCATTCCCGCGGTGGTGGCTCAGGTCCCCAACATCTGCATCATTACACCGCCGGGGCCGGACGGCCGTGTGGACGCTGCTACGCTGGTCGCCGCGCGCATTGCAGGAGTCGAGCGGGTCTACAGGTGCGGTGGCGCGCAGGCCGTGGCAGCCGTCGCCTTCGGCACGCACACGGTGCCGCGCTGCGAGAAGATCATCGGCCCCGGCAGTCCGTGGGTCATCGCCGCCAAGCGACTGCTGCGCGATGTGATCGATCCGGGCGTCCCGGCCGGCCCCAGCGAGTGCATCATTCTGGCCGACGACAGCTGCCACCCGCACACGGCGGCGCTCGATCTCATCATCGAATCCGAGCATGGACCGGACTCCTCCGCCTATCTCGTGACGTCCTGCGAGACGGTGGCCCGGGCCGTCGCCGGACATCTGCCGCGGCTGTGGGCGGATATGGAACCACAACGCGCGGAGTTTTCCCGTGCGGTACTGTGCGGCCCGCGCGGCGGCGTGCTGCTGGTGCGCGATCTGGATGCCGCCATCGACTTCGTCAATGACTACGCGCCGGAACATCTGGAGCTGATGACGCGCGGGCCCATGGGACTGCTGGTCCGCATCCGGCACGCGGGTGAGGTGCTGCTGGGTGCGCACACGCCGGTGACGCTGGGCAATTTCGTGCTCGGACCGAACGCGGTGCTTCCGACCAATCGCAGCGCCCGCACCGCCTCACCTCTTTCGGTCCATGATTTCATGAAGCGCTCCTCGGTGGGCTATGTCACCCCTGAAGGATTCCCCGAGCTGGCACGCCACGCGCTGGTGCTGGCACGCTACGAAGGGTTTGACGGCCACGCCAGAGCGCTCTCGGAACGCGGCCAGGTGCATCCCCTCAACGTATAGCAGCTCTCCAGACGGAGCCCGGATCCCCTTCGGACTCGATGACCTCCCAGCGCCGGATGACCGGATGGCCTGCAGGATCGACATCGGAAATACTGACCGTGGAATCGGCGCACTGGAGCTGAAAGTATTCGGATACCCGCCACGGATGAGTCGATGCCAGGATCACATTGGCGCCAAACGCCGCCGAGCCCAGCGTGATTTCGCAGTCCAGCATCGCGCGGGCGGCGGCCAGTGATGCTGCGCCGGCGACGCAGTCGGCCAGCAGCGTGCCGACAGGCAGCGCACTGTGTCGGGCACGCGCGTACATGAACACCGTGCCGAGCTGGATGGCGATCGCCGTCGTGCCCGCCTGGGGATCGCGCAGCCGCAAGGCGGCCAGCGGGCGGGTCACCACCGTCGGATCGCGCTGCCAATGCTCCACGTAGGGCACGTCCCGTCCCGTCTCCATCAGGACTTCCTCGTCCCACCACAACCGCCCGGCATCGGCAAACTGCCCGCCGGGCTGGAAGTCGATCAGCCGCAGCCACTCGAAGCACTCGCCATCAAAACCGAACCGCCCGGCGAAGCCTTCCTGGAGCGCCAACTGTGCACAGTGTTCCGCACCCAGGTCATTGAGGCAGCGCAGCTTCAGGAATCCGGGCGGCTCCGCCGCCTGGCGCAGATCCACGAACAGACTCTGCGCCTGCAGCCAGCGCACCTGTGTGGTCACATCGCGGCTGCCATCCGCATGGATGATCAGCGCGCGGCGCCACATGCCCGGCAGTTCCGACAACGAGGCAGCTTTGTGTTTCATCCGCCAATGGTACTGTGGCCGCCTCATCAGCGGATGGTGCCGAATAATGAAACTGGCGCTGTGGCAAACGCGCGGACATGCGGCCGACGTAGCGGCCAATCTCGAAGCCCTGGAGTCCACCGCAAGGCGGTCCCGGGAGGCGGGTGCGGCGCTGCTATTGTGTCCTGAATGCTGGCTGGGAGGCTACAACATCGGTGAGGAGGTCGCGCGCATCGCCGAACCTGCCGCCGGACCCGCCGCTGCCCGGATCGGGACCATTGCCCGCAGCCAACGCCTGGCAATCGCGTACGGCTATGCCGAGCGTGATGCCGGGGGCTCGATTTTCAACAGTGTGCAGGTCATCGGCCCGGAGGGCTTGCCGCTGGCGCATTACCGCAAGACCCATCTGTTCGGCGCACAGGAGCGCGCCAGCTTCCAACCCGGAGCCGGCTTTGTGCCACCGTTCGGGTTCGCGGGGCTACGGATCGGGCTCCTGATCTGCTACGACGTGGAATATCCGGAGAGCGTGCGCACGCTGGCGTTGCTGGGGGCAGACCTGGTGCTGGTGCCCACCGCGCTGACTGCGGAGTACGGCCGGGTACCGGATGTCATCATCCCGGCCCGCAGTCTGGAGAACCAGATCTTCGTTGCCTACTGCAACCGCGCCGGCATCGAGCGCGGCATGGCGTTTCTCGGCCGCTCGTGCATTGCCGGTCCTGACGGGCACTGCCCGGCGACCTGCCAGGATGGCGAGGCACTGCTGTTCGCGGATATCGAACGCGCGCAATGCAGTGCCTCCGCCGTGCTGTATCCCTACCGGACAGATCGGCGTCCCGAACTGTATGGACTCGTGAGTCAGCCTGGCGGTGCGTCAATCGGTCGCTGACAGGGCACCGGCGTTCCTCGCCGCACGGGGCTGGTGCACGGCGAGTAGGCAATTCTGCTTCGATTGCCCGCGGACGTCGTTGCGCGACCCGCGCGCAACGCTTCAACTGCTGGCTTTTCAGCCTTTTGCGCATATCCGAGTGATTGGGGTCACAGTTCGGCACGTGCCTTGCAGGCTCTTCCTTGAAATGTGCGTCTAGGGTTCCGGCCTGATTACAGGCGACTGGTCCGAGAGAGGCAGTCCACGTTCCGGTTCAACCGGATGGGGATACACGGCGGGACAAAAGCCCGGGAGATCTGGCTGCGGGGATTGCGCCCCGAGAGATCTCCTGCACGCGGAGAACCTCCCGGACACGCACGAAAAATCCTCGCAATTGGCTGCAAGTCAGCCATGGCAATCAGGCCTGTGCATTGAAGGCCTGTGAGGAGATAGATCTGTGAATACTTCGAAGGCCAAGCGTCGCACCCCCCGCAGTCCCATCACGCTGGCTGTTCTCACCGCGCTCTATGGCACTACCGCCTGGTCCGCCGACGCCGTCACGGATGCCACTTCCACCACCACTGCCACGGCCTCCGCGGACGCTGCGGACACGCTCCAGGAGGTGACCGTGACCGCTACGCGCCGCGAGGCCTCGGCGCAGGATCTGCCGATGAGTATCACCGCGGTCAGCGGTGCCCAGCTCGAGGCGGCCGGCATCGAGGATGTGGCCTCCCTGGCGCGCTCCATGGCCGGTGTGAGTTTCACCGACAAGGGGCCCTTCGGCGACGTCAACGGCTCCACGCTCATCATCCGCGGCCTCAACAGCGAGGCCACGGCCGGACAGCTGGCGCTCGCCACGCCGATCGTGCCGCCCGTCGCCACCTACGTGGATGACACGCCGCTTTATGTGAACCTGCGACTGGATGACCTGGACCACGTGGAGATCCTGCGCGGTCCGCAAGGCACGCTGTACGGTTCCGGGTCACTCGGCGGCACCGTCCGTTTCGTGCAGAATGCCCCGGATCCGGATGGCTTCGACGCCAGGTTCTCCGCGGGCGCCAGCGATACGCAGCACACTCACGCCGCGAATGCGGATTTCAGCGGCATGCTCAACATTCCGCTCAGCAGCACCTTCGCCATCCGCGGCAGCGCCAGCTACACCAGCGAGGCCGGGTTCATCGATCAACCCGACCTGTACAAGCTCACGGCAAGCGGCGCGCCCATCGCCCAGGATCCCACCAATCTGTTCAGCCCGCCCGTCACCGCCGCCGCGAAGGGCACCAACTCCTACACCTACCGCACGGCGCGCCTCTCGGCGTTGTGGAAGCCCAACGAGACCTTCAAGGCGCAGCTGTCGTACTACAACCAGTACTCCACGGCCGGCGGCTTTCCCTACTCCTCACCGCAGTACGGTGTGGATACCTACCAGTCCACGGATCACACCCGTGGCTCCACGCAGGACAAGGTGGATGTGGTGGCGTTGACCCTGAACGATGATCTGGGCTTCGCGACACTCACGTCGAACTCCTCCTGGGCGCGCCATGACAACCACGCCAACAGTGACCTCACGGGTCTGTATTCGTCGTTCCCGTTCTATCCGTCACTGTATGGCGCCAACCCGCGGGTGCTGGTGACCGGCCATGATGAACTGCTGGACAAGCCCTGGGCCGAAGAGATCCGCCTGGCGTCCAAGACCGGCGGCAAGGTCGACTGGGTGGCGGGCCTCTTCTATCGCCAGGAAACCACCGACATCCGCGAGCATGAGTTCTATCCGGGATACAACGACTACTTCAATGCCTGCGTCCCGCAGTTCGGGGTGAGCAATGGGGATGGCGTCACGCCTTCACAGTGCGGCATCGGCGAAACGGTCTACACGCCGGGCACCCCACCCACTTACGTGGATGGCATTCCGATCGTCCTCGACCAGGCCTATATCGGCGACTTCGAAACCAAGTTCACCGACCTCGCAGCCTTCGGCGAGGTCACCTATCACCTCACCGATCCCTGGAGCATCACCGGCGGCACGCGTCTGTTCAAACAGACCGTCTCGCAGTCACAGCAGACCGGCCTGCTGTTTGATGGTCCGGAGTCCATCGCCAACAACTCCTTGAGCGACACCTGGCGCCGGGCGCTGTGGAAGGTGAACACGTCGTACCAGCTGGACCCCACCAACCTGGTTTACGCCACCTGGTCACAGGGCTTCCGCCGCGGTGGCGTGAACGCCCTGCCGCCCAATGAACCTGCCGTCGGCTACACGACGGATCCCTCGCTGTACAAGGTTGCACCGGACACGGCCAACAACTACGAGGTCGGTTTCAAGGGCACGATCGAGAACCGCGTCCGCTACTCGGCGGATGTGTTCTACATCGATTGGCAGAATGTTCAGGAAGGCGCGCAGCTGACGCCGCTGGTGCTGCCCGGCGCCATCAATGTCGGGCACGCCTACAGCAAGGGCTTCGAGACCGAGCTGTTCGTCAACATCACGCACCACCTGAATGCGCAGCTGGCCTACACGTACGATCGCACCAAGCTCATGTCCTATGCGTCGGACGCGCTCGCCGGCCTGTCGGTACCACCGCCCGCAGCCGGTGGTCCGCTGCCGGGCACTCCCAAGTCCAGCATTGCCGCGACGCTGGAGTATGGGCATGTGGTGCTGGGTCAGGGCGAACTTGCGTACTCCCTCAGCGCGCACTATCAAAGCTCGCTGATTCCAGCTTTGTCTGCCGACATTCCCACCGTGGGGGGCTACACCATGGTCGACACGCGCCTGAGCTATGACATCCAGCATTGGACCTTGGCGGCCTACTGCAATAACCTCACCAACAAGCTGGGTATCAGCTCGTATTCGGACCCGTACAACTATGCGAGCTTCTACCAGGCCGTGGTCTCCACGCCACGCACCGTCGGTGTGAACGCCACGTATCGGTTCAAGGACGAATAGCCACACACGAGTCGGCCGCGCGCATGAACAGTGTCGAGATTCTTGAACGGTTGGTCGCTTTCCGCACGGTCAGCCGTAATCCGAATCTGGACCTGATCCACTGGGTGCAGGAGTTCCTGGCAAGCCGGGGTATCGCCTCGCGCCTGTACCCGGATGACACCGGCGGCAAGGCGAACCTGTACGCCACGATCGGTCCGACGGATCGGGGGGGCATCCTGCTCTCCGGACACACCGACGTGGTGCCGGTGGACGGACAACGCTGGAGCACGGACCCGTTTTCGCTGTTCGAGCGCGACGGTCAGCTGTTCGGGCGTGGCACCGCGGACATGAAGGGTTTCCTCGCCTGCGCGCTGCGTATCGCCGACCTGGCGCGCGCGCGCGCGCTCGCAATCCCGCTGCACCTCGCGTTCTCGTACGACGAGGAGACCGGCTGCATCGGCGTGCGTTCGCTCATCGAGGACATGGCCGGATGGGCGCACAAGCCGCAGTTGTGCATCGTGGGTGAACCCACGATGCTGCGCACGGCATTGGGCCACAAGGGCAAGAGCGCGCTCACCGCGACCTGCAAGGGCCGGGCGGCACACTCCGCCAATCCGGCGCTCGGCGTCAATGCCATCCACCTCGCCTGCGATCTGATCCGGACCCTGCGCCAGCAGCAGGAGCTGCTGGTGGCGGCAAAGCTGCGCGATCCGGCTTACGAAGTTCCCTATTCGACCGTACACGTCGGGACCATCCAGGGTGGCACGGTGCTCAACATCGTGCCGCCACGCTGCGAGCTCGAATTCGAAATCCGCAACCTGCCGGCGGAAAACCCCGCCGGCATCGCGCAGAGCATCCGCGGCCAAGTCGAACAGCTGTGCGCGCAGTACGGGGACCGGGACGCCCGGATCGATATGGCGGTCACGAACGAGTACCCGGGTCTGGAGACGCCCGCGGATTCCCCGGTGGTGGCGCTGCTTGGCGCGCTGACGGGCAACCGCTCGACATTCAAGGTAGGCTTCGGCAGCGAAGCCGGCCTTTTCAGTGGCGAGCTGGGCATACCGACCGCGGTCTGCGGTCCCGGTTCCATCGATCAGGCCCACAAGCCCGACGAATTCATTTCCCGCGATCAGCTGCAACGGTGCGATGCCATGATGGACGCGCTGCTGCAGCATCTGACCTCACGGTGACGATGTGCATACCCGGATCCGCAAGTTCAATACCCGCGATACCTACCCCGAGCAGCAGCTCGACAACGATCTGTGCCAGACGGTCGTGGCCCGCGGCAGCATGGTCTTCGTGCGCGGCCAGGTCGGACAGGATCTCGACACGGCCGCGAACGTCGGTGTCGGCGATCCGGTCGCCCAGACCGAACAGGCCATGAGGAACATCAGGCAGCTGCTCGGCGAGGCCGGTGCCGGCCTCGAACATATCTGCAAGATCACCATCTACCTGACCGATCCGCGCTTTCGCGAGCCGGTGTACCGCACCATCGGCTCATGGCTCAAAGGGGTGTTCCCGGTGTCCACCGGCATCGTCGTGGCAGCCCTCGCCCGCCCGGAATGGCTGGTGGAAGTGGATGTCATCGCGGTGATTCCCGACGGAGCGTGACGTGACCTTCTCCATCGTCGCGCGCTCCGAGGATGCCGCGTTGTTTGGGATTGCCATCGCCTCATCCTCCCCGGCGGTGGCCGCCCGCTGCAGTCACGCCCGGGCCGGAATCGGCGCCGCCGCCACACAGAACATCACCGATCCCCTGCTCGGGCCACGAATTCTGGAGGGCCTGCGCTGTGGGGCCAGTGCCGCGGAGGCCGTTGCCGGAGTGCTGGAGTCAACGCCCTTCGGTGAATACCGCCAGTTGCTGGCCATCGGCGCGGCGGGCCCTCCGGCGCATCATTCAGGCATGCACGCGCTGGGGGTGGTGGCGACGGCGGGCGGCCGGCACGCCATCGCGGCCGGCAATCTGCTGGCCAATCGGCAGGTGCCCGCGGCGATGATCGCTGCCTTCGAAGCCGCCGGCGCTCATTTTGGCGATCGACTGATGGCGGCGCTGCGCGCCGGCGCGGCCGCCGGCGGGGAGGCCGGTCCAGTGCATTCGGCGGGCCTGCTGGTGGTTCGCGATGTGCCCTGGCCGATCATCGATCTGCGCGTGGACTGGAGCGAAGCGGACCCTATCGCTGATCTGGACGGCATCTGGAAGCGCTACGCGCCCCAGATCGACGCCTACGTGCGCCGAGCGCTGGCACCTCAGGATGCGCCGGGTTTCGGCGTTCCGGGTTCGTAGATCACAAAGCGCTTGCGCGTCGGTTCCACCACATCCCAGGTGCCGATGAACCCGGCGGGGATCACGAATTCCTCCCCGGCACGGACCGTCACCGCGACGCCTGCCTGATCGGTGATCACGCTCACCCCCTCGAGCACCTGGCAGTATTCCTCCTCGGTGTAAAGGATCCTCCAGCAGCCGCGCTCGCTGTGCCAGATGCCCGCCATGAACTTCCCCGAGCCGTCGGTGTAGTGCAGCCACACGGTCTGCTGCGGGTTACCCCGCAGCACTCGTTCCGCCGGCACGAAGTACACCTCGCCGGCGGTCTCATCGGTGGCGCCGAACCTGTGGACCGTGGGTACTGCCATGACCGCCGTCCTCAATATTCCCGGAAATGGTCCTGCTTGGCCTGCGGGCTGGTCAGGTGTGACCCTGTGACCCACCCGGGACGCAGGCCATAGGGCACGGCCAGCAGCACCGCCTCAACCTGGCTGATCTTGCCGTCGGCGTTGATCTCGAACAGTTCCTGAATCATCCAGGTCCACGGTCCGGTGTTGCGAACCTTGAATTCGCGTCCGTCCTTGAGCGTGTAGCTGCGGACCGTCGCATCGTGATCAAAGAAGACCCCGGCGTAGACCAGACCGCGCTCGGTATCCACCGCGAGGATGCGCCGATTGCGCAGCCGCGTGTCTTCCCGGTAATACCCGAGGCCAAAGGCCTTGGCGCAGGGTAAGTTCAACGAGCTCGGCTGTGCGCCGGCAGCGACCGGCACGTTGGTGGTCGGGGTCTCATTCTCCAGGCGGTGGCAGTCGGTCGCGAAGGCCGGCGGTTTCTCGCCGTGGTTGCCCTCGAGGCCGGTGAAGTAGCCGTTCACGATCTCGCCCAGTTGTGCCGGAGTGCGGCGGGACGCCACCGGCAGATCGGTCAGGAACTGCCTGCGGGGCTCGCCGTCGATGCTGGCATCCTTGGGCGTGCCGAAGGAGGAGCCGCCGGTGGTGGCGCTGAGGCGTCCGACCACACTTTCGATCTCGGTGATCTGGTGATTGATGACCCGCAGCCGCGTGCCGATCAGCACCGGTGCCCCGTTCTCCAGGCCCTTGGCGAGGAAACCGATCGAGCGGTCATCCGGATCCGGCACCGTCAGCCGATAGGTGCCCACCTTGTCCAACGTCCGCCACAGGCCATCCGGCAGGGTCAGCTCGACCCCGTTCTCCGTATAGCGCGCATTGCGCGCGAGCGGCGCTTTCGTTGGATCGTGCGCGGCCACCGCGCTCAGATAGGTCTCGGCGACACCGCGCAGACAGGCACGGTCGCAGAAGGACGCGTCGGTCTTCGGCGGCACCGGATCGGCGTTCGCGGTTGCGGCAACGAACAGGAATCCGGCCGCGACCCACAGTGTCGCCGCCCTTGTCAGAATGTACATACGACCCCCTCGATGCGGATCGCACCGGGCGCTCCGCTTGCGCAGCATTCTCCGGCAGTAGCGCCGAATGTGGAAGCACCCCTTCAGCCGCTGTTGCGCAGTGCGGTCGCCACGGCGTTGATGGACAGCTGGATGCCTTCGCGGACCCGCGCGTCGGTCTCGCCGGCGCGGTGGCGCTTGAGCAGCTCCACCTGCAGCAGGTTCAGGGGCTCGATGTAGGGCAGCCGCAGCCGGATGGACGCATCCAGTGCCGGGTGCTTCTCGAGCAGTCGCGTCTGCCCGGTGATGTCCAGCAGCGTGTCATGCGCCGTTTTCCAGGCGCTCTCGATGCGGCCGAACAGCGCATCGGCGAGGGTACGGTCCGCCACCAGCGTGGCATAGCGGCGCGCGATGGACATATCCGACTTGGCCAGGACCATTTCCATGTTATCGAGCATGGACTGGAAGAACGGCCAACTTGCTGCCATCTCGCGCAACAGCCCGCGATCCGGGAATGCGTGCATTGCCTGACCGGCGCCGTACCAGCCCGGCAGCATCACCCGCGCCTGCGCCCAGCTGAACACCCAGGGTATGGCGCGCAGGTCCTCGATGCGATCGGACTTGGTTCGCGAGGCCGGCCGTGACCCGATCTTCAGGTCGGCGATCTCGGTGAGCGGGGTCATCTGGCGGAAAAATGTCTTGAACCCTTCGGTTTCGTAGACCAGTCCGCGATAAGTGTTGAAAGCCGCGGTCGAGATTTCATCCATGGCCGTGGCAAAGCGCGCGACGGTTGCCTCCTCGGAGACCGACGTGGGTTCGAGCGATGCGAGCAGCGTGGCGGCCGTGATCGCCTCGAGGTTCGCCGCTGCACTCTCCGGAGTGCCGTACTTGGCCGCGATGACTTCGCCCTGCTCGGTGATCCGGATGCGCCCCTGCACCGTGCCGGGTGGTTGCGCACGAATCGCACCGAACGACGAACCGCCCCCCCGGCCCACGGCCCCGCCCCGGCCGTGAAATATCTGCATCCGGATCTGTGCCTCCTCGAACACGCGCGCCAGCGCGCGCGTGGCCCGGTTGAGGCTCCACACCGAAGTCAGGTAGCCGCCGTCCTTGTTGGAATCGGAGTAGCCGACCATGACTTCCTGGTAGCCGCGGCGCCGTGCGGCCTTACGGATCTCAGGCAACGCAAACCATGCCTGCATGACCTCCGGTGCGTTCTGCAGATCACCGATGGTTTCAAACAGGGGCACGACCATGATGGGCGCCGCAGCGGGATCCGCCGGCCGGTACAGGCCCGCTTCCTTGAGCATCAGGTTCACTTCCAGCATGTCCGAGACGCTTTCGCATTTGGAAATGTTGTAAGTCGTGATGCAGGCAGCGCCGAATCGCTCATGGGCCTTGGCCGCCGCGCGCACGATCGCGAGCTCCGACTGTGTCTCCTCGCTGTACTGCGAGTACGGACTCCACAGCAGTCGCTCACTGCCCAGCTCCCGGCGCAGCAATGCCACGCGCGCCGGCTCGTCAAGTTCGAGGTACTGGGCCGCGACGCCCGCGACGCTGAGCAGGTCCGCGACCACCCGGGCGTGGACGTCGGAATTCTGGCGCAGGTCGAGGGTCGCCAGGTGAAAGCCGAAGCTGTCGACGGCACGGATGAGGCGTCCCAGCGCACCGCCGGTGGCCAGCAGTCCTGCACCCCTTTGGGCCAGGGAGTGTGCGATCGCGACCAGATCGGTGCGCAGCTCCTCGGGACTGCCGTAGGCCGTCCCCGGCACCGTGGGCCGCCGTGCCGGCGGCCGCCCGGTGATCTGCTCATACGTCGCGGCAAGTCGCGAGTAGCACCCTGTGAGGGCCCGACGATAGGGTTCGTCCTTGCGCGCCGGGCTGGTATCACCGCTGGCATCAGCCAGCGCCATGACCTCCGCGGTGGGCGTGGCCAGTTCGCTGGAAATGGACAGCTCCGCGCCCAGCCCATTCAACTGCTGCAGATAGCTGTCGAGGACCGCAGCGGCGGAACGGCCCAATGCGAAGTCGAGCGTCGCCGCGTTGACATTGGGATTGCCGTCCCGGTCGCCGCCGATCCAGCTGCCCAGGCGCAGGAAGCTGCGCGGTCTTTGCGGCAACGATCGCTCCCAGCGCGCGTACAGCATCGGCAGTACGGGAACGAAGATGTCACGCAGGTAGGCCAGCGCGATTTCCACTTCATCGGCGACGATGATGCGCTCCCGCCGCAGTGGCCGCGTCTGCCACAGCAATGCGATCTGGCGCAGCAGCCCCTGTTCGATCTCCTCCCCGCCCGCCGCCTGCGACAGGCCCTGATCCTTCAGCCGCATGAGGTCGGCGATGCGGTTGCGATGATCGATCATGCTCTTGCGCATGACCTCGGTGGGATGTGCCGTGAGCACCGGCACGATGAGCGTGCGGTCCAGCAGCTGCGCCGCCTGGTCGGGGGCGATGCCCTTGGCGGCCAGTTGCTCGAGGGCTGCTGCGACATCCTCGCCGGGACGGCTGCCACTGCCCTGGCGATCCTCGGCAAGGTTCGCGAGCATCGAAAACAGCATGAAGCTGCGAACGAAGGCCAGCGTGTCATCGAGGCTCAGCGCCTCGAGGCCGCGATCCATGGCCGCGGCGTCGGAGATGCCGCGATGCCGGTCCACCGATCGCGCCCGGATGTACTCGATGCGTTCGAAGAGTTCAGGCCCACCATAGGCGCGGATGACATCGCCGAGAAGCTTGCCGAGATAGCGGATGTCCGCGTTCTGGGTGATCGGTTTCGCGGCAGGTGTCACGCGGGCAGGCTCCCTTGTCCCAAGGCGGTTGTGGGTGTTCTCTCTTCGGCTAGCATGCAAGAAGCTGGCCGACCAGGGCGCGGCTTTACAGCTTCTTGACCACGACGCGTCCCGAGGCATCCACGAACACGTGATAGCGATTGCCATCCATGCAGGTCGCGGTGTAGTCGCTGTCGCCGTTGCGCTTGGCATCGACGACCTTGTCGCAGGGCATCCCCTGCAGGGCAATGGTTGCGGACAGGTCCTTGCCCATACCGGCGTCGTCCGCGGCGAGCACCCCCGCTGCGACCCCGGCCGTGGCCAGCGCGAAAACCAGAATACAACTGCGGCGGCTCATGATGCCTCCTGAGGTCTCAAGCCTGAAGTTTGCTGAATTTGACCGGGTCCGCAAGGATGCCCCAGATCGCTTCCCGCGATGCGGCGATCGTTGCCGCCAGCCCCGGGTCGCCGTCCTGCAGCACGCTGAGCACCTTCAGCAGCAGCAGGTCGTACTTCTGGCGCAGCTCCGCCAGCGTCGCCGTGCCCTTCCTGCCGTAGAAGTCGCGGAACCGTCCCAGCAGATCATCCACCTGATTCTTCAGTGACAGTTTGGTGAAGACGCCAATGGCCTTGGTGTCCCGCAACCGTTGCTCCAGGGCGGCGAGGTCAAGCGCGGGGGTCGCTGCTGCGGGCGGCGGTGCCGCCGGGGGTGGCGCTGCCGGCGCGGCCGGTTTGGGCGCCGCGGTTGCCGCCACCGCGGGTTTGGCGGCCGGAGGCCGGGGGCGGCCCGCGACCAGCCCCGGCGGGCGCGGTGCAGGTGTCGGCGGCGGTGGCGCCACCACTGCCGTCGCGGCTGGGGGAAGCGGCGCGGGTGCGGACGCAGCGGCAGGCGCCGGCGTCCTGGGGGACGCGGTCGGAGGCGTCACCGGCATCTGTACACAGCCGGCCACTGCGACACCGAGCAGGCCGACACCGACCAGCCCTGCGGCCCTTTCGAATCTTTCCACGTCGCACTCCGAATCACCCTGTGCACCATTATCCACCAACTGCTGGCACTGCCGTAGCGCAGCGGCGAATCAAATTGAGGCACGCGCAGGGCTGGAGCGCGCCCGTGCGCTGCCACCATAAGTCATTTTGAGTATTGGTCGATCGATCAACTGGTCGCATATTGACCCCACGAACTCACAGCAACGGACATCACGATCGTGGCAGTTGCAGCACGGCCCTACCCGTTCGACTTTCACCCGGAGCGCTGCGCACTGGTGATCATCGACATGCAGCGTGATTTCCTGGAAGCGGGTGGCTTTGGCGACGCGCTCGGCAATGACGTGGGGCTGCTGCGCCGGTGCATCCAGCCGCTGCGCGAATTGCTCGCCGCCGCGCGCAGCGCCGGAATGCTGGTCATCCACACCCGTGAAGGCCATCGGCCCGACCTCGCCGATCTGCCTCCCGCCAAGCGGGCCCGCGGCAACTTCACCACGGGCATCGGCGATGCGGGCCCGATGGGCCGCATCCTCATCCGCGGTGAGGCGGGCCACGACATCATTGCAGAGCTGTACCCGGTGCCCGGCGAGCCGGTGGTCGACAAGCCGGGCAAGGGCGCCTTTCACGCCACGGATCTGGAAAAGATCCTGGCCAATCGCGGCATCACGCAGCTGCTGGTGTGCGGAGTCACGACCGAAGTGTGCGTCAGCACGACGGTGCGCGAGGCCAACGACCGCGGCTTCGACTGCCTGGTTGTCGAGGACTGCTGCGCCTCCTACTTCCCCGAGTTTCACAGTTCCGCGCTGGCCATGATCGTGGCCCAGGGCGGCATTTTCGGCTGGGTTGCGCCGGGCGCAACGGTGGTCGAAGCGTTGAATAACAAAGCGCCACAGGCAAGGAGCGCGCCATGACGACTGCGACGATCGGGTTCAAACCGAAACTCTGGGTTGCCGGAGATCTGAATGCGTTCTTCGGCTTCGGCACCAACATCCTGGTGAATCTGCTGGTCGTCACCGGACTGCTGCGCGGCGCGTTGAAGATGCCGGATCAGCTGGTGTTCGGACGTATTCTGCCCGCCACCGGCGTCATGCTCTGCATCAGTACGCTGTACTACGCGTGGCTGGGATACCGTCTGGCGAAGAAGACCGGCCGCAGCGATGTGTGTGCCCTGCCCTCCGGCATCAGCGTGCCGCACATGTTCGTCGTCACCTTCGTGATCATGGCACCGATCCTCGGCAAGACCCACGATCCGATCCAGGCCTGGGAAGCGGGCCTCACGTGGGTGTGCGTGCAAAGCTTCGTGCTCATGGCCGGCGGCTTTTTCGCACCCTTCGTCCGTCGCATCACGCCGCGCGCCGCGCTGCTGGGCTCGCTTGCGGGCATTTCCATTACCTTCATTGCACTGTCGCCGGCGATGCAGATCTTCCAGACGCCCGTCATCGGCCTGGTCTGCTTTGCCCTGATCCTGGCGAGCTGGTTCGGCGGTGTACGCTATCCGGGTGGCGTGCCGGCCGGACTGGTTGCACTGCTGGTGGGATCAGTGATCGCCTGGGGATCGAACCTGTTCGGTCTGAATTTTGGCGGTATGACCTCCTCGGCGCTGGTGCAGTCCTTCACGAACTTCGGCTTCTCGATTCCGATTCCCGAATTTGGCCATGTGTTTTCCGGCTTCAGATTTCTGGGCGTCATCCTGGTCACGGCGATCCCGTTCGGCATCTACGATCTCGTTGAAGCGATGGACAATGTCGAAAGCGCCAGTGCGGCCGGTGACGCCTTTCCGACGACGCGGGTGCTGACGGCCGACGGCGTGATCAGTCTGGTGGGCTGCCTGCTCGGCAACCCGTTCATCAACGCCATCTACATCGGACATCCCGGCTGGAAGGCCATGGGCGGACGGCTCGGGTACTCGGCCGCCACGGGTATCGTGATGCTGGTGCTGTGCTGCCTCGGGATTCTCTCGACCATCACGGCGCTGGTGCCGATCATCTCGATCCTGCCGATCCTGCTCTACATCGGCATGCTCATCGGCTCGCAGGCGTTCCAGGAGACTCCGCCCGCCCACGCACCCGCGATCATCCTCGCCCTCGTACCGCAGATTGCCTCCTGGGCCAAATCCCAGATCGACAATGCGCTGGGGGCAGCCGGAACCTCCGCCGGCAAGCTGGGCGTTGCGCTGCTGGTCCAGAACAGCGTGCTGTACGATGGCATGAGCACGCTCGGTGGCGGTGCGACGCTGGTCGGGATCATCATCGGCTCCATCACGGTGTTCATGATCGATCAGAAGTTCATGAAGGCGGCGGCTTTCGCACTGGTGGGTGCGGTACTGACCTTCTTCGGCCTCATGCACAGTGATGCGATCGGATTCGCGATGACGCCGAAAGTGGCGGCCGCGTACCTGTTCGTCGGAGTCGTGCTGATACTCATGGCCCGGT
>Ga0302316_10000955_pt1 | contig 23945 bp, 19 predicted proteins | sample III_Palsa_N3_2_FD_200456 | JGI IMG/M metagenome (GOLD analysis project Ga0302316, IMG submission 200456) | Peat permafrost microbial communities from Stordalen Mire near Abisko, Sweden - III_Palsa_N3_2 | ecosystem: Environmental > Terrestrial > Soil > Palsa > Peat permafrost | place: Sweden...
AACACGATCGACGAAATTGTCCACGCTGTGAAGCGCGTGACCGGGATCATGAGCGAAATCTCGATGGCTTCGCAAGAACAGAGCACCGGCATTGAGCAGGTCAACCGGGCGGTCACGCAAATGGATCAGGTGACCCAGCAGAACGCCGCGCTCGTGGAAGAAGCCTCGGCGGCGGCGCAGTCGATGGCCGATCAGGCTCAGGAGTTGCGTCACGCCGTGGCGGGATTCAAGGTCGGCGACATCGACCCGGCGCGTGCTACCCGTCTTGGGTTAGCGCACCTGGCGTCCCCGCTGCCCTCGTTTGCACCGTCCGGACCCCATCAAATCACCCGTTAAGCGGGCGTCGCGCCGCGATTCCACACTATCCGGCAGCGCATCAAAAACACTCCTATATTTACCATCCGGTTAATAAGGCGCAGAATAGCGCATGAAATTGGGGTTTATATCAGGAGACGGCTGATGGAATTGTCCGGCAACCAGTTGATGGCGGCGCCGAGAAACGCCGTATGGGACGCACTGCTCGACCCGGCGGTCCTGCAGCGCTGCATCCCCGGATGCGAGGACGTCGCCCGGGTCTCGGACGAAGAAACGCACGTGCGGATCCTGGTCAAGCTGGGTCCAGTACGCGCCAGGTTCACCGGCAAGATGTTCATGTCCGACGTCGATCCGGCCAGGCATTGCAAGCTTTCGTTCGAAGGCGTGGGCGGCGGCGCGGGGTCGGCCAAGGGCTCTTCCAACGTCGAGTTGTCGGATGAGGCCGGTGGTACGCGACTGACCTACTCGGTGGCAGCCTCCGTCGGCGGAAAACTGGGGCAGATCGGCGGGCGGCTGATCGATTCGTCTGCAAAAAAAATGGCCGACGAGTTCTTCGCTGGCCTGCAGCGACAACTCAGCGGAGACGTGGTCGCCGATGATGCCCCGCTTGTCCCCGAAGCCACGGTTCGCCCAACGAACGCGCCCTCCTCGCCGGAACGCCTGCCCGCCACCTCGCCGTCATCGATATGGCCCGAAGGGCGATTCGCACCCGAGTTGGTGCGGGCCGGATGGTTTGCGCTCGGTGTGCTCACTACCCTTCTCCTGACACATCTTGCGTAAAGGCAGACTCGCCCATGAAAGCGGCCGCGTTTGACTATGTACGTCCTCGTGATATAGCGCAGGTTTTCGCACTGCTTGAAGAGTACGGCGATGAAGCCCGGATCATCGCCGGCGGCCAGACGCTGCTGGCAACGCTCAACATGCGCTTGTCCGAACCGCAGTTGCTGATCGATATCGGCGCTCTCAACGAACTGCGCGGCATCAGCGTTTCAGGCGATCGCTTGCGCATCGGCGCGCTCGTCACCCATGCGCAAATCGAAGACTCGGATCTCGTGCGGCGCCATGCGCCGCTGCTTTCGGAAGTCGCGCCGCATGTGGCCCACCGCGCGATTCGCAACCTGGGGACGTTCGGCGGTTCGATCGCATTCGCCGACCCCGCCGCCGAGTGGCCCGCCTGCCTGGTCGCGCTGCGCGGCTGGGTGATCGTTTCCGGCGCCGATGGCGAGAGGCGGATCCAGGCCGACGACTTTTTCCTCGACCTGTACACCACCGCCTTGCAGCCGGGCGAAGTCATCCTCGCCTGCGAAGTGCCGGTCGAGACTGCGGCATCGAATCATCAGTTCGACGAACTGGTCCGGCGTCATGGCGACTACGCCATCGTCGGCGCAGCGGTCACGGGCAGCATGGCGGCCACCGGGCTGATTGAAAATCCGCGCGTGGTTTTTCTGGGTACCGGCAATGTTCCCGAAAGAGCCCGTGCGGTGGAGACATTACTGGAAACGACCGCACTGACCGTCGACACGGCTGCGGAATTCGCCGACGCGCTCGACATCGAGCCGGCAGCCGATCTCTATCATTCCGCGCAAACCAAGCTGCATTTGTCCCGCGTGGTCCTGAAACGCTTGCTGTGCAAGTTCGCCGAGGCCCGCATCGAGGGTCGGCACGAAGGAGACAAACATGACTGAGCGCATGACTATCCGGCTTGAAGTCAACGGCCGCGCGGTTAGCTGCGAGGTCGAGCCGCGTACGCACCTGATCGACTTTCTCAGGGACTCGCTGCAGATCAAAGGCGCGCGGGTCGGCTGCGAGCATGGCGTATGCGGTGCCTGCACGGTCCGGCTCGATGGCAGGATGGTGCGCGGCTGTCTGGTGCTCGCGGTGCAGGCGCAGAACGCGCGGGTCGAAACGATCGAAGGCGCCAGCGACCGCGGCGACCTCGCGGAGCTGCAGGCCGCGTTCCATGCGAGAAATGCCTTGCAGTGCGGCTTTTGCACGGCGGGCATGCTGATCGCCGCGGCCGAACTGATCGAACAGAAACCGCACGCGAGCCGCGACGAGATCCGGAAATTCATGTCCGGCAATTACTGCCGCTGTACGGGGTATCAGGCCATCGTCGACGCCATCGAGGACGTTCTCGAAGCACGCCTGCAGCGCACCTCGGCACCGGTGGCGTCATGCTGAGAAAACGCCACCAGAACGACGTCGGGCTTGATGAGCGCCGCTATATCGGCAGCCCGGTCGCCCGGCCGAATGCACGCCGGCTGCTGCAGGGACGCGGCACCTATGTGGATGACATCGCCCTGCCGCGCATGGCGCATGTGGTCTACTGGCGCAGCCCCGTCGCCCACGCGCGTATCACCGCCTTCGATAGCAGCTTCGCGCGCATGATGCCCGGCATCATCGGCATCTATCAGGCGAGCGATCTGGAAGGCGTCTGCAAGCCGTGGGTGGCTACCTTGTCGCATCTCGCGGGGATGAAGTCGGCGGTTCAGTACCCGCTCGCGCCGGGACATCTTTGCTGGCAAGGCGAACCGGTCTACGCGATCGTTGCCGAATCGCGCCGCGAAGCGGAAGATGCCATGCCGTACCTGCAGGTGCAATGGGAGGAACTGCCGGTCGTGGCAGACATGGAGCACGCACTCGATGCCGATGCTCCCGTGATTCATCCGGAGCTGGGCGACAATCTCTGCTTCACCCGCACCATCGACACGGGAAACGTGAGCGCAGCCTTCGAGGGCGCGGACCTGGTTGTAGAGGAGACCTACCATTTCGGACGTCATACCGGTGTCACGATGGAAACGCGCTCGGTGCTCGCGGACTTCAATGCCGCAGACAATACCCTGACCGTGTATCACTCGCACCAGGCGCCGCACATGATGCAGGATCTCTACTCGCGGCATCTGGACTTGCCGGAGGGTTCGGTGCGCGTTATCTGCAAGGACGTGGGAGGATCTTTCGGCATCAAGGTCCATTCGTATCCCGACGACTTTGCGACGGTGGCGTTGGCCAAAATCCTGAAGCGGCCCGTCAAGTTCGTTGCGGACCGGTTGGAGTCCTTCGCAAGCGATATCCATGCGCGCGAGCATCGCGTTCACGCGCGGCTTGCCGCGATGACCGACGGGCGCATCGTCGGCTTCGAAATCGACGATCTGAGCGGTGTCGGGCCCTACTCCGTGTATCCAAGGACCAGCGGTATAGAGGGCAACCAGGTGCTCAATATCACTGGCGGCCCGTATCGGCATGAGCATTACCGCGCGGTGCTGCGCGTCGTCTTCCAGAACAAGCCGCCGATGAGCCAGTACCGCGGGGTCGGCCACCCCATCGCGTGTGCGGTCACCGAAGGCATGGTCGATCTTGCGGCCCAGCGGCTCGGTATCGATCCGCTGGCATTGCGGCGCATGAACGTCATGCCCGACGACAGCTATCCGCGCACCGGCGCTTCGGGCATCAAGCTCGAAGGTCTGTCGCACGAGGCATGTCTGGATGAGATCGAGGAGATGATCGAATACGCGCGGCTTCGCAAAGAACAGCGCGAGTTGCGTTCGCAAGGCGTGTATCGGGGCATCGGCATAGCGAGCATGGTGGAGCTGACCAACCCGGGCGCGGCCTTCTACGGGGTCGGCGGCGCACGGATTGCCGCGCAGGACGGGGCAACAGTACGGCTGGATGCGGGAGGCGGAATTAGCGTCCTGGTCAGCGTAGGCGAACAGGGCCAAGGCACGGAAACCATCTTCGCGCAGATCGCCGCAGATACGCTCTCGATGCCCCTCGGCTCCATCCGGGTCGTCACCGGCGACACCGGCGTTACGCCCTATGGCGGCGGCACCTGGGCCTCCAGAGGCGCGGGCATCGGCGGCGAAGCGGTGCTGCAGGCCTCGATCGCGCTCTCTGCGCAGGTGATCGACTTCGCGGCCCGCATCCACCAGCGCGAGCGAAACGGCCTCGCGCTAGCTGACGGCGCTGTCGTGGATACGTCGACGGGCGAAACCGTTGTGCGACTCGTCGACCTCGCCACCCAGGCATACTTCCGCCCGGACACCCTGCCGCCCGGCATTCATCCGGAACTGTCGGCCACCCGGCACTACGCCCAGCGCGACTACCCCTTTGTGTTCACTAACGGCGTGCATGTATCGCATGTCGAAGTGGATGTGGAAACCGGCATGGTCAAACTGCTCAAGCACTGGGTGGTGGAAGACTGTGGCAGGGTGCTCAATCCGATGCTGGCAGACGAGCAGATTCGCGGTGCCGTGGTCCAGGGAATTGGCGGCGTGCTGTTCGAGGAATGTCTTTACGACGCGGGCGGTTCGCTTCGTAACGGCAACATGGCCGACTATCTGGTCCCCATGGCCGCCGAGATGCCGGACATCGAGGTCGCGCACATCGAAACGCCTACCGCCACGTCGCAGCTTGGCGCCAAGGGAGCAGGAGAAGCGGGGACGGCGGGCGCACCGGCGGCCGTCATGAACGCGATAAACGATGCACTCGTGCCGTTTAATACCCGGCTCACGTCCCATCCGATCACGCCCGAGAAAATACTGATCGCACTGGGGACGGTAAGCGCTTCTAAGTAACGAAAATGTCGCCGGCGCCTTTCATGAACGCATGCACACGATCGCCGATGATCCGGTCAAGGTTTCGCGGGAACGCCTGCCCATAGATAAACACGCGAATGCCAATATAGAAGATGCCGCCGTGCAGTCCCCACAGATGTTCCAGTTCGGCATCGTCGAGCTTGCGAGAGGACGGGCGACCGAGATGGACGCGCGTCTCGCGAATGATGAGCGGGAACAGTCGACGCTTGAGCAAGGCCAGATACTTCCTGGGAATGTAGCTGTCGTTCATGCCCGACAACAGCAGGATGCGAACCCAGTCGCGGGTCAGGATGGTGCGGGCGTAGTCAATATAGAAACGCGTCAGCCGGCGCTCGAGCGGCACCCCGGCATCGACCACCCACTGTTCCCATTCGCGCTTCCATCGGCCTAGATAGACTTCTTCGTAGACCCGTTCGATTAGCGCCTGCTTGGTCGGGAAGTAGTGGTACAGCAGCGGGTGCGTGATGCCAATCTCTTTGGCGAGGTCGCGCATTTGCCCCGCCAGTCCCTGCTCGGAGAAAAACTGCACCGCTCCTTCCACGATCTGTTGTTCGCGTGCCTCGGTACTCAGGCGACGCCGTGGCTTGCCCGCTGCAGACCCGGTCACTTCCTCGCAACTCCGCTGAGATACTCGGCAAGGAACGCGTCCATCGCCTCATAGAACTCAAACATGTTCTCTTCGTTGTGAAAACCGTGCCCTTCGTTTTCCTTGAGGATGTATTTGACATCGACACCGCGGGCACGCAATGCGTCGACGATCTGATCGCTCTCGGCCTGTTTGACTCGCGGATCGTTGGCGCCTTGCGCAACGAGGAGCGGTGTCACGATCCGGTCCACGAAGAACAGCGGCGACGCATCGTGCAATGCCCGTTTGCCCTCTTCGGTCCGCGGGTCGCCGACCATCTCGTACAGCATGTCGAGCATCGGCTTCCAGTACGGAGGCATCGATTCGAGAAATGTGAAGAGATTCGATACCCCGACATAGTCGACGGCAGCTACGTATCGGTCCGGCGTAAAGGTGATGCCCGCAAGCGTTGCATAGCCGCCGTAACTTCCCCCGTAGATCGCAATGCGCGCCGGATCGACGATCCCTTGTGACACGAGCCAGTCGACGCCGTCGTCGATATCGTTCTGCATCGCCCGGCCCCATTGCCCGAAACTGGCCTCCCAGAAAGCGCGTCCGTATCCCGTCGAGCCTCGGAAATTGATCTGCAGCACCGCATAGCCGCGATTCGCAAGCAGCTGCGCTTCGACATTGAAGCCCCACTCGTCCCTCGCCCACGGACCGCCGTGCGGATTGACAACCAGCGGCAAGGGCTCGGCGACATCCTGCCCCAACGCGAATCCAGCAGGCAACGTCAGGTATCCACTGAGTTGCAGGCCGTCGCGTGCCGTGAAGCGAATCGGCGACATCGGCACCATATCGGCGGGATCGAGCCACGGCATCATGTCCGCAAGCCTGGCAAGCTGCCGACGCGCGACGTCGTAGATCCACACTGAACCGGCCGACCGATCGCTTGCGGCACGCACGATCACGCGCGACTCGTCGCGCGTGATGCTCACGACGGTAATCTCCTGATCCGGCAATTGCCGCTCGAGGTCGGCCATGACGTCTCGTGCCCAGTCGTCAAAAAAATGGCGATGAACCCGATCGTCGACGTATGAAGCCGCTGTCAGCACGCGCCGATGTTCTGAATACGCCAAATCACCCACGTCAACATGCGTGGTCTCGAACAGCAACGCACCCTCTTCACCGGTCTGCGGATCGAACTCGAAAAACGCGGCTTTGTCGCGCCCCCGATTCGACAACACGTATAACCGTTTGTCATCGAAGGTAAAGAACAGCGGCGCGACAGTCTCGCGAAAGTCCGTCGTCAGAATGGCCCGGAAAGGCTCTGCCTCGACATCCCGGTAAAGCAGCTTCTGGTTGACACCATCGGACGCGATCGCGACGCGCAGCCGCCCCTGGTGATCCGTTGTCCAGCCCACGACATTGCCGGGATTCTCGGCAATCGGCGTCAATTCCCCCGTGACGACGTCAACACGAAAGACGTCAAAGACCTGCGGATCGCGACGATTCATCTCGATCAACACGTGGTGGTCGTCGTCCCTGAGGTCATCGACAATGTTGGCCTTGACGCCATCGAACGGCGTCAGGTCGCGCGGCTCGCCACCGTCGACCGGAACCGACAGCACGTGAAAATTCTCGTCCCCGCCAAAATCCTTGACGAACAGAATGTGATCGTTGCCCTTCCATGCGTGGCCGGGCACATCGCGTTCGGTCTCGTTGGTCAAAGGACGCGGCTCCCCTATGGGATTGCCTTCAGCATCGATGCCCTGCACGAATACATTCTGGCGGCCGGCGTGGCGCGCAAGAAAGGACAGATGCCTTCCATCGGGAGCGATTGTGAACGAATACTTGTCGGGTCTGCGGAAGAAGTCTCGCACCGCGTACCGTTTGACCGGGCCGCGTTCGGTCGGGCCGCGTTTGGCCGCCCCACCGTTACCGCTACCCTTTTGTTGATCGTCAGCAACCATCTGTGCCTCCACGAAAACTGCATTTGAACACGAGACGCGCCTTGATGCGCGCGTAACGGGCCCTTAGCCGAGGAAGGGATGCGAATTCATTCTCGAGCTGCCGCTGCGCGCTCTATCGCGGCGATATCGATCTTCTTCATTTTCATCATCTCTTCCATCGCACGCCGTCCCGCATCACGATCCCTGCCGCCGACAAGCTCGATTAGCCGCCTAGGCGTGATCTGCCACGAAAAGCCCCAGCGGTCCTTGCACCAGCCGCAAGGCGCTTCCTCCCCGCCATTTCCGACAATGGCATTCCAATACCGGTCGGTCTCTTCCTGGCTATCCGTGTAGATCATGAAACTGACTGCCTCGTTCGGCTTGAAATTGGAGCCGCCGTTCAAGCCTAAAAAGCGCTGGCCGAGCACAGTGAAGTCGACCATTAACTCCGCGCCCTGTCCAATGCCCGGCATAGGCGAGACATGACCCGCGTCGACATGGCTGTCGGGAAAGTGGGCGGCGTAAAACTCCGCCGCTTCGCGCGCTTTACCTTGATCGAACCACAAGCATGTTACGAGCTCAGTCATCGCAATCTCCTTTCAAAAGCACGCAGCACCAACTGGTTTTGAGGGCAGCATCCTGACGCTCATGCCAACGGAACAATTGGCATGAGCGTCGATAATAGCCTGGGTGTACAGATCGAAGTGAACGAGACTAAAGATCTCACCTGGAAGTCTCCACGCCGCCTGTTGCTACTTCCCCGTCAAATGCATTTCGCAAGTACTCGCCCAGGAAGTCGACGAACGTGCGCAGCTTGGCGGACAGCCTGTTGCGTTCGAGATAGATCGCGTGGATATCGGCGTTCGGGAGTGCCCATTCGACGAGCAGCGGCACCAGTTCTCCGCGTTCGATATGGCCGCTGATCTCCCACTGCGAGCGCGCAACGATACCGCGCCCATCGAGCGCCCACTGCAGCACGATGCTGCCATCATTGCTTGACAGCGAACCGTCGACTTTCACCGTCTCCGCGCGCTTACCCCGCGAGAAATGCCATGTTCCGTACGCCGAATCGTTCTCGCGCAGCACGATGCACGAGTGGCGGGTCAGGTCGTGCGGCACGGAGAGCTGGCCATGCCGCTTCAGATACGCCGGCGATGCGCACACGACGCGCCGGTTCTTCAGCAGCAGACGGGCGTTGATGCGCGCGTCGGGCACCTCGCCGAACCGGATGCCGAGATCGAAGCCTTCTTCCTGCAGACTGAGCGGCCGCTCAGTCAGTTGCAACTGGATCTTCATCGACGGAAAGCGCTCGACGAACTCCGATACCGCAGGTGCGATATGTGTGCGCCCAAAGCCGAACGACGCATTCACACGCAGCAGGCCGGTCGGCTCGCCACGGCTGCGCGTAACGAGATGCTCCAGTTCCGACAGGTCATCGAGAATGCGCGAACCGTTGGCGAGATAAAGCTCCCCTTCCGGCGTGAGGGAAAGACGCCGGGTCGTCCGGTTCATGAGCCGCACGCCGAGGCGCTGCTCCAGATGCGCGAGGCGCTTGCTGACGGCGGGCGGCGTCACGCCTAGCTCGCGCGCTGCAGCCGCCAGGTTGCGGTTGCGCGCAACCAGCGCAAACAGATTCAGATCGGAAAAGCCATCCATCGCATTACTCCGTGCTTCGCCTCATTCATTCCTGAAAGTTACGACCGGATTTCTTTTATGGAAACCCAATCGCTCATGGCATGAATTAGACTGCAAACAACTTCAGGAGACAACCATGTTCGAAGCGTTCTGCGACGCATCGACAACCGTCGACGGCGTCCGGATTCACGCGATCAAGGGTGGACACGGCCCGGCGCTGCTGCTCTTGCACGGCCACCCGCAAACCCACGCGATCTGGCACAAGGTCGCGCCCACCCTCGCCGGGCACTTCACGGTGGTGGCCGCCGATCTGCGCGGTTACGGCGACAGCGACAAACCCCAAGGCGCCGCCGACCACTCTAACTACTCGAAACGCCGCATGGCGCTCGACCACGTCGAACTGATGCGCGCTCATGGATTCACGTCGTTCGCGGTCGTCGGTCATGACCGCGGTGGACGCGTCGCGGCGCGGATGGCGATCGACCATCCGGATGCGGTGACACAACTCGTGACACTCGACATCGCGCCGACCGTCGCCATGTACGAGCAGACCTCACTCGAGTTTGCGCGCGCCTACTGGCACTGGTTCTTTCTCGTGCGCCCCGCGCCCTTCCCCGAAACGCTGATCCGCGCCGATCCCGACCTCTATCTGAAGCAGACCATGGGCGCCCGTAGCGCGGGGCTCAAGCCGTTCACGTCCGAGGCTTACGCGGCCTATCTACGTTGCCTCTCGGATCCGGCCACCGCACACGGAATCTGCGAAGACTACCGGGCCTCGATCACCATCGACCTCGAGCACGACCGCGTTGATCTTGCGGCAGGCAAGCGCATCGTCTGTCCGTTCCTCGCGTTATGGGGTGCGGACGGCGCAGTCGGCAAGTGCTTCGATCCGTTGGCGGAATGGCGTCACTGGAACGCCGACGTGAGCGGCGAGGCGTTGCCGTGCGGTCACTACATTGCAGAGGAAGTGCCGGCATTACTCCTTGAACGCGTGCTGGCATTTCTGCAGCGCTGATTCGTTCCTGATCCGTACGTTTGATCCTTACCAGTCGGATTTCATCATGTCCTCACAAACGCTTTACCGGAAACTGGTCGATTCGCATACCGTATCGATCATCGACGCCGAGCACGTCCTGCTCTATGCCGATCTGCACATCATGAACGAGTACACGAGCCCGCAGGCATTCGCGGGGCTGCGTGAGAAAGGCCTGCGCGTGCGGCGCCCGCATCAGCAGATGGGCATCGTCGATCACGTGATTCCGACGCGGCCGGTGCCGGTTCGCGCGCGCACGATCAAGGTCGTCGACGCCGCGAAACAGGCCACGAACTTCACACGCAATTGTGCGGAGCACGGTATTCATCTGTTCGACGTCAACGATGCGATGCAGGGCATCGAGCACGTCGTCGCGCCCGAGATCGGACTGATCCGTCCCGGCATGGTGGTGCTGTGCGGCGACAGCCATACCACCACCTACGGCGCACTCGGCGCGCTCGGATTCGGCATCGGCACGTCGGAGGTGGAACACGTGCTGGCCACGCAAACGCTCGTCTACCGCGTCGCGAAAGACATGCGTATTGTCGTTGACGGCGCGCTGCAGCCGGGCACGACATCGAAGGACGTCGTGTTGCACATCATTGCGCAGATCGGCGCACAAGGTGCGCGCGGATACGCGGTCGAATACGTCGGCGAGGCGATCGCCGCGCTGTCCGCCGAAGCGCGCATGACCCTTTGCAATATGACGGTGGAAGCCGGCGCACGCGCCGCGCTGATCGCACCGGACCGCACGACGCTCGACTATGTCTGCAGCAAGGTACGCGACCTCGATGCGCAAACGCTCGACGCCGCCCGCACGGCGTGGTCGCAACTGCGCTCGGATGCCGATGCGCATTTCGACGTCGAGCATCGTTTCGACGCATCGCGCGTCGCCCCCTACGTCACGTGGGGCACGAGCCCGGACCAGGCGATTCCGGTCGACGGGCGCATCCCCGACGCCAACGCCACGGACGGCTCCGGCCTCGACGTCGCAACCATGCGCAAGGCGCTCGACTACATCGGCTTGCCCGGCGGCTCGCCGATCGAGGGTACGTCGATCGACCGCGTGTTTATCGGCTCGTGTACGAATGCGCGGATCGAAGATCTGCGCGCAGTCGCCGCAGTGGTGCGCGGCCGCAAGGTGGCGTCGACGGTGCGCGCGATGGTCGTGCCAGGCTCGGGCATGGTGCGCGACCAGGCGGAACGCGAGGGCATCGCGCAGTTGCTGATCGACGCCGGCTTCGAATGGCGCCAGCCGGGCTGCTCGATGTGTCTGGCGATGAACGACGACGTGCTCGCGCCGGGCGAGCGCTGCGCATCGACCACGAACCGCAATTTCGAAGGGCGCCAGGGGCGCGATAGCAAAACCCATCTGATGAGCCCCGCGATGGCCGCCGCTGCCGCGATCGCGGGATGCATCGTCGACATTCGCAAGGAGCTGACTCATGGCTAAGCCGTTCATGATCGCGGGCATCGCCGCCCCGCTGCCGGTCAACAACCTCGATACCGACCAGATCATGCCAAAGCAGTTTCTGCTCGGCATCGACAAATCGGGACTAGCACGCGGCTTGCTGCACGACTTGCGGCTCGATGCGAACGGCCATGTGCGCGAGCAGTTCGTGCTGAACCGCCTCGAATACCAGGGCGCGAAAATCCTGATCGGCGGTGCGAATTTTGGCTGCGGATCGAGCCGCGAGCACGCGGTGTGGGGCTTGCAGCAGGGAGGTTTCGAAGCGGTGATCGCGCCGAGCTACGGCGAGATTTTCTACTTCAACTCGTCCAACAACCGCTTGTTGCTTGTGACACTGCCGCCTGAGGAGGTCGAGGCACTCGTCGCCGAACTCGAGAGCGGCAGCGACAAGCAAGTGTCGATCGACGTCGAGAATGAGGTCGTGCTGACGCCTTCAGGACAGCGCTATCGGTTCTCGCTGCCGGCCCGCCAGAAGCAGATGCTGGTGGAAGGGCTCGACATGATTGGCTTGACGCTGCGCCAGGGGGATGCCATCGACGCCTTTGAGACGCGCCACTGGGCGGCGCAGCCGTGGAGCCGTATCGATCTGCCCGCGCAGCAAAATCACAATTAAATAATACCAGGCGCCAAAGCGCGATCGAAAGGAGACACCCATGAGCAGCACCGCAGTCCACCCGCAGGAGAACGCCGCACTGGAGACCCGCGTCGTCAGAAAGATCTCGTGGCGCATCACGCCGTTCATCATCACCCTCTACTTCCTGAGCTTTCTGAATCGCGTGAACGTCGGCTTCGCGGGCCTCACGATGAATCACGACATCGGCCTCACGCAGGCCATGTTCGGTGTCGGCGCGGGGATTTTCTTCGTCGGCTATATCGCTGCCGGTATGCCGTCGAATCTCGCGTTGCAGCGCATCGGCGCGCGCCGCTGGATCGCACTGCTGATGGTCGTGTGGGGCGTGCTGTCGGCGGCCACGGCGTTCGTCAGCGGTCCGTTCAGCTTCTATACGCTGCGCTTCGTGCTCGGGCTCGCGGAAGCAGGCTTTTTCCCCGGCATCATCCTGTACCTGAGCTACTGGTTTCCGGCGCGCCATCGTGCGTTCGTCACGGCGATGTTCATGACGGCGGCGCCGCTGTCGAACATGATCGGCTCGCCGATCTCCGGCGCGTTGATGAGCCTGGAAGGTTACGCGCATCTGCATGGGTGGCAGTGGCTGTTCCTCGTCGAGGGCGCGCCGACGGTGTTGCTCGGCGTCGTCTCATTCTTCTTCCTGACCGACCGGCCAGAGGACGCACAGTGGCTTGCGCCCGCCGAGCGGCAATGGCTGAGCAGCGAGATGCAGCGCGAACGCGATGGCAAAGCGGCGCAGAGCAAGTCGAGCGTCTGGAGCGCGGTGAAGGATCCGCGCGTGCTTCTGCTCGCGCTCGTGTACGCAGGGACCTCGACCGGGCTTTACGCAGTCGGCATCTGGGCGCCGATGATCATCCACCGGTTCGGCTTTAGCTACTTCGAACTCGGTCTCGTGAACGCGATTCCGAATCTCTTCGCGGTGGTCACGATGGTGCTATGGGCGCGCAATTCGGATCGCACCAACGAGCGCCGCCTGCACGTCGCGATCGCGTGTCTCGCGGCCGGGATCGGGATGCTGATGTCTGGACATGCGAGCACGGTGATCGTGCTGATCGTCGGACTGTCGATCGCCAACTTCGGCATCAATGCGGCAAAGCCGCCGCTGTGGAGCATGCCGACGCAGTTCCTGTCCGGTTCCGCCGCGGCTGCTGGCATTGCGCTGATCAACGCGATGGGCAGCCTGATCGGCGGCACGATCGGTCCGATGGTGATCGGCAAGCTGCGCGATATCAGCGGCGACTACTCGCTCGGGTTGTATTTCGTCAGCGCGACGCTATTCGTTTCGGCGGTGCTGTCGTATCTGTTCGGTTTGCGCGCGCGGCGCGGCGGAGCGTGAGGTCGCGGGGACTTCTATCGCTGGCCGCTTCCGGGGTATCCTACGCAAGACCCGATTCACCGCCGTTCGATACCCTCCATTCACACGCATGCAAAAGCTCATCATTCATATTGGCGCAGGCAAATGCGGCAGCTCTGCGATTCAGACCTATCTAGGCGCGAACGCGGCATCGCTCAGAGCGCAAGGGGTGCTGATTCCCGGGCTGGACTTGACGATGAACGCAAGCATCGCCGGTCAGCAAATCAATTTTTTCCTGAATCTGGTCAACGCGTCGCCATCTGCTCAGGCTCCGCATCAGCCTACCCGGGTGGACGCGGTGTCCATCGTGCGCCGACGTCTGGCCGCGCTCAAGGAAGAGATGGTCAGAAGCAATCTGCACACGCTGGTGATCAGCGCCGAGAACCTGTCCAACCAGCACGCGTTTTCAAGCCTGTTCGCGGAAGAGAAAGCGCATTTCGATGTGCATATCGTTGCCTACATTCGGCGTCAGGACGAGTATCTCTCATCTTCATGGGGGCAATGGTACGTAAAGGCTTACGAGAGTATCGCCGAATACCTCGCGGCCCGTGTTCCGCTCGACGGCGACTGGCACGCCATGCTCACCCCATGGTTGCGCGACTTTGGCCGGGACCGGGTTCACGTCCGCCTGTTCGATCGAAAGTCCATGTACAACGGCGACGTTGTCGACGATTTCATAGCAGTCACCGGCCTGCCCGTCGACGCAAATCACAAAAGGGTTGGCGTCATCAATGAAAGCAACGACGAGCGGCTCATTGCTCTGGCTCATCATGTGCGGGACGAATTCTCGTCGATCCATGACACGTCCTTTTACGACGTCATGAACGGCGCCCTCGGCAAGGAGGACCGTCCAAAGAAATCGAAGCCTTATCTTTTTGATCGCGCAACACGGCTGAAAATTCTGGATGCTTACTCCGGGAGCAATGAAAAAATAAAGCACACTTTCTTCCCTGAGATCCCTCCCGACACGGCCCTCTTTCCGCCGCCAGGCGAAAACGATGTGCTGGATCTGAGTCTCGTCGAGAAGCTCGAACGGGAAGTGTCCATGCTGACAAGAATCGTCTATTCGCTGGCGAAGAAATTGAGTGAGCCAGCCAAAGACATTCCTGTCACGCAGAACGTGAGCTCACCGGCCAAGGGAAATCCGGTGGTCACTCAAATCATCGGTGCGATCGCCGTTCCCGGGTCCAAGGTGTTAAGAGAAGCCTTAAGCAGCCAGTGGTATGCGGAACGGAACCAGGACGTCAGGAACGCCGGCTTCGACGCCTACTCGCATTGGTGCGATTTTGGAATGAAGGAAGGCAGGTTGCCAGCCCCGGACCTCGAGAAGCTCATGGCCGATTTATCGGCAGAACGAAACGCACAATCGCAACAGAAGCCAGGGCCAGCCTAGGCTGAACACCCGCAAAACAACGCCCATTGAATAAGCCCACAGCCAGGATGCTCGCGTTGTATCAGCGCATCTCCGCGCGCAGTTCCCGCACCCCTCGGCCGAGCTTGCGACGCAATAAGGTCCGCAAGGTCGCGGCATCGGCATAGCCCACCTCGCTCGCAATGGCTTCGACGTCGAAGCCAATCGAGACGAGGTGCTTCGCACGTTCGATTCTGAGGTCCTGGAAGAAGGCCATCGGCGATTTGCCGAGCACTGCCTCGGTCCGGCGCTGCAAGGTGCGCGTGCCGACGGACAGTGCGCTCGCCGCATCCTGAAGCGAAAACCCCATAGCAAGATGGTCGCGAGCCCAACGCTCGAATCGCGCGATCAATGGATCGGCGTGGGCGAGATAATCCGGAATGATGTAGTGAGCTTGCGACGAACGCTTGTCGACAAGCATGAAGCGAGCAACGAGCGCAGCCAGGTCAGGACTCGCCTGACGCACCAACCACAGCGCGAGATCGAGATGGCCCATCATGCTGCCCGCTGTCACGACGCGATCTGACGCGACGACCATGCGCGAATCGTCCAGTCTGACGCCCGGATAGCGTTGACGGAAAAGCGGTGCCAGCGGCCACGCCGTGGTCGCCGCGACGTTGTCGAGCAGCCCGGCTTCCGCGAGGAGAAAGGTCCCGAGACACGCCGCCGCGATGCCGACGCCATCCGCATGCCAGACGCGAAGGTGCGCGATGGCGTCGCGCACATCGGAGCGCTCCAGCGCTTCAAGCAGCCGCTCGGGCTGTTTGGTATTCAGCGCGGGGACCACCACCCAATCCGTCTGACCGATGCTGCTCGCCGGTTCGACCACCGCGGACAAGCCGAGAGCCGTACGGATCTGCCCGCCGAACCCGACAATCCTCACGTCGAAAGGCGGCGCGGCGAATCCTTGCGCCGCGGCCAATTCGTTGGCGGTGGCGAAAGTATCCAGCAGAACCGTCAGGCCGGTATCGAATACGCCATCAAGGGCAAATATAGCCAGTCTCATGTCACAAATGAACCTGTTAATGTCATTAGCGACTATAGCCCCTTGCAGATGCGACCGCTAGACTGCGGAGCAATACGGCCATCCCAATCCAGTTGGCCGAACAATCCATCCGCCGGAGCACCGCTCAATGAAACTCACGCCCGAACTCTATTTCCTGACGCTCGTCGCCTCGGCCACGATTCTGATGTGGATTCCGTACACGCTCGCCAGAATTATGACGCGTGGGTTGATTCCGACATTGGGCAATCCCGATCCTTCGCTGCCGCCCGACCCCGCCTGGGCCGAGCGGGCGCGGCGCGCTCACACCAATGCGATCGAGAATCTTGCCGTCTTCGCCCCTCTCGTGCTCACCGCGGCGCTAATCGGCGTAAGTACGCCTGCGACCGTCCTCGCGGCAAAGCTTTATCTCGTCGCCCGACTCGTCCACTATTGCGTCTATGCTGCTGGGGTTCCCGTCTTGCGCACCCTCGCCTTCGTGGTCGGCGTCGCTGCGACGCTCATGTTTGCGGTAACCCTCCTCCACCATATTGCGTAGCCACGCGTCCGCCATGTCCGACCTGCGTAACCTGACCTTCGAACATCTTCTGAACTACATCGCCGTGGTGGAAACCGGCTCGTTCACGCGGGCGGCGGAGCGGCGCGGAGTCGGGAAGACGACGGTCAGCGACAGCCTCCAGCGGCTGGAACTCGAACTGGGCGCCACGCTCCTTGTCAGGACGACGCGGCGTATCAGTGTGACGGAGGCAGGTGCGTCGTTCTTCGAAACGAGTCGCGAGATCGTATCCGGGGATCGCGCTATCGACCTGATCGCGGAAGGTGTTGACGTCGCCATCCGCCTCGGTGAACTGGCCGATTCGAGCCATCGCGCAGTGCGCATCGGAGAATATTCGAAGTGGCTGGTCGCCGGTCCTGACTTTGTCGTGCGCAACGCGCTTCCGGAAGACATCGGTGATGCGTCGAATCTGGCCTTTGTAGGGCTCTCGGTTCTCGCACAGCCATCACGCTTCGAGTTGTGTCGCGCCGCTGGGGATTCACACGAGATCGAATTCGTCACCGGTCTGTTTGCCGACACCGTCTACGCGTGCCGTGCGGCAGTCGCGGAAGGTGCCGGCATCGGCCTGCTGCCCGACTTCTCGGTTCGCGCGGACATTGCCGCAGGCCGGCTCGTACGCGTGTACGCCGACTGGTCGACCGCGCCCATGACGATTCATGCGTTGCTTCCCCCGGGAAGACATACCGCGCCGAAAGTCCGGGCGTTGATCGATATGCTCAAGGATCATTCACGCGTCGCAAGCAGATGACCGTGACGGAGCAGGATGACCGTCGGCACTTCGGCGAACGGCGCGTGCTGGGCGCCTGGATGAAGACGCAGCCACGTTCCCGCTGGATAGCGTTCGTTCGCATCCCTGAGTTCTCCGCTCAATACGAATATCTCCTCGCCACTCGGATGCGTATGATCGCGGGTCCGTGCACCCGGTTGAAACTCGACCAGGCTGACGTGCTGCCTGCCGCTCGCGAGCGGAACGACATGCATCCGTGGATTGATCCCGTTGCGCCACACACGTGCTCTCGCACTGCGAACGATTGGATCACATCGGGAAGCGGATGCTTCGCGATAAAGCAGCAGACGTGCCCCACCCTCGCCCGCTTGCACGAGGGGCGCATCGCAGCGGATCAGGAAGTCATCGGCATCGAATGAGTGGCCGTTTATCGCAATGTTGCCTCGCAATACATACAGATCGTGCCGCTTCTTCTCATCGAGCGTGTAGGTCGCCGAAGGGCCAAGATCTACGATGCCAACCCACTGCGGTTCCGCCGCATCGGTCAGATCGGTGACCCTGTGGGTCTCTCCCGGCACCGCCACCGGATCGATCCACTCACGTTCAATCAGTTTCGTTTGCATGATGTACCCCTTGGCTTTGCTGATGCGAGCTTTCACCGGCCGGTTGACCGTTAAAGGCATTGTGCGCGATGACGTCGCGTGTCAGAAGGGGGCGGCGCGGTGAAACACAATCCGGGTTTGCGGGACAATGCGCGGCCGCCGGCGGTAGCGAGCCGGGTCCAGCGTCAGCAACCGTCCGGATCCTGTTAGTGCTCTTACTATGATGACGTCACTACTGCAACGAAACGGGAAATGGCCGGATAGTAGAGGAGACAACCAGGGAGGTTTCAGTATGCGTATTTTTCTTACCGGCGCGACAGGCTTTATCGGCGCGACCGTGGTCCCCGAACTCATCAAGGCTGGACATCAGGTGATCGGCATGACGCGTTCGGACGCGGGTGCTCAAGCCCTGATGGATGCGGGGGTCGAAGTGCATCGCGGAACACTGGAGGAGCCGGACACCCTACGCAGCGGCGCCGAGAAAGCAGATGCCGTCATCCACACGGCGTTCGATCACGATTTCACGAGATTTATCGAGAATTGCGAAAAGGACAAGCGCGCGATCGCCGCACTCGGCTCCGCGCTAGCGGGCTCCGACCGCCCTCTCGTCATCACCTCCGGGACCGGCATGGGCAGCGGCGAACATGGTGAACCGGCGACCGAAGATGTCTTCAATACCAGCCATCCTAATCCGCGTATCGCATCCGAACTGGCTGGAAATGCGCTACTGGAAGCAGGCATTAACGTCTCGGTGGTACGACTGCCGCAGGTTCACAATCCGTACAAACAGGGTCTCATCTCGCCGCTCGTTGCCATCGCTCGCGAGAAAGGCGTCTCCGCGTACGTGGGCGAGGGCCGTAACCGCTGGCCGGCTTGCCATGTCTCCGATGTCGCGCTTCTCTTCCGGCTCGCGATAGAAAAGCGCGAACCGGGCGCGCGCTATCATGCCGTTGCCGAAGAAGGCGTCAGTAGCCGCGAGATCGCCGAGGCGCTCGGACGCGGTCTGAAATTGCCCACCGTTTCGATCTCCCCGGATGAAGCGGCAGCGCATTTCGGATGGATGGGCATGTTCGTCGGCCTCGATATGCCCGCCTCGAGTGCGAAGACGCAGGTGCGGCTGAACTGGCACCCAACCGGTCCCACACTGATCACCGATCTCAACGAAGCGCGGTTTGTCTAGTTGCTGCGTTGGTTGATCGTTGCGCAGCGGAAACAACCAAGGCTAAAGCGCTCGTCGTGACGAGCGCTCACCCTTCCACCATTTGCCGGACTCTGGCGGCGAACGCATCCAGGGCGAATGGCTTGGTCATCAATTGCATGCCTGGGGCAAGATGGCCGTTGCCAATCACGGAGTTCTCCGCGTAACCGGTAATGAAAAGCACTTTCAGATCGGGCCGGGTCTGCCTCGCCGCATCGGCCATCTGGCGCCCGTTCATCCCCCCTGGAAGACCGACGTCGCTGACAAGAACGTCGATCCTCACATTCGAGCGCAACAGCTTGAGGCCCGCAACGCTATCAGCAGCCTCGATCACCGTGTAGCCGAGTTCTTCCAGCACATCGGTGATCAGCATGCGTACGCTCGGCTCGTCGTCCACGACCAGAACCGTCTCGCCCGCTTCAGCGCCGGAAACAGTTGATGTGGCGTGCTCAACGGCCTCGCCCGCGACATCGCCATAAAACCGAGGCAAGTAGATACACACCGTGGTTCCCTGGCCGATTTCCGAATAGATCCGCACCTGTCCGCCAGACTGTTTGGCAAAACCGTAGATCATCGAGAGACCGAGCCCCGTGCCCATGCCGATCGGCTTGGTGGTAAAGAACGGATCGAATGCTTTTGCAATCACCTCGGGCGACATACCCGTGCCCGTATCCGTGACGCACAGCGAGAGATATTGACCTTCGGGCATATCGTGGCTTTGAGCGGCGCTGTGATCGATCCACTTGTTGGCCGTCTCGATCGTGATGCGTCCTCCGTCGGGCATGGCATCGCGGGCATTGATGCACAGGTTCAGCAGTGCGTTTTCGAGCTGACCCGAGTCGACCAACGCTGGCCATAGCGCGGCCGCGCCGACGGCTTCGATTTTGATACCCGGTCCGACGGTGCGCTGGATCAGATCGGTCATGCCATTGACCAGCGCGTTGACGTCGGTCGGCCGCGGATCGAGGGTTTGCCGGCGCGAAAACGCGAGCAGCCGATGAGTCAATGCTGCCGCGCGGCGCACCGCCCCTTGCGCGGCCACGACATATTTATCGACGTCGGTCAGCCGTCCCTGGCTCAGACGTATGCCCAACAAATGCAGCGAACCTGACACGCCGGTCAGAAGATTGTTGAAGTCATGCGCAAGGCCGCCGGTGAGCTGGCCAACCGCTTCCATCTTCTGCGATTGCCGTAGCTGTTCTTCGGCGCGCATCAGCTCCGCGGTGCGCGCCGCCACCCGCTGCTCCAGGGTGTCATTGAGCGCGCGCAGCGACGCAGCCGCGCGATCGCGTTCCGCCTCGACGGCGCGACGCTTCTCCACGTCGAGAAGGACGCCCGGGAAGCGCAGCGGCGTGCCGTCCGCCCCGAGATCCACGCGGCCGTTCGCTTCAATCCAGTAATAGTGCCCATCCGCGCGCCGCACTCTGTACTGATGCGCGTACGGTCCACCGCGCTTGATGACTTCGCCGATCGCCGTGGCGAGGCCTTTCTGGTCATCGGGGTGAACGTTCGCCACGACCTGCGCCAGGCTGAGGCCATCGCGCCCCTCGGCAGCGTCGAGGCCAAACGCATTCGCAAACGCTTCGTCCACGGTGAAGCGGTCGTTCGGCATATCCCAGAACCAGGTGCCGATAATTGCCCCGGCTGCGAGCGCCAACTGCACGCGCTCGCTGTTCACGCGGGCGATCGCTTCGCTGGTGCGTAGCGCTTCCTCTGCTTTTTTCCGCGCTGAGACGTCGCGGAACAGAACCGACACCTGCCGCAGGCTCGGCGGTTCTACCCGCGCTGCCGATACTTCGATGTGACGGCCGGCGGTCAGAAAGTACCGCTCGAAGCGCGCCGGCATGCCCGTGCGCAGCACGTTGCCATAAAGCTCGACCCAGCCGTCGGCCCCCGTCGGATCAAGCTCGCGGATGGTCTTGCGTTCGATGTTCGGGATACCCGTATGCCGCTCGTATCCCGGGTTGGCTTCAACGTGAACGTAGTCGCTGAGCGGTCCGTGCGGGCCGTCGAAGAATTCGATGATGCAAAAGCCGTCGTCGATTGCGTTAAACAGGGCGCGGTAGCGCGCCCTGTCAGCCTCAGCGGACTTTGCAGCGCGGCGCAGTTCGAGCGCGGCCGAGGTTTGACGCGCAAGAGTCCGTAACGCTTGTTCCTGTACCTTGTCGAGGCTTCGCGGCTCATGGTCGAGCACGCAGAGGGTGCCGATTGGCAGCCCTTCCTCGGTCTTCAGAAGCGCGCCGGCATAAAAGCGCAGATTGGGCTTCCCGGTGACAAGGGGATTGCCGGCAAAGCGAGGGTCAGTAGTTGCGTCCGCAATCTGAAGGAATTCCTCTTCCAGCAGCGCCTTGGCGCAAAAGGCGCTTTCGAGCGGCGTTTCGCGCACGCCGAGCCCTACCTCCGCCTTGAAAAACTGACGGCCGTCTCCGATGAAATTCACCATCGCGACCGGCGTCCGGCATAGTGCCGCTGCCAGGCACGCAATTTCGTCGAAGGCTTGTTCACGCGGTGTGTCCAGCACGTCATACCGCGCCAATGCTGCAATGCGTTGGCGTTCAAAATCGAGGGCGTTGTTCATCCGGTAAATTCTTCTTTGTTGCTCGGTCCGGCGCCATGCAGAACCAGCCGCGAGTACAGCGGCGGCCAAAGCGCGCATCAAGCGTAGCACATGGTGCAATTGCCGATCGTTGCGCTGCGGCCGCGACACCGAATGGGGTCTCGTGCCTGGCGGTCACGTCGGCAGGTATCTCGCGCAAGATCCCGAAACGAAAATATTTCAAAAAATCGGCTCAAGAAACTATTCAGCCTGCCGTTATCAAGAAGATAGGCCGTTAATCGGGCGTTTCTCTGGCGTTGGCCAGCTAGCCCTAAAGCCGCCTCGCACCGCTTTCAAGCCAATCGAGGGATTCCATGCAAATCCAGCCAATAACCACCGCTACAGCTTTCACAGCCGGCACAACGACCGCGACCACCACGGGCGCGGACGCGTCGTCCGTTTCGAAGGTGGGCACTGCCGGCTCATCGTCCGCGACTGGTGGCGTGTCCGCTAGTACCGCCGCCTCGACTGGAGCGGCGGCCGGCAGTTCGGCGACGTCATCGAGCGGGGCAACGGGAGCAGCTTCGTCCGGGTCGACTTCCTCCGCTTCCGCTTCAGGTACGAGCGGCGCAGGCGGCGGTGGCGGCGGTTCGGTGTCTTCCAGCAGTTCCTCGACCGAGCTCGACGAGATGAATGCTCTCGCCCTGTCGCTCGAAGCCCAGCTGGCGCAAGTATCGTCCGCCGGCGGTTCAGCGGGAGGTGCTGACGCCGGCCAGATCAACCAGATCAAAGCCCAGTTGCAAAGTGCCCAAAGCTCGTTGAGCGAGGCGCTGCAGAGTTCGAATACCAGCGAACTCAGTCAGATCGAAAGTCAGTTGCAAAGCGCACAAGGCGCCCTCGCCCAGTTGATGCTGGCCAGCGGTCAGACGACCGGGCTGGTGTCGAGCAGCGCGTAAGCGTTAGCGATCCTGTCAGGGTTGGCGTTTGCGGCTGCGACCAGCGGGTTTGCCAGCCGGCTTACGTGAACCCGTAGCTGGCTTGCTGGCGGGTTTGCTGCGTGGCTTTTGCACGCTGAATGGGTTACCGCTGGAGAAGCCTGTGCCTTTACCCTCGGCCACGGCGCGCTGAACGGCAGGCTTGCGATCGTTTTCGCCACTTTGCGGGCGCGGCTGTTTGCTGAGCCCCTGCCTGGCGCCCGGCTCAGCTTGTGGCATTTTCGGCTTCTTAGGCTTTTTGGGTTTCTTGATGATCTGGCCCGTCGCACTGGTTTGCGGCACGCGGTGTTCGGCTTCGAAACCCGCCTCTTCTTCACGAGGCAGCGTTTGCCGGATCAGTGCTTCAATCGCGGCCAGTTGCGGCGCTTCATCGGCACACACAAGGGACACTGCCACGCCGCTGGCGCCCGCGCGACCGGTACGGCCAATGCGGTGCACATAGTCTTGCGCCACGATCGGCAGATCAACGTTGATCACCAGCGGCAGGTCGTCGATATCCAGCCCGCGCGCAGCTACATCGGTGGCTACCAGCATAAGTACTTCGCCCGTCTTGAAGCGCTCCAGCGCGCGCAGGCGCGCGGGTTGCGGTTTGTCGCCGTGAATGGTGTCGACCGCATAGCCCGCTTCATCCAGCATGGCCGCCAGGTAATCCACGCCATTGCGGGTTTTGACGAACACCAGCGCGTGCTCCCAGTTGTTCTGAGCCACAAGGTGCATGAAGAGGTCGGGTTTGTTCTTTTTATCCACCGGCACCACCCACTGCTTGATCTTGCTGGCCGTGGCATTGGGCGCGCCGACGCTGATATTGACCGGACTGCGGAGAATGGCCGCCGCCATGGCGCGGATATCATCGGTAAACGTAGCAGAGAACAGCAGGGTCTGGCGCTGGGCCGGCAAGGCAGCAAAGACGGCGTTGAGTTCGCGCGCAAAGCCCAGATCCAGCATGCGGTCGGCTTCATCCAGCACCAGCGTTTGTACTTGATCAAACTGCACTGCGTTCTGGCGATTGAGATCTAGCAAACGGCCCGGCGTGGCAACGAGGACATCCACACCTTTGCGCAACGTCATCATCTGCGGGTTGATACTCACACCCCCATAGGCGGCCAGAAACCGTAAGTCGAGGCCTTTGCCGTAATCGATAAAGCTTTGCAGCACTTGTTCGGCCAGTTCACGCGTGGGCACCAGCACCAGAACACGCGCGCGGTTGCTGGACACCGCCGGGCCGTGTTGCACCAGCCGTTGCAACAGCGGCAACGCAAAACCCGCCGTTTTGCCAGTACCGGTCTGTGCCGCAGCCATGACGTCCTTGCCGCTGAGCACAGCAGGGATCGCCTCAGCCTGCACCGGCGTGGGTGTCTGGTAATTGAGGTCC
>Ga0302316_10000965_pt1 | contig 23824 bp, 18 predicted proteins | sample III_Palsa_N3_2_FD_200456 | JGI IMG/M metagenome (GOLD analysis project Ga0302316, IMG submission 200456) | Peat permafrost microbial communities from Stordalen Mire near Abisko, Sweden - III_Palsa_N3_2 | ecosystem: Environmental > Terrestrial > Soil > Palsa > Peat permafrost | place: Sweden...
GCTGGGACGGCGCCATGGCCATAGGTCCGCTCTGAAACAGCGCGTACTCCAGACCGATCATGAGCTTGCCCCACCAGTGCGCGGAGGCAGTATTGAGCGTGCGGACGCCATCGACCTTGTAGGCCATACGCAATTGCAGATGATCCTGGAGATTCTCGCCGACACCGCGCAGGTCATGGACGACGTCAATGCCGAGGTTCTGCAGGCGAGCGCCGTTACCGATACCGGAAAGCTCGAGCAATTGCGGCGAGTTGACCGCGCCTGAGCTCAGGATGACTTCACAACGGGCCTTGGCGAAATAATTGGTGTTATTGCCACGATATTCGACACCCGTGCAGCGACGCCCATCGAACACGACCCGCTGCGTGAGCGCGCCGGTGATGATGGTGAGATTGGGGCGCTTGAGCGCGGGGCGCAGAAAGGCCTTCGAGGCATTCCAGCGGATGCCGCGTTTCTGGTTCACATCGAAGTAGCCGACGCCGGTGTTGTCGCCGCGATTGAAGTCATCGGTGGCGGGGAGGCCGGCTTGCTGCGCGGCTTGCGAGAACGTTTCGAGGATTTTCCATTTGAGGCGTTGTTTTTCGACGCGCCAAGGGCCGCCGGAGCCGTGCGATTCGTTGGCGCCGCCGTAGTAGTCTTCGCTGCGTTTGAAGATGGGGAGGACGTTGTTCCAGGACCATGAGGGGTCATTGGTGACGCGGGCCCATTCATCGTAGTCTTCGCGCTGGCCGCGCATGTAGATCATGCCGTTTATTGAGGAGCTGCCGCCGAGGACTCTACCGCGCGGGTATGAGAGGGCGCGGCCGTTCAGGCCGGGTTCTTCTCTGGTTTTGTAGAGCCAGTCGGTGCGGGGGTTGCCGATGCAGTACAGGTACCCTACCGGGACGTGGATCCAGTGGTAGTCGTCCTTGCCGCCGGCTTCCAGTAGAAGTACTGAGGTTTCTGGGTCTTCGCTTAGGCGGTTGGCTAGTACGCAGCCTGCTGTACCGGCGCCCACTATGATGTAGTCGTATTCGCCCTCCGTCGTTCGGGCGGGGGTTTGTTGGGTTGTGGTCATCGGTTTGTCTCCGTATTGCTGCTTTTTGTCTGCTCGGCGCGTTTGCTTTTGCCTGCGGCGCCTTGTTTGATTGGTGTTCCTACGGTGTTGGTCTTTCCTTGCTTTGTTAGTGGTCTATTAGCTTCGCCCCTGTGCGGGGCGGCACTTACTTTCTTTGTCCCACAGGGACTACCTTCGGGTCGCCGCCGCAAAGAAAGTAAGCAAAGAAAGCGGGCTTCCAACCGCCAGCTTGTAGGTGTCCACCACTGGCATTAAGCCAGAGTGGTCCGCGCACGAAACCTGCACTCGCACCACGCGCGTTAGTGACAAAGGACTCATCCACCCCACTCCGCACTGCGTGCGTCGCGGATGTGTCTGCCAGGGAAAGCGGGGCACAGGCACACGGGTGTTCGTTTCGTGCCCCGCCGTCGCGGCATAACGTCGTCTCCAAGCGCTCACTGTGTAGCGTCATTTAGGTATCCAAACACTTTCCGCATTTGCGTTGCAAGTCCACGCTCGCACTCCCCCTCGCCGACCCATCCGCCGCGCTGTGCGCGGGCGGGAAGAATGAGTCCTTTGTCACGAAGGGTGAGCGCACGAGGGATGATTTCGTGCGCGGACCACTACGACTTGATGTCAGTGGCGGACACCTACAGGCTAGCGGTTGGAAGCCCGCTTTCTTTGCTTACTTTCTTTGCGGCGGCGACCCGAAGGTAGTCCCTGTGGGACAAAGAAAGTAAGTGCCGCCCCGCACAGGGGCGAAGCTAATAGACCACTAACAAAGCAAGGAAAGGCCAACACCGTAGGAACACCAACCCAACAAGGCGCCGCAGGCCACCACAAAACCCAAAGCGTAAGCGCCGCCCTGACCAAAATCTAATGAGTAATGCTCAACTCCCCCATAAGCCGCGCTAATATCAGCGCATGGACCTAACCCTGCTACGAGCATTCGTCACCGTCGCCCACGAGGGCAACCTCACCCGTGCAGCGGTGCAACTCCATCTAACCCAACCAGCCGTCAGCCTACAGATCAAACACCTGCAGGAAACGCTAGGCCTAACGCTGTTTACCCGTACATCACACGGTCTATCACTAACCCGCGACGGCCAGGCACTCCTCCCACATGCAGAACGCGCACTCACCGCCGCCAGCGACGTAGACCGCGCCGCCGCCTCACTACGCCACGAAGTGCGCGGCCACCTGCGCATCGGCACCATCCTCGATCCGGAATTCCTGCGCCTCGGAGGCTTCCTCAAGCAGCTCGTCGAGACGTGGCCGCACATCGAAACAGCCCTGCGCCATGGCATGTCCGGTTGGGTGCTCGAGCAGATCCGCACAGGCGAGCTCGATGTCGGCTACTACATCGGCCTGCCATCAGACGACGAAACACGCGACAGCGCCACGTTCCACGCCGTCACCCTGACGCACTTCCAGTACCGTGTGCTCGCGCCCGCCGGCTGGAAAGACCGCGTGAAAGGGGCGCGCGACTGGCGTACCCTCGCCGCCCTGCCGTGGATCTGGACACCGCCCGCCTCCGCGCATCACCGGCTTCTGTCGCGCCGCTTTGCCGAGGCCGGCGTCAAGCCTGTTAAGGTGGCTGAGGTCGATCAGGAGCCGTCGATGCTCGATCTGGTCAAATCCGGCGTTGGCCTGACCCTCGTGCGTGACGCCACCGCCATCGCCGAGGCCCATGCGCACGCGCTCACCATCGTCGAAGGCGTGACGGTGCCGACCCAGTTGAGCTTCGTCACCCTAGCCGCCCGCCAGGATGATCCGGCCGTCGCCGCCGCCCTCAAGCTCATCGAGCAGCAATGGGCGATATGAGTCCGGCTCATGACAGTCTCAGGCTTTGCCGCAGCGAATCACATGAATCACCCAAATCACCGCCAACGTAACGCCACGGTCACGCGCTTTTTGCTAGATTCAGGGTTCGCGCATGTTGTCTGCGCAGCGCCTTTGCTTTGAGTTCGTTCCAGTTTGTCCTTCACGGCACGCTTCACCCCGCCCTACCTGAAGCCGCCGAAAATCCATCCTTCCTCAGGAGCCTGACATGGCCCGCAACATCGAAATCAAAGCCCGTGCCCAGCACTTCGATCAACTCAGCGAACGCGCCGCCGAACTGTCACCCGAGGCTCCGCTGATCTTCCGCCAGCAGGACTTCTTCTACGATGTGCCGCGCGGCCGTCTGAAGCTGCGTCAGTTCGACGACGGTACGCCCGCTGAACTGATTTTCTATCAGCGCGACGATCGCGACGGCCCCAAGGCTTCGTACTACACGCGCAGCCCCGTGACCAATCCGGAAGCCATGCACTCGCTGCTCGCCACGGCATTGACCACGCGGGGCATCGTCACCAAGGAACGCCACGTCTACACGATCGGACGTACGCGGATTCATCTCGACCGGGTGGACGGTCTAGGCGACTTTGTCGAACTGGAAGTGCTCCTCGCGCAGGACGACGAGGAGGAAGGCGGTCACGCCGAAGCGCATGAGATGTTTGCGAAGCTAGGGGTGCCCGAATCGGATCTGGTGGCCGTCGCGTATGTCGATCTGCTCAGCCCGGATAGCGAGCCGCGCAAGGTTGCATAGTCCGTCAGGCGGCCAGCGGGACTGCCCGGCGGGTCACCGCCCGCCGCCTGCCTGGCCGGCGGCTCCCGGCGCCAGATGCCCCAACGGCAACGGGCCGTTGCGCTTGAATGTAGTCAGCACGATATTCGAGCGTACACTGTCCACCCCCGGCACGCGCATCAGCTTCTTCATAACAAACGAAGACAGCGCGTTAAGATCCGGCGCAACAATGCGCAGCAGATAATCCGCATCGCCGACCACCGCGTGGCACTCAAGCACCTCGGGCAGCATGTCGATCTGCTGCTGGAACTGTTCGACGATCGAATCGCCATGATGCTTGAGCTTCAGACTCGTAAACGCGGTCACGCCGAGGCCCAGTTTTTCGGGCCGCAGCACCACGCGATAGCCCTCCACCACGCCCAACTGCTCGAGACGCTGCAACCGCCGGCCAATCTGCGACGGCGATAGCGGCACCTGCTCGCCGAGTTGCTGATGAGTCGCCCGTCCAAAGCGCTGCAAAACCTCGAGTAGCGCGAGATCGAAGTGATCGAGTTCAAGCATGATGATTCACCGCATCAATATATCGTTTAATGCACGATTATTGCATACATAAGCCAATCTATGCTTTGTTCACGCTCTTTCCAGGCAACGGCCGCGCCGCGCACAGCGATGTCCGAGCCTGCCTGACACGTGAAGCCGTCACACCGAGCCCGACCAGCATACCTCTCCTGCACGTCCTGCATCTCTTCACACGCCCAAACGCGCGTCGCCCTGCACCCAGCCTTGATCCGTGAAAAAATAGCCAGATGTCCGCGCAACGCACGCCGCTCCGAGGCGGATGCGCTAACGGCCGACAAGACGGCGGCGCTCAGGCGCACCACTGCAAATCAGGAGGCATCCTCATGATTCACAAACTCACTTCCGAAGAGCGTTCCACGCAATTGGGCGAACTGCACGGCTGGGTAGTCCTAGCCGGCCGCGACGCGATCCAGCGACAACTCAAGTTTGCCGATTTCAACGAGGCGTTCGGTTTCATGACGCGGGTCGCGATCAAGGCCCAGGAAATGGACCATCACCCGGAGTGGTTCAACGTCTATAACAAGGTGGAGATCACCTTGTCGACCCATGAGGCGAATGGGCTAACGGAACGGGATATTTTGCTGGCCCGTTTTATCGATCAGATCGCCGCGGGGGCTCAGTAAAACTGTGCGAAGGATGTCGTGCATAAAAGTGCGTTTGCAGCGCGATGAAAGCGCTTTGCAGGCATTCGGGTGCGCAAACCTTCACTTCTACAGGCCATTCTTAAGGCGAACGTAAGAATCCCATGCCTCCCGCGCGATCCCATCTAAACCTTCCGGTGGTAGCGCGTTCCGACGCTGTACAATCATCAGCGCATACGGCTTGGAGAGCGCGCTTGCCTCCTTGCACAGAACGAGTTCGTCGCCGCTCGAAGGTGAGCGGGCGCGCCAGAAGTTGATCGCGGCTTCCAGTTCGTGGATCGTTATATCGGACATGACTCTCGTGATCGCTCGATGGCCGCGCAGGTACGGCGACGCCGCCAGGCACCCTGTGCAGCAGGCGCCCCGGCGAACCGCGTGCCCGAACGCCTAAACCCATTGTACTTGAGCGAAACCCATGCGACTCCTTCTGATCGAAGATGACCGCCCCATCGCACGCGGCATCCAAAGCAGTCTCGAACAAGCCGGCTTCACGGTCGACATGGTCCACGACGGCATTTTCGCCGAACAGGCCCTCACGCAAAACCGTCACGAGCTCGTGATCCTCGATCTGGGCTTGCCCGGCATCGACGGCATGACGCTGCTCTCGCGTTTTCGCCAGAGCAACCGGCATACGCCGGTAATCGTGCTGACCGCGCGCGACGAACTGAACGACCGCGTCCAGGGCCTGAATTCCGGCGCCGACGACTACATGCTGAAACCGTTTGAACCGGCCGAACTCGAAGCGCGCATCCGTGCTGTGATGCGTCGCAGCGGTCCGCACGGCGACATGCCGCGTCCGGAAGTGTCGTTGGGCGGCGTGCGCCTGTCGGGCGTCGACCGCCGCATTTTCAACGACGACAAGCCGCTCGAACTGTCGCCGCGCGAATTCGCGGTGCTCGAAATGCTGCTGCTGCGACATGGCCGCGTAGTCAGCAAAGCGCAGCTGCAGGATCACCTGACGCACTTCGGCGGCGATCTCGGCGACACCGCGATCGAAGTCTACGTGCACCGTGTGCGTAAAAAGCTCGAAAACTGCCGTGTCGAAATCGTCACGGTGCGTGGCTTCGGCTACCTGTTGCAGGAAATCCGTCAGGCCGCATAATGGCCATGAAGGTCAGGGCCGCGACGCGGCCCGATGACCTGACGGCGCTGGGCCGGCATGGCGCATCCATCGCGAGGATGCGCGGTTCGCCGTTGCCCAGCGGCTTTCAGCGGCTCACGTGCCGCTCGGCCTCTTTTATCGCGTTCGACCATGCCCCACCCGGCCGCGAATAGCCTGCGTCGCACGCTGCTGCGCCGCCTTGCCGCTCCCCTCTCCCTGCTCGCTCTGATGAGCGGCCTGATCGCTTACTGGCTCGCGTGGCAGTACACGCAGCACGTGGTCGACCGGTCGCTGGCCGACCTCGCCACGGCCATCTCCAGACAAATCCAGATTGCTGGCCCGAATGCGAAAGCCACGGTGCCGCCGCTCGCCCAGGCCATGTTCTCCGATCCGATCGAGCATCTTGTCTACCGGATCAGCGACGGCGACACTGAAATCGCCGGCGATACCAAACTGCCGCTGCAGGGCAAAAGCGTACGCATCATGCACTACGCCTACGTGTTCGAAACGCAGTATCAGGGTGTCACGATGCGGGTGGCGCAGGTACGCGTCGATCAACCAACGGGCAACCCGATCGTCATCGAGGTGGGGCAACCGGTCGAGCACCGCATCGCGATCGCCGCCGAATTCCTGGTGGCCATCATGATGCCGTTACTACTGCTGCTGCTCGCTGGCTGGGTGATCGTCTGGCGCGTGGTGAACCAGCAGCTTAACCCCCTCACGGATCTGGCCGACTCGCTGAACCGGCAGACTCACACGTCGCTCGAGCCGGTTGACGAAACCTACGTGCCGGTCGAAATCCGTCCACTGACCGGTGCGCTGAACGCGCTGCTCGACCGCCTGAAATCCGCACTCGACGCCCAGCGCAAGTTCATCGCCGACGCAGCCCACCAGCTGCGCACCCCGCTTACCGCCGTCAAATTACATGCGGAACAGGCGGCCATCGCCCGCGATCCGCAACATGCGCTGGCGGCCGTGCGTGAACTGCGCGCCGCCGCCGATCGTGCGGTGCGTCTGTCGAACCAGTTGCTGTCGCTGGCGCGCGCCGAGCCTGGCGAGCAGGCCGCGCGTTTCGTCAACGTCGACATGGCGGCGCTCGCCTTCGATACCGGCGCCGAATGGGTGCCGCGTGCGCTCGGTGTGCACGTCGACCTCGGTTTCCAGCGTCTGGACGACCCCGCCAACGATCGTCCGCTGATCGCGCGCGGCAACCCGGTGCTGCTGCATGAGGTCATTGCCAACCTGCTCGACAATGCGCTGAAGTATGTGCCGCCCTCGCGCTTCGACGGCGGCCGTATCACGGTCACCGTCTCGCAAAACGCCGTCGGCGATGTGCCGATGGCGGAGATCGTCGTCGAGGATAACGGGCCGGGTGTGCCGCTGGTCCAGCAGGCGGATCTCTTCAAGCGGTTTTTCCGCGGCGACGGCCAGAGCGAAAACGGTGTCGATAGCGGCGCAGGCCTTGGCCTCGCCATTGTTCACGACATCATGGTGCTGCATCACGGCAGCGTGCATTACGAGGACGCACCGGAAGGCGGAGCACGCTTTATCGCGCGGATTCCGCTCATTCGTGCCGACGCGGTCCGCGACACCGAGAACCGGCGCACCAAAAAAATCGGCGCACCAGGCGCCGATCGATCTGTTATTTCGCAGTAGTTTTCTCGCCTTGGATGGCCGCGCCATGGCCGGCCACCCAAAGACTGCATGCACGCGTCACTTCTTCTTTTTCTTGCCCTTCTTGTCACTCTTTTCCGGCGGCGCCAGCATGGTGCCACGGCATTTGCGCGCGCCGCAGCGGCATTCGTATTCCTTCTGCAACTTCTTGGTCTGACGTGCGTCGATCACGAGGCCGTAGTCGTAGAACAGTTCTTCGTCTGCCTCGATGTCGCGCAGAGAGTGAACGTACACGTGCCCGTCAATTTCCTCGGCTTCGCAATTCGGCGCGCACGAGTGGTTGATCCAGCGCGCGCTATTGCCATCCACCTTGCCGTCGATGACGCCCCCGCCATCCAGCGCGAAGTAAAACGTATGGTTCGGCTCTTTCGGATTGTGCGGATGACGTCGCAAAGCTTCTTTCCACGAGATCCGCTCGCCCTTGTATTCGATCAGGCGTTCGCCGGCCGCAATCGGTTCGACCGCAAACACGCCTTTGCCATGCACTCCAGAACGGCGCACGGCGATCCTGCGTGAACTCATTGAATGAATCCTTGTGAAGAACTTGAGGTGAACATCCCGGCTCTCGTCAGCACCGGCGACACGCCAGCAGCCGGATTTTCCGACGCGAATAGCAAACGCGGCGCCGTGCAGGCGCCGCGTCGTCTTGCAACGCACTTGCGTCACATCCGGCATCGTACACGCTTGCTATGGCTTCCTTCAACCGTCAGACAAGCATCAGCATGTTGTGCCGGCGGCAGATCTAACGCTGTCCGAACGAAATCTCACCAAACAGCGCTTTCTGATCGCGCGGTTGCGAGCGCCAGTATTGGGGCGGCGCTTCGACTGTCGCGCCCAGTTGGGCGGCGGCATGCCACGGCCAGCGCGGGTTGTAGAGCAATCCGCGGGCCAATGCAATCAGGTCTGCGTCGCCCTCTTCGATCAGTTGCTCGGCGTGCAGCGGATCGGTGATGAGCCCTACTGCGATCGTAGCGAGGCCCGTAGCCTGTTTCACCGCGCGTGCGAACGGAACCTGATAGCCCGGTTCGAGCGGGATCTTCTGCAATGGCGAGACGCCCCCTGACGACACGTCGATCCAGTCGCAGCCGCGCTTTTTCAACTCCTGCGCGAAGGCGATCGTGTCATCGAGACTCCAGCCGCCTTCGACCCAGTCGGTTGCCGAGACCCGCACGCCAACCGGTTTGTCGGCCGGAAACGCGGCGCGCACGATTTCGAATATCTCCAGCGGAAAGCGCATGCGGTTTTCGCGCGAACCGCCATATTCGTCCTGACGCTGATTGGCGATCGGCGACAGGAATTGATGCAGCAGATAGCCGTGCGCGCCGTGTACTTCAAGCGCGTCGATACCAAGACGCGCTGCGCGGCGGGCCGATGCCGCAAACGCCTCGCGAATCCGGTTGAGGCCCGGCGTATCGAGCGCGAGCGGCGGTTCCTCGCCGGCTTTGTGCGGTAACGAAGACGGCGCATGCGGCAACCAGCCGCCCTCGGCAACCGGAATCAGTTGGCCACCGTCCCATGGGGTGTGGCTCGAGGCCTTGCGCCCAGCGTGCGCGAGTTGCATCGCCACCGGGATCGACGAGTGTTTGCGGATGGCAGCGAGCACTGGCACGAGCGCGGCTTCGGTCGCGTCGTCCCACAAGCCGAGATCGCCTGGCGTGATGCGGCCATCGGGCTCGACCGCCGTAGCTTCGATGCACAGCATGCCTGCGCCCGATAACGCCATGCTGCCCAGATGGATCATGTGCCATGCGGTCGCCTCGCCGCGTTCGGCGGAATACTGACACATTGGCGACACAACAATACGATTGGCAAGCGTCACGCCACGCAGCGTGAGCGGAGAGAAAAGCGCGCTCATGGATTACGCCTTTGGGATTGCGGAAGAGCGAATGAGGATAGCACCGTGCCCGATTCGCTGCTGGACAGCAGTACGTACACATCAGCCGCGGCACCCGATGCCCCGCCGCTATTGCGCTTGGCACTGCGTACGGTTTATGCCTTCTTCTCGACCTGATCGAGCCACTCGCCGAACATCCGGCGCGCGCCTTCTTCGAGGCGGGGACCCAACCGGGCGGTATCGGCACGCAGTTCGCGCACATCGATGCCTTCAGAGGCGATTTCCCCGGCATTGCCGATCAGCCACGGCTCAAAACGGTCGGCCCGGATTTCCGGGTGACATTGCAGGCCCAGCACATGTTCGCCCCAACTGAATGCCTGGTTTTCGCAGGCGGCTGTGGACGCAAGGTGCGTCGCCCCTGCTGGCAGGTCGAAAGTATCTCCGTGCCAATGGAGCATGGAGGTCAATGTGCCGTCCAGATGCCGAAGCGGCGAGGCGCGTCCGGCTTCCGTCAGCGTGAGCGGCGTCCAGCCGAGCTCAGTCTGGGGTGCCCGGTAGACCCGCGCACCGAGTGCACGCGCAATCAGTTGCGCGCCGAGGCAAATGCCGAGCGTCGGCAAACCTGCCGCTATACGCTTTTCGATCATCGACAACAGCGGCGTGATTGTCGGATAACGCGCATCGTCGCTGGCGCTGATCGGGCCGCCGAGAATGACCATTAGCGAAGGCGCAGCAGGGTCCGGTGCCTCGATGCGGGCAAATCCGACATCGAGATAGCGCACAGGCCGGCTGCGCTCGCCCAGCACCAGCTCGAGACTGCCCAGATCTTCGAAGTGGACATGGCGAATAGCCAGAACTTCGTGATTCATCGGCACATCTCACCCTCAGTTTGACAAAAAATAAGCCGTCCGACGGCACAAAACCGGCTAGGCAGGCCGCGTGAGCGGCTGCCATGACCGGTTTCGCCTTCCAGCAGACCCCGCGTTACTGCGCGTAGATCTTCCAGATTTTCTTCTGGGTCGCGACGTCAGCGGTTTCGTGAACCGAGCAATCCAGACGCACGTCCGTATCCGACATGTTCAGGTCGAGCAGCTTGCAATGATGCGGCGTCTTCTTCGCATTCTTGCTCGGCTCGAAGTGAGTACAGGTCAGACACATGCGGTGCGGCGGAATGTCGTCCTGCTCTTCGAGCTGACGAACCGTCTTCAGCAAGGTACGGTAGAACAGCGCCTGCTCGTCATCGCGCAGCGTACCGACTGCCTTCGAGAGGAAGTCCGGCCATTGCGCGGCGCGCTTGGCCGCCGTGCGGCCACGAGCCGTCAGACGTACCGCGAGAGCGCGGCCGTCGTCGAGCGCACGGCGCTTTTCGACCAGTCCCTTGCTTTCCAAAGTGCTGACCGCATCGCTCGTGGTCGCGGCCGTCAAAGCCGTTTCACGTGCGATCTCGCCCAGGCGCATCGGACCCTTGCGTTGCATCAGCAACACCAGAATCTCGCCCTGGGTCGGCGTCAGTCCCGCGCCTTCGGCCCACTCCCATGCCTGGCTTCGCATGGCCGTGCTCAGTCGCAATAGGCTGTGGGTAACTCGCCCGGTTGCCTGCTCTCCGTATACGCCTTCGCTCATAATCTTTCGTTGGTTATTGACAGCATGCCGCTGTTTAGCTGGCCGTCGGGTGCCAAACACGCCGGCAGCCTGTGTGGGGGCAGCCTCGCCCGAACCACGGACGGACTGAATCAACTATCTCGAAAATGTACCGCCTGGCACGCCATTGCTGGCACACCCTACAACACTTTTTTGCTATCTCCAACACAGTCGCTTCCCTGAAACCGGTCAGCGACTCCACCATGCCGAAGCAGCGAAAACGACATTCTATGCGAGAGCGGCCAATCGTACAGCTAAGTTATTCACGCCGAGCTGTGGATAACCACTGAAAAAGGCCCGGGACTGCCTGTGCATCGATTCTTGACAAGCCTTTCGCCCCCTCCGCGCCCGCAAAGTTATCCGGACTTTACGCCCTGGATCCCCGTCCGAACCGCACAGTTATCATTAACGCATGACTTTGACTTTTCAGGGAATTATTCAGTTGTCCACAGGCCGGTGTCATGCTTGTTAACTACTACTACGTTTGTATACGTAAACTTTGGAAATCTCTAAGGAACACTTACTGGAATCAGAATCACGAAAAAAATTCGCAAAAAATTCTCCGTCTGCAGATTCCAGCCGGGCATCGCCAGACTATTCGCTTACGCGCGCCACTGCAAACACTGTTGCCGAACCGCCTCGTGCAACGATTTTTCATGCTCGAAGACCGTGCGTAACCAGGTTGCATCGTTGACCTGACCACGTGCGATCGAGGCGACTTCGGCCAGCGCTTTCCCCGAACCGAGCGCCTCGGCATGCGGGGCGATCCGATCGAGCGTCTCGAGAATGTCTTCTGAAATCGTCTTGCGCTCGCCAGTCTGCGGATCGATGCAGGTTCCCGCCAGTCCGAAGCGGCAGGCTTCGAAACGGTTGAATGTGTAGACGAGGTAATCGTCTTCCTTCGGCATCAGCGGTTTATCGAGCAGCAGATGACGCGCAAGGGTCTGGATGTAGCAGGCAATCGCCGCGGCCCGGTCGACCGACAGCGGGGTGTCCATCACCCGCACTTCGATGGTGCCAAAGCCCGGCTTCGGACGAATGTCCCAGTAAAAATCCTTCATGCTGTTTACGACACCCGTGTGAACCATCTTCGAAAAGTATTCTTCGAAGCTGTCCCACGTCAGCATGAACGGCGCGCGACCTGACAGCGGAAAAGCAAAAACCGAATTCAGACGCGCCGAATGAAAGCCCGTATCGACACCTTGCACGAACGGTGACGATGCAGAAAGCGCGATGAAGTGTGGAATAAAACGCGACATCGAGTGTAGGAGAAACAGTGCGCTGTCCGAATCCGGACAGCCGATGTGCACGTGCTGGCCGAACACCGTGAACTGCTTGGCGAGGTAGCCATACAACTCGGAAAGGTATTGAAAGCGAGGCGTGTCGACAATCTGCCGGTCGCTCCATTGCTGGAAAGCGTGGGTGCCGCCGCCGCACAAGCCGACGTTCAGATGATCGGCGGCGCCAACCAGCGTGTCGCGAATCGTGCGCAGATCGGCCAGTGCCTGCTCATGCGAGGTGCAGATGCCGGTCGAGAGTTCGATCATGCTTTCGGTGATCTCCGGCGTGATGTTGCCGGGGATTTTTTCATCCTTGATGAGCCGCAACAGATCGGAAGCGGCTTTGGTCAGATCATAGTCATGGGTGTTGACGATCTGCATCTCGAGTTCGATACCGAAGGTGAACGGTTGCGAATCGATGAAGCGTTCGAGTGACATGGCGTCCCCTGATTCAAGTCCGCAGGACAGGCTCAACCTGCCCCGCCGTTTCAATGTTCAATGTCGCATATGCATGCAGAAATGCGGCACGGCGGCGGGCTGGCCGCTTATTCTCGCCGCTCGCCCACCAGCGCAAGTGAGCGATACACGAGCCACGGTCCCACAATCTGTAGCACAACGATCGAACACATCATGATCGCGCGCAAACTGGGATCCAGATTCGGATAAAGGCTGTAGGTATCGTCGACCAGCAGATAGGCGAGCGCCGACATCGGCGAGAGCGAAAGTCCGAGCGCGACGCCCTGCTTCCAGTTCAATCCGCTCGGCTTCGCGAAGGCGAGCACGCCAACCAGTTTGCCAACGAGACGCGCAAGGATCAGTCCAAGTGCCGCGAGTCCACCAATGCCGATGTCTTTCCATTCGAATGACGTCAGCGTCAGCACAAACAGAATCACCGTCAGCAACCAGCCCGCCGTGCCGAAATGTTGCGGCCACAATTGCGGACGTGCCTCCATGTTCTTCACGATGATGCCGGCGGCGAGCAGACTGAGAATGGTCGACAGCTTGAACAGATGCGCGATCGCAATAGCCAGCAGCACTAGTCCGAACAATGCGACGAAAGAATGCTCGTCCTGCATGTTCATGCGGCGATAGAAAAAGATGCAGGTGCGCGCTAGCGCAAACGCGAGAACCAGCGAGCCGATTAGCAGATAAAGCGGCTGCAGGATCGTGGCGAATGCGTTGCCGTAGGTTTCCTGATGCAACCATCCCGACACGAGTTTTTCGATCACGACCGCGTACATGCTGTTGAGCGCAGTCAACGTCATCAAACGCTGCGTGACTTGCCCTTCTGCACGCAACTCTGTTTTCAGCTGGATCACCATCGCAGGCGAGGTAGCCATCGCGATCGCCGCGAGCACCAGTGCAACGATCAACTGGACATGAAGAAACAGCAGTACCGGCAACACCAGCACGAACGTCAGCGTCGATTCGGCGATGCTCGAAAGAATCAGCCAGGGATTGCGGCGGATCCAGCGCAAGTCGAGCCGGCTGCCGAGTTCGAACAGCAGGAGGCCGAGCGCGACATCGAGTAGGGGCCGGGCAGCTTTCGCCGAAACGGTATCGATCACGCCGAAGCCTGCGGCGCCCGCCACCAGACCAATCACCGCGTAACCGGAAATGCGTGGCAAGCGCCACGCGCGATAGCAGAGTTCGCCGCACAAACCGGCGGTGAGCAATGCGAGCCCTGCCCAGAAAATGGCATCAGGTGAGAGCGGCCAGCCGGGAAAGAATGAAAACGCCGACTTCATCTTGGTGGGTTCTCCTTTGTCGACGGTAGTTAGCGCTTCAGCGCCTACTACCGTTCCATGCAGTTTGATCGCGGTCGACCGGAGTTGACGCTTTAGTGCTTACTCAGGTCCCATGCAACATAGTTGGTTTGAGTAACGGCGCGCGACACGAACCGGCGGACACGCCGGCGACCCCATCAACACGCAATGCCTTCATCGCCGCGTGTGTTTTGTGCCGACCAGCGTTGCGAAATACAACGATTGGATGAAAGCGCGCCGTCGATCTGAATCAGAGTCCGATGGACTGGCACCGTTCCATTGGTGCGTCTGCCGTTTGACAGAGGGCGCGACGCGGAAAGAACGGCGATTGTGCCATAGCTTTTCTGGGTCTACGGAAACCACTCGAATTGCCGCCTGAAGCGGTAAAAATGAGCGTCTTTCGCAGAAGAACAATAAAAAGCGACCGGTTTGGATTCTGCTCTGGCACGCAGGCGTTCGTCATGCCACCAATCTGCCGCGTCCGCACTTTCCGTTTTGCTGTGCCGCAAAAGTCTTTGCGATCCAGGTTTTTGTGTCGTCGATAAGCGTCGCCTCACGACGGTCTTTCTGTTTATTGGTTTACTCGTATGTATACGTAGTAGCAGTTAACAAGTCCGGGCCTTTTCTGTGGATAAGTCCGGTTTACCGAGTCGAATCAGCGCGTTGTCGAACGCACAACCCGCTGCACAGTATGTGTGGTTGAGGCCAGGAGCCGGGGGTAACTTTTCGCGTTTTTGGCGCGCGACCAAGTTACCCCGTTTACGTCCACACGCCGTCCACACCAGTTGCACCTGCATTCCGACAGGTTATCCACAGTTCGCCGTGGATAACTTTTCGTCTGCCTGGCTGCCTAGCGGGCTGTTCCCTGACGCAAGGCGCGTAATAGAAAGCGTGCGGGGTCGAGGTCTTCGGCGAGGTCGCGTTCGATGGGCCAGGGTTCACCTTCGATCTGCGAGGCGATCAACTCGGCGCCGAGGCCAGCCCAGACGAGGCCGCGGGAGCCATAGGCGAACGCACCGTATAAGCCGTTTGCGCGCGGCAGGTCGAGCGGCCATCCGCCGCGTAGACGTTCGCGGTCCTGGATGGCGGCGGTTTCGTCGGCGAGCGCGCCGATCAGTGGCAAGCGGTCGCTCGCTACACAGCGAAACGCGACGCGCCCGGCTAACGACGCGGCGTGCTGCTGGTCAAAGGCGGCAGCGAAGGCAGGCAACATCTGCGCGAGACGTTGCAGATTTTCGATGTGGCCCGCTGCCTGCATGGAGCGTTCGGGATCGTCGATATCGTAGGTCGCCCCTGTGAGCGTGACGCCATCGGGCAACGGCACGGCATAACCTTCGCCGATTACGGGCAGCCCGGGCGACGGCACGCTGCCGGCGGGCAGCAAGGTCAATTGACCACGGACGCTTTGGGTGGGCGCGTACTGCAAGCTGGCGACGCGCGCGGCGTCATGTGCGTTTGCAAAGATCACGACCGGCGCACGTGCAAGCGCGTGTCCAGTTGCGTCGAGCACGCTCCATTGATCGCCCGAACGTTCGACACGCGCCGCGTCAACGCCAAAACGACGCTCAAGCAGTTCACCCGCCGCCGCGCATTGAGCCGCGCAAAGGGTGACCGGATCGATCCAGCCTCCGTGCGGAAACAGCCACCCGCCGTGCGCAACCGGAAGCTTCGCAATCCTCTCTGCCTGCACGCGCTCGAGCGGCGTCACATACTCAGGCGGATAACCGAACGCAGCCAATGCCGCCGCCATCATGCTGGCTTCATCGTCGTTTGCGGCGAGTTGCAGCAGGCCTTCTGCGCCGCGTACCGGGCGATGTCCCGCTTGCGCGAGCATGGCCCAGCGTTGCAGCGCGTATAGAAAGCCGGCGCGTGTGATGCGCGAGGCGACGCTGTCGTCACGCGAGAGCATGGGATGAAATACGCCAGCGGGATTGCCCGAGGCATCGCGAGCGAACGCGTCGTGCCGTTCGAGTGAGGTCACCCGCCAGCCTCGCGCTGCGAGCCGCTCGATCAGCGCGCAGCCTGCGAGTCCCGCCCCGATCACAACCGCATGACGATCCACCACGGCGAGCGGTGCAGGCGGTTCGTGCCTTCGCACCCGCCAGCGTGGCGCGAAGCGGCCCATCAACATGGCGCGTTTCCAGCCGAAGCCCTCGACCTTGCGATATTCGAAACCAGTCTGCGTGAGCGCGCGTTTCACATCGCCCGAGCTGGTGTAGGTCGAAAACGTCGCGTCTTCGCCAGCGAGACGCGCAAGCGATTTGAAGATCGCCGGTGTCCACAATTCGGGATTTTTCGCCGGCGCAAAACCGTCCAGATAGAACGCGTCGGCGCGCAGCCAGAGCGTCGGCAGGGTGTCGACGGCGTCGCCGAATACCAGTGTCAGTGTGACGCGCCCCCCTTCGAATTCAAGCCGATGGGTGCCTGGAACCAGCATCGGCCATGCATCGGCGAGGCTCTGCGCGAGGCCCGTAATCGATGCGTCCGCAACCGTCGCGGCATACGCGCGCAACAGATCAGCCCGTGAAAAAGGGTGTTTTTCCGTCGAAACGAAATGAAGCCGTTCGCATCTTGCGGGGTCGGCGCGCCACGCGGCCCACGTCGTGAGGAAGTTGATGCCCATGCCGAAGCCCGTCTCGAGCACGGTGAAAATGCGTCGGCGCTGCCATCGTTCCGGCAGGCCGTTGCCTTGCAGGAAGACGTATTGCGCCTGGGCAAGACTGCCCACGGCGCTGTGATAGATGTCGTCGTGGCGAGGCGAGAACGGCGTGCCGTTGTCGCGAAACGCCAGGATGGCAGGGATCAGCGGATCGATCATGCGGTGTGAAAAACCTGCGAACGAGCGGGTCAAGCGTTGCCGGACGGGGCGCGCCGGCCATCGCGCAGCGAGTCGATAAAAGCCAGAAGCACGCCAGAAGCAGCTCAAAACCCAGCTGGAACGTTGGCAAAAACCAACGCCCAGCCTCATGTAAAGCCCTGGTTAGGCGGCCGTTTCGATTCCAGGAATAACAAAAATGGTAATTTCATGGCTGGCTGCGGCCAACCAGCCTGTATTTCTTCGAAACCCTTGTCCAGATTGGGTTTGCGCTGCGCTATCATAGCAAGCGCCGCGAAGGGAAGCGGCAGCACGGTCGTCATTGCGCAAGCAGCCCGTCGCGCTGTCCGGGCAGCGGCACAGCCGTAGCTGCTCGACGGCGCGGCCCGCGCACGTATAATCGGCGCGTTCGCGCTGTTCGTGTCAACCTAAACCAGAAAGGAACCTTAATGAACAAACAGGAACTGATCGACGCCGTCGCAGGTCAGACGGGCGCCAGCAAGGCTCAAACCGGCGAAACGCTGGACACGTTGCTCGAAGTGATCAAGAAGGCTGTGTCGAAGGGTGACGCGGTCCAGTTGATCGGTTTTGGTAGCTTCGGTTCGGGCAAGCGCGCAGCACGTACGGGACGTAACCCGAAGACCGGCGAGACCATCAAGATCCCGGCTGCCAAGACCGTTAAATTCACGGCTGGCAAGGCGTTCAAGGACTCGGTCAACAAGCGCTAAGCACATCGGTGCTCCGTTGTTGAAACCCGCCCCGGGCGGGTTTTTTTTCGTCTGAACGACGCGCAATCAGTGATGGTGATGGACGATTTCACCATCGCCGTGGTCGTGATCATGATCTTCTTCGGCATCGAAATCCCATGCCGGGAACGGATCGTCAAATTGCAGCCATCCTTGCGACCCCAACGCGTATTCGTCGTCGTCTAACAGGCACGCATCGAACTTTGCGCTCCACACGACCGGGTCGATACCAACACCGATCATCACCAGTTCCTGACGCCGGTCGCCGACGCTGAAGTCATTCGCGTCGCCGTGCCAATCGGCGGCGATTTCCGCGGCGAGCTCGTCGTCGCCGTCGGGCCATTCGCTGCGATCCTGGGCGGCCCACCACATCCCCGCTGGGCCATGGCGGCATGCGCCGCCCGCCTGCGAAAGCGAGCCGGCGATGTCGTTACGCGTGGCGAGCCAGAAGAAGCCCTTGCTGCGTAGCACGCCTTTCCATTCTTCATGCAGAAGTGCCCACAGACGCTCGGGATGAAACGGCCGGCGCGCGCGATAAACGAAATTGCCGATGCCGAATTCGTCCGCTTCGCCGTTGTGATCGTGCCCGTGCCCGTGCTCCAGCGATGCGAGCCAGCCGGGTGCGCTCGACGCTGCGTCGAAATCGAAGCGCTTCGTATCCAGCACTTCTTCGAGCGGCACCACACCAAAACGGCTCACCACCTGCGCGGCGCGCGGATTGATGCGCGCGAGAATCCGCTGCAAGCGCGTCAGATCGTCCGCACTGACGAGATCGACCTTGTTCACCACCAGTACGTCGCAGAACTCGATCTGTTCGATCAGCAACTCCACCAGCGTGCGGTCGTCTTCTTCACTGGCTGCAATGCCACGTTCGGCGAGCGCGTCGGCCGAGCTGTAATCGCGCAGGAAGTTGAAGGCGTCGACCACAGTCACCATGGTGTCCAGACGTGCGACGTCGGAGAGGGACGTGCCGTCATCGTCGACGAAGGTGAAGGTTTCGGCGATCGGCATCGGCTCGGCGATGCCGGTCGATTCGATCAGGATTGCGTCGAACCGCTGCTCGCCGGCAAGGCGCCGGATCTCGATCAACAAGTCGTCGCGCAGCGTGCAGCAGATGCAACCGTTGCTCATCTCGACCAGCTGTTCTTCGAGGTGCGAGAGCGCGGCGGCGTCGCGCACAAGCGTCGCGTCGATATTCACGGCGGCCAGATCGTTGACGATTACGGCCACGCGCAGACCGGCGCGGTTGGCGAGAATATGGTTCAGGAGCGTGGTCTTGCCGGCGCCCAGAAAACCGGAGAGCACGGTGACGGGCAGAGTCGGCTGGTTCATCGCAGTACGGAAACGGAGAGGTAAGGAGGCGTGCCGGGCACTTAAGCGCAGTCGCAGGGCCGACGGCAGCACGAAGCCGCATTGTGCATCAAACCTGCGCCGTTCGCGCAAACCCCCGGGCAAGCCACCTCTCAGTGCGACGCCGCGATCAGGTTCCACTTACGCAGGATACCGACAATCTGCTGCGCATACTGATCGCGCAGCGACGGCGTTTCCGAATGGTAGGCGCCCACCGCTTGCCAGGTGTTGCCATACTTGTTCATCTGCTGGCGCAGATGCCAGGCGGCAATATAGACGTTCTTGCACGGCTCCATCAGCGTGTTGCTGGAGATGCCGTACAGGGCCAGTGTGGGGAGATGAACGGAGTTGATCTGCATCAGGCCGTAGTCGGTCGAGCCGTTGGCGTTCTTGTGCAGCGCGTCGGGCCGGTTGTGCGACTCCTGCCAGGCGATCGCCCGCAAGATCAGCGGATTGACCTTCTGATAACGGGCAGCCTCATCGAAACAGTCGGCGTGCGCCTGCCCCGCTGCGAACAGCGTGCCCAGTACCGTAGCGACAGTTAGAAGGGTCCGTTTCATCGGTCAAGATGACTAAGCAATTCACATAGGTAAGATGCGGTAAGGCATTTTGCTCGCGCCTAGCATGCGCCTGTGCATGCCTGCAAACCCGCCAACACCGAGCCTGTGACGGACATCGGGGAAAACCCGCGTAGCCAAACCTGCGTCCGGCAGGATGATCGGCTCGTATGATACCGGCAGGCAGTCGAGCGTCAAGTCGACTAATCGATATACGCGCGCTAAAAACGAACTTCGCTGACGGGTTGGGCAATTCCTCACCAAAGCTTTCAAAAATTTTACGTTGCGCGAGCTTGTTTAGAGTAATCACACCGGAGCCTTCGTTTTGTGACAAATCCGACATGAAAAACTGTTACTGTTCGTTTTTTCCGGACATAGGTTGGAAGGCAGTCGGGGTTGCCAGCGCCCGCGGGGGCGCTTGCAAGCCGTGGGGACCGCTGGTACGCACCTATGTTTGCTGCGCATGACAGCGGGTCGCTTCGGCGGTCGGCATCGACATCAAACTCCATGAGAAGAAATCGTATGGCATTGCGTCGCGTCGCAACGGCGCTGCTGGTGGCTGGCCTGATCGGTGCGCAGACCGCACACGCCCAGGTGACACTCAACTTCGTCAACGCCGACATCGATCAGGTGGCCAAGGCGATTGGCGCTGCAACCGGGAAGACGATCATTGTCGACCCGCGCGTCAAGGGTCAGTTAAACCTCATCTCCGAAAATCCGGTGCCCGAGGACCAGGCGCTCAAGACCCTGCAGTCCGCTTTACGGATGCAAGGCTTTGCGCTGGTAGAGGATCACGGCGTGCTGAAGGTCGTGCCGGAAGCCGATGCCAAGCTGCAGGGCGTGCCGACCTACGTCGGCAATAACCCGGTGGCGCGCGGCGACCAGGTGATCACGCAGGTGTTCCAGCTTAAGAACGAATCGGCCAATAACGTGCTGCCGGTGCTGCGTCCGCTGATCTCGCCGAACAATACGGTGGCGGCCTATCCGTCCAACAACACGATTGTCGTGACGGACTACGCCGACAACGTGCGCCGGATTGCCCAGATCATCGCCGGCATCGACACGGCTGCGGGCACGCAGGTTTCGGTGGTGCCGTTGAGAAATGCCAACGCGCTCGACATCGCACCGCAACTGACGAAGATGCTCGATCCGGGCGCGATCGGCGCGACCGATGCGACGCTGAAGGTATCGGTCACCGCCGACGCGCGCACCAACTCGCTGCTGATCCGTGCGTCGAACGGCGCGCGCCTCGCGGCGGCGAAGGAGCTGGCGAAACAGCTCGATGCGCCGAGCGCCGTGCCCGGTAACATGCACGTGGTGCCGCTGCGCAACGCAGATGCGGCGACGCTCGCGAAGACCTTGCGCGGCATGCTCGGCAAAGGCGGCGACAGCGGCTCGTCGAGCGGGTCGAACAACGCGAGTTCGTTCAACGCGGGCGGCAGCTCAGGCAGTTCGTACGGCAGCAGTTCGACGGGTACCTCGGGCACTCCACCGCTGCCGTCAGGCGGACTCGGAGGCGGCTCGGGCTCGTCGCCGCTCGGCGGTGGCGCCAGCTCCGGCGCGGCCGGCGCTTCTGGCGACACGATCGGCACCGACAAGGACAAAAGCAGCGACGACAACCAGCCCGGCGGCATGATCCAGGCTGACACGGCGACCAACTCGCTGATCATCACGGCGCCCGAAGCGGTCTACCGCAACCTGCGCTCGGTGATCGACCAGCTGGATGCACGGCGCGCGCAGGTCTATATCGAGGCGCTGATCGTCGAACTGAACTCCAACACCAATGCCAATCTCGGCATTCAGTGGCAAGTCGCGAACGGTTCGGTGCTGGCCGGCACCAACCTGGCAACCGGCACCGGCAATAGCATTGTCAATCTGACGGCGGCCGCAGCTGCTAACGCGAGCACGGGCGGTCTCGCTACGGCACTGGGCAGTGGTCTCCAGCAGGGCCTCAACGTTGGCTGGATACACAACATTTTCGGTGTGCAGGGACTCGGCGCGCTGTTGCAGGCGCTGTCGCAGACCGCCGACGCGAACGTGCTGTCGACGCCTAACCTGATCACGCTCGACAACGAGGAAGCCAAGATCGTCGTCGGTACCAACGTGCCGATCCAGACGGGTTCGTATTCGAACCTGACGAGCGGCACCTCGAGCGCGGCGTTCAATACGTATGACCGCGTCGACGTGGGCCTGACGCTGCACGTCAAGCCACAGATCACCGACGGCGGGATTCTCAAGCTGCAGCTCTACACGGAAGACTCGGCGATCGTCACCGGCACGACCAACGCGACGACCAACCCGGCGGGCCCGGAGTTTACCAAGCGGTCGATCCAGTCGACGGTGCTGGCCGATAACGGCGAAATCATCGTGCTGGGCGGCCTGATGCAGGACAACTACCAGGTCAGCAACAGCAAGGTGCCGTTGCTGGGCGACATTCCGTGGATCGGCCAGCTGTTCCGTTCGGAATCGAAGAGCCGCAACAAGACCAACCTGATGGTGTTCCTGCGTCCCGTGATCATCACCGATCACGCTACTGCGCAGGCCGTGACGGAGAACCGTTACGACTACATCCAGGGCGTGCAGGGCGCGTACAAGTCGGATAACAACCTGATCAAGGACAAGGACGATCCGGTGGTTCCGCCGATGCCGATCGGCCCGGCCGAGGGCGGCGCGCCCGCGATGAACCTGTTCAATCTTGACGAGATGCGCCGTCAGCAGATGGCGCCGCCGGCTCCCGCTTCCCGGGCGCCCGTGTCGAATGGCGGTGCGGTTCCGAATGGTGGCGCGGTCCAGAGTGGCGGTACCGTCCAGAACGGCGGTGCGGTCCCGAATGGTGCTGCTGTTCAGACCAATCCCGTGCCGACCAGCTCGCCCGTTACCACGGCGCCGGGAGCGCAGCCGTGAGCACGCCGTCCACACCGTCGTCTGGTTCTGCGTCGTCAGCAGCGACCCCGGCCGGTGCCACGACGACGCCAGCGTTCGCGGCGGTGTCTGCCGAGCGCGGCGCGTCATCGGTAGTCGCCGCACGGCTCGTGCCCTATGGCTTCGCCCGCAGCGGCCAGATTCTGGTCGCGCATCAGCACGCCGACAGCCTCGAAGTCTGGATCAGCGAACGCACGAGCGACGCTGCGCTCGCCGAAGTCGGGCGCAATTTCGGCGCTCTCACGGTAGTGCGCTTGCCCGCTGAGGAACTCGCTCAGGCAATCAACCAGGCCTACGCACGCCACGATGGCAGTGCCGCGCAGGTGGTGGGCGAAGTGGAAGGTGAAGTCGATCTGTCGCGTCTGATGCAGGAGATCCCGGAGGTCGAGGATCTGCTCGAATCGGAAGACGACGCGCCAATCATCCGCATGATCAACGCCCTCCTCACTCAGGCGGCGCGCGAACAGGCTTCGGATATTCACATCGAGCCGTTCGAGAATGCCTCGGTGGTGCGCTTTCGCGTCGACGGTACGCTGCGCGATGTCGTGCGGCCGAAGAAGGCGCTGCACGGCGCGCTGATCTCGCGGATCAAGATCATGGCGCAGCTCGACATTGCTGAAAAACGCTTGCCGCAGGATGGCCGGATCACGTTACGCGTGGGCGGCCGGCCGGTCGACGTGCGGGTCTCGACGTTACCGACCGGGCACGGTGAGCGCGCGGTGTTACGTCTGCTCGAGAAAGACGCGTCGCGCCTGAATCTGGAAGCGCTCGGCATGGGCGCGGACACGTTGGTGAAATTCGACAAGCTGATCGGCCGTCCGCATGGCATCGTCCTGGTGACCGGGCCGACCGGCTCGGGCAAGACGACGACGCTCTACGCGTCGATGTCGCGGCTCGAGACGGCGACGGCCAACATCATGACCGTCGAAGATCCGATCGAATACGACCTGTCGGGCATTGGCCAGACCCAGGTCAACGAGCGGATCGGCATGACCTTCGCGCGGGCGCTGCGCTCGATTCTGCGGCAGGATCCGGACATCATCATGATTGGTGAAATCCGCGACCTCGAAACCGCGCAGATCGCCGTGCAGGCATCGCTCACTGGCCACCTTGTGCTGGCGACGCTGCACACCAACGATGCGGCCTCCGCCGTAACGCGTTTGACCGACATGGGCGTCGAACCTTACCTGCTGGCTTCGTCGCTGCTCGGCGTGCTGGCGCAGCGCCTCGTGCGCAGGCTCTGTCAGGTGTGCCGCGAAGAGCGCCCCGATGCGGACGGGCGCATGCAGTGGCATCCCGTGGGTTGTGAGAAGTG
>Ga0302316_10000971_pt1 | contig 23716 bp, 17 predicted proteins | sample III_Palsa_N3_2_FD_200456 | JGI IMG/M metagenome (GOLD analysis project Ga0302316, IMG submission 200456) | Peat permafrost microbial communities from Stordalen Mire near Abisko, Sweden - III_Palsa_N3_2 | ecosystem: Environmental > Terrestrial > Soil > Palsa > Peat permafrost | place: Sweden...
CATTGAACCTTGGATTATTTCTTTTCATTGTGGTTAATTTTCCATTTCCATCGTAAAATTCCGTTATAAAACTATCGCCAAATGATAAAATTTAATCAATATTTAATTTGTTCATTTTTTTTATAACTCTTTATTTATCAGTTAATAATATTTATATTTGGGGAACTTAAACCATTAGTCACATTAACGATGAAAAAACATCTACTTAAAGTCTTATTGACGATTTGTTTTTTTATATCACTTGAGTACACCTGCCATGCACAGTACATCACCCGTACCGTAGTATGCAGCGCTGGCGCTACCTATAAAAATTCCGATGTTACCTTTAGTTATGTAGCCGGCGAAGCCGTTGGCGGCCTTTTATATAATACCACCATCAATCCGCATTTATATTTAACCACCGGTTTTGAACAACCCGACCTCGAAGTTTCACAGGTTTTGGCCGATTCACCAAAATCACTGGCTATTTTCCCTAACCCCGCAAATGGTGGTGTTGTTAAACTAGCCTTTAATCATGTACCTGATGGCGTTTACACCATTAATGTATTTGATGCCTCAGGTAAGATCCTGCAAAGCCAAACGGTGGACTACAAAAGCATAAATTATTATTATTTCCCGATAGATATTTCTCACTATGCCGCGGGGATGTACTTTGTACAGGTGGTTAACCCCATGCTTTTCCACGGCGAGGTGAAATTGATCAAGTTTTAACAACCTTATATACACAATGTATGAAAAAACTTTTACTTCTCTTAATGCTGTCCTTTTTCGCTATTAGCGGAAGGGTGATGGCACAATCACAGGCCTTTAAATACCAGGCGATTGTAAGGGGCTCCAACGGGGCATTACTAACCAATAAGCAGATCAATATCAGGCTATCCATCTTGTCGGGGTCACCAACAGGGGCTATTGAGTACCAGGAAACACAAACTGTTACCACGGATGCCTATGGCTTGTTTGCCATTGAGGTGGGCAGCGGCGATGTTACCCAGGGTTCATATGCGGGAATCAAATGGGCAGCCGGTCAAATATATATTCAAACAGAAGTTGACCTGGGATCGGGGTATGTTTTGTTGGGTGCTTCTAAATTATTAAGCGTTCCATATGCGATTTATTCCTTTAACCCGGGTGGTGCTAAAGGCGCGACGGGGGCTACCGGGGCGCAGGGCTTACAAGGCGTAACCGGGGCTGAAGGGCCGCAAGGTATCCAAGGCGTTGCAGGCGTACCCGGTTTACCGGGCGCAGTTGGGCCTGTAGGTGCCCAAGGTATACAAGGGATAAAGGGTGCAACTGGCCCCACAGGCGCGACCGGAGCTACAGGAGCTCAAGGCATACAGGGAATCCAGGGAATTACCGGTGCAAAGGGTAACACCGGGGCTACTGGCGCACAAGGCATTCAAGGCATAACCGGCGTAACCGGAGCTCAAGGAATACAGGGTATTCAAGGCATTACTGGTGCAACTGGTAATATTGGAGCGACTGGTGCACAAGGTATTCAAGGTATAACTGGCGTAACCGGAGCTCAAGGCATACAGGGTATTCAAGGCATAACCGGCGCAACTGGTAATATCGGAGCTACTGGTGCACAGGGTATTCAGGGCATTACCGGGGTAACCGGAGCTCAAGGCATACAGGGTATTCAAGGCATAACCGGAGCACAAGGTATAACGGGGGCGACTGGAGATATTGGAGCAACTGGCGCACAAGGTATTCAGGGCGTAACCGGAGCTCAAGGAATACAGGGTATTCAAGGCATTACCGGCGCAACTGGTAATATCGGAGCGACTGGTGCACAGGGTATTCAGGGTACAACTGGTGTAACCGGAGCTCAAGGCATACAGGGCATACAGGGCATACAGGGCATACAGGGCATACAGGGCATACAGGGCATTACCGGCGAAACTGGTAATATCGGAGCTACTGGCGCACAAGGTATTCAGGGCATTACCGGCGAAACCGGAGCACAAGGCATACAGGGTATTCAAGGCATTACCGGCGCAACTGGTAATATCGGAGCTACTGGTGCACAGGGTATTCAGGGCGTAACGGGTGTTACCGGAGCTCAAGGCATACAGGGCATTCAAGGCATTACCGGAGCTACTGGTGCACAAGGCATTCAAGGCATAACCGGCGTAACTGGAGCTCAAGGCATACAGGGTATTCAAGGTATTACGGGGGCTACTGGCAATATTGGAGCGACTGGTGCACAGGGTATTCAGGGCATTACCGGCACAACTGGCAATATTGGAGCAACAGGTTCGCAAGGTATTCAAGGTATAACTGGCGCAACCGGAGCTCAAGGCATACAAGGAATCCAGGGAATTACCGGAGCTACTGGTAATATTGGAGCAACTGGTGCACAAGGTATTCAGGGTACAACTGGTGTAACCGGAGCACAAGGAATACAAGGTATAACGGGGGCAACTGGAGATATTGGCGCAACTGGCGCGCAAGGTATTCAGGGCATAACAGGTGTCACTGGCGTACAAGGCGTACAAGGCGTACAAGGCATACAGGGTATTCAAGGTATTACGGGGGCTACTGGCAGTACCGGCGCACAAGGTATCCAAGGAGTTACCGGTAATACTGGCGCGCAAGGCATTACCGGGGTTACCGGAGCGCAAGGCATACAAGGCATTACAGGAACTACTGGAGATCAGGGCATTACCGGAACAACGGGGGCAACTGGTGCTACTGGTGCCCAAGGTGTTACCGGAGAAACGGGAGCTACTGGTGCTATCGGAGCTACTGGTGTAACAGGAGCTACTGGTGTAACAGGAGCTCAGGGTATTACAGGAGAAACGGGAGCAACTGGTGCTATCGGCGCTACTGGCGTAACAGGAGCTCAGGGTATTACTGGAGAAATGGGAGCTACTGGCGCTATCGGGGCTACTGGTGTTACTGGTGCCCAGGGTGTTACCGGCGAAACGGGGGCAACTGGTGCTATCGGCGCTACTGGTGTAACAGGAGCTCAGGGTGTTACCGGTGAAACAGGCGCTACTGGTGCTATCGGGGCCACTGGTGTAACAGGAGCTCAGGGTATTACTGGAGAAACGGGAGCAACTGGTGCTATCGGAGCTACTGGCGTAACAGGAGCTCAGGGTATTACCGGTGAAACGGGAGCAACTGGTGCTATCGGCGCTACTGGCGTAACAGGAGCTCAGGGTATTACCGGTGAAACGGGGGCAACTGGTGCTATCGGAGCTACTGGCGTAACAGGAGCTCAGGGTATTACCGGTGAAACGGGAGCAACTGGTGCTATCGGCGCTACTGGTGTAACAGGAGCTCAGGGTATTACCGGAGAAACGGGAGCAACTGGTGCTATCGGCGCTACTGGCGTAACAGGAGCTCAGGGTATTACGGGAGCAACTGGTGCTATCGGCGCTACTGGCGTAACAGGAGCTCAGGGTATTACCGGTGAAACGGGGGCAACTGGTGCTATCGGAGCTACTGGCGTAACAGGAGCTCAGGGTATTACCGGTGAAACGGGGGCAACTGGTGCTATCGGAGCTACTGGCGTAACGGGGGCCCAAGGTGTTACCGGAGAAACAGGGGCTACTGGTGTAACGGGGGTTACTGGAGCTACAGGCCAACAAGGTGCTACAGGTGTAACCGGATCTGCAGGAGGTTTGGGAGCTGCTGGCGCAACAGGAGCTACAGGATCTACTGGTGCAACTGGAACTACAGGCTCAACTGGCTCTACTGGTGCTACTGGCTCTACTGGTGCAACTGGCTCTACCGGTGCAACTGGTGCCGCGGCATCATCCCAACTTGGAAACGTACTTACTGGTATACAATATACAGTAACGACGCATTCACAAGGTTCTGCTACAGGTTTATACGCTAACCCATTGGCAAGTGGTACAAATACAACAGCAGGCGGGTTAACAACGGCGGGATTCGTTATTACCCCTACAGCTTGCCATGCATACCTCACTATTTATTCAAATAATAATATAATTACATGGTCATTACAATCGGCATCCTATTCAGGTGGCGCAGGACCAGCATCTACTGCATATTCCACTATTGCTAGTTGTGCGACAAATTCTGCTGATTCCTATAAATGTACCATTGATGGAGGATCTGTAGCAGCAGGGACATTATTAACTATTTATAATGGTGGTAATTCCACGACAGGTATAGCCACGACAATGGCGTTCTCCTGTCAATAAAACACTCTAAATCAGAACCAAGGGCTTCATATTATTATGAAGCCCTTTTTTGTTTAATAGTATTTCCAAATGCAGTACAGCTTTTTAACAATGCATACAGCTTAATACCCGATGGATAGTCCCCATATTACAATTTACAATGCGCTTTTCTGTACTGGAACAAAATCATATAGCCATTCCGGATCTTAACCCATAAAAGGTATTAAGCGGTCGGATGCATCCACTCCAATTGCTCTACCGCGAAGCCAATGCTCATCGCTTTCAATAAAAATTTATGTTTGATACTCTCGGGAATAGTTGTCTCGCGCGACAAGATCCAGAGGTAATCCAACCCACCGCCCGAAACTAGTGCATATTTATAACGCGCATCAATCTCAAGCACATTATAGGCAGCATAAAACGGACCAAGATAAGATACCCTAAACATACCAACGCCATTTTTGCCGGCAACTTTTATCTTCCCTGTCATCTCTATCCATTCACCTTTTATAGTGTTATACCCTTTGGTGATCACTTTAAAAGTATCATCATTAATACGAGAGTAATCTTCTGTAAGGTTGATAATATTTCTTTCGATACGGTTTGGCATACGTGCTATCTCATACCACTTACCCAAATACCGGTTTATATCAAATGGCTGCACCGCTGCTGCACCATCAGGAATATCTTTTGAAACCAATTTGTAAATAACAGCCGCAAGTCCTACCCCGGCGGCCAGGGCGATTAACCATTTTTCCTTCTTCATATCAGAATAATAATCCCGGATGAATTTTTGTTTGAATTAAATGCAAATTGAGGGATTGGTTACTCAACTCCATCTAATTTTAATAGAGGAGCGTTACCTCTGAATAAATAGTCCGCTGAATTTGAAGAAAAGCGTTGTACTGTTAAACAAGCGTGCATCTACTTTAATTCCACCATCTGTAGCTTTTACGGATAGTTCTATTTGGATGGATGTGTGTTCTACTGGGTCGATAAGAGAGAGGAATTTAAGCTCCCGGGCCTTTAGTAACCTGATTTTTTTATCAATATAAACTTCAGTTACCTCTTTTACCATCTGCATCATACAAACGCCCGGTAAAACCGGCTGCCCCGGGAAATGTCCTTTAAATATAGGATGCCCGGCATTAAGTTTGATAATACTTTTCAGCTTATCGCCCTCTGCCTGCAAATCACTAAAAGTAAAAAGATGCGGGTGCAGCATTATCTGTTATCTATCTTATTCTTTAATATATATTTTCATTTCGCATGATGCCAGCAACTTGCCATTACGCTTAACGCTCCCGGATATGATGGTCATTTCAAAAATTCGATCTATAATTGCAACATTGGTTTCAATTATCTCCCCAACTTTAGGCAGGGCAAAAATCTCCAGGTTTTTAATAGCTGCTATGTAGCCTGCAGCAATTGGTTGTTTATTTTGCTGGGTGATGTACCCAAAACCGGCCGCTGCTGTTTGTGCGATATTTTCAGTAATACCGGCTTCGCTTAATTCATCATCGTCAACAAGTACATTATCAGCTTTGATAAGAAACGTTGTGCTTGAACAAATTTCATCACAAGTAATTAATTGATCAATCATTACAAAGGGATGCCTTTGCGGTATGATAGCTGTAATATTATCCTGGGATACAATCATTGGAGGATACTAAGAGTACAAGCCGCCGTTGATCGATAATACCTGCCCAGTGATGTAAGCAGCTTCCGGCTCTGCTAAAAAACCTACCGCATGCGCTACTTCCTCTGGCGTACCAAAGCGTTTAACCGGGATTATGGACTTTAATTCTTTTTCATCAAGCCCTTCGGTCATATCAGTTTTAATAAAGCCGGGAGCTACCGCGTTAACGGTTATACCCTTGCGGCCAACCTCCTGGGCCAATGCCTTGGTAGCACCAATTACCCCCGCTTTAGCTGCCGAATAATTAATTTGCCCCGGCAAACCTTTTAAGCCCGATAGTGACACTACATTAATGATACGCCCATACTTGCGCATCAACATATCATTTAAAACCAATCGTGTAACGTAAAAGAATCCATCCAGACTGGTTTTTATTACATTATCCCATTGCTCATCCTGCATCCAAACCATTAGCACATCATCTTTAATACCGGCATTGTTTATCAGTATTTCGATGTATTTATCGCTATTTGTTTCGATCCAGTTTCCCAACAACTGCTTTATTTCATTTTTATCAGCGACATCAAACTTCAGCAATTCACCATTACCGCCACCTTGTTTAATTTGGGCCAGTGTTTTATCAGCTTCAGCTATATTACTTTTATAATTAACCAAAACATAGTAACCCATTTGGGCCAGTTTATAACAAATAGCTCTTCCGATACCTCTTGAACCACCTGTAACTAACGCGCACTTCATATAATATGTTTTTTAACTAGGAGGCTCTGATTTAGACCTAAGTATTCGCGTTTAAAGCAGAACCTCCGGTAAAAGTAACGTAAATATCTCAATTTTAGAGATGAGAGCCATTTAACCGGAACCATCAAATCATAAACTATTATGGCCTATTACTGAAATTTATATAAGTTTGATTAAAACAGATTAACCATGATAGCCGGTTTAGGTATTGATATTGTTGACGTAGAACGCATTGCTGAAAAGATAGCGAAGAATAATGGTTTCCGCGAGTTGGTATTTTCGGCAGATGAAATAGCCTATTGCGAAAGTAAGACATATAAATACGAGCATTATGCCGCCCGCTTTGCTGCCAAGGAAGCTTTTTTTAAGGCGCTTGGAACCGGCTGGCCCGAGGATACAGCCTTTAACGAAGTAGAAATAGTAACCAACGGACAAGGTAAACCTGAGATAGTATTGTTGGGTTTAACGCATACAACTATTAGTGCTTTAGGCAATTTTAATATAATGGTTTCATTAACCCACATTAAATCTGTGGCATCAGCGGTGGTGATACTGGAAAAATAATCGGTTTAACGCTATGCTTCAACAGCTTCGGTGCGGCGCCGTTCTTCAACTAATTTTTTACGGTGTTGTTTACCCCAATCGCCTAAAGCTTTGATAATTGGCATTACAGTTTCGGTATATGGCGTTAGTTCATAGGTGATGGATACCGGTACAGTATTAAATACTTTGCGCTGAACCAGCGCATTCAATTCTAGCTCTCTTAGCTCTTTCGACAGCATTTTGGGCGTAATACCATCAAGCGAACGCTGAATATCTTTAAATCTTTCCGGCCCGTTCATCAAAGCAATAAGCAGTGGCAGTTTCCATTTTCCGCTGAGCACATACAGCGCGTCTTTTACTGAACTGACATGCGCGTTGCAGGCTTCGACAGTAGGTTTTTCATTATCCATTTTAAAAAGATTGTCGCTATACAAAAGGATACCGGTATCCTTTTGTATAGTAGTATATTTTATATACCAAAGGTACATATTTTTGGAGCAGATATAAAAATCATACAAAATGAAAATATTACACATTATTTCGAGCGCGAAAGGCGAAGCTTCCTTTAGCATAAAATTAGGAAACGCTATAATTGAAAAACTGAAAGCAAAATACCCCGACAGTATTGTAAAAGAGCATAATTTAACCAACACACCATTCCCGCATCTGGAAGAGGTGCATTTAAACGCTTTTTACACCCCGGCAGAAACCCACACGCCTGAGCTGGTTGAGGCTATAAAACATTCTGACACGTCGATAGCTGAGCTTAAGGATGCTGATATTATTGTAATAGGCGTGCCGTTTTACAACTTCAGCATACCTTCTACCTTAAAAGCATGGATAGATCATATTTCACGTGCCGGTGTAACATTCACTCATGACGAAAACGGACTACACGGATTGATCACAGGCAAAAAAGTATACCTGGCGTTTGCTTCAGGTGGTGTTTATTCTGACGGACCTACTCTAGGTATGACGGACTTGACTGTTTATAGAGTTGAAGGTGTTGCTGTACCTGCGTTGAAAGACGCTGCTTTGGAAAAAGCTATCGAAAGTGTCGAGGTTTAGTTATTCATAAAAATAAAGTCAGTGAATATTCACTGACTTTATTTTAGCCATTATTCAAACACAGAGGTACTATAGTATTCGGGTTTAATGGCTATCTTCATTAATAGTTCCATATGCTTGTTCAGTACATTTTTCCACCAAAAATAATATTGTCGTGGAAATGTAACTTGCTTCAGATGATCTTTCCGGCACAAACCTTCCAGCGCTAATAATTTATACATCACCTTGCGCGAATGATCAACCCCGGCATGCGAACGCTGCGAATAACCCATTGTTTGGTTTATTTCCTTTGTTGATTTCCCCATCAATATCATTTCAAAAATCTCAATATGATGTGTCGACAAGCCCCTCGATTTTAATAGTGGCCTATTTAATGATATTATTTCCTGCTCCATAACACTTCTTGATTAATTGCCAATTTGTTCAATTCAACTCCAGTATCTTATTCAACTTTTAGTACGGTAAATTCGGTACGCCTATTTAACTGCCTGCCTTCGGGGTTATCCTTCCCGTTAGGTAAAGAGTTTGGCGCTATTGGTCTTGATTTCCCATAGCCTTTAGCAAACAGACGGCTTTCCGGAATACCTTTAGTTTCGAGATAATCAACGCATGATTGAGCCCTCGCTTGCGAAAGTTTCATGTTATAAGCATCGCTACCCACCGAGTCGGTATGCGAACTCAGTTCTATTTTCATCTTTGGATTATCTACTAAAATCTTCACTAACGAATCCAACACTTTTTCTGATTCGGGCCTTAAGGTTGATTTTCCAAAGTCATACAATATATTTTTTATAACGATGGGTTTGTTTATTACAAATGCCTGTAAGCATATATCAGGATTGACCAAGGTATCGGCATTCATTCTGCCCGTGGTTGGCGTGGATATCACTTTGGTAAAGTAGCCTTTCTTTTCCAGCACCATTGTGTACGGGCGCTTGTTAGTTACACTAAATGCGTATACGCCATCGGCACCTGAAATTTGCTGATACAGGGTTTGCTTACTCAGCGAATCAACAAAACTTACCTTAACACCTGCTAAGGCTGTATGCGCGTCACAATCAGTTACTATGCCTTTTAGTATATATTTTTTATCATATACAGTAAACAAGTTGAGGCAACAATCCGACTCGCGATCAGAACTTACATAGGCCTTTTTACGGTCATTATTATCAGGTAAGAAGTACAGGTCGTCTTTTGCCGAGTTCATCGGATAGCCCATGTTCTTTGGTGTAGACCATTGACCTACTGTTTCATAGGTCACAAAAAAATCAAAACCACCCAAACCTGTAAAACCTTTTGAACTGTATATCAATTTTTTCTCAACGATGTCATAATATGGAGCCTGTTCATCCAACGGCGAGTTTACTGTAGCACCCAGGTTGTTTGAATTTACCGGTAACCCATCCGCACCAATATCGCTTACCCAAATATCATCCCCGCCCTGGCCGCCGGGTTTGTCTGATACAAAAAATAAACGTTTACCATCGGCCGTAATAAAAGGTTGTATCGAGCTAAAACCTTCATTATTTACATTGGTATTTAGTTTTACCGGCTCGCCCCAACCATTATCGCCAAGTGTGCTCATATAAATGGCATGTATAGTTTTATCGCCTGTTTTATACCAGCGTGTCAAATACATATGTTTACCTGTGGGGTCAATTGATGGTGTACCGTACTCTATTTCCTTTTTATCGTTAGTATTATTGAAATTGACCAATTGTGGGTTGGTATTAGCATCTTCTGATAATATATATATGCGGTTCAGGTGTTTCTTATCACTCTTCAGCATCCTTGATGAAGTGAAGTAACGTTTACCATTATTTATATTGGCGGCATAGTCCGATCCATCATTATTAACTTTACCATTCATCATCTTTACATCCAAAAGGGCAGGATATAAATATTGCTCTTTCGCGAACTGGCAATTGCGCAATTCCTCATATGCCATGTCTTTATACCTTCCAGCACCATTATATTGGGCTATAAATAATTGCAATTGCTTAACGGCTTCGTCAAAGTGCTGATCGGCACGCAGGCATATGCCATACCAAAGTCTTGCCAATGGGTACTTGGCGGAGTTACCACCAGTAACCACCTTATAGTACCAGCCTTCAGCCTCCAGATAGTTTTCATAAAGGCGATAGGATTCTGCGAGTTGATAGCTTATATAATCGCTGTTTTCAGCTTTTACCTTTTTACCCGCTTTGGTATCACCTCTGAAAGGAATAACTGTTTGTGGGTTAACGCTAAAGCCGGTTGCTGCTTCTTTATAATAAAATGCTGCCGCGTAATAATTTTTATTAGCGAATGCTTGGTCGCCCAATACCTTTACGTCATCAGGTTTTTGCCCAAATGTATTTAAGGCGGCAAGGACTATGAGGTTGATTAATATGATCTTTTTCATCGTGTTAAATTTTTGACTGCTCAACGCAGGCTAATTCATAAATAGGGTTACAGGCGTGGGCAAACGGGTTCGGGTTCATCTGTGTGTTTGTGAAACACATAGCTTATGGATAACTCTAAACCTCCCTGCCCGGCAGTTGCTGAGCGAAGTTGTGATGTGTTAAAGTCATAACTCGCGCCTACGATGTAATTATCAAAGTGGTAACCTACGTTGGCAATGGCCGCATCCTGAAAACGGTACATGGCGCCTAATATTAGCCCGTTATCGTTCGGCAATTTAAATTCAGAGTATGCACCTACGGCTTTTTCCTGTGCTTTTTGTTGTTGTATGTAGATAAAGTGCGGCGTAAGATCAATCGCATCATCAACTTTTAACCTGATACCACCATGCACAATGTACCGCTTGGGTAGTTTGGCATTTTCACCGGCAACAGCAAATGGATCAGTTGGCCCGTTAAGATGCGCAACACTAACACCAAGGAACGGATTTGCATGATGTGCAGGATCGCCATCATAATAAAAAACACCCGCGCCTGAATCAAACTCGGTAGAATTTGTGGTTGAAAAGGTTTCGTAAGTTGGCAAATTACCATCAAACCCCAGCGCAGGGTTATATTGATCGCCCAATTGCAGCTTGCTTGGGTCAAAGCTGCGGTTTATTAAGCCTGCCTGTACGCCAAAGTTTATTTTTTGGGTACCGTTGCTTGATATGGCTATGTTATAACTGAATGAGCCATATGCGGTAAAATAATTATACCCGGCTGTACCGGCTGATTCATCTAATACGGTTAACCCAACACCCATCCTGTCGTTAGGCCTTACATCTGCCGATAAGGCGCCTGTTTCGTAGGCATTATCTACAGTCGCGTATTGATCTTTAAAGTTGGCGTTTACTCGGGCATCGCCATTCATAACACCGGTTAATGCCGGGTTTAAAAACAATGGGTATGCATAATATTGTGAAAAGTGCGGGTCTATCTGCGCTTTTACCTGGCTAACTATTACAATTTGCAATAGTATGGTTATGGTGATTATAATCTTTTTCATGTTGAGAGTCTTTTTTGGTGATGAATGAATTATTTAAAGGTTAAATACCCCGTTAGGGGCTGCGATGAATTGATCACCGCAGCAGTGTTATTGTCCCCTTCTTCATTATTTGTTTTCCGTCGTTCATGGTAGCCTGAACGTAGTAGACATACACGCCTACCGGCTGATTGGTACCCTTGTAAGTGCCATCCCATCCGCTTGCCTGACTTTCGGATTTAAAGATCATCTCTCCCCATTGATTATAGACATAAAAGGTTAGGCTCTTTATGCTTGTTCCATATACATATTCAATATCATTCTTGCCGTCTCCGTTAGGCGTAAATGCGTTCGGTACAAAAATTCCGTCGCCGAATGGATTTTGCGCTGTGCCGGTAACCGCAGCGGAGTTAGCACTGAGTTGGCAACCCGAAGCCCCCACTGCCCTGACGATCAGCGTGACACTTTGCCCTGGATTGAGCCCCGCCACCGTATAGCTTAACGCCCCGGACCCAGGATCAATGAATGTAGCCCCGTTGTCTGAACTTACCTGGTAGCCTGTTGCCCCTGTTATGGAACTCCACCCAAAGGTTACTGTAGAGATGGTGGTTGCAGATACAGCGACAACCGGTGCAGCTAATGGTTGCAATATGGTTACCGTTACAGGTGTACGCGAGGTTGATATACAACCACTGGCTGTATTTGTCGCCCCGACATAGTATGTAGTGTTAGCGGTTAATACCGGTGTGGTAAAACTACCGCCTGTTGCTAAGGCTGTACCGCCTGTTGCAGCGCTATACCATGTTATTACAGCACCAGGGTCATTACTGGTTGCTGTTAGCGTGGTGGAGTTATTCGGACAAACGGATGTACCAGTGTTGCTAACCGTAGGCGCGCCAGGTGCATTGGTTACACTTATATTAACCGCAGTGCGTGTGGTAGATGTACAACCTGTGCTATTTGTTGCATCTACATAATAAGTAGTGCCTGATGTTAGCGCAGGTGTTGCAAAATCAGTACCGGTATAAACTGATGATCCACCTGTTGCGGCAGTATACCAGTTGTAGGTATATCCCGCTTGCGGATTAGCAATGCTTAGCGTTACCGATGTACCCGCGCAGGTTTGTATCGTACCCGCGTTAGCTACTGCTGGTGCAGCCGGAGCTGCCTGTATGGTTACCTGTGCCTGCGCCCTGTCCATACTGGTACAGCCTGTGCCGTTTACTGCCGACACAAAGTAAACTGTCGGGCTGCTTATAGGTCCGGTTACATAAGTAGCGCCAGTAAACAGTATGGTAGTTGATGTAGCAGAGTCGTACCAATTATAGGTTGTACCCGCCACCGGCGAGCTCACCATTAAGGTTGCATTGGCACCTGAACAAACAACAACATTAGCGCTTGCCAGTGTTGGATCCGCAGGTAATGCATTTATGGTGATGGTTACCGCAGTACGTGCTGCCGAAGTACAACCGGTGCTGTTAGTTACCTGTGCATAATAAGTGGTATTGCTATTTAAAACAGGAGTAGTAAAGCTATTGCCTGTTGCTAAAACTGTACCGCCTGTAGCAGCGGCATACCAGGTTATTGTCGCGGTAGCATCGGTGCTGGTAGCGGTTATTGTTGTGGCGCTATTAATACAAATTGATGTGCCTCCCGTACCGGCAATTGCTGCATCAGGAGTTGGTGATACCGTTACTGTTACTGGTGTGCGTGTTGCAGATGGGCAGCTGCCGCTGTTATCTGCTTCGGCATAATAGGTAGTGGTAGCGGTTAATACAGGTGTAGTGAAGCTGTTGCCAGTGGCTAACGCTGTACCTCCTGCTGCATTGGCAAACCAGCTTATGGTCGCGCTTGGGTCGGCACTTGTAGCGGTTATGGTAGTGGCATTACCTGTACATATAGCTGTACCGGTTGTGCCAGCTGTTGGCGCTGCCGGTGGTGTAGATATGGTAATGGTTACCGCGGTACGGGTATCTGAAACACAACCGCCACTATTTGTAGCTTCGGCATAATAGGTTGTATTTGCTGTTAATACTGGTGTGGTAAAGCTGGTACCCGTAGCTACTGATGCCCCGCCGGTTGCTGTTGTATAAAAATTATACGTATAGCCGGCTTGTGGGTTAGCAATGCTTAAGGTAACCTGTGTACCTGTACAGGTTGTTACTGTACCCGTATTGGTTAAGGCAGGTGCCGCAGGTGCTGGCGCTACCGTTACCTGTGCAATAGCCATATTGTTGCTTGTGCAGCCTGAACCATTTACTGCCGATACATAAAAATTAGTTGTATTGGTGATAGGCCCGGTTATGTAAGTGGTACCGGTGAACAACAGGTTTGTTGCTGCCGGAGAATCGTACCAGTTATAGCTAACCCCTGCCTGTGGCGAACTTACTGCCAATGTAGCAGTGCTACCCAAGCATACCGATGCCGCGTTATTAACCAAAACAGGATCGGTTGGTAAGGCATTAATGGTGATGGTTACCGCTGTAGGGGTGGATGGATTACAGTTACCCGCGGTAGCCGCTTCAACATAATAGGTTGTCGCACTTGTTAAGGCTGGGGTAACATACTCAGTACCAGTAAACAGTAGCGTTCCGCCGGATGCTGCGTTGTACCAATTATAAACGTTGCCAACTACCGGACTAACAATAACTAATGTGGCTGATGAGCCCGAACAAACTGATGTTCCTCCTGCTGAGGTTTGAACCTGCGGCGGAGTTGGTATCGGTGTTACATTTATATCTGTTTCAGTACGGGTTGGGCTCACACAGCCTATGCTATTTACCGCCTCTACATAATATTTAGCGTCAGCAGTAACATTATTCGCGGTAAATGTGGTACCGGTGAATACTATGCTTCCGCCTGTTGCAGCATCATACCAGTTGTAGGTTAAGCCTGCAACCGGGCTGGTTACACTTATTGATACACTGCCGCCGCTACAAACCTGGGTTTGTGCAGCGCTTAGTGTTGGCGCGGCAATTGGGCTGGTTACGTTAATATTAACAACAGTTCTGCCACCGCTATTGATACAGCCTGTTGTGGTATTTGCAGCATCAATATAATAAGTTGTATTCGCGGTGATGGCCGGTGTGGTGTAGGTAACACCGCTGCCTAGAATAGTACCGCCTGTTGCTGTAGCATAATAGTTGTAGGTTACACCAGTTTGCGGACTAGTTATAGTAATAGTTGCCGGGCTGCCTGAACATACTGTTATATTATTTGACAGCACACCTGGTTGTAATGGCAATGGATTAACCGTAACGGTAGCCACTGCACGTGATGGGCTGGTACAAGTGCCATTGGTAAGCTCGGCATAGTAACTGGTGGTTGTTACCGGAGCTACCTGGTAGCTTGCACCGGTAAACAATAAGTTGCCGCCTGTTGCAGCATCGTACCAATTGATGGTGAAGCCTGTACCATTGGTTACTGACAGGGTAACGTTGCTGCCTGAGCATATTTGCACAGAACCCTGAGCCAGCACCGGAGTAACCGGCGATGCCGTTACGTTTGCTGTAGCCGCTACTTTATTAGGGTTAGCACAACCTGTTGCGGTACGGCTGCTTTGCACATAATATGTGGTAGTTGCTGATAACGTACCAGTAGTATAACTTGTCCCGGTATGCACCACTGTACCGCCGCTATTGTACCATGTATAAGTTACACCTGTACGGGCATTGCTTACGTTGAAGGTAGCTGTAGTGCCAGAGCATATATTTACGGTAGATGCGGCAAGCTGTGGCTTCTCGACTTGCTTGGTAGCATAAAATACATCTAATGTATTAAGCGCACCAAGCACATTATCAACCAGGGTTATCTGCACAGCATTATAAACCGCGCCGGGAACAAATTTCACCAACACATCCTGGCTACCCGATAATAACAGAATTTTTATCGCAGCGCTATTTAACGTTACCGCGTCGTTATTAGCAGTGGTACCGTTATATGATTGTATCTGGATATTGCCTAGTACCGCGGCGGAAAGCAGAGCAGCAGGTATTCTTAGTCTAAGAGCAACAGTATCGCCCACTATACCCGGATCACTAAATATTAAGGTTTGTGATACAGAGGCATTAAGTAAGGCCACGGTTAAATTTAGCTGCGAATAAGTTGTGGTGTCAGCATCAACAGCGTTATTAGGATTTGTTACGCCACACCCTACACAAAGCACGCCGCTCGTAGTATTAGTTTGTGATGATGCAAAATCGCACGTAGTGTTAAAAATAGTATTAACTATTATGGTAACGGCGGTTCGTTGCGGGCTCACGCAGCCTGTTGTGCCGTTTGTAGCCTCAACATAATAAGTTGTGTTTGAGAATAAAGCAGGTGTAACAAAGGTTGCCCCTGTAAAAACTGGCGTACCACCTGTGGCTGTGGTGTACCAATTAAACGTTACACCTGCAGTAGCTGATGTTGCGGCAAGTGTAGCTGTTTGACCGGATGTTACTTGCCCGTTTGCAGGGGTCGTGGTAACAACCGGGTTTGCAGGGGTAGGATTTACAATAACATCGGCTTCGGCCCTTGTAGCGCTAACGCAGGAGCCTGATGCTGCCTCAACATAATAACTTGTATTCGCGGTAAGTGCTGGTGTGGTATATTGCGCACCTGTAAAGATTGGCGTACCGCCGGTTGCTGTTGTATACCAGTTAAAGGTTACACCTGATTGGGCCGATGTAGCCGTTAAAACAGCCGTTGAGCCTGAACAGGTTTGTACCGGAGTTGATGATACAATTGGCACAGAAGGTGTAGCAGTAACATTGGCAGTAACCAATGTACGGGTTGGGCTGGCACATGATCCGGCGTTATCAGCCTCTACATAATAGGATGTTGATGTGGTTAAGGCCGGGGTAGTAAATGGATTGCCTGTGAATAATAGCGTACCACCTGTGGCAGCGCTATACCAGTTAAAAGTAACACCTGCTACCGCCTGGGCCGCAAAGGTAGCCGTAGAGCCGGAACATATATTTTGTGTTGGCGCGCTTACTACCGGCGCAACAGGCGATGACACTACATTAACCGTTGCCGGGGTGCGTACCGCCTGGGTACATCCATCTGCTGTGCGGCTGGCTTCGGCATAGTAGGTTGTAGTGGTTGTTAGTACAGGTGTATTAAATACATTGCCTGTATATAATGGTGTACCGCCAGTTGCGGTGCTATACCAGCGCACTGTCGCGTCTGCAGTTGCAGTAGCGGTAAGCGTGGCTTGCGTTCCCTGGCAGGCAGTAACCGATGATGTACTGACAACAGGGGCAGGAACCTCTTCATAAGCATCATAAATATTCAGCGCGTTTAAAACACTCACGGCCGAGTTCAGTCTGATCTCTACCCTATCGAAAGGAGCGGTAGTCACAAAAGCATATCTAAAACGGGTACTTCCGTTAAGTACTGTAACACTTAGCAACGATGCATTGATAGCGAACCTATCATTATTATAAGTAGTACCGTTATAAGTAGCCAGGCTTATGCCGGATAGTACTCCTACACTGGCCAGTGTTCCTGGTACGCCCAATTCCACAACAACGGTATCGCCTGCAATGCCTGTGTTAGCGAAACGAAGTGTTTGCTCCGCGTAAGCGTTAAGTAAACCTACCGGTACTTCTAATTGGGAGAATGTATTACGGTCGGCATCTACCGCGGCTGCCTCATTATTTATCGCGCAGCCCACGCACAGTAATCCGCTAGTGGCGGTTGTTTCGGCAATGGCGGCGTCGCATGGTGTTGGATTTACTGTTGATGAAGTTAAAGTAATAACCCCAGCTGCACGGGTAGCAGATACCGCTCCGCTAGCGGTTACAGTGGCTTGCGCATAATATGTTGTGCCTGCAAATAATGGCGGAGACGTAAATGTTGCCCCGGTGTAAATGCTGGTACCACCTGTTGGGGTAGTGAACCAGTTAAATACAGTACCCGGTGTGGTTGATGATGCGGTTAAAGTAGCCGTAGTGCCCGGATTTATAGTTTGTGTTGGCGGGGTTACGGTTACATTAGGTATTACAATAGGCTGCACCGTTACTGCAGCAGGTGTACGTGTTGTTGATACGCAACTGCCCGATGAAGCTTCGGCGTAATAAGTTGTATTTGCGGTTAAAGCAGGTGTGGTAAAAGTTGTACCTGTATAAACCGGGGTGCCACCGCTTGCCGCAGTATACCAGTTAACGGTTACATTATTTGGAACAGTTGCCGTAAAGGTTGCTGTTTGTCCGCTGTAAATGCTCGCGCTTGATGGATTAACAACAGGGGCAGCGGGCGGACTATCAACCAAAATTTGTACCGGGTAGCGGTTAGGGCTTGTACATGTACCACGGGTATAAGCTATGTAATAAGTAGTATTGGCAGTTAAAGCAGGGGTTGTAAAACTACTGCCGGTACCTGCCAATGTTCCGCCGGTTGGGGCGGTATAGAATTGGAATGTACCATTTGTTGGTGAGGTGATATTGATTGTAGCTGTACTGCCCATGCAAATTTCAGGACTGGCAGGGGTGAATACCGGTTTTGGATACTCCTGCACAGCGTAGTAAACGTTTAAGGAGTTTATTAAACCCGCAACGCCGGAATTTAACGTTACCTGCACCCTATCATAAGCGCCCGTTGCCGGTATATAAACCGCATAACGGCTGCTGCCGGATAAGAGCCTTATCGTAATCAAGGAACTGTTTAAAACATAGTTTGCAACCAGCGTGGTGCCATTATATAGCGCAACTTGAATATTAGCCGCTACACCTGCACTTAATAAATTTGCAGGTGAGCCCAACTCTAATTTCACCGTATCGCCAGCGAAACCCGGTTGCGGGAATATGAGCTGTTGCGATGCTGAACCGCCAACTAACCCCGCCAAAACACTGATGGTTGAAGCGGTGGTGGTATCGGCATCAACCGAGAGCGCGTTATTGGTGATGCTACATCCAATACAAAGGCCATTAACGCTACTTGCCTGGTTATTGGCAAATGCGCAAGGTGTATTTGTATTGATGGTGACGGTTATGGTGATGGCTACCCTATCGGCCGACTGGCAACCTGTGGCATTTACCGCAGCTACATAATAAGTAGTATTGCTATAGAGCGCAGGCGTGGTAAATGATGTACCTGTAAAAATAGATGATGCCGCCGTAGCCGAAGTATACCAATTGTAGGTAATACCTGTTTGGGCGTTGGTTACATTTATAGTAGCTGTTTGCCCGGCACTGATAGTTTGATTGTTCGCGGCTAAGACAGGATCGGCAGGGGCGGGACTAACAGTTGCTGTAGCCTGAGTACGGGTTGCACTTGGGCAGCCGGTTATATTCTCGGCCTCGGCATAATAACTTGTGGTGGCAGTTAATGCCGGGGTGGTAAAGCTAGTACCCGTATATAATGATGTACCACCTGTAGCGGTGCTATACCAATTATAAGTAACACCAGTTACAGGGGTAGCAATTGAAAACACCGCGACATTATTGGGGCAGATGGTTACATTGGGTGTGGTTATTCCCGGTGCAGCAGGTAGCGTACTAACTGTTGCGGTAACCAAGGTACGGCCGGGGCTTACGCAAGTACCGCCGGATTGGGCCTCGGCATAATAACTTGTAGTTGCTGTTAATGCAGGTGTAGTGAAACTGTTGCCGGTAGCAATTGGCGTACCGCCGGTAGCGGCAGTATACCAGTTTACGGTTACACCCGTAACTGCCTGCGCGGTAAAGGTTGCCGGTTGGCCGGGGCAAACGGTTACCGCGGCATTGGTCACGGTAACATTTCCTGGTACGGTATTTACAGTTACCGCAATGGGTGTTCGCGCGGATTGATCGGTACAACCGGTGCGCATGGCGGCAACATAATAGGTTGTACCTGCGGTTAATACAGGAGTTGTGAAACTACTGCCGGTATAAACAGGGGAACCGCCTGTAGCTGCAGTATACCATAAAAATGTAGTATTAGGCTGCGCAACAGCAGTTAGGGTAGCCGAAGTACCACTGCATATAGCGGCGGTATTTGTAACTACATTATTAAATTGTATAACCGGGCGCGGTATCAGCTTTTGCGCCTCGTACAGGTTTAAGGTTGATAGCACATTGGCTATACCTCCCCCCAGGGTAACTTGTACACGATCAAATATATTTTTCGGGGCATAGGTGACCGTGAAATTTTGGGTTCCGCCTATTAGCCCGAGTAATTGAAGGTTTAATAAGGATGAGCTTAAGGTATAAGTTTCGGCAGTGCCATTGGCACCGTTATAGTCGTCATAGGTTGAGACTGAAATATTCGATAACACACCTGCGGAAAGCAGTGATTGCGGTACAGACATTGTCAATCTGATGGAATCACCAACTACGGATGGGGCTTCGTAGATAATGGTCTGTTGAGCATAGGCTCCAACCAAACCAACACCCGCATTAAGGGTTGAATACGTGGTTAAATTGCCATCATCGGCATTTTGCGGATTTTGCACCCCACCAACTGCCAGGCCCAGGTTGAGCAAACCCGATGAAATGCCATACAGCTCGTCGACTGGCGAGTTACATGCTCCGGCGGCTGTACCGTTATAAAAACCTTCGTATAAATACAAAGTGCTTAACGCGCCTAATAAGCCGCCATTAAGTGTTACTCTTATACGATCATAAGCCGCAGTAGGGGTTATGCTAGCTTCTATCTGGTCGTTATTAGCTAATACACTTACCAGGGTTGATACAGCAACTGGCTGACCGATTGCCGTTGTGCCATTATAGGCTTGTAACGAGATACCCCCAAGTACTGTAGCACTCAACAGGTTATTACCTGTACCCAACTTAACCGTTACCGGTGTATTGGCCGCAACTTTGGTAGTGCCAAATATAAGCTCCTGGTATGTTGTTGCCGCTAAACCCACCGTAACATTGAGGGTTGAGTACGTTTCCACATTACCATCGGCAGCATTTGCCGGGTTGGTTACAGTACAATTAAGGCATAACAAACCGGATGAGCCAACATCCTGGCTGGAGGCATAGATGCGCTGAGCGCTGGAAGTTAAAGAGAAGCACAGTAGCAGGCACAATATCAGAACGTACCTGGCCACACAGGTAAAGATTTTCATGATTGAGTTGTTTAAGTTAGATGACCTATTTCAGTCATCTAAAATTAAACAGCACGTTCAGTATATCCCCAAAACAGTTTGTTCAGTTATTCGCAAGGCACGCAAGCTGTTCACAATGAACTAATAGTGTTCATTTCATTCATCAAAGAGGAATAAATTATTGTAAAATTATTATTATAGTAATAACGTTATTTAACTTGATTTTATATCTTTAAAAACAATTAAACTTATCACATATTATATTATGACTACACCAGCCAAATCCAATGGCCCTGAGGGCACAATCCCGGTTGAACACGGTATCGAACTAACAGCAAACTGGCGCGAATATCTTGCTGCATCAGAACCAGACTTTGTAGCACGGTCTTTTTTTATACCTATAATTAATTTTGTGAACATACTAAAGCATAATCCACATGCCGAAGGTGTTAGGGCATATATAGGCCTGGCAGATGCTGCTGATCCAATGAGTGCACAGCTTGTGCTGGTACCTGTTGTTAATGATCAGGATGTGGTTTATCTTCCATCAGAAAATGGAGAAGGCAATAACGTGGGTAGTAATGTTTGGGACCTTACTAAGGTTTGTCCTCCAATTTGCCCGTTACCAAGTGTACTTAATCAATAATATTTATTCAGAAACTCTATGTTTATTCTGCTTTAATAGCAATATTTAGGCAGAATAAACACAATTATGAGTTATCTGTATATCTATGTCTCCTATATAATACCATTGTGTATTATAATTCCAATAATTATTGCCTTTTTCAAATATAGGCTGCTATCTTTTTCTTTTAAAGTATTATTGTGGTTTTTGATTTTTTCAGCAGCCGCAAATGCGCTGAATATAATATTATCCGGGTTTCATATATTTACAACAACCTTATTTCATGTATTTACCGTGTTCGAATTTGCATTTATAACCTGGTTTTACAGCACCGTCTTTGATAAAAAATGGCGCTATATATTAGCTATCCTGGTAACTGTGTTTACCATATTCTGTATTATAAATTTCTTTTGCATACAAACTGGTGTTGAGGTGGCTACTTATACCGGAACACTTGAAGCTGTTATTATTATCGCGTACGCTATTTTATACCTTTTTAAACACAACAATAATGAACAGCCTACCCCTTGGGAACAAAGCGGCTTAAACTGGGTAAATATCTCTTTTTTAATTTATTATGGTTGTGGATTGTTTATTTTTATATCAGCCAACTTTCTTGCACATGCATCGCAGTCTGTTAACCTCGTAGTTTGGTCGGTTTTTGATACCATTTTATTAGTTCAATATCTTTTATTTGCAGTGGGATTTTACAAATGCAGCACGTAGATAACATATACATACTGGTAATACTAGGCATGGTGGGCTCATTTTTAATGGTGGGCTCATTAATATTGCTATATGTGCGCAATCAAAACAAAATTTTGAAACAGCACCAGGAATTACAGTTTAAAGAAATTGTGCATCAAAAGGAATTATTACAGGCGATTATCGAGTCGCAGGAGACCGAACGCAAACGTATAGGCCAGGACCTGCATGATGATGTTGGCACCGCGCTCTCGAGCCTGAGGTTAACCATTGAAATGTTTAAACCCGCAAGCGAGGAAGATAATAATAGCAAACATGTAAAATTAAGTAAGGAGATTATTGATAAGGTAATACGGGATGTACGTTACATATCGCACAATCTATCGCCTCCGGCTTTAAGCTATTACGGTTTGGCTGCCGCTATAGAAGAAAAAGCATCGTTCATCAATAATTCGGGACAGTTAACCATAACCTTAACTAATGATGCTGAAGAGGTGCTTAAAGGCATATCATTACCGGCATCAGTTGCATTGTACCGGGTTTTAGAAGAATTAATTAACAATACTATAAAACACGCAGGGGCTACACAATCCATTATCAAAATAGCGGCTGCCGACAATGCCATATTAATTACTTACAGTGATAATGGGAAGGGTATGGATGCGTCAGCAGCTGTTGGTATGGGGATGCAAAACATTGAGAGCCGGTTAACCGTAATAAATGCTGATTATATAATTGACACCGCCGCCGGACAAGGATTCAGAGCGAACATCAATTATCAGCTACCGGCTAACTAAATATGAACGAAATAAAAATTGCTATTGTTGATGATCAAAACCTGTTTAGGCAAAGCCTGGGTTTGCTGATTGATTCTGTAGAGCAATTTAGGCTGATTTCAGAATCAGAAGATGGGAATTCATTTTTAGAAAGGCTTAATAACAAAGGAGCGGAATTACCTGATATAGCCATTATAGATATGGATATGCCCGGCATGAACGGCATTGAGCTGAATACCATCTTACACCAACAATATACTCTTATTAAAGTAATAGTACTATCGGTACACGTACAGCCATTACTTATTACACAAATGATAAATGCTGGCGCAGCTGCCTACCTGGCAAAAAATTGCGATAAAACTGAACTGATAACTGCTATTGAAACGGTTCATAAAACCGGGTTTTATTTTAACACGGGCACATTAATGGCACTTAAGGAAAGCGCTAACTACCGGGTGCAAACACAAAAAAACATCAGTACCATCCCGGTGAAATTAACATCACGCGAGAAACAGGTATTAGAGTTAATTTGTAAAGAATACAATAATGCCGAAATTGGTGAGCAACTTTTTTTAAGTACGCGCACCATTGAAGGACACAGAAATAACCTTATAAATAAAGCAGGTTGCCGAAATACGGCAGGACTGGTATTGTTTGCTATAAAATATTCACTGTTTCAGTTGCCGGTTTAAGCCTCCTTACACATACGTATTTATACCTGAATCTTAAATAACGTATAAATACCCGGTTACGTTTAAAGCTTGTATTAGTTATTGATATTGTTAACTATTGAATAAATTTATTTAGTCGATTGTCGATATATTTCATAGCAGGAAACAGAAATCTTTCTTAATACTATATTTTTTTTAACTTTTTACGACATTATAAAACATAGGTTTAATATCTGCGTATAAAGTAGTTTATTTACCTAAACTACTAAATATGGATGTTGTGATGGATAAGATATTTATCAGTAATCAGATTAAACTGGAGATATTAAGG